>Ga0105243_10002549_pt1 | contig 15219 bp, 14 predicted proteins | sample KBSM34metaG_FD_81525 | JGI IMG/M metagenome (GOLD analysis project Ga0105243, IMG submission 81525) | Miscanthus rhizosphere microbial communities from Kellogg Biological Station, Michigan, USA - KBS M3-4 metaG | ecosystem: Host-associated > Plants > Roots > Rhizosphere > Soil | place...
GCCCTGCGCGCCGGAATATACGATGCGAGGACTGCGGTACCCGCCAGCAACATGGCAGTCGCTATGAATGTCAACGGATCTCTGGGGGCCACTCCAAAGAGTAACTTCACCATCAGGCTGCCCAAGGCGAATGAAATCGATAGTCCCAAAACGACGCCAACTCCTGCCATCAGAATTGCCTGACGGACGATCATTCGCAGCACGTCAACGCCGCGCGCTCCGAGAGCCATCCTGATACCTATCTCGTGAGTGCGTTGGGCCACCGAATAAGAGATGACTCCATAGATCCCCACACAGGCCAGAATCAACGCAACGATGGCAAACAGTCCAATCAAGGTGGTACGAAAGCGCGGCTGAGACACGGCGTTCGAAAGCCTCTGGTCCATCGTTGCGACATTGGTCAGCGGCAGATCTGAATCGAGCTTTTTGACTTCATTGCGGATCGAGCCGACCAGACTCAACGGATCGTCGACGTCGCTCTTAACAAGCAGGAAGCCTCCGCCGGTTGGCTGCTGATCGAGGGATTGGTAAATCAAAGGTTGCACATCTTCCGTTACGCCGTTGTATTTCACATCACCGACAACCCCGACTATCTGCAACCAATTTGGTTCACTTGGACTTCCCGTATTGATGCGACTGCGCAAAGGATCCTCGGCGCCGAAAAAACGACGCCGAAAGGTTTCATTGATAACAGCTACACGCGGCGCCTCAGGAGTATCACTCTGCGTGAAGACTCTTCCGCTGCTGACGCGAATTCCCAGTAACTTAAAATAATCGGGGCTGACCATGCCGTAAAAGGCTATGTCCGCCTGTTTCGGAACCGGTCGTCCTTCGATGTAGAACTCGCTTGAAAAATCCGTTTCGTCCGGCGGCAAACTGTTACTGATCGCCGCAGCATGAACGCCAGGTAGCGCTTGCACCTGTTGGACCAGGTGGTCAGAAAAATCACGCAACCGGCCATCGTCCTGATATCGTTGACCGCGCAACGTGAAGCTCATGCTCAACACTCGCTCGGTGTTGATTCCAAGATCAACCTGTCGCATGCGCCAAAGACTCTTGACGAGCAAACCGGCGCCTGTAACCAGCACCATCGCCAGTGACAGCTCCGCAATAACCAACATAGTTCGGCCCCGACGTTTGCTCGGGCTCTCAGTTATGCTTCTTCCTCCGTCACGAAGTGCTTCGATCAAATTCAAACGTGAACCTTGCCATGCCGGTGCCAATCCAAAACCGATAGCGCTGACCAACGAGACCGCAGCCGTCAGGCGAGTGCGAGCCCATCGACGTGGATCTGATCCAGGCGCGGTAAATTCTGGGGAGCCAACTTGACTAACAGTGAGACGGTCCAAAAGGCACAAAGGATCCCGACGGCTCCTCCCGCGATCGCTATCAGCAAACTCTCCGTTAGCAACCGTCGCATAATCCGTGGACGACTGGCGCCCAACGCCGAGCGAATCGAAATCTCTTTAACCCGAGCAGCCGAACGAGCGAGCGAAAGATTTGCCACATTCACGGTCGCAATTAGTAATACCAGAGTGACTGAAACAAACAACGCGATCAACGCAGGACGGATTTCACCGACAATGAAGTCATTAGCGGCAACCACGTTCAGGTTGAACTTGCCTTTGTCGAAGGTTGACGTTATGAGGCTCGAATCAGTGTGAGCCTGACTGGTCGAGATGCCAGGTTTAAGGCGAGCAACTCCCGTTAGGAAGTATGGTCCACGCCTGGTGGGCTGTTCGAGTTGCATTGCTCGCCACAGTTGGATTTCGGCCCGTGGAAAATCAAGATGAGGCGGCATTACTCCGATAATTTTTGCGGTGCGGCCATTCAGATTAATGTCTCTTCCCACAACCTGCATGTCGGCAGCAAAGTTGGAACGCCAAAACTCATCGCTGATAATTACAGTTTGGGGCGCACCCACTTGTTCATCGCTTGCTTGAAAATCGCGGCCCAGTTGAACCCCGACACCCAAAGTCGACAGGAAGTTAGCAGTCACATTCACTGCGCGTAGTTGAATTGGATTGTCCCCGCTCATGTTCAACTGCGCCCACTGTAACGCGGCGATGCTTTCGAACGATTTATTTTGTGCGCGCCAATCAAGCAGATCGGCATACGACAGCGGAGTGCGATCACCGCCGGCAGCTTCTGCGCCGTGGTGCCAGATCAACGCCACTCGCTCCGAATCTTTGAATGGCAATGGGCGCAGCAGGACTCCATGGACCACTGAGAAGATTGCGGTGTTAACTCCAATACCAAGGGCGAGCGTGATAACCGCAACTACAGTAAACCCAGGTTGCTTAAGCAGGAGACGAGCGCCGTAACGAATGTCCTGGATGATAGACGTCATTGAAGTCGCTCCGGATTGAGAGATGTGACTGCGAAAACGGCATAAACCAAACGCCGTACCAGTGCGTTTGTCGGAGCAGACTATTGAGAAACAGGAAGATTTAGGTGAGAAAATTCCGATCTACCCGCGTATGAACGTCCGCATTCGGGATTGCCAATCCCGATTGCGGGACACGTAAATTTCGCAACCTGGACTTAAAATCTTCAGTCCACCCTCTTACCTCGTTCTACCAGGTGATCACCGGTTCGGATCAGTCAGACAGCAGCAGGAGCCCGTCGTCGAGGTCAAACCGGTTTTCGGGCTGCTCACGCGGGAACGGCCGGTCGAGCAGGGCGCGAGGTACTATGAGCCCCTCTGCAAGCTCGCCGCGCGCAACGACGTCGAGGGCGCGGAGGCGCTCCGGCTCGAAGTCGGGATCCAAGCCGATGGAGTCGTTAACGAACCCGATGCCTGCGCTCCGCTCGCACACCGCGCGGAAGATCGCGCACATCCGTTCGCTCGAGACGTGTGAAAGCAGAAAACTCCGCTCTCCGCGGAGATAGCGGGACCCTTCGGGCCACAAGAACAGCCACCCGGCGGTCGCCCGATCGAGCTCGGGCTGTGTGAGGACCCACGGCACGAAGCCGTACGGGTCGGAGCGGTACGCGAGCGCGGCCATGACCGCCTGGTGCCACAGCGAAGCATCGCGTTGACCGCGAATCCACGCGACGTGCTCTTCTTCCGCGACGTCGATCTCAGCACTCGGAGCAGTCCGTCGATCGAACATAAATGCTCTCCTGGTAATTTACTGCGCAGTATGACCACGCTGCTAAACAATCAACGCACAGCCGTGAACCTGCACGTGGAATTGATCAAAGCTCTCGGCGGCGGCTGGAACGAGTCACAACTTCCCTCTCACAAACAGCTGGTAAAATGATTCCAGCAGCTCAAGATAAATATCGTAAAGGAACCCCGCATTCAAGTCTGATTTGAGATTTTGACCCACTCTTCGAATTGCTTCTGGCCGGGTGCACTCAGGTTTGTCTTTACTAGCGTGAGCGCACCTGGATGCCCGGCTAAAACCTCGAGTACTCCAACCTGAATTAGATTCACTAATTCCGGATCGGCCGACGTGAGCATTTCATCGATCACTTGAAATGATGGCTGGAGCCAACTCTCATTGTGGATGGATACTCCTTTAGCTTCGAGTTGTTGTGCGAAAAAAAGAGCAAAATCTCCGAAAACCAGATAAGGACTATCATTCTCCCCGTGAGACATGAAGGATGAGTCCTGAGAGCGAGCCTCGGCAAAATCCGGAACTCGACTGAGTAATAAACCGACTGCCTCATTCACTTGAGGTGGATATTGCATATTATTTAGAAGAGCGTCCAACCCAACCGCGCGTAGTTGAGGTCCCGACATCGTAGCTGCGACATACTGCCGGTTATCAGGTAGTAGCATGATGCGCGGTCAGCCTCTTACATGCACACCTTAGTGAGTTGGGTCCCGAGGTAATCTTGCGAAAGCCCGGAGCGATTGAGATGATGCATCGGGCTTCTTGCGAGTCCCCGGAAGAAATAACCTTTCAACCATCTCTGCTGCAACGTGCATTGTTCCTCGTTTTGATCTCATAGGCGCCGATCAAGGCGAGAATGATGGAAAGATCGTTACCTCTCGACGGTCAGTTCACAACCTCAAAATCGATCCACTCCGAAGTCGTCCTTTTGCCATTCAAGTCCTTGATCACCAGCTGCAACGCATAATCGCCGGGTAGCATCCCTGGAGCTAATCGCATGTATCCATAATCAGAGAGCCGGCTGAGATCGGTTTGCGGTTCCAGTTGTATTACCTGCTCCGGATAATCGGTTATGACTTCGCCGTCCTTATATAAGCGAACCTGAATTGACAGGTTTGGCTGTCGCGAAGTCTTCTCCAATGTCGCATTATAGATTCTGTACGAGTAGACCAGGATTGAACCCGGTCGGAACTTCCTGATCGCCGGTTCTGAGAGCGCGGAGACTGGCGAGAAACGGCCTTGAGACGGTTCGATCAGCGATCTCGTGGGTTTGCCGTTTTGGATCGTAGCTTCGCCCACGGCTAGACCTCCTACGTGCAGATTCTTCTTCTTCAGATCTGGAACTTCGATCTGCTGTACGGCAGAGCCTAGCAATCTTGAAGAGGCGTCGCGCATCGCCACCCTGAAGTTGTAGAAACCGGACCGCGTAACTGGTACGTCAGCGTAGTAGATCATACCATTGCGCTTGATGTCTTCGAGATTTGCCTCCGGAAAACGAATCGTATGAGTGCGATTAAACTCTTCGATGACTTCGTTCTTTTCATTCAAGGTCACAGCAACAACATCGAAGACACCTTTCCTGACTCCATTGGGCTCGTCGACAAAAGAAATCTGATTCCCATCCAAATGCAGCAGGGTGCGAATAAAGCTGCCTTCCGACTCGGTGTTCCCGAAGAACGCCGTGAGTTTTAGATTCAATCCAGCGTTTGGCAGTGGCGCCGCGATCGCTTCATAGAGTTCACTATCTCCGGTTCTCTTCCGGGGGAGCATCGCTTCATCCGTGACTCCCATGAATCCTGACCGTGATCGCACACTCAATTCGGGACGCCTAACCTTGATCTCAACCTTGTTGAACTTCCTGCCTTTGAACGTGTCCGCCTCAGGTTGATAGGCGATCAAATAGTAACCTTTCTCCAAGCCGAGCCCGCGACGTATCGGGACATCGAGAAAGTTCATACTTTTATAGAACGTGCCGCCTGTTGCCGCTGCCAGCTCGCTCATTCCACCCTGTCTGATTCTGTCGTTTGCCTGCCTCATCGCACTGACTTGCGCGGTGGCATGGATGTTTCCACCTGGTCCTGACAGATTGGTGAACGAGTCTTCAGCGGTGATGACGCCCGGAATCTGCACACCACGTACATCTATCGTATTGAAGACCACCGAAGCGCGGTTGGCTAAGTCAACAAGACGAGTTACAGCGTCTACATTGGCGACAGCGGGCGTCATAATCACTGTCGGGTTACCGGCCGGCCCTCTCGTTTCCAGTTCTGGTAACATCATCGGAATACTGTCGCTGAGGACAAACACCGTCTTCCGACCAGGGACCCGCTGAAGACCCCGAATGATGTAACCCAGCACTCCAAACAAGCCCACGACCTGGTTCTCTCGCATGCTTCTTTCGATCCGACCTCGACTTTGTCGATCGGCGTCACTCTCGGCACTCCGAATCTCGCCGCCCGGTTTCATGAATGTCGTGGGCCGAGCGCGTTCAAAAAAATCGCCATTGCTCTCGTTGCATATTCCCTGTGGTGGATACCACCGGATCTTACGAGCTACTCGCAGCAGATGCGATTTGTCGGAGGTGTAATGCTGTAAGGTGCTGCTCCCGCCTCGAGTCTGATAGATTGCGACGAGATCGTTGCCCTGCATCTGCTCGTTAATAAACTTCACCAGAGCGTCTCGGGAAGCATTCAGTCCCACGTAGGACGACGCACAACTGCCGTCGTCTATCACGAAGGTCAAAATGCGCGCGGCAGTCGTTGAGTTTGTCCGTGGCAATGGCGCAAGTGGCTGACCCTTTTCGGGAGATCGCTTAGCTTCTGCGGTCCGTTCGGGAATTTCGGTGTTGATATAAGAGACTGAAATAATCTTTTGCGGCTTTCCATCCTGAAAGACTTCGAAGTCGCTTGCGCTCAGATCCTTGATCGGATTCCCGCTCTTATCAGTCACCACTGCATCGATCTGAACAAGGTTAGTCGTTATGCGCACGACGTCGTCCGGCCCCGGTTGTTGTTGCTGTTGCGCCCGAACGGGAGCGATTGTTCCCAGGCTGATTGATCCCAGAATTAGGAGCGAAACGAGGTGCTTCATATAGTCACTGGCGATACCTACTAAGTTTGCTGATTCTATCGTATTAAGAGCTACCATGAGTCAATCAAAACCGCTAACAACTACATGGCCGGATTAGCGCAGAAGACCGGAGGGAGGCACTATCGCGTGGATGACTTGTCAAACCTCGCTGAGACATTCGGGTCTGTAGCTGACGAACTCCGGCGGCAGTACACTCTGGGCTATTACCCGAAGCGTCCGTTGAGTGAAGGCCAGAGACGGCAGGTCACAGTAAAGGTGCGTCGCACTGGCGTAGTGGTGCGGGCCACAGACAGCTACGTCGCCGTGCCACCGCAGGACAGAAAACGATAGTAGTGGATTTACGTCGATGGTTGTGGGGGATACGCGGTGCACGGCACGATCTGACCCGTTATTCATCAACAAAACTAAGCATGCGTCAGGTTGGACCATAACCTTCACGCGTGCTTGATCTTTCAAGTGACGATGGAAAATGGGGCTAAGATGGTGGCGGGACGTGTTGATACTAAGCCAGCCGAAGCAATACCTTGACAACCCTTAGGCGCGTTCGGTCGTGAAGGTTAATTTGTTCCAACCTTCAATCAAATGACGGCCCCTTTCCCAACCGCGCTATTCAAACTGCCGCCTCTTCAGTTCATTTCTCAAATGCTATGTTGTCAACTACCACTGTGCCTTTTTCAAGGACGCATTTATTGCAGAACACTCCCACCGTGATGGAAGTCAACTTTTTGAGCACATCCCGTTTGAAGTCCAGGCGCGTTGCCCACTCAGGCTGGTTGAAATCTTCAAGCTTTAGTTTGTATGTATTGAACCCGGGAGACACGCGAAAGTTCATTAACGGATACCCCGCTTCGAGATTCGCACCTTGACCTCTGGTAATGAGTTCCAGTCGGATAGATCGCGGTCCCTTGGCAAAGAGCCGCAAGGTAACAAACTTATAACCACTTACGTCGTCCGGCACGAGCTTACCATCTTTCTCTGGCTGCCCGAATATCTCCAGATTAACTCCCTCCCATTCGTTTGGTATCCGGAATTCGTAATCGAATGCGGCGGCAACATCTTCAGCCGTCACCCGTGCGAAGGCCGGAGCCGGTGGATCCGCCTTGTCCATGCCGTGGAACTGGGGAGGATTTGCCGGGTTCTCGGAATAACCATTCAACCGCGTGATGCCGCCCCGCTTACTTGCGGGCCGACCATTCTGTTGATCTTGGAAGTCGGCGTATAAAAGCCTGGAGTCTGATTCTGACGGCGTTCCCGCGTTCTGAGCAGCAGCCGAACTCGAGAACAAGAGAATTAGAATTGCAGTAAACTCAAAGCCTGAAACCACCATTCTCTTCATGGATTCCTCCTCCCACAACTTCGATGCGGTAGTGCAAGCAGTGATAGAGCGCTGAGCATTATACGCTTAGTCAACGCGAGAACTACGGGGAATAGGACCATTACATGCGGGTTCTCCATTAAGACTTATTTGACCATCCTACACATCAGAGCGAGGCGCCCAGGTGATGGGCAATGAGAAGTGGCTCACCCAAAATGTCTGTCGTTGGCCTGAGAACACGTTTGCGAAGAGTGCTCGGAACGGTCGCGAAACGGTCCTCGATCCGCTTCTGCGCCTGAACCGGGGTGCAGATTGCCAGCGGCAGAACTAGGATCGCGGCACTGATAAGCAGACCGCGTGTGAGCGTTTTCATGAAGCTCCTTTGCTAAGACAACTAAATTGTTCGTCACGAATTGTAGATGCAAAGAGGCAAAGTTAGAGAGTGGTCATAGCCAAACGGAGACTCTTAGAAAACTTTCCGCTGGTTGATTGGTTGCCGGAATATCCCGACTCGATATTTCTCGCAATCGTCGCTATTCGCCAACCAAGCGAATATTCAACGCAGCAACCCTCCCGGTGTCGGTCGTGAAGTGAAAATCCATAAGAAATGGATCGGGAAGTCCGGTCTTATCAAAGTTGCCGTCTACTTTTACGGTGACTATGGTCTTGTCGCCGTTCGTAACCGCGTCAACAACGTCTAATGTTACTTTGGCGCCAACGTATTTCTCGTCGCTCCAAGTTTTGATTGCGGCGATCCCGCGATACTCTTGCCCTTCGTCAGTGACGACTGCGTCGTTGGTCAGCGTAGCCAGAAACTCGTCCGTGTCATGACGATTGGTTGCTTCGATGAAGGCAGTAATCGCTTGCGGCATTTGTATTTCCTTAGACATTTTGTTTCCCCAATTTGGTTTGTAGCCGTCTGGGTGTCAGACGGTCGGAATAGTGCCTCCATCAATGACGTATTCAGTGCCGTTGATATATGAGGCTCGGTCGGACACCAGAAAGGCGACAAGCTCGGCAACTTCTTCCGGTCGGCCGGGCCTTCCCATCGGAATTCCTCCGAGTGAGTCCATTAGCCCCTGACGTGCAGTATCAAGATCTGTTCCAGCATTTTCAGCCAACCTTTCGACAAGTCTCTCCGCCGCCTTCGTTTCGACATAACCGGGCGCGACGCTAATAACACGCACTCCTTGGGGTGCAACTTCGTTTGACACTCCTTTACTGTAATTAGACAACGCAGCTTTTGCCGCCGCATACGCTAACGTAGCCTCATAAAGCGGGAGCGTCCGCTGGATCGATGAAATGTGGATAATGACTCCTGACTTCTGTTCGAGCATCTTAGGAAGAAGCGCTCGATCCAGTCGAACAGCAGCGAACAAATTGTCATTAAATGCCTGTTGCCAATCATCATCACTGAGGACAAGTACGCCGCCGCTGGGCGCAGAAGAGCCGCCGACATTGTTAATCAGAATGTCCACACCACCGAGACGAGCAATGACCTCCTTGACAACTTTTTGCACGCCCTCGGGTGTGCTGATATCAGACTGGACAAAGAGTTCTGGTGACTGAAGGTCTTCGGGAATTGACCGCGCGGTGGTAATGACAGTTGCACCGGATTGCCTCAAGCGCTTGACGATAGCTTCGCCCATGCCTTTCGTTCCACCTGTCACCATAACTCTCTTGCCGGACAGCTCATTTGAATCAATTTGGATTTTCGTATTTGGTTTCATAGTTCTTGTTGTCGAATACGCCGACGGATTGCTTTCTTCTCGATTTGAATTGTCCACCAGCAGGGATTGGCCCACAATACGGAAAACGAACTCGATAGCGGATAAATTTATCCCTGGGTGGCAGCCTAACAAGATAGGCCTCGGATTGAAGGGTACGGCGATATGTACAAGAAAAAGATTCCTATCGAACTGAATTGCGGGCTTGATCTCGTCAAGGAAGTCTTATACGGGAAGTGGAAGGTCCATCTTCTCTATTTTATTTCTCAAGGCGTGAAGCGTCCTGGTGAATTGCAGAGAAAAATTCCGGGCGCTACCCGGAGAGTGTTGAACGTGCAGTTGAATCAACTCGAAGAACATGAGCTCATTTCCAAAAGAATCTATGCTGAGCTGCCGCCGAGGGTTGAATACTCGCTAACCGAGTTTGGCCAGACTGTGCTGCCGGTCATTTCCGCGTTAGGAAAGTGGGGAGACGATCATCAAGAGCATTTAAGAAGGGTAATCGCCAAACTCCAACCATCCTCAGTCACAGCCTTATCGTGACCGCTCAGAATGTATTGCACAATGTGCGCGGCGACGTCCTTTTCAGAGAATACGAAAGATGAGGACTCATTCGCGGCTCATCGCGGAAACAATCCACACATTTTGACGCTCGTCACTCTTGTCGATGTAAGCTATGAATAACCGTCCGTCACTGAAAGCCGCGACGGGCAATCTGCCACTCGCACCACACAATGATCCTGATTAGTGAGTGAATCATTCGTTGACAACAGCTAAGATGATGATGCCATGAGCAAATTATCTCGACCCTAGCGATAATCAGCGGCCTGCCGAAGGCACGCGCCGCCTGGGCCTCGTTTTGCTCGCTCACTTCGTGAAGGATAGAAACTCTCGCACCTTGATCGAGGAGACTCTCGACAGACTACGTGGCGACAAAGAGCATTACGTCAAAAAGGCTGTCAAATGGCTTCAAAAGGATTTACGGAAATAGCTTTTCTCGATTTCTCACCCACAAGCAAATGCCAACAACGATGACTTGCATGATCGAGTTAAAGTGACCCTTTCGCCTTTCGTTCAAATATTGTCTCCAGGCTATTTTAGAGCAGGACCCCGTACTCTCTTCAGATTACGAGGTTAGCTCATAGCGATTTTTGACTAAACAACAAATTATACTCAGCTCGTAGCGATGCAGATTCACCTCCACTCCGAGTAAATTTTAATTGCCCGTCGACTCCGTATTGCGTACCTAAGTTGAGGCTGCCGGAAGTTCAGGCAGCTGCTCGAAGATTAGAAGCGTCTTTGCACCTTCTTGATCTTCAAACCCTAATCCGTCCTCCACCCCGGTTACGCCAACCAGCGGCGCTATTTTTTGTACGTTCCTAATCGTGTGTTCCACCTGTCTGTCATCCGCAGGACCCTCGCCACCCAGCATGATCTCTACGCTTCCGGCAGCCGTCCCCTTGGAATCAAGACTCACTCCGACAAGCGGTAAGTATTCTTCCTCTTCCTGCGCACCCAGCTCGCCGATAACTTCGAGCCTGGTGGCGCGCCCCTGGTTGCGTTTGCTGAAACCGTCAAGAAAGTTCTGCCACTGATCTGGTTCTATGAAACCCGGTATTTCTTTCCCTTTAGGTGTGCTCACTTTGTTTCTCCTCTCCGTTCAAGCGGTTACTATCACCGCAAAAATGCACCGACTCGGTTTGTAGTCACCTTTGTCGCTCCGTTTCTCGATCAGCCGTGGGAACAAGCTCGCCAAGCTTGGCTCGGATTTGCTGCTCCCGGCTATCACGGATAATGGTTAGCGTTACGTCCGTGCCGGGAGCAGTGCTCGCCACCAGGTTTCGGAAGACATTTGGATCAGTCATTTCCACGCCATTGAAGCTTGTGATCACATCTCCCTTCCGAAGGCCCGCTCGGTCCGCGGCACTGCCCGGCTGTACCTGGGCCACTCCGACGCCTTTGGTCTCTTTGATCCCCAGTTCCTTCGCAGGCTCAGAGTTTAACTTAACCACGGAAATTCCTAGTTGACCGCGGCGCACCTTTCCGGTCTTGACCAGAGTGTCGGTAATCGTTCGCGCCATGTTCGAAGGAATCGCAAAGCCGATGCCGATACTCCCTCCCGACGGTGAAAGGATTTGTGAGTTAATGCCTACCAACTCGCTGCTTGTGCTCACCAAAGCGCCACCGGAATTGCCCTGATTGATCGGTGCGTCGGTTTGTAGAAAGTCTTCAAAGGCGCCGCTGCTTAGGCCGGTTTGCCGGCCCTTGGCGCTAATGATTCCCATCGTCACTGTTTGCCCGATGCCGAGTGGATTGCCGATGGCGAGCACGACGTCTCCCACGCGCACTTTATCCGAGTCGCCCAACGCCAGCACCGGCAAATTCGTGGCATCGATCTTCAGCACTGCCAAATCACTGGGCGGATCTGATCCCACCACTTTCGCGTCCAGCGTCCGATTGTCGTTTAAGTCAACTTTGATTTGTTCGGCGCCATCGACCACGTGGTGGTTTGTCAGGATGTAGCCGTCGGTGCTGATGATCACGCCTGAGCCAAGACCGCTGCGGCGTTGTTCCGGCTGCTGCTGCGGCATGCGATCCCCAAAGAACTGCCGGAACATCGGGTCATCCATAAACGGATATTGTTGCGGCGCACGCACCCGCATTTGTGAGTGAATAGTAATCACTGCCGGTGAAACTCGACTTACTACGTCGGCGTAAGACACGCCCGGCGCCGCTGGGTTACCGGTAGGTCCGTTATTAATCGGAGCGTTACCGACGCCGGGATCAGAAGTCGATGCAAGACGCACACCCTGAGGGTTGCCGCGATTGCATGCTCCCAGAACAAGAACCAACATAGCCAGCGTCAATAGTATGCCCACCTCGCCTTTTGCGATCACAAGTTGTTTACCGCTCATAATTCCCTCCTTAATCAATGGAGCTGAACCGATCCTCTGCGGGTGAATCTTCCAGTCAACGGTCTAATCTATATCACCTAGTTAACCTTCGATTCCCCAGGCCGATTCAGATGGCGTGCGGCGCCATATTGTTCGCTGAACGGACCAAGCCTCGCAGCTTGATGCCAAAAACCAGAAGTAGAATGCCAAACAGCACCGAGTAGGCTCCGATGAGCCAGACCACTGCCAGCGCTCCGCCGACCGGGTTGTAGAGAAGCATTGCTCCGAACAACACCGACAGAATGCCACTCAAGGCCAGCAGCCATTCGCCGGTAATATGCTTGCGCAACTGAATCGCGGCAGCGATCTGGAAGGCGCCGGTCACAATTGCCCACGAAGCGATTAAGATCAAAAGAATCAAAGCCGTCATGGCTGGTACCATAAACGCAAAGACGCCTGCCGCCACGCTCAAGCACCCTCCGATGAGCAGCAGCCACCAGCGTTTATGTTCGCCGTAAGATTTAATGCCGGCCACAATCGAAAACGCGCCGTCGACCAGCGCGTACGCGCCGAAAAGAAAGACCAACGCTGTTAAGGTGATGCCTGGCCACATGAAAGCCAGCACGCCAAAAAGAATTGCGGCGATACCGCGTAGCACCAGGGCCCACCAGCTGCTTGCAAATACGAGTAACATTTGTTTCCTCCTTCTCTTGGTAGGACGGCATTCTTGCCTGTCCTTCTCTCCACCTCATCGCGCAAGGGGTTTCTGAAACGTGGACAGAACGCGAATGTCTGTCCTACTAGTGGTGCACAAGCGTCGGCACCGGACTGTTGTGAATCAAGTAATCTGTCGTCGAGCCGAGCGCCAACCTCTCACCAATCGAATCGTCATAAGCACCCATGACCAGTAAGTCGCTGCCTGTTTCCCTCACGTGATCGAGAATCAACGAATGACTGTCGCCCACCAGGTAATGCGTGCTCAGGTGTACCGGAAAATCTTTGAAGTAATGAATAACTTCGCTAAGTGCCGTCGTGGGGTCACCCTCACCAACGAGTTCCACCGCATCAACATCCATCTTCAACATGACGGCCAGAGGTGCCAATGCGTGCATCGCGCGCCGCGCCGGCCAACCTCCGTCATAAGCGAGTAGCGCGCGCCGAAACTCGGTGAACTGTCTATGTGCCAACAACACCGGTCCGTCTACACTGCGCAGGATTTTCTCGGCGACAGAACCAAGAAAGCCCGTCTCGTCTTCTTCGTCTTCGCCGTGCCGGCCGAGCACCAACAAATCAAAGTCGAGGGCAGCTTCGCCTAAAAGTTTGACAACGTTTCCGGTTTGCAATTCTGTCTTGCAAGTGACTTCGTGGCGCTGGCAAATGGTCACTGCTCGTCGCAGCGCCTCTTCCCCGTGCGTCTGGTAATAGTTGCGCACCCGCGTTGCAAACGCTTCGGAGTGATCGCTCTTGAGAACTTCAGAAAAGTGTTTGATGAAGTGGCCCACCAATCGTCGCGCGTCGATTACGAAGAGCACAGTCAGTTGGGCCTTGGTGCGGGCGGCTAACCATGCCGCGCACTCGATAGCAACTTCTGCGGGAGCCGACCCCTCCGTCGCAGCCAGAATTCTTAATATCGCCGGATGATCATGAGTGTTCATTTGCTGAGCTTCACCTTTCACCCGAAGCGAGATACTGATGAATGAACTGCACGGCCGTTGCGCCCTCGCCGACACCTGCGGCAACCCGTTTCACCGATCCGTGTCTTACATCGCCGGCGACGAATACTCCCGGCTGACTCGACTCGAGCCAAAACGGATCACGCGAAAGCGGCCAATTACGCGGGACGTGACCGTTGCCCTGATGTCGCGCAAGGTCAGGCCCGGTAAGAATGAATCCATGCTCATCGGTATCCACGACTTTCGCGACCCATTCGGTGTGCGGCAAAGCGCCAATGAAGATAAAGAGCGAATTCGTTGGGAGAGTCTCTTTCTCTCCACGGACTGCGTCGAACACAGTGATTGCTTCAAGTCGCTGGTTGCCATGCGCCTCGACGACGGTAGTTCGCAAACGCACGTTGATGTTTTTTATCGACTCGATTTGGTCGACTAGATATCGTGACATCGACTCGGATAGCGCGTTTTCACGAACCAGCATGGTCACTGTGCGCGCGTAGCGACTGAAGGACACCGCAGCCTGGCCGGCCGAATTTGCGCCACCAACGATGTAGATATCTTCATTGCGGCAGAAGAAAGCCTCAGCCAAAGTTCCGCCGTAGTAGACGCCCGCCCCAATTAACTTATCGAGCCCGGGCACATCGAGCCGGCGCCACTCCACACCGGTCGCCAGCAGCACGACGTGGCAGCGCAGCTCGCTGCCGTCACTCAAGGTCACGATGCGCGACGAACCATCCACTCGCAGGTTTGTAACTACCTGAGGGCTGACAATCTCAACTTCAAACTTCTTCGCCTGCGCTACTGCACGGCGAGCAAGATCGGCGCCGCTCAGTCCGGCAGGAAAGCCAAGATAGTTTTCGATCATTGAACTCAAGACTGCCTGCCCGCCCGGCGCCCGACGTTCTACCATTATGGTGTGCAGGCCTTCGCTCGCACCGTACACGCTGGAAGCCAAACCTGCCGGGCCGCCGCCAATAATCACCAGGTCATAGAAATCGTTGTCGGGATGTACCTTCAGGCCAATCTTTTCCGCTAGTTCGACGGCTGTCGGCTGAGAGAGTTGAGTACCGTCAGGAAGAATGACTATGGGCAGTCGGGAAGGCTTCTGATCGTCGGTGCTCAATAGTTGCCGAACTTCGTCGTCTTGTTCAATGTCGAGCCACTCAAAAGGCACGCAGTTGCGAGCCAGGAAATCACGTATCTGGTGAGCTTCAGGCGAGAAGCGAGAGCCGACGATGCGTACGCCGGCGATGGGCGGATGCGTGCGAGCCTCCCAGTCAGCTAGTAAGTCGTTGACTGCGGGGTAGAGCTTTTGCTCAGGCGGGTGACAAGGTGTGATTAGGTAATCATCGAGGTGGAACTTTTCTATCGCCTTGATGGCAGACTCTTTTTCGCTAA
>Ga0105243_10002554_pt1 | contig 15211 bp, 11 predicted proteins | sample KBSM34metaG_FD_81525 | JGI IMG/M metagenome (GOLD analysis project Ga0105243, IMG submission 81525) | Miscanthus rhizosphere microbial communities from Kellogg Biological Station, Michigan, USA - KBS M3-4 metaG | ecosystem: Host-associated > Plants > Roots > Rhizosphere > Soil | place...
AGCACACCGGTCGGGCTACACGCGTAAGCATGTCCAGTACCTTCTCGAATCCGGCCAGTGGCAGCGTCCGCTGCACGGCGTCTACGCCGTCACGACGGGACCCTTGAGCCGCCCCATGCTCCTACGCGCGGCGCTGCTCTATGGCGGCGTCGCGATGCTCAGCCACGACACCGCGGCGGAGGAGTGGGGACTGCTACCACTGGCGCGCGGCGGACCGGTACATATCACGGTGCCGTACGGCTCGTCCGCCGTGAACCAGTATGCGACGGCAATCCGCAGGCCACCGCGCGCCCACGAACCCGTCCCGTCGATCGGCGAGTTGCTGCATCCCGGGGTGATCGTGCATCGCTCCCGCGCCTTCTCCCGCATCGGTGTCGAAACGGAACCGCCACGGACCTCGCCGCCGGACACCGCGATCGACCTCGCCGTCGATCAGCCGACTGCCCGACTCGCCTACGGATCGGTGGTCGCGAGCGTCACCAACGGCGGAATCCGACTGTCCCGGCTCCAATCACGGATCGTCGACCGCAAACCGCGACGGTACAACCGGGCCATCGCCGACGCATGCTCGATGCTTGCGAACGGGATCCAGTCGGTACTCGAATTCCACTACGCAGTCGATGTCGAACGAGCGCACGGACTCCCGGACGCAGTGCGGCAGGGCCCGGTGACGGTCGACGGCGTGACGCTCTACGAGGACGTCACGTACACCGGGTCGGCGGCGGTTCTCGTCGTGCGTCTGGACGGACACAGGTGGCATTCGTCGCGGAAGGTGCGCCGACGCGATCGTCGCCGTTCGAACGCGGCCTCCCTGGCCGGCCGGGACCAACTGGTCTTCGGATGGGAGGAGGTGAACGAGGAGCCGTGTCTGGTGGCGGCCGAGGTACGCGCTCTCCTCGAGCGCGGCGGGTGGCGGGGTGCAAATCCCTGCCCGAACTGTGCGCGCTTTATACCCCAATCGGGGTGAGACGCGCGCACGGGCGCGGAGCGCAGAACGACCCCCGAGCCGTACCCGTGCGCGGACGTTTGTCGCACGGATCCCGGTCGGGACTCGACCGGGGACTCGGGGGCCGGGTAGCTGCCTGGGATTCGCCAGCCGCAGTGCGCGGTTGATGGAACCCCACCGTCAGCGGTAGCGGCTAGCTGACAGCCACCTCACGCGTCCTGTAGTTCTTCAACTTCAGACCACCTCCTTCCTCGTGTACGGACGAAGGTACGCCCGGCCCCGGGGGTGCGCAACGGATTATTCTACGTCCGTGCGCAGGTCAGCACGTGGACGGGGCAGGCACACCGCGGAACCGGCCGTCGATCCAATCGAGTGCCTGCGGCAGACCCAGGGCCGCGGCGGAGAGGTGGTCCGGGGTGGGGGTCAGGAGCGTCTCCACCGGCGTGCCTGCCGCGCAGTAGCGCCGCAGGGTGTTGTCGATGGAGTCGACCGGAATCAAAGCATCAGTGGGGCTGTGCCATTCGAAGATCGGGAAGTCCGGGACCCCTGGGTAGAGCTCGAGACTGTTCTCGTCCATCACCACCCAGGCGGAGGGATTGTTCATGAAGTCCTTGTTGTCCGTCACCTGCATCGCGCTGCGCCCGATGCCCCAGAACATGATCTCGTTGGTGCAGCCGTTCTGGATCATCTGCTGCAGCCACCGGCCCTGGTCGTTGAGCTGGCCCGAGACATCGACCCGGTCTGGGTACTCGCGTTCGAGCCCCAGCGCGGCCGCCATCGCGAGGCCGAACGCCGGGTGCGGGTTCGCACCGAGCGCCTGGGCCATCTTTCCTATGTTCATCGGGACGCCGCCCTGGGCCGCGCCGACGATGTTCAGCTCGGGCGCGTATGTGGGTGCCAGGGCGGCAGCCCAGCCGGTGGCCATCCCGCCCCCGGAGTAGCCGGCGAGACCGATCGGGCTGTTCGCCGCCTGGAACTCGGGGATCTTCCGCACTGCCTTCAGACCGTCGAGGGTGATCTGGCCGCCGAGCTTCGCGGCACCGTAGGCCATCCTCGGCCCGAGGTGATCGGGAAGGGCGACCGCCCAGCCACGCGCGAGCGCGATGTTCAGGCCGGGTGCCTCCCGGATCTGGGTGAAGGGGTCGGTCGTGTAGAGCTCGGTCGCGATCTTGCACTTGTTCCCGAGCGCGTTGATGATGTGCTGGTACGACACCAGCGGACCGTCCGGGACGTGGTTCGGTGGCAGCAGGTAGGTGGTGTTCGCCGCCATCGGAAGCCCCTCAGAGTCCTTCGTGCGGAAGAGCACCTCCCAGACCTGGCTCCCGGGAAAGTACAGGTTGGGCGGCATCTGCCGGACCTTGAGCACGTCACCGGGGGCGCGCTCCGCGAGGTCCGGGGGTGCGCTGAAGAAGGGATCCGGATCGGCCACAGGGTAGACCGGGATCGCCCCTGCCGTCCCGCCCCCCACCAACGCCGCAACAAGTCCGGATGCGAGCGCTAAGACCACACCACCGACAAGTCCGCGAGCAGACAATCCCATAGATCCCCCCTGATCATCGACACGGTCGCGTGGCCACTATGCCAGGGAACGTCGGCCCGACACGTGCGTTTCGTTGCGCCGCACCGCCAGCACCTGGTCGGTAGCGGTACCCGTGGGCAGTTGATGGGTCACCAACACGACCGTCCGGCCCGGCGCCACCAGCGTGCCGTCGCGATCGAGCAGGCCCCGCAGCAGCGCCGCGCCCGCCTCCGCGTCGAGGTGCTCGGTCGGCTCGTCCAGCAGCAGCACCCGCGCGGGCGAGGCGATGGCCCGGGCCAGCAGCAGACGTCGACGCTGGCCACCGGACACCGACCGGCCGCCCGATGCCAGCGAGGTGTGCACGCCGTCCGGGAGCCCCGACACCCAGTCCCCCAGCCCGACCTTCTCGAGCAGCGCCCGCGCGCCCTCCTCGTCCAGCTCCCCGTCCGCAACGCGCAGGTTCTCCAGCAACGAGGTGTCGAACAGGTGGGCGTCCTCGGCGAAGAACCCCACCGTGCGACGCAGCGAGTCTGCGTCCACCGATCCGGCCGGCGTCCCGTTCACCGTCAGCGCCCCGGCAACGGGGGCGAGCAGCCCCGCCAGCGTCATCAGCAGGGTGGTCTTGCCCGCGCCGCTTGGTCCGACGATCACGACCCGGGCGCCCGGTGCCAGGTGCAGGTCCAGCGGCTCGGTCACAGCGCCGCCCGGCCACCCGCAGCGCAGGTTCTCGGTGCGCAGGTGCACCGGCCCCTCCACCGGCACACCCCCGGTCGGCACCGGATCCCCCGACCGGTCGAGCAGGTCCACGATGCGCACCGACGCAAGCCTCGCCCTGGTCAGCGCGACCGCCGCCGCGGGCAACGCGGCCGTGCCCTCGAACGCGGCGAGCGGCACCAACACCAGGATCGCCAACGCCATCGGGGTCATCTCGCCGGGGGCCCCGCCGTCGGGGCCGTACAGCGAGATACCGATCAGCAGCGACCCCAGCACGCTCGCCCCGATCGCGAGCGGTGTCGCGGCCGCGGCGAAGGCGGACGGGACCGCGGACCGGTCGGTGGCGCGGATCGCGCGGGCCTCCCAGTCGTTGGCCGCCCGGACCGTCTCGCCGAGCCTGCCCGCGACGCGGAGTTCGGCGGCGTGATCGAGGGCCAGCACCGCGGTCTCACTGAAGCGCGCCGACGCGACGGCGCCGTCCGCCTCCGCCATCCGCGCGGCCCGTGCGGACAGCACCGGCGCGAGCACCCCCGAGACCACGAGCGCGGCGGCCAGCACCAGCGCCGCGGCGGGCGAGATCAGCGCGAGCCCGACGGTCGCCGCGACGGCCAGAATCGCGGCGACGGCCATCGGGATAAGCGCCCGGACCACCACGTCGCCGAGCGCGTCGACGTCCGCCCCGGTGCGCGCGAGCAGGTCCCCACGGCGCAGTCCGGCAGGGGCGGCGGGGTCTCCGGTGGAGAGCCGGCGGTAGATCCGTTCGCGGGCCGCGGTGGTGCCGCGCAGCGCGGCGTCGTGGGTGGCGAGCCGTTCCAGGTAGCGGAACACACCCCGCGAGATGCCAAGGGCGCGAACCGAGACCACCGCGACCGAGAGATCCAGCACCGGCGGCATCTGCCAGGCCCTGGTGATCAGCCAGGCTGACAACGCGGCAAGGGCGAGCGCGCTGCCGAGGGTGGCGACCCCGGCCGCGACCGCGGACAGGACCCGGCCCGGCCGCAGTTCCAGCAGTCGGAGGGCACGCAGGAGCGGATCGCGGCTCATGCCGGCACCTCCGAGTCCAGGTCCGCACCGTCGGCGGCCTCGACGAGCACCACCTCGTCGCCGGCCCGGAGCACCGTGTCCCGGTGCCCGACCATCACCACGGTGCGGCCGCGGGCGGCGAGACCGCACACCGACCGGAGCACCGTCGCCTCGGTGGCGGGATCGAGGTGCGCGGTCGGCTCGTCGAGAAGCACCACCGTGGCATCGGAGAGCAGCACGCGGGTCAGCGCCAGCCGCTGCCGCTGCCCTAGCGAGAGGCCGAGGCCACCAACCCCCACCCGCGTCCGCCAGCCGTCCGGGAGATCGGCCAGCACCGAATCGAATCCCGTTGCCGCGCAGGCCCTGTCCACGGCGTCGGCATCGCTCGCCACCGGACCGGTGAGTTCCAGGTTCTCGCGCAGGGTGCCGGGGATCAGCACCGGGTGTTGGGGCAGCCACGCCACCTCGCGCCACCACTGCTCGGCGTCGAGTGCGCGCACGGGCACCCCACCGACCGACACCTCCCCCTCGTCGGGGTCGGCGAGACCGAGGATCAGGTGCAACACGGTGGACTTGCCGGATCCGTTGGCGCCGGTGAGCACGGTGACCCGGCCCGGTTCCAGGACCGCGTCCAGGCCGCGCGGGGCCCACTGTCCGCGGGCCCGCACCCCCACCGCGCGCAGCACGATCGGGCCGAGGGGCACGGCGCGGTCGCCGTCCCCCGCGACGACCGGTTCCCTGTCGTCCAGCACCCCGAAGGCCTTCTCGGCGGCCGCCATCCCGTCCTCGGCGGCGTGGAACTGCGCGCCGACCATCCGCAACGGCAGGTACACCTCGGCGGCGAGGATCAGCGCGATCACGCCTCCGCGTAGTTCCATGCCGCCGAACACGAGTCGCAGGCCGATGCTCACCGCGACGAGCGCGACGCAGAGCGTGGCCAACAGCTCGAGCACCATCGCGGACAGGAACGCGATCCGCAGCGCCGACATGGTGGTGTGCCGGTGCGCGTCCCCGAGGGCCCGGACCCGTGCCGCCGGGCCCCGTTCGCGACCGAGCGCCCGCAGCGTGGGCAGGCCCGCCAACAGGTCGAGCAGCTGCGCGGACAACGCGGTCATCGTGGTCAGCGAGGCGGCCGCCTTGCCCTTGGTCAGCAGCCCGATCAGGATCATGAAGACCGGCACCAGCGGCAACGTGAGCGCGATGATCACCGCGGAGGTCCGATCGGCGAACAGGATCACCAGCAGGGTGAGCGGCGTGACGGTGACCGCCAGCATCAGGGCGGGCAGGTAGCCGGTGAGATACGCGCGCAGGCCCTCGATCCCGCGGGTGAGGACGGTGGCGAGCTCACCGCGCCGCGGGTCCAGCTTCCGCGGGGGCAGTTCGGCGGCGGCCTCGAGCACCTCGCCGCGGAGCTCCCCGATCACCCTCGACGCCGAACGGTGCGCGTATCGGGAGTGCGCCCAGGTGGACGCCGTCCGCACCGCGACCGCGGCGGCCAGCACCGCCAGCTCGGTCCCCCACGCGGCGGGCGTCCGCGCGGCCGGGTCGGTGATCACCCCGGCCAGCACGGTGCCGATCATCAGCGCCGACACGATGACCGTGCCCGCGGTGACCAGGGACAGCGCCACCGTGAGCAGCAGGTAGCCGCGGGCCGATCTCGAGTAGTGCCAGAGCCGGGGGTCCACCGGACCGCGCCTGCGGGCGTGCTCCGCGGGCGCGGCCGGTGCGTCGAGCGACATCTAACGCGTCTTCAGGGGCAGACCGATCGACGGCGGGATCTGCTTGGTCGAAATCCGCTGGCGGAACACCCAGTACGTCCAGGCCTGGTAACCGATGACCACCGGCGTCATGAACACCGCAGCCCAGGTCATCACCTTGAGTGTGTACGGGCTCGACGACGCGTTGTAGATCGTCAGGTTGTATGCCTCGTCGATGGTGGACGGCATCAGGTTCGGGTAGAGCGAGCCGAAGAGCAGCGCCACCGTGGCGACGACCGCGACCGTGGTGAGCACGAAGGCCCAGCCCTCCCGTGCCGCGGCGGTCAGCGCGACCACCCCGACCAGGGCGGCGGCCGCCACCGCGACGAGGATCCATGTCCAGCCCTTGCCGAAGGACAGCTGCGTCCACAGCACGAACGCCCCGGCCACCACGACCGTCGGGATCGATAGTCGCGCAGCGAGTTTCACCGCGTCCTCGCGAACCTCACCGGAGGTCTTGAGTGCGAGGAACACCGCGCCGTGCAGCGCGAACACGATGGCCGTCGTCGCGCCGCCGAGCAGCGCGTACGGGTTGAGCAGGTCGAAGAAGCCGGAGACGACCTTCTTGTTCTCGTCGATGGCCACGCCGCGCACGATGTTCGCGAACGCGACGCCCCAGAGGACGGCGGGCACCCACGAGCCGATCATGATGCCGATGTCGCAGCGAGCTCGCCAGGTCGGATCGTCGATCTTGCCGCGCCACTCGATCGCGCAGATGCGCAGGATCAGCGCGACCAGAATCAACAGCAGCGGTAGGTAGAACCCCGAGAACAGGGTCGCGTACCAGTCCGGGAAGGCCGCGAACAACGCACCGCCCGCGGTGATCAGCCAGACCTCGTTGCCGTCCCAGACCGGGCCGATGGTGTTGAGCATGACCCGTCGGCGGGTGTCTGTGCGGCCGAGCACCGGGAACAGCATGCCGACGCCGAAGTCGAAGCCCTCGAGGACGAAGTAGCCGACGAAGAGCACCGCGATGAGGATGAACCAGAATTCCTGAAGTCCCATGGTCTTCTCCCGCCTCAGTACGCGAACGACAGTTGTTTGGGCTCGCCCGGTTCCTCGGGCTCTTCTTCGTCACCTGGCGGATGCTTGTCGTGGTCGGACGGGCCTGCGATCGCATAGCGGCGGATCAGCATGAACCACACCACGCCGAGCGCGGCATAGAGGAGGGTGAAGACGATCAGCGAGAAGACCACGAGACCGGTCGGATGGTCCGACACGCCCTGATCCACGGTCAGCCGGATCTGGTCCACCCCGGTCGGATTCGGGTGCACCACCCAGGGCTGGCGGCCCATCTCGGTGAACACCCATCCGGCGCTGTTGCCGAGGAACGGCGTGGGGATGGCCAGGAGGGACAGCCACCCGAACCACTTTTTGTCCGGGACCCGGCCGCCGCGGGTCATCCACAGCCCGACCACCGCGAGGATGGCCGAGCCGGCCGCCCAGCCGATCATCGCGCGGAAGGTCCAGTAGGTGACGAACAGGTTGGGCTTGTAGTTGCCCGGTCCGAACTGCTCCTCGTACTGGGCCTGGAGTTCGGTGACGCCCTGGAGGGTGGAGTTGGGGTCGCCGTTCGCCAGGAACGAGGTGAGCCCGGGGATGCTGATGAGCTGGGTGATGTTCTCGCAGTTGTTCTGCGTTCCGACCGTCAGGATGGAGAAATCGGCACCGGTCTCGGTGTGGCACAACGATTCCGCGGATGCCATCTTCATCGGCTGCTGTTCGAACATCAGCTTGGCCTGGATGTCGCCGGTGATCGCGAGGCCGACACCCGAGGCCACCATCACCCACAGGGCGAGGATGGTGACCGGGCGGAACATCGTCCGGGCGGTGTTCTCGTGTTCACCCGAGACCGCCGGATCGGTGGCCTCCTTTGCCCTGCGCATGCTGCGCACCATCGACCAGCCGCCGATACCGGCGACGAACGTGCCCGCGGTGAGGAGCGCGCCCGCCACCACGTGGGGGAACGCCGCCAAGGCCGTGTTGTTGGTGAGCAGTTCCCAGATGCTCGTCAGCTCGGCGCGACCGCGCTCCGCGTTGTACCGAGCACCCACCGGGTGCTGCATGAACGAGTTCGCGGCGATGATGAAGAACGCGGAGGCGTTGACACCGATCGCGACCAACCAGATCGTCGCCAGGTGAACGAGTTTCGGCAGCCGTCCCCAGCCGAAGATCCACAGGCCGAGGAAGGTGGATTCGAGGAAGAAGGCGACCAGGCCCTCCAGCGCCAGCGGCGCCCCGAACACGTCACCGACGAAGCGTGAGTACTCGCTCCAGTTCATGCCGAACTGGAACTCCTGCACGATGCCGGTGGCGACGCCGAGTGCGAAGTTGATGAGGAAGAACTTGCCGAAGAACTTGGTGAGCCGATACCAGTGATCCTTTTTGGTGATCACCCACATCGTCTGCATGATCGCGATGAGCGGGGCGAGCCCGATCGTGAGCGGGACGAGAATGAAGTGGTAGACGGTCGTGATTCCGAATTGCCACCGAGATACGTCCAGTGCGTCCATGGCTTCTCCCATGCAGTGCCCGTTGAACAGGCGTGACCGGGGCCGAGTCGTGGGCTGACGCCTCAGTCCCGCTTCAAAAGGTACGTCCTGCGACCTTTTGCCGCAGGCCTTTATCTACTACCGACAGTAGTAGCGGAGTCAAGTCGCCCGTGCTCGTCCCGGACCGCACTCAGACGGCGTCCGGCATCGCCCCAACCGTCTCCGCCGACAGGTCGACCAGCGCCGACAGCTCCTCGGCGATCTCCGGCACCGTCGTCACCCGACCGTTCAAGGCCCGCACCCGTGCGGCGAGAGTCACACTCGAGAGCAGCCAGACACCGTCCGCCAGAATGAGATCCGCGGGCCGCAGCGGCGCCACCTCGGTGCGGAACTCGTGCTCGCCCGCGATCTCGAAAAGCGCCCGCTGAGTGGTTCCCGGCAGGATCCCCTGCTCGATCGGCGGGGTGATCAGCGTGCGGCCGCGAGCGATGACGACCGTGGAGCGGGGGCCCTCGAGCACGAGACCCTCGCTGCTGGTGAAGATCACGTCGTCGGCGCCAAGCGAGTTCGCATGCCTCAGCGCCGCCATGTTGGTCGCGTAGGACAGCGTCTTCGCGCCCAGCAACTGCCACGGCGCGAGCGCCGCCAGGTCCACCGAGAACCCGCGGGGCAGGGTGACCACCGCGATCCCGTCGCGCCGGACGGCCGCGACGCGATCGTCGATGGGGCCGAGTGTGAGATAACCGGTCGGCCCCCCGCCGATCTCGCGGCCACGGCTGAGCACCAGCCGCATCAACCCCTCGCCGTCGCCGTCCCACTCCGCGAGGGCGGTCTTCACGGCCGCGCGCCAGCGGTCCAGGTCTTGTTCCGGCAGGTCTATCGCCGCCGCGGAGTTGTTCAGCCGTTCGAGATGCAGCTCGATGGTGCACGGGGAACCGCCCCGGACCAGCACGGTCTCGAACACTCCGTCACCACGCACGGCCGCCAGGTCGTCCGCGTAGAGCAGCGGGACGTCGGGGTCGTGCACCTTGCCGTCGAGGGTCACCAGTACGCGAGGAGCCATGCCAACAGCCTAGGACGACCGTCCGGCCGCGGCCGGACGCTCCTATTATGGAGCTGTGTCCGAGTCGCCGAGCGTCGCCCCCAGTCCGCTGCTGTCCTATCCCGGTGCCGTCGCCGGTCCCGACGATTCCCTCGACGCCGGGGTCGCCTGGCACTACGGCGACCCGCTGCGCGAGCAGCGCAGCGCCGAGAACGCCGCCGCCATCGTGGACCGCTCGAACCGTTTCGTGCTCTCCATCGGCGGCGACGAGCGCCTCACCTGGCTGCACACCATCTCCAGCCAGCACATCGCGCAGCTGCCCGACGGCGGTTCCGCGGAGAACCTGAGCCTCGACCTGCAGGGCCGGGTCGAGGAGCACTTCGTGCTGACCGATCTGGACGGAACCACCTGGATCGACACCGAGCGCACCCACGGCCCCGGCCTGCTGGCATTCCTCCAGAAGATGGTGTTCTGGGCGAAGGCCGAGCCCGCCGCCGCGCCCGAGATGGCCGTCCTGAGCCTGCTCGGGCCCGACGTACGCCGGCCGAAAATCCTTGCCGCTCTCGGCATCGCCTCACTTCCGCCGGTCTACGGCGCGGTCGCGCTGCCCGGGGGCGGCTTCCTGCGCTCGATGCCGTGGCCCGGCGAACACGCCTTCGATCTGATCGTGCCCCGCGACCAGCTCGCCCGCTGGTGGGAGACGCTGACCGCCGCGGGCGCCGCGCCCGCGGGCAGTTGGGCGTTCGAGGCGCTGCGGGTGGCCGCTGTGCGCCCCCGGATCGGCGTGGACACCGACGAGCGCACCATCCCGCACGAGGCCCGCTGGATCGGCGGCATCGCCGAGCACGGGGCCGTGCACCTGGACAAGGGGTGCTACCGCGGCCAGGAGACCGTGGCCCGGGTGCACAACCTCGGCAAGCCCCCGCGCCACCTGGTGCTGCTGCATCTCGACGGGTCCGCGGACACCCGCCCGGAGCCAGGCGACGCGGTCACCGCGGACGGCAGGACCGTCGGGCACCTGGGCACCGTCGTCGACCACCACGAGCTCGGCCCCATCGCACTGGCCCTGGTCAAGCGGACCGTTCCGGTGGACACCGCGCTGCTCGCCGGCTCGGTGGCCGCCTCGATCGATGCCGACTCCGTGCCCAGCTACGACGCTGTGCAGGCGGGCCGGGCCGCCGTCGACCGGCTGCGCGGCCGGTGAGCGGCGCGGGGCGCGTCGACGCCGTCTGCGTGGTGCACGCCGAGCGCGACAGCGGCACCAAGCGGGTGCCGCGCACCGCGATCGACAAGCGGCCCGTCGACGGGCCGGTACGGATCGGCCCCGCGGGCATGGACGGGGACCACATCTGCGACACCGAGTTCCACGGCGGCACGTTCAAGGCGGTGTACGCGTACCAGCAGGACGAGGCGCAGCGGTGGGAGTCGGAGCTGGGACGGCAGCTGCCCGCCGGCTGGTTCGGCGAGAACCTCCGGATCAGCGGGATCGCCGCGAGCGACGCGGTGATCGGCGAACGCTGGCGCCTGGGTGACGGCGATCTCGCCGCCGAGTTGGAAGTGACCGGCCCGCGGACCCCGTGCGGCACCTTCGGTGTGTGGGCCGGGGAACCTCGCTGGGTCAAGCGTTTCGCCGACCGCGCCGACACCGGCGCCTACCTGCGGGTGGTGCGCGGCGGCCTGGTGACCGCTGGCGATGCGATCCACCGCGTGCACGTGCCGGCCCACGGGGTGACCGTGCGCGACCTGTTCACCGGGCGGGACCCGGAAAATCTGGTCGCGTTGCTCGAGCAGCAGCCAGACCTGTCGCCTACTGTCGCAGACAAGGCACGCCGACGGATCGCCGGACGGAAGGTGCAGGTGGAGTATTGAGCGTCGAACTGGTCGAAGTGGATCGCTCCGGTTTCCGCGAGTGCGTGCACCGCGGTTCGGTGGTCGTGCTCGACCCGGACGGCGAGGTCATCCTGGCCCTCGGCGAGGTACACACCCCGATCTATCCCCGTTCGTCGAACAAGCTCATGCAGGCCGTGGCCCTGTTGCGCAGTGGATTCGCCCCCTCCGACAACCGCGAACTGGCGATCGCCGCCGGCTCGCACGAGGGTGAACCCGAGCACGTCGCTGTGGTGCACCGGCTGCTCACCCGCAGCGGGCTCGCCGAGCACCAACTGCGGTGCCCTCCCGAATTGCCGTCGAACGAGACCGCCCGCGCCCGCGTCCTCGCCTCCGGGGCGCTGCCGCGCCGGATCTTCATGAACTGCTCCGGCAAGCACGCGGCCATGCTCTCGGCCTGCGTGGCGCGCGACTGGCCGCTGGAGAGCTACCTGGAGCCCACACACCCCATCCAGCTGGCGGTGATGGACACCATCGCCGAACTGGCCGGTGAGACGGATTACGAGCTGGGCATCGACAGCTGTGGCCTGCCGATCGTGCCGCTCTCGCTCTCCGCCCTCGCGCGCGGATTCGCCACGCTCGCCACCGCGGCCGCCGACAGCGAGGAACGAGCGGTGGCCGATGCCGTCCGCGAGCAACCGTGGCTGGTGTCCGGCACCGGTCACGACGACTTCCTGCTGATGAGCGCCGTACCGGGCCTGCTCTGCAAGGTGGGCGCCGACGGCGTGCACGCGGGTGCGCTGCCCGACGGCACCTCCTTCGCGCTCAAGATCGACGACGGCGGCGAACGCGCCCGCCTGCCGCTCACGGCCGCGCTGCTGCACCGACTCGGGGTCGCCTGGACCGAGGATCTGGCGGAACTCGCCTCGCCACCGGTACTGGGTGGGGGTGTTCGGGTGGGCACAATTCGGGCGATTCCCGGCGTTCTGAGATAAATCAGACACCCAACGCGGCCTGGGGTGGGAGCGCACGCCGAGTTCTCAGGCTAGAGTGTGTCTCAGGAAGAAATACACACTCAAACGGGGCCGCCAAAAATTCCCAGGCCGCCCCGCGGAAGCGCGAGGGGGTTGGCCATGGGCCGCGGCCGGGCTAAGGCAAAGCAGACCAAGGTTGCACGCGAGCTCAAGTACAGCTCGCCGTCCACGAACTTCGACAGCCTGCAAAAGGAACTGTCCGGAGGTTCGTCCAGCTCCCACCGGAACGGGGTCCTCGCCGACCAGCGTTCCGACGACACTGCGTCGCGCTGGGACGACGACGAAAGCGACGACTGGCGCCGCTGACACGGCGAAGTACAGGAATGCGGGGAAGCCCACCGGCTCCCCCGCATTTCGGCATGTACGGTCGGCGCGCAATCTCGATCTGCTGAACACATAAACGAACGGACCGTTGACCTCCCACGAAGGGGGTCGACGGTCCGTTCGTCTCTGTGCTGTGGGATCAGAAGCGCGGGTGGTCTCCGACCATGCGAACGAGGTCGGATCCTTCCTGCTTGTCCGATGCCTTGGCGACGGTGCCGAGCGTCCAGCAGTCGATGTGGCGGGCGGTCAGCACCGCCAGCGCACGGTCGACGTCCTCGGGCGCCACGATGGCGACCATGCCGACGCCCATGTTGAAGGTCTGCTCCATCTCGGCCCGCTCCACCCGGCCGCGCTGCGCGATCATCGCGAACACCGGCGCCGGACTCCAGGTGCCACGGTCGAGCTCGGCGACGAGCCCCTTCGGCATCACCCGGGCGAGGTTGTTCGCCAGGCCGCCGCCGGTGACGTGGCAGAACGTTCGCACGTCGGTCTCGGCGATCAGGGCCAGGCAGTCCTTGGCGTAGATCTTGGTCGGCTCGAGCAGCTCCTCACCGAGGGTCTGGCCGAACTCCTCGACGTGGCCCCCGAGCGACATGCGGTCGATCTCGAGCAGCACCTTGCGGGCCAGCGAGTAGCCGTTGGAGTGCAGGCCCGACGAGCCCATGCCGATCACCACGTCGCCAGGGCGCACCCGCTGCGGGCCGAGCACGGCATCCGCCTCGACGACGCCGACGCCGGTGGCGGAGAGGTCGTAGTCGCCGTCCGCCATCAGTCCGGGGTGCTCCGCGGTCTCGCCGCCGAGCAGCGCGCAGCCGGCGATGATGCAGCCGTCGGCGATGCCCTTGACCAGCTCGGCGACCCGCTCCGGCACGACCCGGCCGACGGCGATGTAGTCCTGCAGGAACAGCGGCTCGGCGCCGCACACCACGAGGTCGTCGACGACCATCGCGACCAGGTCGAGGCCGAGGGTGTCGTGCTTGTCCATGGCCTGCGCGACGGCGATCTTGGTGCCGACGCCGTCGGTGGAGGCCGCGAGCAGCGGCTCCTTGTACCCGCCCTTGAGCGCGAACAGCCCGGCGAATCCGCCGAGGCCGCCGATCACCTCGGGGCGGCTCGCCTTCTTGGCCAGCGGGGCGAACAGCTCGACGGCCCGGTCTCCGGCCTCGATGTCCACCCCCGCCGCCGCATAGGAGGCGCCGGTGGGGCGGTCGTTGTCGTCGGTCATCGGATTCGCTGCTCCAGCCATCTTCTCGGCGGCGCCTTGGGGCACCGCATGGTGATCTACGTGTGGGCGCTGAGCGCCTACGGTCGACTCAACGCGCTCGCGTTGTCGTTGTCCTGCTTCGCCGCGACGCCCGCGGTGCTCTCCAGCATTCCCTCGAGCACGTTCTTACCCATCGAGGTCTCGGTCGGCAGCGCAATCGGGTAATTACCGTCGAAGCACGCCGAGCAGAGTCGGGACGCGGGCTGCTCGGTGGCGGCGATCATGCCCTCGATCGAGACGTAGCCGAGGGTGTCGGCGCCGATCGAGCGGCGGACGCCCTCGAGCATCTCGTCCATGCTGTGGCTGGTCACGCCGCCGGCCTCGCTGGCCCCCGCGCCGTTGGCGATCAGCTCCGCGGGTGAGGCGAAGTCGATGCCGTAGAAGCAGGGCCACTTGACCGGCGGGGAGGCGATCCGCACGTGGATCTCCAACGCGCCCGCCTCGCGGAGCATCCGGATCAGCGCGCGCTGGGTGTTGCCACGGACGATGGAGTCGTCCACCACGATCAGGCGCTTGCCGCGGATGACCTCTTTGAGCGGGTTGAGCTTGAGCCGGATGCCGAGCTGCCGGATGGTCTGCGACGGCTGGATGAAGGTGCGGCCGACGTAGGCGTTCTTCATCAGGCCCTGGCCGTACGGAATCCCGGAACCCTGCGCGTAACCGACCGCGGCCGGGGTGCCGGACTCGGGAACGGGGATGACCAGGTCGCCCTCGATCGGGTGTTCCTTGGCGAGCCTGCGACCGATCTCGACGCGGGTGGCATGCACCGAACGGCCGGAGATGACGCTGTCCGGGCGGGCCAGGTAGACGTACTCGAACACACAGCCCTTGGGCGTCGGGTTCGCGAAACGCGAGGAACGGACGCCGTCGGCGTCGATCGCCAGCATCTCGCCCGGCTCGATGTCGCGGACGAACGACGCGCCGACGATGTCGAGCGCGGCGGTCTCGCTGGCGACGACCCAGCCGCGGTCGAGACGGCCGAGGCAGAGGGGGCGGACGCCGTGCGGATCGCGTGCCGCATACAGGGTGTGCTCGTCCATGAAGGTCAGGCAGAACGCGCCACGCAGAGTGGGTAGCAGCTCCATCGCGGCCTGCTCGATGGTGCGGTCGGCCGCCGCGTGCGCGAGCAGCGCGCCGACGAGGTCGGAGTCGGAGGTGCCCCGGCCCGGCTGCTTGGGGTTGATGAGCCCGGCCTCGCGGGCCCTGGTCGCCAGCTCCGCCGTGTTCACCAGATTGCCGTTGTGGCCGAGCGCGATGCCCGTGCCCGCC
>Ga0105243_10002556_pt1 | contig 15207 bp, 14 predicted proteins | sample KBSM34metaG_FD_81525 | JGI IMG/M metagenome (GOLD analysis project Ga0105243, IMG submission 81525) | Miscanthus rhizosphere microbial communities from Kellogg Biological Station, Michigan, USA - KBS M3-4 metaG | ecosystem: Host-associated > Plants > Roots > Rhizosphere > Soil | place...
ATCTGCTTCAAGGAAGCGCTGCAGCCTGAGTTCAAGGCTTACCAGCAACAAGTGGTGAAGAACGCCCAGGCCATGGCCGAAGTGTTCATTGCACGTGGTTTCGACGTGGTTTCCGGCGGTACCCAGAACCACCTGTTCCTGCTGTCGCTGATCAAGCAGGACATCTCCGGTAAAGATGCCGACGCCGCCCTGGGCAAGGCGTTCATCACCGTAAACAAGAACTCGGTACCGAACGATCCGCGCTCCCCGTTCGTCACCTCCGGCCTGCGTTTCGGCACCCCAGCGGTCACTACCCGTGGCTTCAAGGAAACCGAATGCCGCGAGCTGGCCGGCTGGATCTGCGACATCCTGGCTGACCTGAGCAACGAAGCGGTGATCGACGCCGTTCGCGAGAAGGTCAAGGCCATCTGCAAGAAGCTGCCGGTATACGGCGCCTGATAGGCCCGCATCCCGTAGCACAAGAGAGCCCGGTCAGCGATGACCGGGCTTTTTTTCGCCTGAAAGAACACCACCCCCTCCTGTAGGAGCGCGGCTTGCCCGCGAAGAGGCCGGCAAGGCCGCCAAAAGCTTCGCGGGCAAGCCGCGCTCCTACGGGAATATGCATTAACTGGCGATCACTGGTCAGACCGGTCTAACCAATTTTTCGGAATTCACTTGCGACTTCAAAAAAATCGGGCGTAGACTGGCTTGGCACTGGACATACCGGTAAGACCACAAAAATTAAGTTCCAATGTCGCGACCCAAGGTCCGGCCAAGGAACGCCGACCAGGATCCTCCCCATGCTCAAATGGTGCTCGCGTTCGATTTTCCTTCAGGTCGTCCTTGGATTGATGCTTGGCATCGTCTGCGGGCTCGCCCTTCCCGAGTTCTCCACCCAACTCAAGCCCCTGGGCGACGGCTTTATCAAACTGATCAAGATGCTGATCGGGCTGATCGTCTTCTGCGTGGTGGTCAGCGGCATTTCCGGTGCCGGCGACCTGAAGAAAGTCGGACGCATCGGCCTCAAGTCGGTGATCTATTTCGAAGTCCTGACCACCGTCGCCCTGCTGATCGGACTGATCCTGGCCTTCTCCACCCATCTCGGCAGCGGTGCCAATATCCATCTGGAGCAACTGTCCACGGCCGCCCTGGGTGATCTGGCCGATCGTGGCCAGCACCTACGCGGGGCCACGCAGTTCGCGATGGACCTGATCCCCAACTCGGTACTCAGCGCCTTTGCCGACAACAACATTCTGCAAGTGCTGCTGTTCTCGGTGCTGTTCGGCAGCGCGCTGAACCTGGTGGGCGAGTCGGCGTCGGGCATCTCGCGCCTGATCAATGAACTGAGCCATGTGATCTTCCGGATCATGGGCATGATCGTGCGCCTGGCACCGATCGGCGTATTCGGTGCCATCGCCTTCACCACCAGCACCTACGGCCTGGAGTCGCTGCGACAATTGGGCAACCTGGTGGCGCTGTTCTACATCACCTGCCTGGCCTTCGTGCTGCTGATCCTAGGCCTGGTGATGCGCGTATCGGGCCTGAGAATGCTGCCGTTCCTCAAGTACTTCCGGGAAGACCTGCTGATCGTCATGGGCACCGCATCCTCGGATGCCGTGCTGCCGCAAGTCATGCGCAAACTCGAACACCTGGGCATCGGCAGCTCGACGGTCGGCCTGGTGATCCCCACCGGCTACTCGTTCAACCTCGACGGTTTCTCGATCTACCTGACCCTGGCCATCGTCTTCATCGCCAATGCCACCGGCACACCGCTGGCAATGACGGATCTGCTGACCATATTGCTGGTATCGCTGATCACCTCCAAGGGTGCCCATGGCATTCCCGGCTCGGCCCTGGTGATTCTCGCCGCCACCCTGTCGGCAATTCCGGCGATTCCGGTGGTCGGCCTGGTGCTGGTGCTGGCGGTCGACTGGTTCATGGGCATCGGCCGGGCCATGACCAACCTGATCGGCAACTGCGTGGCAACCGTGGCCATCGCCCGCTGGGAAAAGGACATCGATGTACAACGGGCTCACAAGGTTCTGGAAGGCCAACAGGGTTATGCCTTTACCCCTAAAAAGCCGGGTCCTTCGGCCCAGCAGCAGGAGTTCTGATGCGATACGCCCATGGATGGGCACGTGTGCCGAACCGCGAGCGGCAGCCGCATGCCGCCCACGCGTCGGGGCCTGACTGCTTCACCTGGAGAGCACCGTGATCAGCTCATCGACCGTCGTCAATTCAGTGGTAGAAAAACTCCGCGCCGCGTTGGCCCGTGGCCAATGGCGCTCCGGCGAGATGCTGCCGGGCCAACGTGAGCTGGCCGAACAACTGGGTATCAGCCGCCCGAGCCTGCGCGAAGCCGTCACCGTCCTGGAAACCCTCGGCCTGGTCCGCTCCATGCCCGGCAAGGGCGTGGTGGTGCTGGACACCGCCAGCGAGACAGCCAGCGCCCACAGCGGCGTGGCCGACGCCAGCCTCGAAGACATCCTGCAACTGCGCTACACCCTGGAGCCGTTCATCGTCGGGCTGGTGGCGCAATCGATCAGCAGCAAGGAAGTCGGCCAGTTGCGCCTGACCCTGATGGACATGCGCGAAGCCCTGGAGGCCAATGACAGCGAGGCCGGGCTGAACGCCTATATCGCCTTCCACGAAGAATTGTTCGCCCTGACCTCCAACCCGATTTTCCAGAACGTGGTGCAGCAGACCAGCAACGCGCTCAAGCAGAGCGCCGAGGTGCTGCGCAACTCACCCGAGCACCTGGCAGAACGCCTGGAGGAAAACGAAGCCGTGGTGCGTGCCATCCGCAACAAGAACAGCGCACTGGCCAGTGCGGAGATGCGTCGGCACATCCTGCAGGAAGGCTTGCGCATGGGCATCGAACTCACCATCCCGGACGACCATCTGGGCAGTATCGAGCAGTAATCCACCTCGACGGGAGACCGGTCATGACCAGCGTTGCAACACTTCAGCCCTTCGCTACCGCCCGCACGCGCAGGCAGTCCCGCGCCCTGCAAGGGCCGTCGTGTGCCGAAGGTCTCTACGCCAGGGTCTTCGAGGATATTCTCGAAGGACAATTCACGGCCGGGCTGAGCGAAGACCTGCTGATGCAAACCTACGCGGCCGGTCGCAGCGAGGTACGCCGCGTGGTGACCCGCCTGACACACCAAAGGGTCATCCATGCCCGCCCGAATCAACGGGCCCGAGTCACCGCCCCGGATGCCCACCAAATACGGCAGGTGCTCCAGGCGCGGCGGATGGCTGAAAGCACGGTCATCCAGCTACTCTGCGCGAGCGTCGATGGATCGGCTATCGACTCCCTTCAGATGCTGATTCTCCGGGAGCGTCAGAGCATCGAGGAGCGTCTGCACAGTACGGCGACCCGGCTGGGTGGCGAGTTTCACTTGCAACTGGCGCGGATGGCCGGCAATGCGCCCATGATGCACTTTCTGGAAGGGCTGATTCCGCTGACCGGGCTGGCGCTGGCCGCACGCTCGGTGGTGCATGGCCAAGGCTGGCAAGTGCGCCAGGCCATTCTCGATGCCCTACAGGCCGGCAATGCGCGGGAAGGCACCGAGAGGATAATGCAGTATCTGCAACAGCTCGAGACCTTGGCAGTGGGGTGAGCCGAGCAAAAGCCGGCTCCCCCCGGGCTCAGAGTTGCGCCATTCTCGCGAAACCCTCGCGAATGCTCTCTTCAGGCAAATCGTCGGCGATGAACACGATCACACTCTCACGAACCGCACCCTCTTCCCACTCGGTATCCCAGTCAAAACCGTAGAGTTTGAGCACACCCTGGAACACCAGGCGGCGTGACTCACCGGCAATGTTCAATACGCCCTTGTAGCGCAGCAACTGCTTGCCGTGGTCCTCCAGCAGCTCGTTCATGAACTCGCTGAGCCGGTCGATATCCAGGGGCTGGTCGGTGCGCAGCACCAGGCTGGAAATTCGGTCGATGCCGCGTCCCTGACTGACCGGGCGCAGGCTCACGCCACCGCCCAGGTCGGCATTGAGGTTGAAACCGCGGACGTCCAGCAACTCGGCCAGGTCGATATGGCCATGCTCGACGACGCGGATCGGCGCCCTCCGGTTGATACGCGTCAGGCGTTCGCTCAAGGCGTCGAAGATCGCTGCGTCGACCAGGTCGCGTTTGCTCACCAACAGGCGGTCGGCAAAGCCGATCTGTGCCTGGGCGATGGTCTGGGTCAGATGATGCTCGGCGTGGGCGGCATCCACCAGAGTGATGATGCCGTCGAGCAGGTAGCGCTCGCGCAGCTCTTCATCGATGAAGAAGGTCTGGGCCACCGGCGCCGGATCGGCCAGCCCGGTGCATTCGATCACCAGCCGGTCGAAGCTGATTTCACCACTGTCCAGGCGTTCGAGCAGCAGGTACAGCGCCTTGGTCAGGTCGGTGTGGATGGTGCAGCAGACGCAGCCGTTGGACAGCGTCATGACCTGCACCGGCTCGGCGCCGAGCAGTTGGGTGTCGATGCCGGCGTCGCTGAATTCGTTCTCGATCACGGCGATCTTCAGGCCGTGCTCGGCCTTGAGCAGATGACGCAGCAGGGTGGTCTTGCCGGCGCCGAGAAAACCGCTGAGGACGGTGACGGGAATAGGAACGGACAAACGCGAATCTCCCATACGCTAAAAATGAATGTGGGAGCCGGCTTGCTGGCGATAGCGCTGTGTCAGACCAGAAGATGTCGACGGTCGGAACGCTATCACCAGCAAGCCGGCTCCCACAACGGAATGCGTTGAGTCAACGACTCAACAGCACTTCGGCCCACCCTTGCCACCGTAACGGGCTTCCTGGCGTTCCCGGAAGAACGCCTCGTAGCTCATCACCGGTTTGTCCGGGTGCTTGGTCTGCATATGCTCGACATAGGTGTCGTAGTCGGGCATGCCGACCATCAGGCGCGCGGCCTGCCCGAGGTATTTACCGAGGCGACTCAGGTCATTGAACATTGCATACCCTCCTAATCAGGCCTCAGGTACAGCCTGGAACGGTGTTTCCTTGTCCGTACGTTCCTTGTTGCCCCAGGCCGCGACACCCACCTTGAGGGCATAGAACAGGATGCTGAAAACCACGAACAGGAACAGCGCCGTCAGCGTCGCGTTGGTGTACGCGTTGAAGATCACGTGCTGCATCTGCGTGATGTCCTTGGCCGGTGCCAGCACCTGTCCGGCGTCCAGCGCGGTGCTGTACTTCTTCGCCAGGGCGAGGAAGCCGATGGCCGGGTTGGCATCGAACAGCTTGATGAAACCGGCGGTGGTGGTGCAGATCAGCAGCCACAGCGCCGGGACCAGGGTCACCCAGATATAGCGCTGGCGCTTCATCTTGATCAGCACGACGGTGCCGAGCATCAGCGCGATACCCGCCAGCATCTGGTTGGAGATGCCGAACAGCGGCCACAGGGTGTTGATGCCACCCAGCGGATCGATCACGCCCTGATACAGCAGGTAACCCCAAAGCGCGACGCAACCGGCCGTGGCGATCAGGTTCGCAGTCCAGGACTCGGTACGCTTGAGCGACGGGACGAAAGAACCCAGCAGGTCCTGCAGCATGAAACGCCCGGCACGGGTACCCGCATCGACGGCGGTCAGGATGAACAACGCTTCGAACAGGATCGCGAAGTGGTACCAGAACGCCATGGTGTTCTCACCCGGCAGGACGTGGTGCAGGATCTGCGCGATACCGACCGCCAGGGTCGGAGCACCGCCGGCACGGGCCAGGATGGTCGTTTCGCCGATATCCCTGGCCACCGCCTGCAGCGCTTCAGGGGTAATCGCGAAGCCCCAGCCAGTAACGGTCTGCGCCACGGTCACCGCATCCGCGCCGACCACGGCAGCCGGGCTGTTCATGGCGAAGTACACGCCCGGGTCAATGACCGAAGCGGCGACCATCGCCATGATTGCCACGAACGACTCCATCAGCATGCCGCCGTAGCCGATGTAGCGGGCGTTGGTTTCGTTATCCAGCAGCTTGGGCGTGGTCCCCGAGGAGATCAGCGCGTGGAAGCCGGAGACCGCGCCACAGGCGATGGTAATGAACAGGAACGGGAACAGCCCGCCTTTCCACACCGGCCCCGTGCCGTCGACGAACTGGGTCAGCGCCGGCATTTTCAGCTCGGGCATGGTGATCAGGATACCGATCGCCAGGGCGATGATGGTACCGATCTTGAGGAAGGTCGACAGGTAGTCCCGCGGCGCCAGGATCAGCCATACTGGCAGAACGGCAGCAACGAAGCCGTAGCCGATCAGCATCCAGGTGATCTGCACGCCGGTGAAGGTGAAAGCCTTGGCCCAGACCGGATCGGCGGCGATCTGCCCACCCAGCCAGATTGAGCCGAGCAGCAGGATCACGCCGAGGATCGAGATTTCACCGATGCGGCCCGGGCGGATGTAGCGCATGTAGACACCCATGAACATCGCGATCGGGATGGTCGCCATCACCGTGAAGATGCCCCATGGGCTCTCGGCCAGGGCCTTGACCACGATCAGCGCCAGCACCGCGAGGATGATGATCATGATCAGGAAGCAGCCGAACAGGGCGATGGTGCCCGGAATCCGGCCCATTTCCTCGCGCACCATGTCGCCCAGCGAACGACCGTTGCGACGGGTGGACAGGAACAGCACCATGAAGTCCTGAACCGCACCGGCCAGCACCACCCCGGCGATCAGCCAGAGCGTACCGGGCAGGTAGCCCATCTGCGCCGCCAATACCGGGCCGACCAGCGGACCGGCACCGGCGATCGCCGCGAAATGGTGACCGAAAAGAATGTGTTTGTTGGTCGGCACATAGTCCAGACCATCGTTGTTCAGCACCGCTGGCGTCGCCCGACGGCCGTCGAGCTGCATGACATTATTGGCGATGAACAGACTGTAGTAACGATAGGCAACCAGATAGATCGCCACAGCGGCGACCACGATCCACAAGGCGTTGATCGCCTCGCCGCGGCGCAAGGCCACTACGCCCAGGGCGCACGCTCCCACGATTGCCAGCACCAGCCAGGGTAGATGGCGGAGCGGGCTATTATTATTTTTCATTTTGATATTCCAGCCAGATGGACAGAAAGACAGCCATCTTGAGTTTAGCGCCAAAGTGCGCGATGACCATACCCAACCTTGGTATAGAGCGTTTTTTTATTGCTGCCGGGAATATGGAGGGACATCACGCGCAACAACCAGCAGTCACCTGCCCGCCTTGGCGCTTGCCTGGCACGGCATGAAGGCTATAGTCAGCAGAGTCCGCACAGGAACCTGAACATGAGTGACTCTTCGATCAACCGTCGCCGCTTCAAGCGTATCGCGTTCGATGCCATCACCACCTTGAGCCAGGGCGGCACAGTGTGGTCGGCACAACTGGTAGACCTTTCCCTCAAGGGGCTGCTGGTCCAGCAGCCGGGCAACTGGCCCGCCGGCTTGACGGGCATCTTCCTGGTCGATATCCGCCTGGCGAAAAATGCCCATGTGAAAATGGATGCCGAACTGGTCCATGTGGATCACCACCAGTTGGGCTTCAAATGCCTGCATATCGGCCTGGAATCGATCCAGCACCTGCGCCGCCTGATCGAGCTGAACCTGGGCGACGAAGAGGAACTGGAACGCGAGCTGGACGCGCTGTTCGAGGATTGACCCGCCAAGCGCCACCCCAGCGGCGGCGCCTCGGGTCATTGCATCAGGGAAATGCCGAGCGCTGGGGGAAGTCGCCTTCGGATTCCCAGTAGCTATTTTCTTCCCGTGACGAAAACTGCCAGACATCGCCCTTGAGGCGATAGGTCCGGTAGACCGTCACGAAATCTTCACTCTCATCGTCTGCCGGCGACGACGACACCTGCAGAATTTCCGGCAGCGCATCACTGGCCTGCCAGGCGGCCTTGCCGGTCTGGGCCAGGAACAACGGCTTGAGCGTGCCATCCGCCGCCTGGGACTGCATCGGTTGCAGCTTGTGCAGGGCGGGCATGAGTATCTGGGTCGCAGGCCCACTGTAACTGCCCATCGGCGCGGTCTGATCGACCGTGAGGAAAAATGCCGGACTCGGCATACCGGCCATCGACGCTTTTTCCAGGGTTGCCAGCGGATAGGCCAAACCGACACTCTCGACCTCCTCCCCAGAGGCCGACAACAGCCGCAGGCGGGCCTCGACAATCGGCCGCTTGGCGACATCCTTCGCCAACGCTTCGTCGTCGAAGGCGTCTTCGTCAAACGCACTGCCGTTGCCCCAGAGCGACTGATGCAGATCCGCAGTGATCCGCGCATCCTCCAGCAACTCCAACTCGCCGCCATCACCCGTGGACATCTGCTGGGCCAACCGATAGCCCTCCGGCACCTGCGCCGTGGCCGCGCTGGCAGCACCGGCCCAGAGCATCCAACCTGCCAAACACATTGCCGCACCGATTATCCGCATCCCGCTGACTCCTTTATCCCGTTACTCGAACAACGCGTCCAACGCCTGTTCCAGGCGTGTGACCGCAATGATTTTAAGCGCGGCCGGAGATTCTTTCGGCGCGTTGCCCTTGGGCACGATAGCGCGTTTGAAACCATGTTTGGCCGCCTCTTTCAGGCGCTCCTGGCCGCTGGGTACCGGGCGCACCTCGCCCGACAGCCCGACCTCGCCAAACACCAGCAGGTCATGGGGCAACGGCCGATTGCGCAGGCTGGACATGACCGCCGCCATCAACGCCAGGTCGGAGGCGGTTTCCAGCACCTTCACGCCGCCAACCACGTTGAGGAAGACATCCTGGTCGTGGGTCGGAATACCGCCATGCCGATGCAGCACCGCCAGCAACATCGCCAGACGGTTCTGGTCCAGGCCCAGGGTCACCCGGCGCGGATTGGCCATGTGGCTGTCGTCGACCAGCGCCTGGACCTCGACGAGCATCGGCCGGGTGCCTTCCCAGGTGGCCATGACCACGCTGCCGGGGACCTCTTCCTGGGCACGGGTGAGAAAAATCGCCGAGGGATTGGAAACCTCCTTGAGGCCGCGGTCGGTCATGCCGAATACACCCAGTTCGTTGACCGCGCCGAAACGGTTCTTCACCGCCCGCAGCAGGCGCAGACGGCCATCGGACTCCCCCTCGAAGTACAGGACCGTATCGACCATGTGCTCCAGCACCCGCGGACCGGCCAGCGCGCCCTCCTTGGTCACGTGACCGACGAGGAAGATCGCCGTGCCGCTCTGCTTGGCATAACGCACCAGCAACGCCGCACTTTCGCGCACCTGGGCCACGCCACCCGGGGCCGATTGCAGCTGTTCGGTGAAAATCGTCTGGATCGAGTCGATGACCATGACCTTGGGCTTTTCCACTCGCGCCGTGGCGATGATGCTCTCGATGCAGGTCTCGGTCATCACCCGCAGCTGGTCCTGGGGCAATCCCAGCCGCCGCGCCCGCATCGCCACCTGCTGCTGCGACTCCTCGCCGGTGACATACAGGGCCGGCATGCGCGTGGCGATATTGCACAGGGTCTGCAACAGGATGGTCGACTTGCCGATGCCCGGGTCGCCGCCGATCAGCACCACCGAACCGTCCACCAGGCCGCCACCGAGCACTCGGTCGAGTTCGGCAGATGCGGTGGAAAAACGCGGAATCTCTTCGACGCTGACTTCGGCCAGGGTCTTGATCTGCGCCTGCTGCCCGGCCCAGCCGGTGCGCCCGCTGGGCGCCGCGGCGCCACCACTCTCCACCAGGGTTTCGGTGAGGGTGTTCCAGGCGCCACACTCGCCGCACTGGCCGGCCCACTTGGGAAAGGTCGCGCCGCACTCGGTGCAGCCGTACATGCGCTTGGCCTTGGCCATCTCGGTCCCCCCTGGCAAAACCGCGATGATAGCTCAGCCGGCGCCGATCAGCGCGTCGGCGGTGTACGGATTTCGCCCTCGGCCAGACGGGCCGCCGTATTGCCCAAAGGGTCCTGGGCATCGAGATTGGCGCCCTTGGCTGCCAGGGCCTCGAGCAGCGCGGTGCGCTTGAACAGCCCGGCGTACATGGCCGCCGTCTGGCCGGCGGCATTGCGCTGGTCGGGATTGCAGTCGCTGCTCAACAGGCGCCGGGCGATCCGCACTTCGCCCTTGAAGATCGCCCCCATCAGCGCAGTGTTGCCGCGTTTGTCCTGGGTACAGGCGTTGGCCCCGGCCGCCAGCAGGCGTTCAACCGCCGGTCCCTGGCCATGGTAGGCGGCCAGGATCAGCGCGGTGTAGCCGTTGGCGTCCTGGGTATCGAGCGGGTAGCCGGACTCGATGAAGGTCTGCAGCATCTCGACATCGCCACGGCGGGCGGCATCGAAGTAATAGTCCTGGATCTGCGCCTTGAGGGCTTGCGGGTCGGCGGCAATCGCCGGCTCAGCGGCCGAGGCGTTGCAAGCCCAGGCAAAGAGGAACAACAAGACAGGAATACGCATGGAAAGACTCCGTTGCGATAGGGCCTCGGTTGTTCCAGCCCGCTTCATGGCCAAGGCCAAGAAGCGGGCTGGCTTTCACACGGCAGGTCAGTCGGTCAGTTTCGCCGCCAGCGCCTTGACTCGCGCCAGGTCGCCCTTGGCAACCTGGGTCACGCCGGTGCCGTACTCGGGGTCGGCCTTGTAGAGAAACGACAGCATGATGTGCTTGCTCTCATCGTCGGTATCGGCCAGCGAACCACCGAAGTTCTCGATCAAGTCCTGTTTCTCCTTCTTGCTGTAGGAGCGGTACAAGTCTCCGGCCTGCTTGAAGTTCTGCTCCCGCTGGATCTTCGCCTGTTGGGTGCTGCCCGACAGGGGCAACTGGCTGTAGCGCGCCGACGGTTGCTCGTCGCGGGGCATCAGGCGACTCGGCTGGTAGTTCACGCCGCTGTTGCTGTGCCCACTGTTCATCGCACCATCCTGATTGCCGTTGTTCACCGCCACCCGCGGTGCATTGATCGGCAGTTGCAAGGCATTCGGGCCCAAGCGGTACATCTGGGTGTCGGCATAGGAGAACACCCGTCCCTGCAGCAGACGGTCCTCGGACGGTTCGATGCCCGGCACCAGGTTCGCCGGCGCCATGGCCACCTGCTCGGTCTCCTGGAATACGTTGGCCGGGTTGCGATCGAGCACCATCTGGCCGACCTTGCGCTCAGGCACACCGGGCCAGATCTTGGTCGCATCGAGCGGGTCGAAGTCGAACTTGCCCAAGTCCTGCGGCGTCAGCACCTGGACATACAGATCCCACTTGGGAAACTGGCCCTTGTTGATATGGCTGACCAGGTCATGGGTCATGTGGCTGTAGTCACGCCCTTGCACCTCGACGACCTGTTTCGGATCGAGGTTGCGGATGCCCTGCAGGCTCTTCCAGTGGAACTTGACGTAGTGGACTTCGCCCTTGGCGTTGATCAGCTTGTAGGCATGCACGCCGTTGCCGTCCATCTCCCGATAGCTGGCGGGGGTACCGGAGTCCGAATACAGCTCGGTCAGGGTGCGTGTGGCTTCTGGCACATGGGAGAAAAAATCGAAGCGCCGCGAATCGTCGTCCAGGTTGGTGCGTGGGTCCGGTTTGAAGGCATGGACCATGTCCGGGAACTTGATGGCATCACGGATGAAGAAGGTCGGGAAGTTGTTCCCCACCAGGTCCCAGTTGCCGTCGGCGGTATAGAACTTGGTAGCGAAACCCCGCGGGTCGCGCAGGGTTTCCGGAGAGTGGTTACCGTGCACCACGGCCGAGAAGCGCACGAATACCGGGGTCTTCTCGCCAGCGGCAAAGACCTTGGCCTTGGTCAGGTCGCTCAGGTCATCGGTCACGGTGAACGTGCCATGGGCCCCGGTACCGCGGGCATGTACCACCCGCTCGGGGATACGTTCGCGATCGAAACGCTGCAATTTCTGGATCAGTTGCACGTCCTGCAGCAACACCGGCCCGGTGGCGCCGGCGGTCTGCGAATTCTGGTTATCACCTACCGCCGCACCGTTGTCACGGGTCAGCGTAGCGGCATGGACAGAAAGGGAAAGCAGGCTGGCGGTCAAAATACCCAGCACGCGCCGAGTGGGAATAGCTCCCGGAACAGGAGTGATCTGCATGTCGGAATCCTCGAGATTTTGTTATGCGCATCCAGGTGCGCTCGACAAAGGCTAGAGATCGATTCAACAAATTCTAAATAGAAAAGCTCAAAGACCCCGATTGAAAAATTCGACGGGGCAAAACGCTTCAGGAGGCGTATTTCGCGCGATTGGTGGCACTTTGCAAACTTATTGCCGGGCAACAGGTCGATTAAGCAGGAAGTGTAGAGCCCGGCATGGAGCAAGATGCTCGAGGCTGAATTACACTGCGTTCACTCCACTCATCTGTAACAAGGAATAACCTATGGGCGTGCTCAGTGAGTTCAAGGCCTTCGCGGTCAAGGGCAATGTGGTCGACATGGCGGTGGGTATCATCATCGGCGCGGCCTTCGGCAAAATCGTCTCGTCCTTCGTCGGCGACGTGGTGATGCCACCGATTGGCCTGCTGATCGGCGGGGTGGACTTCAGCAACCTGGCGATCACCCTCAAGGCCGCCGAAGGCAATACGCCAGCGGTGGTCATGGCCTATGGCAAGTTCATCCAGACCTGCATCGACTTCCTGATCGTCGCCTTCGCCATTTTCATGGGGGTCAAGGCCATCAACCGTCTGAAGCGCGAGGAAGCCGTGGCGCCAAGCGCGCCGCCGGTACCGAGCCGTGAAGAAACCCTGCTGGGCGAAATCCGTGATCTGCTCAAGGCCCAGAACGAGAAGCCCTGAGCGGCTTCTACCCGCCAACGGCGCCTGCTGGGCGCCGTTTTTCTACCAGTAGTTTTCCACCGCCACCTGGCCCGGGCGACGACTCAGGCTGAGCTGCATATCGCGCTGCTTGAGCACCTGGCGAGTGTCGTCGATCATCTGCGGGTTGCCACAGATCATCACCCGCGAATGCGCGGGGTCCAGTGCCACGCCGGCCGCCTGCTCCAGCTGGCCATTTTCGATCAACTGCGGGATACGCCCGGCCAACGCCCCTGGCACCGCCTCACGGGTGACGATGGGCACAAAACACAGCTTGTGGGCCTGCTCGGCCAGGTAATCGCGCTCAGCCAGTCCGGCAATCAGCTCACGGTAGGCCAGTTCGCCTGCGTGCCGCACGCTATAGACCAGCAGAATCCGCTCGAAGCGCTCCCACACCTCGAAGTCCTGCAGAATCGACAGGAACGGCGCGACCCCAGTGCCCGTGGCCAGCAGCCAGAGATCGCGCCCATCGACAAAACGATCGAGGGTCAGATAGCCCACCGACTGGCGCTCGATCAACAGCGAGTCCCCGACCTTCAGGCGACTCAGTTCACTGGTGAACTCCCCTCCCGGGACGACGATGGAAAAGAACTCGAGAAATTCGTCGTGGGGCGAGGACACCATCGAATAGGCCCGCCAGACTACACTGCCATCAGCCTTGGTCACGCCCAGGCGCGCGAACTGACCGGCACGAAAACGGAACCCGGCATCGCGCGTGGTCCGCAGGGTGAACAGGCTCGGAGTCAGCGGACAAACCTCGAGCAAGGTCTGCCGGGTAAATTTTTCGGCACTGGCGGTCATTGCACGCTCCCTCGAAAATAGGTGGCCAGTGTCTCGCAAAGCCGGCGACAGAAACACCGGCGATTTGTAGTGGTATAAGTTTTTTGAAAAAACATATACAAAAAAATAAAAAAATACAGCAACTAAATAAAACATAGAGTTACGAAGATATACCGATCGCAACCCAACAGATCACGCCTCACTTCAGCCACTTTTTCAACTCACATAAAAGCACAAAACAACCGCACCGGGCCTAATTATATTAGGCACGACGCGATAACCGCAGCCCTTGAAAGTCGATAAAAATATCAGCGCAATATAAAAAAACCACACCCCACTCAAGAATTTTCCTACACTATCCGAGCACGTTGAGTTCAACGAATATTGCGTCAAGGAAGGGTATCTCAATGGAGAACTGGCAGGATAATCAACTGCACCAGCTCATGAGTGAAAAAGAAGAACAGGCAGTCTTCAATGCGGTTTTCAATCTGGCAGGGCAAATACGCTTCAGCTTCGTATCATTCAGAGTCAGCAGCTTATTAGGAGGCACTCAACCGAACACAGCATCTTTCAATAACTATCCAGCAGAATGGAATGCATGTTATCAACGTAACAACTACCTTGCCGTCGACCCTCTAGTCACGCACTGCCACAACTCGGTTTTCCCGATCCTGTGTGTACCTGATACGTTCAGGAACACCCCGGCATTGTGGCGTGACATGCAGGCTCATGGTCTCAACCACGGCTGGTCGCAGTCAGTCCATGATATTCGCGGTATTGTCAGCACCCTGAGTCTTTCCCGAACCTGCGAGCCCATCACGTCCAACGAGTTCTACTCCAAGACAGGTCATGTGTTGTGGCTGTGCAATTGGTTGCATTCGTTCATGGCGCAACGGTTGGCCACTTCCTCCCAGCCGCCCAACAGCCATCCACTTTCGCCCCGGGAAACCGAGATCCTGCAGTGGACGGCAGAAGGCAAGACCGCTGCCGAGATTGCCAATATCCTCAATCTGACCACGCGCACCGTAGGTTTCCACATGAGTACCATCATGAGAAAACTCGGTGTGAGCAACAAGGCCTCGGCGGTACTGCGCGCGGCCAAATCCGGACTGCTGTACTGACTCATAGCTCCTCTCCAGGCAGAAGGATCTGCCACCTAAACACGCAACAGGCAATCTGCTCGAAACCCACGTAAAATCCTTCTCCTGCCATACCGTTGCCCATTGCGCACAGCGCTTCAAGGCAACCGTGAACCATCCCCCAGAGCCCGTGTCCCATGCCCCTGCTAGAAAGCCCGTTCGCCCATCTCGACCTGATACGCCAGCCTGAACAACAGGGCGAACCCTTGCAGGCGTTCGACGCGGCCGATCAATACCTGCTCGACCACCTGGCCGGACAAGGTGTCTCGCACGACACCCGGGTACTGGTGCTCAATGACAGTTTCGGCGCTCTGGCCGCCAGCCTGGAAGGCCATGTGCAACTCACCAGCAGCGGCGATTCGTTCCTCGCCGCACTCGGCCTGGAAAAGAACCTGGCACGCAACGGCAAGGCCTTCGACGCGGTTCGTCATGTTCCGGCCAGCGAAGCGCTGGTCGGCCCGTTCGACCGGGTACTGATCCGTGTGCCCAAGACCCTCGCACTGCTGGAAGAACAGCTCATTCGCCTGCAGGGACAACTGGCTCCCGGCGCCCAGGTAATCGCCGGCGCCATGA
>Ga0105243_10002560_pt1 | contig 15198 bp, 15 predicted proteins | sample KBSM34metaG_FD_81525 | JGI IMG/M metagenome (GOLD analysis project Ga0105243, IMG submission 81525) | Miscanthus rhizosphere microbial communities from Kellogg Biological Station, Michigan, USA - KBS M3-4 metaG | ecosystem: Host-associated > Plants > Roots > Rhizosphere > Soil | place...
ACACGAACCTCGCGTACATCCGGACGTCGTTCGCGACCGGCGGAGACTGCCGCGTGCTCGCGATGCGCGACACCGACGTCGCGTTCTTCACGACGCTGGTCGGCCGGAGAGGCGAGCTCGCGAGCGCCGCGGACCTCGCCGGCACGCGGCTCGCGCTCGGCAGCGCCGACTCGGCACAGGCGGCGATCATGCCGGTGCACTACCTCACGGCTGAGGGGCTCGACCTCGGCGCTGACGTGGAGCTGGTCCGCTTCGACTCCGACGTTGGCAAGCACGGCGACACAGGCCGGAGCGAGCGTGACGCGCTGGCTGCGGTGCTCGACGGACGGGCCGACGCAGCGGCGATCGGCCTTGCGAGCTGGGACGTGTTCGTTCGCTCCGGCGACGTGCCGCCGGAGCGTCTCCAACCGTTCTGGACCTCGCCGCCGTACTCGCACTGCAACTTCACCACGCTCCCGACGATGGACACCGATCGGAGCGACGCGTGGGTCTCCCACCTGAAGGCGATGTCGTGGGACATCCCCGAGCATCGCCGGATCCTCGAGCTCGAAGGGTTGCGCGAGTGGGTCGGTCCGGTGCTCGCGGGATACCGCGACGTGTTCGCCGCCGTGGAGGAACAGGGGATCGCGGCCCGGTGGTGAGCGCGCGGTACGACGGCGGCGACCTCGGGCTCGCCGAGGGGTTGATGTTCGCGATCGACGTGCACCTGTCGGACATCGCGCCCGGCGAGATCCTCGAGGTCTCCTCGTCGAATCCCGGTCTCGAGCACGAGTTGCCGGCGTGGTGCCGGGGGACCGGGCACCGGGTGGTCGCCGTAGAGCCCGACGGCGACCGGACGCTGTTCCACATCGAACGCGGCGCGCGCGGCTCGCTGATGTTCGCCGACCGGCCGGACCTGCCGTTGCGCGCGCCGGACCGGACCGGCGGGTTCGCGACCGCCGACTGGTTGACCGGGCTCGCCGGCCGTGTGCCCGAGCGGGCCGACCCGGCCACGGGTTTCGCGCCCCGCGGCGCGACGCTCGAGCCGGGCTCGCCGCCGTTCCCCTACACGGAGCTGGATCGCGATCGGCTGTGGGCGCAGAACGTCGCGTCCCTGTACGACCAGGCGACCACCCAGCAATGGGACGCGGCGACCGACATCGAATGGGACGCGCTGCCCGAGCTCCCGTCGCACGTCGAGCGCGCGGTCGCGCAGGTCATGACCCACCTCGCCGAGAACGAGTACGCGGCGTTGTACGTGCCGTCGAAGTTCATCCCCAGGATCCATCCGCACTTCACCGAGGTCGTGATGTTCCTTGCGACGCAGGTCGTTGACGAGGCGCGTCACATCGAAGCCTTCACGAAGCGCGCGCTGGCGTCCGGCGGTGAGCTCGGCTTGTCGGCCGCGATCACCCAACGGTCGCTGAAGTCGCTGCTCGATCAAGAGGATTTCTCGCAGGCGTCGTTCCTGTTGTCGGTGCTCGGCGAGGGCGCGTTCCTCGAGTACCTGAGCTTCATCGAGCGGTACGCGCCCGATCCGGTCACGGCCGACGTGGTCCGCCGGGCCCGGGCCGACGAGTCGAGGCATGTCGCCTTCGGCGTCGAGCACGCGCGGCTCTTCCTCGCGTCCGACCCCGACCGAGCGGATGTGCTGCGCCGGGCGGTCGAAGAGCGGGCCGAGTTTCTGTCACAGACCTCGGGTGCGACCCCGCACGTCGAGGAAGCGCTGGTCATCCTGGCGGCCGGCGGCACGTCGCCCGGCGCGCTGCCCGATGGCATCCGTGCGGTTCGTCAGCTGCACGAGACGATGCACCGGCGTCGTGTCGGGCGACTCCGCCAACTCGGCTTCGACGAGCGCGTTGCCAACGAGATCTCGGAGCTGCACACCGCCAACTTCATGTGAGACCTCCGATCGGTCCGCGATCGGCTGGAAACCGGATCACCCCTGAGCGGCGAGCGTCGCTGCGAACCGATCCGCGACCGTCGTGTTCCACGCCACTACGAGGAAGTCCGTTCCCTTCGGACCCGTCCGAAGTGAGGTGCCCTCGAGCTCGGCCCACCATCCCGGGGGATCGTCGGCGCCGACGGAACCCTGAGGCGCCGGGAAGCCGATGTTCGCCTCGTAGACGTCGACCCCGTTCCCGTGGATGTCGTACGTGAACACCGTGACGGGGAGCCCCCCGAGGTCGCGGTCGCCCGTTCGCGTCAGGCTCGCCCCGATCGAGGAGAGATCTGGAGCCGGTCGCGTCGCAGGTTCGAGGGAGGGTTCACCGGGCCCGTACGCGTCCAGCGCCGACGTGATCGGCGGCGGCAGGTTCGGCCGGCCGAGGAAGTTGCCCATGGCGATGAAGATGATGAAGAACGCGATGATCGCCGCGAACGGCGTCCATATCCCGAAGCGGATGTTCCAGTCGAGGTGACTGCCGACCTGGATGATCTTCACGATCACGACGAACGCGCAGAACAGCGCGATGACCGACCAGGCCTTCCACGACGCGTACGTCACCAGAGCGACCACGACGAAGACGCCGACCCACCAGGCCAAGATCGCGATCAATTGGCGCTTGGTCATGCTCACGCGGGGCTTGCGTGCGTCGGGATCGGCCATCGCCGCGATCGCGAGCAGCGCGGCACCGAGCGCCAAGGCTGCACCCAGCGGCACCGGCCGTGCGCCGATCACCACCGGTAGCGGATACCAACGAGAGACGAGCGCCATGGCGAGCACGGCGAGCGCCGCGACAACGACCGGGATGACCCAGCGAACCGAGGTCCGCTGCATCCCCGCGGTTCGTTCGGCACGTTCTGACACACACCCAGCGTATCGGTGCACCGTTCGACCGGTTCGCTCAGTCGCCGGCGGGAGAGCTCCAGCGGCTCGGTCGGTGTGGTGGAGCGAGGATCGGGATCAGCGACCGAATACCGCCACGAGCGCGACGACGACGAACACGGCGCCGAGGAGACCGAGGCCCCACAGTGCCTCCACCCACAGACGGTCCTGCGATTCCGCCGGCGCTTTGCCCTCTATCGATCTCATGAGTCGCGACTACCCCCACCTGTCGACGCGCACTCCCGCCGAAAGGCTATTTCCTCGTTCCCGGCTCGGAGGGCCGCGGTGCAGGTGCGAGCTGAAGATCACGGGTGTCGCTGCCCGCAGGTTTGTCGGGTCTCCACACGGGAACCTCTGGGACACGACGAGAGGAGGCACGTGGACGCCTACCGTGAGGACGGGTCATCCGGCGAGGTGGCGAATATCAGAGAGACCGCTGGGCGGCTGGCGAACGGCGAGTCGGTCGGGGACCAAGACCCGATCCGCGTGCTTGCGGGACTCGTCCAGCAGCTTGCGGCGGAGGTTGCGCGTGGCGGGGGCAACTCGCCGGATCATGGACCGACCGCTCCGCTAGACGGGGCTCCCGAAGACTGACCCGCCCTGAGTTGTCCGTTCGTCCCAGCGCGGTCCACGCCTGAATGAAGGCGCGGAAGCCGGTCGAATCGGGGGGAGACCGGTCGCATGTCAGTTCCTGCAGGCCGAGAACGACCTCTGGCTCCCCATCCTGTCTCGCCCGCTTGATCCACGGTGACAACCCGTCCACCGTCTGGGTCGAGACTTCGCCTCTCCTGCGTTGCGACTCCTCGCTGGCCGTGTACGCGGTGACCATCTCCGTTTGCGGCGTGCCACGACGGGGATACCTCTCTCATGGCGGCATGGTCTTTGTTCCGGTCGCTACGAGTAGGAGGCGACGCGTGAGCACGGAGCAGAGCACCGAAGTCATCCGCGAAGACGCCCTTGGCATCTACCTTCGTGAGCACATCGCTGCCTCACATGCCGCGGAGGATCTCTCCGGGCGCTTGATCGATGGATCCGAGGATCCGCAGGTGGACGAGTTCCTCAGGCGGTTCGTCGAAGAGATCCAGGAGGAGCGTGCGCATGTCGCGGGCTTGCTCGAGTCCATCGAGGACGACCGGGGGGTGGTCCGTAAGGGGATCGACGTTGCCACCGGCATCGCCGGCAAGGCGGAACGTTTGGTCAACCTGGCCCCTCCCGGCCAGGTCGCCGAACTCGAGGCGCTCGCGATCGGCATCTGGGGCAAGCGCCTGTTGTGGGGAACGGTGAAGAAGCTCGCCGAGATCGATGAGCGCTTCTCGGCCGTTCCCACCGATGCATTGATCGATCGGGCGGAGCAGCAGGAACGAGAGATGCTGCGCCTTCGCCAAGAGGCGATCATCCCGTCCTTCGCCTCGTCGACTGCTCAGCCGAGCGCGTAGGAGCCAGGTCCGTTCGGCGACCGAGCACCCGGCACCTCGGACGTTTGCCGTCAGACGACTCACCGACGTAGGCTCGGCGGGTCGCAGCCCCAGCCCCTGGCTCGCGAGATCCGGACCCCAGTCACCTGGTCGCTGATCTCTCTCCGGGATGTGACGCCGGAACGTATCGGGAGGCTCCATGGGGCGCAACGCACTGTTCTCTGTAACCGTCGACGACGTCCGCAACACGATCCGGATCGCGCCGCGAGGCGAGCTCGATGGGGCAGCGGTCCCACGGTTCGATGATGTCGTCAGGGCCTGCGAGCAGGAACCTGCCTCCACGATCATGCTGGATCTCCGCGACGTCACGTTCCTGGACACCACAGGCCTTCATGCCCTTTTGCAGGCTCGGAACCGCGCGCTTGGGAATGGGCATCGCCTGCTCTTCGTCCACGTATCCGCGCCCGTTCGAAAGGTCTTCGGGGTTACGGGCATGGAGTCCGTCCTGGACGAACACGAGGCGACGGTAAGCCCGATCGACCTGTTCTCGGGCAGTGGACATCACCCGTTGCGCCCGCGGATCTAAGCGATCCCCGGCCCACGAGAACCTTGAACCGAACAACCTGAAGCGAGCGTGCGTGCGTGCGTGCCCCCGGCAGGAATCGAACCTGCGACACACGGGTTAGGAACCCGTTGCTCTTCTCCACTGAGCTACGAGGGCTCGCCGACACCCTAGCTGGGTGATCACGGTGGTCACGAGCCTGGCGGGCTTGTTCACTGCTTCCGAGCATCGGTAGCGAAGGGGACGCGGAGACGATGTCGGAACGAGCGGACACGATCCTGAAGGATGCCCGTGTCTACACCGGGAACGACGATCAGCCGCGGGCTTCGGTCGTGGCGATCAGGGACAAGGAGATCGTGTCCGTGGGCGAGGTCGGCGACGGCTCCTGGCAGGATCTCGTCGGGGTCGGCACGAACGTCGTCGACCTCGACGGCCGAACGATCATCCCGGGACTCGTCGACAGCCACACGCACCCCGAGCTCGTCGCCCTGAGCTCGTGGCACATCAGCTTGCCGCCGATCGACGACCTGAACACGATCTTGGACTTCCTTCGCGGATACGCCGCCGATCACCCCGTCCGCGACGTTCCGTTCATCTATGCGGAGTATTACCCGTCGGATATGGACTGGGGCCCCGATGGACCCACGGCGGCCGCGATCGACAGCGCGGTCTCCGATCGGCCCGTGCTGCTGCAGGACTTCTCGGATCACGCGAGCACGGTCAACTCGAAGATGCTCGAGCTCATGGGCGTGGACGAGCACACGCCGATGCAGGTCGACCCCGATGATCCGGCGCCACGATTCGTTCGAGGCCCGGACGGTGTCAGCCCGACGGGCTGGGTTCGGGAGGAGGCGTGGTCGCGGTTCGCCGACACCATGTACGACGCGATCGGCTGGCGGCCCCCGGAGGAGGTGACCCCCGAGTCGCTCGAGGGATACACGAGCTTCCTGTCTTCCAGAGGCGTCGTTGCGTTGTTGGATGCGATGACCACCCGCTCCACGCTTGCTTCGGCGGCCACGTTGGATGCGCAAGGGAAGCTGAACCTCCACTTGCACGGCGCGAGGGTCTTCTCGAGCTTGGCCAACCTGGACGCGAGCATCGCCGATGTTCGGGCGTGGCAAGCGGAGTTCCGCGGTCCGCACGTCACGGTGGACACGCTGAAGCTGTTCCTCGACGGGACGAACGAGTTCGGCACCGGCGCCGTGCTCGAGCCGCTCATCACCAACGAAGACGACGACGACCATGGCCTGCTCCGGATGAATGAAGACGATCTGACCACGGCGATGCAGAGGCTGGATGCGGAGGGCCTCGATCTGCATATCCACGTCGTCGGAGACCGCGGCTTCCGAACGGCCCTGAACGCGGTGGATCGAGCCCGAGAGAACCGCCGCGACGCGTGGCGGATCCAGGTGACGCTCGCACACGACGAACTGATCGATCCCTCGGACATGCCGCGTGTCGCCGGTCTGGGGGTGGTCCTCAACTGGTCGCCGCACTGGTCGGGTGGCATGTTCGGCGTGGCGGCCGCGGAGCACCTGGGATGGGACCGGTTCAACCGCATGTACCAGTTCAACCCCGTCATCTCGAGTGGCGGGACGGTCACCTACGGCAGCGACGTCGTGACGCAGTACGAAGCAAAGCGGGCGGATCCCTTCTTCGGGATCCAGGTCGGGCACACGCGTGTCGATCCGCAGTATCCGATGCAGCCCGGACCCGGAACCGTTGAGGGAACACAGATCCGGGAGCCCATGTCGGCCCGTCTGTCCTTGGAGGACCTGCTGCATGGCTACACGCTGAATGGAGCCGTCCAGCTGCGGCTCGCCGACCAGATCGGCTCGATCGAGGTGGGGAAGTCGGCCAACCTGGTCGTGCTCGATGTGGACCTCTTCGAGGTGTCGGCCGACGAGATCCAGAACGTCGAACCGGTTGCGGTTCTGTTCGAGGGCCGGCTCGTTCACGGCACACTGAAGTGAACCGCTGAGGCGTCTCGTCCGGAATACTGCGCAGACGAGAGTCGACCGAGACACGAAGGCACGGCTCGCGTCGAGGACCTCGCAGGGGCCGCAGCGGCCGGTGTTCCGGACACCGACTTCTTCCTACGACGAAGAGCGGACGCGAGGTTTGAAGGAGAACATCCATCTGCTCGGAAGGGGTGTGAACGATGTCTGCACAACCGCGATGGGATCACACCGGGCAGGAAGCCTCGCGCCCGGTCGCAGTACAACGGAGCGACGCCGAAACGGCGTCGGATCGCAACGCAGCTCGGATCTTGACGGTGGCGGCACTGGCCAGCATCGCCGCCGGCGGGATCCACGTCGCCGCCGCGTCAACCTTGGGAGACAACGACGGGCAAACGCTCGCGTTCTTCGGCGCGGTCGCCGCGGCGGAGATCGTCTGGGGACTGGTTGCCCTCTTCAGGGCGCCACGCTGGTGGCTCGTCCTCGGGGTCTTGGGCAACGCGGCCGTCGTGGCCACGTGGATCGTCTCGAGGACGGTCGGGCTCCCCGTCGGTGAGTTCGCTCACGAGGTGCTTCCGGTCGGGTATGCCGACGTGCTGGCCACCATCTTCGGAGCGGTGACCATCATCGGAGCTGCAACGTTGGCGATCCGAGGGTCGGGTCCGGCCCGCGCCGCAGCCAGCGCGCGCGGCTTCGCGATCGCGGCCGCGATCGTGATCGGCGCGCTGAGTGTTTCCGGCATCGTGTCCCAAGCCAACGCCTTCTCGGGCGGTGGCGGCAGTGGCCAGAACGTGCCGGGCGCGCCGACCGGTGGAGGCGCCTACGGCGGCTACGGAGGCAGTGGCAACTCCGGCAGCACCGGCGGTGTGACCACCAACGGCGGCTACTGATCAGAGCACCCGGCGAGCCCCAGACTCACGGCGCTCGGCCTGATCTAGGCCGGGCGCCGTGAGCTTGCCTGCGGCTACTGGCGTCGTTGGGGCAGCTCTTGATGTATTTGCCGCTGGTGGTCTCACCGCCTGGACTCGAGTGGTCGATAAGGTACGGGAACGAGACCCTGAGGTGTTCGATGATCCCCTGCCCGCAAGATCGAGCCATGACCCCGTTGCGCGGCTGTCGCGTTCTCGTCGTGTCGACCGCGTTCGCCCTCGCATTGATCGTGCCTTCGACGACCGGGTGGGCTGCCACGCCGGGAGGGCAACGGTGGTCGATGCCATTCGGGCCGGGCTACATCGTAAACATCGAGGCCATCGCGATGAGCAGCGATGTCGTCGTCGCGCTGGGATTCGTCCAGGGACTGACTGCCGACACGCGCGACAGGAGAGTCATCGCGTACGACGCCGGCACGGGCGCCGTCGATTGGTCCGACACGTTCGACGCGAGTGGTGAAACGGACAACGCCGAGGACGTCGTCATGGGGCCGAGCGGAAAAAGGGTCTTCGTGACAGGCGAGAGCTATGTCTCGCGGAGGCGCGGTTACGACATCGTCACGACCGCGTTCGCCGCGGGCACCGGGACCCGGCTGTGGACGCGACTGTACGACGGCCCGCACGGGGAGTTCGATGCGGCGCGTGGGATCGACATCGACGGGGGCGGCCAGCGCCTGTTCGTCGCGGGGACGAGCAACAACGACTACCTGACGATCGCCTACCGCGCGGTCGACGGGAAGCAACTTTGGACGCACCGATTCGACGACGGAGTCAAGGATGATGCGACCGACATCGGCGCCAGTCCCAGCGGCAACCAAGTGTTCGTGACCGGCACGAGTGGTCCCGGCATCGGAACCGACTACGCGACGGTCGCGTACCGAGCCGACGACGGCGCCGAGCTCTGGCGTCGTTCGTTCGGCTCAGCCGCGCACGGGGACCAGGCGTGGGCACTCGCGGTGGGGCCGAGCGGCACCCGGTTATATGTCACTGGCCAGAGCACCGGATCGACCACCGAGCAGGACATCGCGACGATCGCCTACCGATCGACGACCGGCGAGACCGCCTGGAAGGTGCGCTACGACGGACCTGCAAGCCTGAAGGACCGGGGAAAGGGCATCGCGGTTGAGCCCGACGGCTCGACCGTCTTCGTCGCGGGTTCCAGCGAGCATGCGACCGATCAATACGACAAGGTGACGATCGCGCTGGCGTCTGACACCGGAACCGAGAACTGGTCGACACGAGACGACTCGAACGCGGGTTGGCCGCTCGCGGTGACACCCGACGGCGGAACGGTAGCCGCGCCGGGTTTCACCACCGTCGCCTACGACACGATGACCGGCATGCAGCAGTGGTCCGTCGACGACCAGACCATGTTCATCGTTGCGGATCCGGACGGCACCCAAGTGATCACTGCGAGCGAGGAGACCGTGTTCGCGTACGCCCTCTGAGGCGTGCTGCGAGTGCTGCCCAGGGGGCTATCGGCAGGACAGTCGGGCGTCGCCCCAATCCGCGTGGTCGAAGGCATTGCCGTCACCACCCTCTGTCACGACGAGCGCCATCTTCTCGACTCCCTGAACGTCGGCCGCGAGAGGGACGGCGGTCTGCGGCCCTCGCACGAGACCACTCGTGGCCAGCTTCGCGCCGTCACCCCAGACCTCGAACACGACCGATCCTCGGTCACCGACCTCCTCATCGAGTCCGACGTCGGCGAGGAAGGTCGAACACGTGCCGTCGAGCTCGATGAGGATCTTCGAGGGAGCGTGCGCCCCGATCCCGTGGTCGAACGCAGCCGCGCCGATCCGCAGAGGGTTCCCGTCGTTGGCGCCCCGTTCGCCGTTGCTTCGGTCGACTTCCGGCGGTCCCCATCCGTTGTCCGCGTGGAGCCACGTGAGATCGCCCGCGAAGGTGATCGGTCCCTCGAGGGACGGCGTCGGCGACGGCGGCGGCGCCGCGACCTCGTACGCCCCGAGATCGATCCCGCCCGCCTGGGCCCGCGGCTGGCCAGCGAGATCGGTCGACCCCGATGACGGCAGGAACGCGCCGGCATCCACCGCGGGCGAGTCTGCCGACAGTGAGAAGTCACCTCCCGGCGCGTCGGTGAACGCGGGGTCGGCGAAGGTCGAGTGGCGGTCGTTGCCCGACGCGGCGGTCCACGCCGCGAAGTCGCGGTACGGATGACCCTTCCAGCTCCACGACCCCGCCGGGTTGCCGTCGACCGAGTAGTACAGGTTGTGGTCCAAGACGTTGTCGACGTTCTCGCGGTACGCGTTCTCGACGAACACATGCTGTGGACCGGCGACGATCACGTTGTTCTCGATGACGTTGCCGCTCGTATCGAACTGCACCAAGAGCTCGACCCCGTCGGTGTTCACCACCGTGTTGTTGACGATGACACAGTCGTCGGTGCTCCCTCGCCGACGGTCGTATCCGCCGATCGCGATCCCGATCGCGGTCGCGTCGTACACGAGGTTGTTCCGCGCGGTGACGTTCCGCGCGGATCGACCGCCGTGCTCGCTCGCGATCTCGATCCCGATGTTGACGTCGTGCACGACGTTGTTCTCGATCAGGAGATCGCGGCCGCCGTCGACGTAGATGCCGTCGGCGCTCCGATCGCGGCCGTACGCGGGATTGCCGTAGCTGTCGACGTTCCAAACCGTGTTCCCACGAACGATCCCGTCGCGGGCTTGATCGACGGTGGGATCGGAGGCGGTTCCCTCGAACCCGATCACGTCGATGCCGATGTTGTTGGTGTCGTGGATCAGGTTGCCCTCGAGACGGAAGTTCGTCACGTTCCCGTTGACGACGAGCGCCTCTGACGATCCGAGCGTGAGGTTCGCGAGCTCGTTGTCGAGGATCTCCACGTCGGTGATCGGATGGTCGATCGCCGTCCCGAAGACGCCGATCCCGTGTGCGTCACCTCCGTTCCGATGGTTGAAGGTTGTTCCCATGTCATGCACGACGTTGCCCTGCAGGAGGATGTGATCCGCTGCGCCGGTGACGAGGATGCCCATCGGGACGTGCCCCGATTGGGCGCTCGTATACCCGGTGATGTCGAACCCACGGATGGTCAGGTAGCGCTGGGAGTCGATCGCGATCATCGCGGACTGTTCATCCGGTACTTCCAGTGAGGAGCCGTCGAGCACCACGGCCTCACCCGGAGCCGGCTCGAACGTGATCGGCTGCCCGGGCTCGCCCGAAATGTGGAGGTCGACGCGCTGCGGGTACGTCCCTTCGCGAACGTAGACCGTCGAGCCCGGCCCAGCTGTGTCGGCGGCCTTCTGGAGGGTCGCCCAAGGGTCGCTCGACGTTCCGGGGGCGTCGTCGTTGCCGTCCGTCGCCACCCAGTAGACCGGGGCCTTCGGCCCCTGGTTGCGGGTCGCGAGCGCCCAACCCGTAACCCCGAGGAGGATCAGGCACGCCACGGTAAGACCGGCGATCACCCGCGTCTGTTTCAATCCGGAACCCCTCCGGGAACCCTGGCGCTCCCGGAGCGACGATATCCGTTCCGAGGCCCCGAACGACCGCGCGTCAACGCCCGCGGACGTGTAGCTGTACTCGACGCTTTCGCCGTGGAACGAGTTGCACCGTCGTGTCGAGCAGATCCGCGATCACATCGTGGGAATGCTCCAGTTCCACACCGGTGAGATAGCCGGTGTAGCCGCTGATATCGCCGATCACGAGTGCGCCGCGGTCGACCGCCATCTGTTCTCCACGATCCCGATCCGCCCGCGAGTTTCGCAGGTCAGACGATGTTCGCACGTCACGAAACGCCGGATCGGCCTACATGACACCGCGATCCATGTCTGTAGGATGCTGCGCCAGTGGTCCGACGCCCCCCGCTTGCTCGGGCCGCCGCTCGTGGCGCGATCGCCGTCCTCCTCACCGCCTTGGTGTTGTCGACGTCGCCCGCGCCCGCGCCGGCGGTCCCTCCGCCCGTCGATGACGGCGCGCTGCGTTCTTCGAAGCCGCCCGTCGTCGTCATCGTCCTGGAGAATCACGAGTACGGCTCGATCGTGGGCTCGCGGAGCGCTCGGTACCTGAAAGCGTTCGCGCGTGGCGGAACCATGTTCACGCACTTCCACGCGTTGCATCATCCGTCGTTGCCGAACTACCTCGAGATCACGTCGGGCCAGCCGCATGGGTGCCGCTCAGACGACTGCGCGAAGGCTCGGTTCCGTACGAATAACCTCTTCGCGCAGCTCTCGCACCGCCATGTGCGCTGGGCGACGTGGGCGGAGTCGATGGGATCGCGATGCGACATGAGCTCCCACGGCACGTACGCGTCGTGGCACAACCCACCGCTGTATTACCGGAACCTGGTGCCTCGCATCTGTCGTCGGCGTGACGTGCCGTATCCGAGGCACCTCCCGCGGTACTTGCCGCGGTTCGTGTTCGCCGTGCCGAACCTGTGCCACGACATGCACGACTGCTCGGTGGCGAAGGAGAACAAGTGGCTCCGACGCCACGTGCCGCCGTTGCTCCACCACGGCGCGATCGTGATCATCACGTTCGACGAGGGCGGCGTGAGCACGGTCGGCGGCGGTGGTCACATCTACACCGCGATGCGTGGGCCCGGCGTGCCGCACCGCCGTGACGCGCACCGGTACTCGCATCGGAGCCTGCTCGCGGGCCTCGAGCGTCGGTTCGGCGTTCGACGGATCTATGGGGCGCGGCACGCCCGCCCGCTCCCGATCCCTTAAGGCTTCTCGCCGCCGCGGCTGGTGCGCCAGGTCGAGGGGGCGCTGCCCATCCGGCGTTTGAACGCCCGGCTGAACGCTTCTTGCGAGTCGTAGCCGGTGCGGCGTGCGACCTGGGCGACCGTGAGATCCGTCGAGGCGAGCAGATCGGCGGCGATGTGCATCCGCCACTCGGTGAGGTACCGGATCGGCGACAGCCCGAGCACGTCTCGGAACCGTTGGTCGAGCAGCGAGCGTGACACGGCCGCTTCGTGCGCGAGTTCCGACACCGTCCACGGGTGCTCGGGACGGGCGTGCAGGCAGGCCAAAGCCGGCGCGAGCGCGAGGTCGTGCAGGGCGGTGATCCACCCGTGCTCGGCCGAGGGCGCCGACGCGAGGTGCAGCCGGAGCATCTCGATCAGCAGGAGCTCGGGCAGTCGTGTCGACGCGTCGGACGCAGCCGTGTCCGAAGAGCTCGCGAGCGCGTACTCGATGCTCGCGCGGACCCACTGCGCCGCCGGTTCCGCCAGCCGGACGACGAACACCGACGGGAAGGCGCCCATGCGTGGGTCGAAGAGCGGATCCTCCGAATGGAGGTACCCACAGACGACATCGGTGCGGTCGCCCTCGCCGCCGTGACGCAGCACCGGCAGCGTGGTCCACGGCGGCGGCGCGAGCAGCGAGAAGATCGGCACGCTGGTCGCCGACACCGTTCCGCCCATCTCGTACTCATCGCCGTACGGCAGCACGATCACGTCGCCTTCGTTCGCCCAGTGCCGTTCGCCATCGGGTCCGGCGACCCAGCACGAGCCCTTCGCGACGATGTGGAACATGATCAACCGGTCTGCGCGAGGCTCGACGACCTGGGCGAACTCGCCCGTCGCCGCGGGAGACGAGAACGACCACGCCTCGGTGAACTCCGACCGGAAGAAGATCGCCCCGTCGAGCTGCAGACCGTTGAGCGCCTGTTCGAGCGGGACCTGATCGGCCGTCTGGGCTGGCGTTTCGGTCATGGTTCTCGGTGCCCCGGTCATTCTCGTTCGTGGCTTCCGTTCGGAGACTGGAGTGTCCCACCGGATGTCGGATCCGGTGCGGACGGAAGGAGGAAACGATGCCGCTGTTCATGGATGTGCATCAGACCCTGCCCGAGGGCGTGACGGCCGACGCGCTGTTCGACGCGCACAAGGCCGACCTCGAAACGCAGGGGAAGTACGGCGTGAAGTACATCAACTTCTGGGGCGACCCCGAAGGCGGCAAGGCGTTCTGTCTGGTGGAAGCGCCGGACCCGGAGACCGCGAGCGCGGTGCACCGCGAGGCGCACGGGCTCGTGGCCGATGAGATCTACCCGGTCTTCCAGGGCTGACGACGCGCGGAGGGCGGCGGACCGTCTGGCCCGCCGCCCTTCCTGATGCTCAGGCGCTCGAGGACTCGAGCGTCGTCTTGATGTTCGCGAGGTCGCTGCGGAAGCCCTTGGGCATGTCGCGGCCGAGCTTCCAGCTCATCATCTTGCCGAGCGTCGACGGGTCGGTGATCTCGCCGCCCTTCTTGAGCGTCGTCGTCCCACCCGCATCCGAGATCGTGAACCAGTGATGCGCCGTGCCGAGCGACCCCTTCGAGTCCCAGGCGAACGTGGTGTTGGGCTTCATGTCGGTGATGGTGCTGTGTTCCTTCTGGGTGCCGAACTGGCTCGCCGTGGTGGAGAAGGTGCTGCCGACCTGCACGGGACCGTCGCCGTCCTTGACCACGGACAGGCCGTGGCCGGCCCATTCGCTGTGCTTGGTGAAGTCGCTGACGTAGGCGTACACCTGGTCCGCGGGCGCGTTGATCGAGATCTGTTCCTCGTAGGCCTTCATCGAGTCCCCCCTCGCGCGGACGGCGGCCGCCCGGCACGGCCCCGATAGTAGCTGTGGCCAGCAGAGAAGGGCTGGGCTAGGGGGCGAACCAGCGGGCGCGGCGCGATGCGCCGAACTCGGCCTTCTCGGCGGTGATCGCCGATGACGGCTCGAAGAACTCGCCGGTCGGCGACGGGCCCGAGAAGAAGTCGACCTGGACGCGCCCGACGAGGTCGTCGCCCCACTCGACGTAGCACGTCGCCGTGCCGTCGTAGGGGGCAGGCGCGTCGCCTCCGCGGATCTGGGCGATCAGTTCGTCGGCGACCACGCTCGCGGCGCCCTCGGCGAAGACGCCCGCCTTGGCCGTGCCGACGCTCGTGACGTCGCCGACCGCGTACACGCCGGGCACCCGCGTGGCGAGCGTCCCGCGGTCGACGGGGATCCAGCCGTCCTCCGTGAGACCGGACGCCTCGACGACCGCCGGCGCGCGATGCACCGGGATCGCGAGGAACAGATCGCACGGGAGGTCGGTGCCGTCGTCGAGGATCAGCGTCGCGTCTTCGGCGTCGTACGACACGACGCGGTGCTCGGCGACGAAGCGGATCCCGGCCGTACCGAACCGTTGGAGCAATGCCTGCGATGTTTCGGGCGAGGGTGGGATGGGCGCACCGAAGGGCATCACCAACGTGATCGTCGTGGCGTCGCGCACGCCCCGATCACGGAGGTATTCGTCGAGCAGGATCGCCGCCTCGCTCGGCGCGGGCGGGCACTTGAACATCGGACCGCACACGCCGACGACCGCGTTGCCCGTCGTGAACGACTGGAGGCGATCACGCGCCCGCATCGCGCCGTCGAACGAGTAGAACTCGGCGGCATCATCCATGCCGGGTGTCGCGGCGGTCTCGTAGCCTGCACCGAGCGCGATGACCAGCACGTCGGCGTCGTACGCTTCGAGGTCGGTCACGCCCCGGCGTGCCTCGACGTCGATCGAGACGATCTCCTCTTGCCGGCGGCGCACGC
>Ga0105243_10002565_pt1 | contig 15176 bp, 12 predicted proteins | sample KBSM34metaG_FD_81525 | JGI IMG/M metagenome (GOLD analysis project Ga0105243, IMG submission 81525) | Miscanthus rhizosphere microbial communities from Kellogg Biological Station, Michigan, USA - KBS M3-4 metaG | ecosystem: Host-associated > Plants > Roots > Rhizosphere > Soil | place...
GGTTCTTCGCGAACGCTGGTGGATCGAGCACAATCACATCAAAACCAGTCTCCATTTCGCGCAGCACATCGAAGACATTCGCTTCGCGAAACTCGACGTTGGTCATTTCATTGAGCGCTGCATTTCGTTGCGCTGCCGCAACCGCTTCACCGGAAATATCGACGCCGATCACGTTGTCGCAAACAGAAGCCAGGTGCAGCGCAAACGCGGCATTGAACGTGAAGCAATCAAGCGCACGGCCTCTGTTGGTCGTTTGGGCGGCAGCTCGTGCGGCAAGGCGATTCTCGCGCTGGTCCAGAAATGATCCGGTCTTCTGTCCGCCGAGAGGCTCGACGTGAAAGCGCAGTCCATGTTGCAGGATCTCAAGTTCAGCGGGCGCGTTGCCGTAGACTGGGCCTGCGATGAGCGGCAGTCCTTCAAGTGAGCGCACGCGCGCGTCATTCCGTTCGATGATCGCACGTGGTTTGAATTCATCAACCAGTATCTCGATTAGTAAAGACTTAACTGCGTCTGTGCCTTGCGACAATGTTTGCAGCACCAGGACATCTGCATAACGATCGATGATGAGCGACGGCAGCAGATCGCCTTCTGAGTAAATCAGACGGTAAGCATTGGTGTCCGGTGGGATGTTTCTGCGAGTCGCCCCTTCCGTGATTCGGTGTCGCCACCAGTCCCGATCGATGTCTTCATCACCTTGAGTCAGAAATCGGAGCGCGATCTGCGATGAGTCGCTGAAAAGCGCCTGTCCGACGAAGTTGCCGCGCTCATCTTTGACTGCTACGACAGCTCCGCCCTTCGCGTCTACACCCACGACATCGCTGCGGTAAATCCAGAGATGCCCCTGCCGGACGCGATCAGCGCCACGCTTATTAACCCGAACGCTCTCCATGCGGATACTCTGCCATGAAAAGACACAAAAAGCACAAATGAAGTATCCTATCGTTCGATCATGACGACTAAGACTGAGCCTCCGGTAGACTTCAATCCTTACAACACGCGCGAGATTGATTACGAAAACGATCTTGGCGCACCGGGCCAGTTCCCCTACACACGCGGCATTTACAAGGACATGTATCGCGGACGTCTTTGGACCATGCGCCAGTACGCCGGCTACGCCACCGCGGAAGAGTCAAACGCTCGTTATAAATATCTCCTCGCGCAAGGCACTACCGGTCTCTCAGTCGCTTTCGATCTGCCGACACAGATCGGACTCGACTCCGACGATCCGCTGGCTCTCGGCGAAGTCGGAAAGGTCGGCGTCGCCATCGACTCACTCGAAGACATGGAGCGGCTCTTCGCAGATATTCCGCTCGCCGATGTCTCGACGTCGATGACCATCAACGCCACGGCCGCGATATTGCTGTCGTTGTATCTCGCAGTCGCGCGTAAGCAAGGCGTGCCTTTCACGAAAGTTCGTGGCACGCTGCAAAACGATATTTTGAAAGAGTACATCGCGCGCGGCACATACATTTATCCGCCGTCGCCGTCGTTGCGTTTGGTTACAGACATCTTCGCGTACTGCGCTCGCGAAGTGCCCAACTGGAACACGATCTCGATCAGCGGTTATCACATTCGTGAAGCCGGTTCGACCGCGGTGCAGGAAGTTGCGTTTACGCTCGCTGACGGCATTACATATGTCGAGGCGGCACTGGCGGCGGGTCTTGAAGTCGATCAATTCGCTCCTCGCATTTCGTTTTTCTTCAACGCACATAACGATCTCCTCGAGGAAATTGCGAAGTTTCGTGCTGCACGACGTTTGTGGGCGCGTATAATGCGCGATCGTTTCAACGCGCGCGATCCACGCTCGTTGATGTTGAGATTTCACACGCAGACTGCGGGGTCGTCACTGACGGCGCAACAGCCGGAAGTGAACGTGGTGCGGACTACGATCCAGGCACTCGCTGCGGTACTCGGTGGCACACAATCGCTGCACACAAATTCGATGGACGAAGCACTCGCTCTGCCGACCGAAGCCGCTGCGCGAGTGGCGCTCAGAACTCAGCAGGTGATTGCCTATGAATCGGGAGTCGCTGACACAGCGGATCCTCTGGCGGGTTCTTACGCGATTGAGCAAATGACCAACGAGGTGGAAGAGCGGGCACGCGAGTATCTGAAAAAGATCGAGACGATGGGCGGGATGTTGCGTGCGATTGAAACTGGATACGTGCAGCGTGAGATTCAGGAGTCGGCGTATCGTTACCAGAAGGCGATCGAGTCACAGGAGCAGGTGGTAGTTGGAGTAAATCGTTTTCAGCTTGAAGAAGAGCGGCAAGTAAGTGTGCTGCGGATCGATCCGGCACTCGAACAGGCGCAGGTTGAACGTGTACGAGCGTTACGCGAGAGACGCGATGCGAAGGCTGTCAGCGGTGCGTTGGAGCAGCTTCAGCAAGCTGCGGGGACGATTGAAAATTTGCTGCCGCGGATTTTAGAATGCGTCGAGGCTTACGCCACCGTGGGCGAAATAAGCAACACGCTGCGACGCGTTTGGGGCGAGTATCGCGAGACCTCGACAGTTTAAATAGGTCGAAGCAAGTGTCCGATAAACTTTAGTTTGTCGCGCAATCCGACAAGCTAAAGCATGTCGGACATCAAACTGCAGCACTACCGGACCTATAGGGCTATTGAGAGATGAAGAGAATTCTGTTATCGGCCTGCTTCTTAATTCTGGTTGCAACCGCAGCCGTGGGCCAACCACCTGCGCGCTGGAAGCGGTATACCGTCAAGGGCGAAGCGTTCTCGGTGATCTTCCCAACTGTTCCCGCCATGGCCACAAACATAGAGTTCCTCGATTGGCTGGGGAAACAGCGCCGCCATCAAGTTCTCGGCGCTTACGCCGAGGGCGTGGTCTATACAGTTAGCTGTTCCGAGAACTCTAAGCAGGAATTGCTCGAAGACTTTATCGAGCAGGAGCTCTTCACTCACTCCACGTTTGATCGCACCAGCGAAAAGGATCTCAAACGCAACGGCTTCAGCGGCAAACAGTATTTCGCGCCGGACAAGGTTCCGGGCACAGTGCAGATTTTTTCAACCGGTAACGCCATTTACCGGTTTCAAGTCTTTGGCGCGCCGTTGGATGACGCTCGCGTGCAACAGTATTTTTCTTCCGTTGTGTTGGGAAAGAGCGCCTCAGGAATCGAAGTGTCTGATGGATTCGGGGTTCAGTACGACCCGGGCCTGCAAGCTCAAGCGGACGAAAGTTGGGCAAGACCGTTTCTCGGCAAGCAAGTTAACAGAAGGACCACGACGGTTATGAAGCCCGAGCCGATGTACACGGAAGAGGCGCGTCAGAAGGGCATCACCGGCACGGTAGTCCTGAAGGTAGTCTTTTTTTCTGACGGCAGCGTCGGAAACATTCAGACCGTCGCAGGATTGCCATATGGACTCACCGAGAAGGCAATTGAAGCGGCGAAAAAGATCAAGTTTGTTCCGGCAGTCAAAAACGGGAAGTATGTCTCGATGTGGATGCAACTCGAATATAACTTCAATCTTTATTAAACTCGCGATCATGTATCGAGCCTCATATTTGGTTTGTGTCTTCATCCTGTTAGCAACATGTGCTTCGGGACAGGAAAAGCCTGTTGATGCATCTGATCCGCTGACCTGGAGCACGTACACAGTCAAAGGTGAAGAGTTTTCCGTTACTCTACCGAGCCGTCCGTCGCTGGCGACCAGCAAGAAAGAACGGTCGGAACGACACCTCGCAATTTCGTTGGACGGCATTCAATACGGCATCGACGTCATTCAGAATCCGCGGAAGCAATCACTCGAACAGTTTATCGCCGAATACAATGCAAAGGCCGAAGATGGTACGAGTATTACGGTCAATGGTGTTGCGGGGAGAGAGTTCTCAACTCAAAAAGGCACAGCCCGGTTTTTTGCAACGGAGCGACGACTGTACCGCTTTGTCGCGGTAGGAGGCGAGTTAAATCACGTTGCGGTGAAACATTTCTTTTCCTCAATCAAGCTTGGGAAAAAGACGGATGGAGTTGAGGTTTCTGAGGGGCCGGGAATGCCGTTACAGCTTGATACCGGCGAGAGGATTTACAAGCGGAAGGAAATTGATAAGAGAGTAAGTCTTATTTCCAAACCAGAACCTCAATGCCCCGAAGGCTGCGGGCGAGGCAAGGTTATGCTACAGGCGATTTTTTCGAAGACCGGCAAGGTCGTCAACATACAGGTAATCTCGGCGACGAACCAGGAACTGGCTGACCTATCGATCGCCGCCGCACAGAAGATTGAATTTGAGCCGGCGATGAAAAACGGGCAGTACGTTTCCATGTATATGATGCTTGAGTACTACTTCAACTTGTAATGGCCCACCTGCTCGAAGTTCGAAACCTTCAGACGCACTTCCCGACTCGCGCCGGACTCGTGCGCGCGGTTGATGGTGTCAGCTTTCATCTCGATCGCGGAGAGTTGCTCGGGCTAGTTGGCGAATCGGGTTGCGGGAAGTCGATGACAGCACTTTCAGTCATGCGACTGATCGCGCCTCCCGGCAAGATCGTTAACGGTGAAATACTCTTCGACGGCAAAGACCTGCTCAAACTTTCAGACTCGGCAATGCGCGAAATGCGCGGCGACGACATCGCCATGATCTTTCAGGATCCGATGACGTCGCTCAATCCGGTTTTTACAGTCGGCGAACAGATTGCCGAAGCACTGCGTCTGCATCGCAAACTCTCACGCGGCGAGGCACGTAAGGCGACGATCGAGGCGATGCGTGAAGTTGCGATTCCCGACCCGTCGCGTCGCGTCGACGATTATCCACATCAACTCTCGGGCGGCATGCGACAGCGCGTGATGATCGCAATGGCGCTCGCTTGCAATCCAAAACTGCTGATTGCAGACGAGCCAACGACTGCGCTCGACGTCACGATCCAGGCACAGATACTCGAGCTACTTGATGAATTGAGAAAACAGCGTGAGCTTGCCGTGCTCTTAATCACTCACGATCTCGGTGTCGTTGCGGAAGTGGCTGATCGCGTTGCGGTGATGTACACCGGCAGAATCGTCGAAGAGTCGCCGGTCGAGGAATTATTTGCACGGCCAAAGCATCCGTACACCGAAGGCTTGTTGCGTTCCGTTCCGAAACTCACGAACGCTGAGTTGAGTAAAAACGAGCGACTCGAAACGATTGAAGGCGTGGTGCCGAGGCCGACCGATCTGCCGCCGGGTTGTCACTTCGCGCCGCGCTGTCGTCATCGTATGCCTCGTTGCACCGCGGAAGAGATTCCGCTTTATCAACTTGAAGGCAACGTCGAAGTTCGTTGTGTGCTTTACGATCTCGCTGCGGCAGTAGCGGCAGACCACGAAGGTGTTCATGAGCGCCCGAGTTGAAACAAACAATCAGCAGAACGTGCTTCCACCGGATCTGCGCGACACCCTCGTGAGTGTTCGCGGCCTCGTGAAGTATTTTCCGGTTGACGGTTCGGACGATGTGGTCCGTGCGGTTGATGGTGTGTCGTTCGAGATATTTACCGGTGAGACGTTGGGACTCGTGGGCGAGTCGGGTTGTGGCAAGTCGACGGTCGGGCGTTGTCTGCTGCGTTTGATTGAACCGACGGCCGGCTCCGTCAACTTTCAGGGCAGAGACGTACTCTCACTTAACAAGAAAGAGTTGCGCGAGATCCGGCGCGAGATGCAGATCATTTTTCAGGATCCTTATGCTTCGCTGAATCCACGCATGAAGATTGGCGACATCGTTGCCGAGCCCCTCGTGATTCACAACCAGGGCAACAAGAGCGAGCGGCGAGATCGTGTTGCCGGCCTTTTGAAACGCGTCGGACTCGATCCTGATTACATGAACCGTTATGCGCACGAGTTCTCGGGCGGGCAGCGACAGCGAATCGGTGTGGCGAGGTCGCTGGCGCTCAATCCGAAGTTGATTGTTGCGGACGAGCCGGTGTCGGCGTTGGACGTTTCTGTGCAGGCGCAGGTGGTTAACCTGCTGCAGGAACTTCAGGAAGAGTTTAAGCTCACTTACTTATTCATCTCGCACGGGCTGGCGGTTGTTGAGCATATCTCGACGCGTGTGGCGGTGATGTACCTGGGCAGGATTGTTGAGATCGCGAGTGCCGCGGACTTGTACGCGCAACCGCTTCATCCGTACACGCAGGCGTTGCTCTCGGCGATACCGGTTCCGGATCCGAAGCAAAAGCGGAAGCGGATCATTTTGCAAGGTGATGTTCCGACGCCGATTAATCCACCGTCAGGTTGTCGTTTCCGGACGCGTTGTCCGATCGCGATCGAGGAGTGTGCGCACATCGATCCGGAGTTGCGCGAAGTGGCGCCGGGTCATCATGTGGCCTGCATCCGCGTCCCCGGCTGGGGCCACGAAGAAGATCCGCCACAAAAAGGCACATAAAGCACAAAATGATTTATGTTTGTGTCTTTTGTGGCTGAAACCTTGTTATTTCGGAGACCGTATTTGCACAAGTCATTTCATATGTCTTCCCACAGGAGATTGAGCTGATGAGTACTCCAGAAGCAGCACCGCGCGCGCCGCGGCCGACAAAGCTACGACCCTTCGGGATCGCCTTTTTTGTTATTGGTCTAATCGTCGCGGTTCTCGGCATTCCCAAACTCGGTCCGCTGATTGCGGGCGGTATTGTTACAGGCCTCATACTGGCGGTGGGTGGGATTATTTTGTTTGCGTTCAGCTTCCTTCCGCTGCCGACAACTACTGGTGACGAGGAGCCGTTGCCGTTCTTCGCAAAGTTGACGGGCATCTTCTTCGAACCGTCGCGAGTGTTTCGCAATCTCAGGGTTCATCCACACTGGGTCGGCGCTTACGCTGTCGTGGTAGTGCTCTCAGTTATCTATACCTTTGCGTTTGTGCAACGGATCACGCCGGAACGCATCGTCGATCACACCACTCAGAAACTCGCGGAGATGGGACCACCATTTGCACCACCTCCGGAGCGAATCGAGGCGATGAGAGAGACGCAGCTAAAGGAACTGAAGAATCCTCTCGAACGTGTCGGAACGGTGATCAAATCCGCAGTGGGTCTTTTTATTTTGGGCGCTTTTACAGCCGCCCTTTGCCTGCTTGGTGCTCTGGCGTTTGGAGGCCGGATCAACTATTGGCAGTCACTCGCGGTAGTCTTTTACTACTGGCTGCCTGTCACCGCCATTCAAAAGTTACTTGGGTTGGTGATCCTCTACTTGAAAGCTCCCGAAGATTTGCACCCGATTCTGAATCAGGAGACCACGCTTCAGGATAACCTGGGCATTCTCATGACACCGGCGGATCATCCGGTTCTGTTTGTCCTCCTGAGTTTCATCGGGCTCACTTGGTTTTACACGCTTTGGCTGCGGGCGAAAGGACTAAATCTGGCAGCGACGCGCATGGGCAGCAGCGCAGCCTGGGGTGTTTCGATCACGCTCTACCTCCTGCTGATGATTTTTGTAACCATCTGGACTTCGCTGTTCTCGAGCTTCATCACGTAAGTTTCACGCAAAGACGCAAAGGTACAAAGAGACGCTAAGGTCCTCTTTGCTATCTTTGCGCCTTTGCGTGAAATTACTCGTAGCGAAGTGATTCTATTGGGTCGAGTCGCGCAGCTTTCCACGCGGGCCAGAGGCCGAAGATGAGGCCGATGCCGACGCTCGCAAGCAGGCCACCAATCGGCGCCCAGAGCGGTACGTAAGACGGGAGCAGCAAGCGCAACAAGAGAGTCAGTCCCCACCCGATCGAAAGACCGACAATTCCTCCCAGGCCAGTGAGCGTCGCGGCTTCGATCAAAAACTGCCACATGATGTCACTGCGTTTCGCGCCGATGGCTTTGCGCACGCCGATTTCGCGAGTGCGTTCAGTGACTGACACCAGCATGATGTTCATCACGCCGATGCCGCCAACCATCAGGCCCACCGAAGATATGACCACCATCGCGATTGCCAAGCCGGCAGTGATCGAACGGAAATTATCGAGAATACTTTCCGACGTTTCCATTCCGAAGTTGTCGTTTGCCGCGAATGGCACCTGTCGCCGGACGCGCAACATGTCGCGCACTTGATCCTTCGCTTCTTCCATCTGGCCTGCTCGTGCGACCGCGAGGATGTAGATGTCGTCGGCGTTGGGTTTTAATTTCTGGGCCACAGTGAAGGGCACGTAGATTACATTGTTCTGATCGTCACTGCCACCGCCGATGAGAAACTGTTCTCGTTTTTCCAACATACCGACAACACGAAACTCCTGGGTGCCGATCTTGATTGTTTGCCCAACAGGCGATCCAAACTTGAAGAAGTCATCGGCCACTTTTGAACCGACGACACAAACTTGCTGATTGGTATCGTTCTCAGTCGTCGTGAAAAAGCGTCCCTCGGAAATCACCTGCGTGCCGGCTTTCTCAAACTCCGGAAGCGTGCCCTGAAGTGCGACCTGAGCCGAAGTCTTGCCACCGCCCGAAACCATCAGCTTCCCGCCAAAAAAGTTGTTGGTGATGTCGAGGAAGGGAACTGACATTTCGATTGTCGGCAACGACTGAAGCGCGATCGCATCGTCGTAAGTCAACTCCTTGCGCATTCGCTCTTCGCGAGACATGCGACCGATGTGAATGCCGGGGTTGTATTTGCTGATGTAGATCGAGCGTGTTCCGAACGATTCAACTTCCCGCTTCACCGAGACGTCGATGCCGCTGATGATCGATGCGATCAGCATCACGGTGATGATTCCGATCACGACGCCAAAGACGGTCAGAAACGAGCGCAGCTTATTAGCGCGCAACGTGCCAAGGGCCATCATGAGGTTCTCGTAGATGTCGCTTCTGAAAATTTTCATAGGACCTATTTAATCAGCTCTTAAAGCTTCGATGGGATCGAGCCGTGCTGCCTTCCATGCTGGAAAGATTCCGGAGGCAACACCAGCGCTGCCTGAAACGCCAAGCGCGAATAGCACAGACAGTATCGATAAATATGTTGGAAAGATCAGTGTGGTGACGATATGACCGACAATCCAGGCGAGAAATATTCCCACTGCGCCGCCGATTAGCGCCAGAGTCGTGGCCTCAACTAAAAACTGCTTCAGGATATCAATCTGCCGCGCGCCCAGAGACTTTCTGATACCGATCTCTTTGGTTCGCTCCGTCACCGACACCAGCATGATATTCATGATCACGATCGCGCCGACTACGAGCGCGATTCCCGGAACTGCGATGGCGACGATAAAGATGGTTCCGAACAATCGATCGCGCAAACCCGTGATCGCGTCTGGAGTAACGATGCCGAAGTTGTCTTTTTCGCCTGGTCCGAGTTTGCGTCTGACGCGCATCAGGAAACGCGATTCTTCAACAGCGTCGTTGAAGAGTTCGTCGGTTTTTGAAGTCGCTATGAAATAGAGCGAGCGCTGTCGAATCAGTCCGCCGTAATTAACGGCGTAAGTTTTCAAAGGAAGAATGATGAAAGTGTCCTGGGGAATACCGAAGACCGTTCCCCTCGCGGCTTCGACGCCGATGACACGATACGGCAAACCACGCACGGTGATCTCAGAGCCTACTGCATTTCCTGCGGGAAAGAGTTTCGTTGCTATGTCCGCGCCGACGTAAGCGACTCGAGCCGCATTCTCATTCTCTGGTTCAGCGATGAATCGACCTTCAGCGACGTCACGATTTTCGATGTCGACGCAATTCGCAGTGGCGCCAGAAACAAAAACATCTTCGAGCACTTCGTTGTCGCGCTTGGCCTCGACTGGAGTGCCTCGCGCTCGTGCGCCAATCTTGCCGACGAGCGTGGCACGCTCTTTCAGGTACTCGTAGTCCTCCAGGGTCAGTTCTTTGTTGCGTCGTTGAGCTGCGGCGATGGTGTCAGTGTCTTTGAAGTCTTCGAGGGGATTGAAGCGCTGGATGTTAAACGATTTGGCGCCGATGCCTGCGATCTTCTCGTCGACGTAACGATTGAAGCCGGCGATTAGCGAGACGACCACCACGAAGGCGGTGACGCCCACGATCATGCCGAGCAGCGTGAGGGCAGAGCGCAATTTATGCGCCCAGATCGCTGCCACAGCAAGTTTAAGAGTTTCGATGAATTTCACAGCGTTACTACGGGAAAGCCTTTAATATGGTTGCATTAAGCCGCAAAGCAGCAGGAAAGTAAAGCCACAGATAAACGCGGATGAACGCGGATTATTTTAAAATTATCCGCGTTCATCCGCGTTTATCTGTGGCTCAATTTACTCCCAGCGGAGGGCGTCGATGGGGTTCAGGCGCGCCGCTTTCCACGCGGGCCAGAGGCCGAAGATGATGCCGACTGCGGCCGAGATTCCGACGCCGACGCCGATGGCCCACAACGGGACGTAGGCTGGCAAAGGCGAGTACTTGTTCATCAGCAGGCTCAAGATCTCGCCGACCGCCAGTCCCGCGAGTCCTCCGATTGCCGTCAACACCACCGCCTCAATCAGAAACTGCGAAAGAATGTTCAGTCGTGTGGCGCCGACGGCCTTGCGCACGCCGATCTCCTTCGTGCGCTCCGTAACCGACACGAGCATGATGTTCATCACGCCAATCCCGCCAATCATCAGGGCCACAAACGAAATCGACGTCAGCACGAGCGCGGTGGCTCCGGTCAGTTGGTTGTAGACGTCGAGTAATGAATCCTGAGACGAGATGCCGAAGTTGTTGGGAGCGCCAACTGGCACGCGACGCCTACGCCGCAGAATGTCTGTGATTTCGTCAATTGCGGGTTTTACGAAAGCGCGCGAACGCGGTCGCACAATCACAAAGAACACGACTTCCGGAAAAGGACGATCGGGATAGTATTTATCGAACGTCGTGATCGGAACAAAGATCGAGTTGTCACGCGATTGCCCGAAGAAATTGCCCAGCGGCTCCATCACGCCCACGATTCGAAACGGGTTGCCGTTGATTCTGACTTCCTTGTCGAGCGGGTCTTCATACGGAAAGAGTGCCTGCTTTACATCGACGCCGATGATCACGATGTTGGACCGGTCCTGCATGTCGATCTCGTTGACGAAACGGCCGCTGGCGACGTACTGCGTTTGCACAAACTCGTAGTAAGGCGTGACCCCGAAGAGAATCGGCGTATCGGTCTGTTTGTCCTGGTATCTGACTGTGGCCGCGATCATGCGATGGATCGGCGAGACGCCAACGATCGAAGGTGCTTCGGTGCGCAGTGCTTCGGCGTCGTCCATCGTCAGATCTTTCCGATGGATTTCGTCGGGACCGGGCGGGCGTCCAAAGCTGGGCGCGAACTTGGAGATGAAGATCGTGTTGGAACCGAGCGACTCGATTTGATCCGCGAACGCTTTGTTAAGTCCCTGGATGATCGACACCATAAAGATCACAGTGATCACACCGACGCTGACGCCGAGTATCGTCAAACTCGAGCGCAGCTTGTTCGTGCGCAACGTGTCGAACGCCATGAAGGCCGATTCTTTAATGTCGTCGAATGTCATAGAGAGATATGTCCTATAGGACCAATAGGACCTATTCTGCTCGAAGCGCCTCTATTGGGTCGAGCTTTGCAGCGCGCCACGCCGGCCAGAGACCGCTTATAATTCCAACCGCCGACGAAACACCAACACCCAAAACCGCCGAAGCCACACTCACCAGCAACGGAAATCCGATCAGCGCTGAGATGATGTACGCTAATCCGAACCCGGTCCCGACACCGATCGCACCTCCAATCGCCGTCACAGTCACTGCCTCGATCAAAAACTGTGTCAGAATATCCTTGCGGCGCGCGCCAATCGCTTTGCGGATACCAATCTCTTTGGTCCGTTCAGTAACAGACACGAGCATGATGTTCATTACGACGATCCCACCGACCACGAGTGAGATCGCAGCTACGCCAATCGTGACCAAATAAATATTCGAAGTCGCGGAGCCGTACAGATTCAGAAACACATCCTGCGTCTCGAGTGCAAAGCCCTCGTCGTCTGTATTGCCGATCAGGTGGCCGCGACGATTTCGCATCACTGTTCGCACCTGATCTTCCGCCGATTCAAGTTGATCGGTTTTGTGTACCTGGATGAATACTACGAGCGAACGTCTGCCGCCGTACGCCTTCTGATAAGTCGAATACGGAATGTAGACAACGTTGTCGCGCGAAAAGCCGAATATCGATCCCAATGGCTCTAACACGCCGAGAACCAAATACGGCCTGCCGTCGATGCGAATTTCCTGTCCAACAGCTCTGTCTGCGGGCGCATCATTGAACAGATTCTTCAGCATGTCTGGGCCAATGACGCAGATCTCACGACCCGACGCTCCTTCGCTCTCGGTCCAGATGCGTCCGACATTGATCGACACGCCGTCAATATCAAACATCGTGATCGGATCGACACCGCGGATCCGCACGTTCTCTGCTTTCTGATCGTTGTACTTGACGGTCTCAACCGCATTCGCGGCGATGCCGACACGCCAGCACGCCGTACACGTGCGCGCAATCGCCTCCGCGTCTTCGTGTGTGACGTCTTTGCGGCGATTGGACTTTATGAACTCTTCACGTGATTTGATGATCTGCGGGTTCTTCGAAATGGTGAAGACAGTTGACCCTTGCGAAGAGAAAGTCTGCGCTACTGTTTGATCGAGACCTTTGATTATCGTGACGACTGCGATCACGGCAGTGACGCCGACGATAATACCTACCAACGTCAACGCTGTTCGCAGTTTGTTAGCGCGGAGACTGGCGGTCGCAACGCGAAATGCTTCCCAGATCGCCGCTAGACGAAAGAGTGAGAGAGATTGTTGGCCACGAAGGAGCACAAAAAACACAAAACAAAAGACCTGGTATTGCTAGTTTCTTTTGAGCATTTTGTGCTTCTTTGTGGCTACCTGATCCGCTCGTCTTTCTCGATCTGACCGTCGCGAATCGAGATAACGCGATGAGCACGCTCGGCGATATCGTGTTCGTGCGTGACGACGATAATCGTGTTGCCCTCTGAGTGCAGGCGTTCGAAGAGATCCATGATCTCCATGCTGGTGTGCGAGTCGAGTGCGCCCGTCGGTTCGTCAGCAAGGAGAATTGACGGGTGGTTCACAAGCGCACGAGCAATTGCAACGCGTTGGCGCTGACCGCCTGACAGCTCGTTCGGCTTGTGCGTCATGCGTTCCGTTAGGTCTACAGACTGAAGAGCCTTTTTCGCCATGTCGTGTCGCTGCGAAGCGCCGACGCCGCCGTAGATCAACGGCAACTCGACATTGTGAAGCGCAGTGGCGCGTGCGAGCAGATTGAACGTCTGAAAAACGAAGCCCACTTCCTGATTGCGAATGCGAGCAAGCTCGTCGTCGTCCATCTCAGAGACGTTCTTGCCGTTCAGCCAGTATTCGCCCTGAGTTGCCGTATCGAGGCAGCCGATCAGATTCATCAGCGTCGATTTGCCGGAGCCTGATGGACCAATGATCGCGATGTACTCGCCACGCGGAATGTCAAACGAAACCCCGTGCAGCGCGTGTACTGACTCGGTTCCCATCTGGTAAGTCTTCCAGATGTTTCGCATCGAGATGAGCATCTTCGGATCGTGCCCGTTCACCTCGGCGTGTGGGGTGATGACACTCTCCGAAGGAGTTAGCGTAAGCGTAGCGTCACTCATCTAGGAGGCCTCGTTTCCGTTCGCGTTGCCCGGCTTCTTGGTCTGACGTTTGATGGTCATGCCGTCCTTCAACGTCTTCAAGACGCGGCTGGGCCCACGCACAATCTCCATGGTTGCTTGAACACCACTCGTGACTTCGATGTCTGCTTCACCGGTGATGCCCGTGGTTACTTCGATAAATCTGACTTTGTTACCTTCGACGATGTAAACACCCTTCTGTGCCTTTTGCTTCTCACCACCAGGTGATGCGGCGGGGACGCTGCCTGCAACCGTTGCTGACGGCGAAGCAGACGCCGACGCCGCTTTTTCAACGATTGCTTCAAGCGGAACGGCGAGAACGTTCTTTTTCGTGTTAGTTGTAATCGTGGTCGTCGAACTCATTCCCGGACGAAGCGAAGTCTGAACGTCTTCCGGCAGATCCTTCAGCTCCAATGTAACCTTGAACTCTTTCGCTTCCTGAACGTTGACCCGGTTTGACAAGCCTCCTGTGGTGTCGGACTTCGAGACCGCCAAAGGATTCTTTTGGGTGACGACAGCTTTGATTTCCTTGTCGCCGAGAGCGTCTACCTTGACCTTTGCCTCCTGGCCCACCTGGACATTGTTGATTTCCGTCTCGTCTACGTTTACTTCAACGTTGATTTGAGACATGTCGGCAATGGTCATCAACGGCGTTGATGACAGGGCGGATACGGCATACTCCCCAACACGTGTCGGGATATCGGCGATGACACCGTTGAGAGGTGACAACTGGGTCGCCTTGGAGCGCTGGCTCTGCTGACCACGCAGCATAGCCGATTGCTGGCTGGCCCGCATCTCCGACGACTTGATGCTCGTTTGGGCCTCCTTCACCGCAATGCGCTGCTGATTCGCTCGCTCGGTGGCCTCTTTGACGGCAATGTTTTGCGCTTCAAGATTAGCCTTGGCTGTTTCGAGGGCGATCTTGGCCGTTTCGAAACGGTCGCGAGCAGTGTCGTATTCAAGTCTGGAAGCCACGCCTGACTCGATAAGCTCCGTATACCGTTTGAGCTCACGCTGCGCCGTGTTGAGATCAACCTGAGCCCGGTCAACACTGGTCTTCAAGGCCACAACCTGTTGCCGGGCAGAAGCGACCGAAGCCTCTGCGACGATCAGTGACTGCTGGGCAGAACTCACGGCGTTACGGGCATTTTGCACATCGTTGATTGAGGCTTGAGTGGCTGCCCATTGCGCCTCCTGATTTGACTGTAACTGTGTGGGATCGAGTCGGACCAGTGGCTTACCCTTGGTTACCATATCGCCCGGCTGTACGTAAATTTCCTCTATCCGTCCGGCTACTTCACTGGTCAGTTTGATGTAGCGAATTGGTCGCACTTCGCCTGATGCGGTAACGGTTTGCTTCAGTTCCGGGCGGGTTTCAATCTTAACCGTCACTACTTCGGGCTCTTCTTTGCGAGTGGCGATAACGCTGACGACGACGACAATGGCGAGCACCGCTGCCACAATGGAGCCAATAATGATCTTCTTCTTCCGACTCAATGCCATTCTTATAAATTCCTTTGAAACAGGGGCTTAAATTCCGAAGTAGCTTCTACGTGGAAACTTATCAAACAGTTTCATCTTAGAGCAAACCGCTCTGAAGCCATACTCCAAA
>Ga0105243_10002566_pt1 | contig 15175 bp, 8 predicted proteins | sample KBSM34metaG_FD_81525 | JGI IMG/M metagenome (GOLD analysis project Ga0105243, IMG submission 81525) | Miscanthus rhizosphere microbial communities from Kellogg Biological Station, Michigan, USA - KBS M3-4 metaG | ecosystem: Host-associated > Plants > Roots > Rhizosphere > Soil | place: Michigan...
AGAGGGCCGACTAGACGACGGCATCGATCCGCAGTGGATGAAGGATGTCCCGCCCCGTCAGCCCGTACCGGCATAGGTTTCGCTTCACCGGAGTGACGCGGTGAAGTCAGCTGTGTCTGCTTGCGTCCTGTGCAAGCTGCACACGTGAGTTGATCCCGAGCTTCGAGTACACGTGCGACCGATGCGCCTGCACGGTGCGCGGTGAGATGAGGAGCCGACTGGCGATTTCCTTGTTGCCGAGCCCCTCACTGGCGAGCTTGACCACGTCGAGTTCGGTCGGGGTCAAGGATGCCCAGCCCTCTGACGGACGTTTGCGTTCCCCCCGACGACGGCGCACGTAGGCGATCGCCTCGTCGATGGTCAACGCGGCACCCTCGTCCCAGGCCGCCTGGAAGTCTTGCTCGCCCAAGCTGTCTCGGACAGCCGAAAGCCGGCGCTCATGGTCGGCGTCCAGAGTCTTCAACCGGGAGATGTTTGTCCGAAGTCGCGCGGCGTCGGCCGCACCGAAGAGGCGTGCCGCCTCCCGGTGATTGCCTGAATCACCGGCGAGGTAGGCGAGACATTCGATCGCATCCGGGACGGTAACCACGTAGCCGTGCAACTCAGTTGCGATCGCCAGCGCCTCCCGGGCGTCACAGCCGGCAAGCTCCCCTTCACCGCAGGCAATTTCGACGCGTGCCCGACACGACAGCGCAGCGACCAGCGAGATGCCCTGCGCGACGGCCACCCCCTCGTCGGCCCAACGACGAGCGGTCGTCACATCGCCACATGCTAAGGGCGCCAACGGCGCTAGCCCGTAAGCGGTTGCCGTGCCTGGCGTTTGCGGCGTGCGCTGCAATGCGACTTCATAGGCTTCGCGAGCAGCAGCCGGATCCCCCTCGGCCAGCCTGATAAGGCCAATCGCGGCATACACAATACGATCAATGAATTCGCCCAGCTGGGCGCCTTCCTCAACGACCGCATTCACCGCCGCCTGAGCACCGCGGACGTCGCCCATCCACGCCAGCGTAAAAACCTCGTTCACAAGCGCGGCTACCCAGGTAAACGGATCGCGAGCCGCTTTGGCTTCGGCGGCTAGATCGCGGAACAGTGCAGTGGCGCGTGTCATCTCCCCCCGGTACAGGTGCAGAATTCCGAGGGACAACCGGCACCGACGCGCGTTGAAGTCGTCACCGATCGATTCTGCAAGGTCGCGGCCTTCTGGCCCCGCTGCGATGATCGCGGCCGGGTCGCCCACCATCATCCCGGCCATTGCTTGCGACGCCAGAATCTGACTCAGCCGCCACCGGTCATCAAGCTCGCGGGCGAGTCTGCCCGCCTCTAGGAAGTCCGACCCTGCTACCTCGACGTCATAGGCGTAGAAAACCCCGTGCGCCACTAGGGCCCGGATCACCAGGGCCGGGTCGCCGAGCTCGCGAGCCACGAGGAGCGCCTCGTCAACGATCGGCGCACCCTCCGCGGTGCCCAGCCACGAATGCAGCTGACCCTTGTCGGCGAGGGCTCGTACGCGCGCAGGATCGTTGGAGGTATCAGCTCCGGCCTCAGCAGCAAGGGCCGCATCGAGCCAGCCGAGCCCCTCCCGAATGCGCCACCGCGTCAGCCACAATGGCTGCAGCGACGCGGCGAGACGCAACGCCGGGTCGATGTCGCCGTTCTCAAAACTCCACGCGAAAGCGCTTCTGAGGTTGTCAATCTCACGTTCCGCCTGCACGAGGCGATCCGCGTGCCCTGCGCCCGACGGTGCGTCGAGTTCGGCTGCCATCGCCGTGTAGTAATCGCGGTGGCGGCCGCCCACCATGACGGCCTCCCCGGATTCGCCGAGCTTTTCCAGCGCGTACTGGCGAACGGTCTCGAGCAACCGGTAACGCGTTCGGCCGCCGATGTTTTCGGCGATCAAGAGCGACTTGTCGACGAGTAGGCTGAGTTGGTCGAGCACCTGATGGCGCTCCGTGCCCGCGTCACCGGCCACCGCGAAGGCGCCCTGAAGGTCGAAGCCGCCCAGGAACACCGCCAACCTGCGGAACAGCACACGCTCGGTCTCGGTCAACAGTGCATGCGACCAGTCCACCGAGGCGTGCAGCGTCTGTTGGCGTCGGACGGCCCTGCGGGCACCGCCGGTCAACAAGCGGAAGCGGTCGTGCAGCCCGTCAAGGATTTCATCGAGCGTCAGCGCGCGCACGCGCGCCGCGGCGAGTTCGATGGCCAGCGGCATGCCGTCGAGGCGCCGACAGATCTCCGCCACTGCTGCGGAATTGTCGTCAGCGACAGCGAATTCCGGCTGCGTGCGACGGGCGCGGTCAGTGAACAACTCGATGGCCTCGTCGTCCAGTGACAGCGACGGCACGACAAAGATGACCTCGCCCGGAATCCCGATCGGTTCGCGACTCGTCGTCAGCAGCCTCAGTTCGGGACACGCGCCGAGCAGGTCCCTGGCCAGCGACGCACTCGCGTCGAGAAGATGCTCACAGTTGTCGAGCACGAGCAGCAGTCGGCGATCACCGATGAACCGGATCAGCGTGTCATCAGTCGAGCGGCCTGGCTGATCGGGCAAGCCCAACGCCCGCGCCACCGCAACCCGCACGACGTCGGGATGGGTGATCGGCGCGAGGTCGACGTACCACACGCCGTCGGGAATCTGATCAGGCAGTTGACCGGCCACCTCGACCGCCAGCCGGGTCTTGCCAGCGCCACCTGCACCGGTCAACGTGATCAGCCGGTTCTCGTCGATGAGTCGACTCACGTCCACCATCTGCGCACCGCGTCCGACGAAGCTGGTGAGTTGAACCGGAAGGTTCTGCGCTGCAGCGGTTTTCGCTACCCGAAGCCGCGGGAACTCGTTGCACAGATCGGGGTGGCACAGCTGAACGACCCGCTCGGGACGAGGCAAGTCACGCAGTGGGTGAGTCCCGAGCTCGCGCACCCACACACCATCCGGTAGTCGTTCCGCGATCATCTCGAACGTCACGCCAGACAGCACCGTCTGGCCGCCGTGCGCCAGATCCCGTAGGCGCGCCGTGCGATTGATGGTCGGGCCCATGTAGTTGGCCTCGTCCCGCAACTGGACCTCGCCGGTGTGCACACCGACCCGCAATCGCAGCGGCGCAAGTGGCGCCAACTGCAACTCCAACGCACACGCCACCGCATCGCTCGCGCGTGCGAACGCGAGCACGAAGCTGTCGCCCTCGCCTTGCTCGACTGGACGAACGCCGTGATGCCGCGCAACGACTTCGGTGAGCACGTCGTCGAGACGCGCGACGGCCGCCGCCATTTCCTTCGACTGGCTCTCCCAGAGCCGCGTTGAGCCCTCGACGTCGGCAAGAAGCAACGTCACCATGCCCGTTGGCAGTAGGTCCGTCATGCCAAGGTCGCTCCAGTCGGTCTGGCTCATGTTAGCCAGCGTGCGGCCACGACACCCCGGAAACATCGGCCAAATGGCATATACCGCGCCGACCCGGGAATGAATGATCACGACGCCGCGGTTGTCAGTCAGCAATAGCTGAGTCTATCCAAGTAAACCTAGGGGTTCGCCATGTCGACATATCGCGCCGTCCAAGCCACCGGACAACATCAATTCGAGCTGGTCGAGCGCGAGCTCGTCGAACCCGAACCCGGCCACGTCCGCGTGCGCGTGCTCAGTTGCGGGGTATGCCACAGCGACGTCCTCGGTGTGGAGGGTGTCCGTCCCGACCCCAGCGCGCCGATCGTCCCCGGTCACGAGATCGTCGGCGTCGTCGACGCCGTCGGAGCCGGCGTGACGTCCTGGCATCCCGGCGACCGCGTCGGTGTCGGCTTCCTCGGCGGCCACTGCGGCGAGTGCGTGCAATGCCGGCGCGGCGATTTCGTCAACTGCCTCAATCAGCCGCAGCCGGGAACCACCGAGGACGGCGGCTACGCGGAGATGGTGTATGTGCGGGCCAGCGGCCTTGTGCGGGTACCCGAGCTGATGAACCCGATCGATGCAGCACCGCTGCTGTGTGCGGGTATCACGACGTTCAACGCGCTGCGTAACGCTGACGCCCCTCCCGGCGCGCTTGTCGCCATCCAGGGCATCGGTGGGCTCGGCCATCTCGGTGTGCAGTACGCCAAGCAGCTCGGGTACCACACCGTGGCCATTGCGCGCGGAGCCGAAAAAGAGGAACTGGCAAGGTCTTTGGGTGCCGACGAGTACATCGACAGCGCGGCTGTCGACCCTGGTGCCGCGCTGCAGAGCCTTGGCGGCGCGGCGGTGATCGTCGCGACGGCCGCCAGCGGCGCATCGATGTCGCCGTTGGTCGGCGGGCTGGCTCCGCGCGGCCGGCTGGTGGTCGTCGGGGCCGCGACCGACCCGATTTCCGTGGACACGTCCGACTTGATCTTCGGCGGCCGATCGATCGTCGGCAGCCTGACCGGGTCCTCGATCGAGAACGAGGAAAACCTCGCGTTCAGCGTGACGCACGGCGTCAAGCCGATGACGGAAGTCATGTCGCTCGACGACGCACCCAAGGCGTACGAACGGATGATGTCCGGTGCCGCCCGCTTCCGGGTGGTGCTGGACATCGCATGCGCCGAGAAATGACGATTCCGCCAATATTTGCTAAGGGAAAGGCTTGCCTCTGGGCACAGGCGCAGTATCAGTCCTGATAGCCCCTCAATCTCGTACGATTGATTCGCTCGCGGGGAGGTCATAGGGGGAGGCGAAGCGGATGGCGAACATCCCGGTAGATCCCCTTTTCGTGACCCCGGCGTGGCTCAGCGACGTTCTCCACGCAGACGTTCGGTCATGCGAACTCGAGCAGATCGCCGTCGGCGTCGGGCTGCTCGGCCGGTTGTTTCGGGCTCACCTCGAGGGCGGGCCGGACGTACCCGCTTCGGTGATCGTGAAGCTCCCGACGCTCGACACCAGCGTCCGGTCGCACCTCTGCGAAGCCGCCGACCTCTACCTCCGTGAGGTCCGTTTCTACGAGGAGGTCGGTCTCGCCAACCCGCTGCGCCCCGCGCGTCCGTACTTCGCCGCGTTCGAAGAAGCGACACACGACTTCGTACTCGTGCTCGAGGATCTGGGTGGGCTTCGGAACGCCGATCAGACCATCGGGTGCACCGCGACGGACGCCGAGACCGTGATCGACGCTATCGCCCGCCATCACTCCCATTGGTGGGACAACGATCGCCTCGCCTCGCTGCGGTGGCTGAAGCCTTACAGCGCTCCGCCGTTCCCCTCTGTCCTCGCCAACAATTACGAGGCCGCCTGGCCGATATTCGTTGAGCGCATCGGCTACGACATGTCCCCCGCGTTACATGACTTCGGCGAACGGTTCCCGGCACTGATGCCGTGGTTCTTGGAAGAACTCGCCCGCCCGCCGCACACGTTCCTGCACGGCGATCTGCGGCTTGACCAATTGTTCTTCGCGGTCGCCGCCGACGACCCGCCTGTGATCGCACTGGACTGGCAGATCACCGGGAAAGGGCGCGGTGCATACGATCTGGGCTACTTCCTGAGCCAGAGCCTGACCGCCGACAGCAGGCGCAGCTGCGAGGATCAGCTGATCGAGCGCTACGCCGAGCGCCTGACGGAGCGCGGAATCGATTACCCCCGAGAACAACTGTGGCGCGACTATCGACTCACCACAGCCTGGTGCTTCATCTACCCCGTAGTCGCCGCAGGCCGGGTCGACATCGCCAACGACCGCCAGCTGGAGCTCCTGCGCACGATGCTGAATGGCGCCGCGATGGCGATCGAGGATCACGACGTCTTGTCGCTGAGGCCCGACTGACGATGGCCGAAAACCGCCGTGTCTGCACCGCTTGCGGTACGACGAATGAAGAGGACGCTCGCTTCTGCGAGGGCTGCGGCGGATCGCTCGCACGAGTCTGTGCGACCTGCGGCGTGGAAGCCAATGCGACGGCGCGGTTCTGCCGCGGATGCGGCGCGCCCCTCGACAGTCAGGTAACGCACGATGTCTCCGGCGCGGGCCCCGTTCGCAAGACCGTGACGGTCATGTTCGCCGATCTGGCCGGGTCGACCAGTTTCGAAGAGCGGGTCGACGCCGAGACGGCGCGCGAGGTGATCGGCCACTACCACGATGTCCTGCGGTCGACCGCGCAGCGTCACCATGCGGGCGTCATGAAGTACATCGGCGACGGGTTCATGGCGGTCTGGGGTGTTCCCGAGATCGGAGCCGACGACGCCGCCAACGCCGTCGACGCCGCGGTTGCGTTGCAGGAGCGCTTCGTCGACCTCGCTGCCCAGGTCGCCAACGCGCATGGAGTCGAGCTGGCGCTGCGCGTGGCGGTGAACACCGGCGAAGTCGTGGTCGGGGCCGGCGACGCCGACCTCGTCGGCGACGCGCTGAACGTCGGCGCCCGGCTCGAGGCCGAGTGCCCGCGCGGCCGCGTCGTGGTCGGCGAGGAGACATGGCGATCGACGCGCGGCCGGTACGGGTACGAGTCCCTCGGCCAAGTGCAGGTGAAGGGACGCACCGCGCCCGTCGCGGTGTATCAGTGGCTCGCGCGCCAGTCGGAGGCCGCGGACGCGACTCCGTTCGTCGGCCGCGCCGACGAGGTAAAACGGCTGCAGGCCGTCCTCGACGACGCGGTCGCCGCGCGGGCGGCCCGGTTGGTCACGGTCATCGGCGACCCCGGCGTCGGCAAGAGCCGGCTGGCGGCGGAGTTCACCGGCGCCCAGGCCGATGCCCATGTTCTCCAGGCCCGGTGCGCCGTCGAAGGGACCGTCGCACTGGCGCCGATCGTCGAGGTGCTGCGGGCCTGCGACCTCGAAACCGAGGTTCCCACAAGCGTTCCCGAACGCGATCGGCTGCTGCGTGACCTAAACGGATTGACGACCGGCGTTCCAGGCTCTGTCGAAGAGACCTTCTGGGCGCTACGCCGGTTCGTGGAGGTGCTGGCGTCGGGGCGCCCGGTTCTGCTCGTCCTCGACGATATTCAGTGGGCCGACACGATGCTGCTCGACTTCATCGAGCATCTCGTCGAGTGGGTGCAGGACGTGCCCGTTCTCGTGCTGGCGCTCGCCCGGCCCGAGCTCCGCGAGATCCGGCCAGACCTCGTAGCCGTCAGCCGCTGGGTGTCCGAAGCGGTTCTTCTCGGTGGCCTCGACGCCGGAGCGACCGCAGAACTCGCCGCCAAGGTGCTGGGCGCAACCCAGTTGCCCGACGAACTATTGCGCCGCCTACCGGCGTCGACCGGAGGCAATCCCCTGTTCGTGCGTGAACTGATCGGGATGCTCGCGCACGACGGGGTCCTCGTCCGGCAGCCGGCCGGCTGGCGCCTCACGATCGACGTTGACGCCATCGCCATCCCGCCGACGATTCACGCGCTGCTCGCATCACGGCTGGAGCGGCTCGACGCCACCGATCGGCGCATCCTCGAGATCGCTTCAGTGGTCGGTAGCGACTTCTCGCTGGGCGCCGTGCGCGCGCTCGCGGACAGCTCTCCGACGGGAATCAAGTTGTCCCTCAACCGACTTCGTCGGCTCGAACTCGCTCAACCGAGCGGTGCATACGTCGGCGACGAACCGGTCTGGCGCTTTCATCACGTTCTCATTCGCGACGTCGCCTACCGTCGGCTGCTGAAGTCAGACCGCGCGGACCTTCACGAGCGGCTGGCCGACTGGGCGGCCACGAGCGGACCGAGCGTGGCGTTCGATTCCGACGAGATGATCGCCCGGCACCTGGAAGCCGCCCACGGCTATCGACGCGAGCTCGGCACACTCGACGAGCACACCGGCGCTCTCGCACTCAGGTCCGCCCGCCATTACGCCGCGTCGGCCCGCCGTGCCCTGGACCGCGACGAGCTCGTCTCGGCAGGCACTCAGGCGGCCCGCGGCGCGGCGCTGGCAGCTGCCGACGAGGGGGTCCACGCCGACCTGCTGCTGATCGGCTGCGAAGCCTTCCTATCGGCGGGCGACGTGGCTTCCGGCGCTCCCCTCGTCGACGAGCTCGACCGCATCGCGGGTGACGAGCTGGCGCCATGGGCGACGTGTTACCGGTGTCAATTCGTCGTCTACACCGATCCCGAGCGGCTGTTGGAGGTCGACGCCCGCCTCCAGGGCGCCATCGACGAGTTCGGCCGCCGCGAAGATCCGGCGGGGCTGGCGAAGGCGCACAGGGTGCGGGCGGGTGCGCGGGCTCGCCTCGGCCGGATCGGCGACTGCGAAGTCGACCTCTTCGATGCGCTGATCGCGGCGCGACGGAGCGGGGACCATCGACAGATCACCGCGGCAATGGGCGCGGCGCCAGCGGCGGCGCTGTGGGGACCGAGCCCAGTGCCGAAGGCAGGCGGCCGGTGCCTCGACGTGGTTCGGATGCAGCGGATGACGACGGCCGCACCGTCGCTCGAGGCGACGTCGTTGCGCTGTCTGGCGGTGCTGGAATTTCTTCGGGGTCGGCCGGACAAGGCCCGCACGATGCTGGCCGACGCCCGCCAGGTCGTCGCCGACCTCGGCCTGCGTCATGGGCTGATGGAGACGGAGTTGTTCGCGGGAATCATCGAGTCGATGGAGGGCGACCCGGTGGCCGCCGAGCCGCACTTCCGCACGGCACTCGAGGGATTGGACGCCCTAGGGGTGGGCGCCGACGCCGGTCAAGCTGCCGCGCTTCTCGCGCGATCAGTGCTCGCCCAGGGCCGCGTCGGCGAAGCCGACCGGCATGCCGCTGAAAGCGAGCGCCTCGCAGGCCGCAACCTGAAGACGGCGATCGCGTGGCGCGCGGTGCGGGCGGAAATCCTTGCGGCCCAAGGGCGGGACGCAGAGGCAGTCGCCATGGCCCGGGACGCGGTGTCGGTCGCCGCAGGCACCGACCTGGTGCTCGACCACGCCGAGGCCTGCCTGGCACTGGGCCGGGTGCTTGCCGCTGCCGGAGATGCCAAGGGCGCCAACGACGCCCGCAATAACGCTGAGCAACTCTATGCAGCAAAGGAAGTAGCGAGCGCGATGGGTCGAGTGGTTGCGCCCCTCATTCCAACAACATCGCAAGCCGCGCCTGATGAGACTGGGCCCGCAACGTCGCGGCTGGCAGTCAAGAATCGGGCAAGCGGGACAGTCGACGCCACATGGCGGGCTTATCGAGGTCACAACATCAGCGGTGCCGTCGCTGACTTTTCGGATCGGTACGTATATGACGATCGGAGGCGACTCAGCGGTGACCCGATCCAGGGCATTGCTGAGATGCGCGCAGCCGCCGAGCGCGCCCTCGAGCAGTACCCACACAGTGAATGGCGCACGCTCGCCGTTCGAGGCGAGAGGCTCGAACTACGTTGGCTTCGCATGTGGGATGACGCCGGTAACGAGGCGACGACCCTGAACATATTTGAGCTCGACGATCACGGGCGGATCGAATGTTGGCGTCGCTTCGATGAGGACGACTTCGAGGGCGCCTACCGCGAGCTCGAACGCCGATATTATTCGGGTGAGGGCGCAGCGTATGCCGAAGCAGGCGCTGTTGCCACCGACTGGATCACAGCCCTGAACCAAGGCGATCTCGATCGGTTGCTCGGCGACCTCACCGTCCCCGACCTCCGCATCGAGAACCGGTCGCGGTCGGTCCTCCCCGAGCGTTCCATGGCGGAGTTCCGCGCCAGCCTTGACGAGCTCAACGCGATGGTCGCCTCGGCTCGGACGTGGAACTCGGTGCTGCATTGCCTGTCGCCGACCTGGAGCGTTGCCCGGCAGGAACGGGAGGCCGTGGGACCAGAGGGCGAACAGTACGCATGGGAGCGGGTCATCGCGTGCGAAGTCATCGACGGCCGCGTCGCGTCGGTGTGCGAGTTCGACGTCGAAGACGAGGAGGCAGCGTTCGCGTACGCCGAGGAACGGATACGAGTGACCGCCAGCCGACTCTCCGTCAGGAACCGGTCGTGCGAGGCAGCACTCGGGGTGGTCACCGCGCTGAATGTCCACGACATCGACCGCGCCTTCTCCTACATCTCGAATGAGTATGTGTATGACGATCGGAGGCGCCTCAGCGGGGCTCCCATCCAGGGACGTGCAGAGCTGCGAGTCGCTGTTGATCGAATCCTGGAGCAGTACAACCACTTTGAGTGGCACACTGTCGTGGTACGGGGCGACCGCCTGAATCTGTTCTGGAGCCGCTGGTCTGACGATGCCGGGAACCAGACGGCGCATCTGCATGTGTTCGAGATCAACAGCGATGGGCTGATCGATTACGAGGGCCGCTTCGACGAGGACGATTTCGAAAGCGCCTACCGCGAGTTCGAGCGCCGTTACTACGCCGGGGAGGGCGCGGCGTACGCCGAAGGAGGCACCGCGGCCAGTGAAGCGATAACGGCGGTGAACCGGGGCGACTTCGACCGGTTCTTCGGTGAACTCAGCACCCCGGGCATACACGTCGAGAACCGGTCGCGCTCTGCGTTCCCCGACCGTTCGGCTAGCCAGTTGCGCACCAGCTTCGGGGAGCTGAACGCCATGGTCGCCACATCTCGGACGTGGCTCTCGGCCGTATGCTGGCTTTCGCCTACGTGGGGCGTCACCCGCCTTGATCGCGAGGCCGCCGGCCAGGACGGCGAACTGTACGCGTGGACGCGCATCCTGGTGCTCGAGATCAACGATGGGCGACTCGCGTCCATGTGCGAGTTCGAGATCGACGACGAAGCATCAGCTTTCGCCTATGCCGAGGAACGGATGCGGGCGACGACAAGCCGGCTCGCCGTCACCAACCTCGCCAGCCAAACTGCGCAAGCCTTACACCGGGCGATGAGCGCCGCTGATCTCGAAGCGACAGTCGGGTGTTTCTCAGATCGCTTTGTCTATGACGATCGCCGGCGACTTAGCGGTAACCCAATCCGCGGTACGGCTGAAGTCCGGGCCGCCGCTGAGCGCATTGCCCAGCAGTACAGCCGCTTCGACGCGCGCACGCTGGCCGTGCGAGGTGAGCGCCTCCACCTGGCTTGGGGCCTGTGGTCGAATGACGCTGGGTACGAGACGACCCACCTGTACGTCCAGGAAATCGGCGATGACGGTCGGATCGTCTATGAAGGCCGCTTCGACTCTGACGACTTCGAAGCCGCCTATCGCGTGCTCGAAGAGCGCTACTACGCCGGAGAGGGCGCGGCGTTCGCCGAAGCGGGTGCCGCGACGGCCGGCTTCGCGCTCGCCGTCAACCACGGCGACTTCGACCGGGCGTTCGGCGGGCTCGTCGCCGCCGACTTACGACTAGAGGACCGGTCGCGATCGGTCTTCGGTGATCGCTCCGCAGCCGAGTTTCGCGCAGCCCTCGAAGAGCTGAACGCGATGGTCCCTTCGGTGCGGACGTGGTTCGGTGCCGTCTGCTGGATGTCACCGGACTGGGTCGTGACCCGCGTCGACCGAGACGCCGTGGGACAGTACGGCGAGCAGTACCGATGGACTCGGGTCGCCGTGATCGCGGTCCATAACGGCCGTCTCGCGTCGGTGTGTCAGTTCGAGCTCGAGGATGAGGCGGCGGCGTTCGCCTACGCCGAGGAGCGGATGCGCGCAACCAGCAGCCGGCTCGCCGTCACGAACCGCGCCAGCCAAACTGCGCAAGCCTTACACAGGGCGATGAGCGCCGCTGATCTCGAAGCGACAATCGGGTGCTTCTCAGATCTGTTTGTGTATGACGATCGTCGGCGACTCAGCGGTGACCCAATCCGCGGTGTGGCTGAACTGCGGGCTGCCGTTGAGCGCATCCTGGCAATACAGCCGCTTCGAGGTGCGCCCGCTAGCCGTCCGCGGTGAGTATCTGGAACTGGGCCGGGCCCGCTGGTCGAACGCGGCCGGATACGAAACGACATACCTGGATCTGTCCGAAATCGATGATGACGGTCGGATCGTCTATGTAGGCCGCTTCGACGAGGACGACTTCGACAGCGCCTACCGCGAGCTCGACCGTCGCTACTACGCCGGAGACGGCGCGGCGTTCGCCGAAGCGGGTGGCTTGATAACCGACTACATGATCGCCCACAACCAGGGCGATCTCGACCGCTTGTTCGGCGAACTCGCTGCCCCCGACATGCGATTTGAGAATCGGTCACGCTCAATCTTCCCGGATCGCTCGGTCGCCGAGTTTCGTGCGAGCGTCGAGGAGCTGTCGAAGATGGTGTCCTCGGCGCGCGCGTGCTATTCGGCCATGAGGTGGCTGTCGCCTAGTTGTTGTGTCACTCGGCTGGACCGCGAGGCGGTGGGCCCGGAGGGTGAACGCTACACGTGGGCGCGAATCTACGTCGGAGAGGTCCGCGATCGGCGGATGGCGCGGGTGTGCCAGTTCGAGCTCGAGGACGAAGAGGCGGCGTTCGCCTACGCCGAGGAACGGGTTCGGGCAACCAGCAGCCGGCTCGCGGTCGCGAACAAGGCCCGCGAGAGATGGGATGCGTTGTGGCGCGCCGGGCGCGCGCATGATGTCGACGTCATGGTCGGGTGCTACGCCGAGCCGTTTGAGTACGACGACCGCCGCCGGTTGCGCGGCAACCCGCTTGTCGATTTGCGAATGGCCGCTGAACGCATCCTCACGCAGTACACCGAGTTCGAGGGTCGCACACTGGCGGTACGGGGTGAGCGCCTGCACCTGGGCTGGACCCGCTCGTCGAACGAGGATGGTTTCGAGACGTCCTATTTGATCGTGCATGAGGTCGACGAGATCGGGCGCTTCAGCTACGAGGGTCGGTTCGACGAGGACGACTTCGAGGGCGCCTATCGCGAGCTCGCGCGGCGCTATAGCGCGGTGGAAGGCGCGGCGTTCGCGCAAGGTGCTCACATCGGGGCAGAGTGGCTCATCGCCGTCAGTAGAAGCGATTGGGACCGGGTGTTCGGTGAGCTCACCGACCCGGAGATCCGCGTCGTAAGCCGGTCGCGAAGAGGGTTTCCGGACCGCTCGGCCGCAGAGTTTCGCAGCAGCTTCGAGGAGCTCAACACAGTGCTCGCCTCCTCGCGGGTTTGGAACTCCGCCGAGCGCTGGTTGTCGCCGACCTGTTGCGTCGGTCGCAATGAGCGGCGGGCGGTGGGGCGAGAAGGTGAGAAGTACGAATGGACACGGCTCTTCGTGTTCGAGGTGGCTGACGGCCGATGCACGAGTATGTGCGAGTTCGAGGTCGATGACGAGGAAGCGGCGTTCGCATACGCCGAGGAGCGGGTGCGTCGCGCTGAACATCGCTAGCGTGGAGGCATGACGACCCCAGCCCCCAAGCTGCAGCTGACCGACGACGAGTGGCGCAAGAAACTCGCGCCCGACGAATACGCAGTCCTGCGCCGCGCCGGCACCGAGCGGCCGTTCACCGGCGAGTACACCGACACCACGACCGAGGGCGTCTACGAGTGCCGCGCCTGTGGCGCCGAGCTGTTCCGCAGCGGCGAGAAATTCGAATCCCATTGTGGCTGGCCGTCTTTCTTCGATCCGGCCGACTCCGATGCGGTCATCCTTCGGCCCGACGACTCACTTGGGATGCACCGCGTCGAGGTGCTGTGCGCCAACTGCCACAGCCACCTAGGCCACGTCTTCGAGGGCGAGGGCTACCCGACGCCCACCGATCAGCGCTACTGCATCAACTCGATTTCGCTGCGGCTGGTGCCGAGCCAGCCCTGATCGACGTTGAGGCGAACGAACGCGGTGTCCTCGCCACAACATGGCTCGGAATTGACAATCAGCGCGGGAATCACCGACGCGGCCTGACACGCGTCGAACGTGACGCCTATCGGCGTCACGTTCGTAAGCGGAGGCGCCTTTACGCGGTCGCCGGCACCAGGCCGACGGCGGGGCGGAACTGGCGGAACGAGCGGGCGGGACGGGCGGCGCGGTTGCTGCGCCAGTTGCCGAACTCGTGGACGACCGTGACGCCGACCGGAATGAACAGAGGAGACAGCACAATCAGGAAGATCACGATCGGGAAGAGCATTGGATTTCTCGCATTCTCCGCGGAGCGGAATCGTCGGTCTTTGTCTTGGGGAACTCGCCGCTGAGTTCGTGGACAAGAATTTAGGTGCGGCGGCGCAGCCAGACGATGTCGCGGAGCGACCAAGTCTTGACGGCGTCTTATCGTCTGGAGACAAAAGGCGCCGATTCGCGAGCGTTGTCCCTGGAAACAAGCGTTCGTCCTGACCGGTGTTCTTCCTGATCGCGGCCAGATACTCATCGGGTGATTGGCACCGCCTCGTTCACGTTCGCATCGCAGGTCGACCAGGCACCGATCTTCGTCCGCAAGTGGGAGCCGCCGTGCGGTATCCGGCCGCAGGCCACGGTGCAGATCACTCACGGCATAGCCGAACACAGTGGACGGTACGACCGGCTGCCCGATTCCTCGCAGCACAGGGTTGCATCGCCCACGCGCGCGATTTGCGCGGGCATGGCCGGACCGCGGGTCCCGGCAAGCTGGGACAGGCGGGGATCACCGCCTGGCATGACATGACGGCCGATATCAAGCAGCTCGCCGACATCGCGAGGACGGAGCATCGTGACCTGCCGCTGATCGCGTTCGGGCGCAGTGATCTCCTGGCGGGCGCCGTTCGTCAAGGATGTCGAACCGCACAGGTTGTGAATGGCAGACCAGCGACCCCGACGAGATACGGAAATTCCGCAGCGGCCCCTTGTGCGCCAAGCCGTTTTCGAACAGCATGACCTACTCGGTCATCAAGGGTTTCCACGACCTGTGGCTCCCCGAGAACAAAGCGCGTGTTCCGCTCGACCTGCCGATCCTGATCATCGCCGGGGCCGAGGACCCTGTCGGCGGCAAGACACAGACGATCCAAGTTCTGATCACCCGCTACATGAACCACGGCCATCGCGCCCTCGAATACCGCTTCTATGCAGGTGGCCAGCACGAGATCTTCAACGAGGTAGAGAAGGACAGCGTCCATCGCGACATCGGCAAATGGATCTCGTCGGTTCTGGACCGCTGATCCGTCAGCGTTCGGCGCCGACAAGTGTCACCACCAACACGGAGAGTTCAGGCGCGTTGGTGCGCAGCCAATTTCGCTCACGACGTCGGCGCTGAGGAACACTTACTCTAAGCCGGATACCGTTTGGATGAGGACGACAAACGACAAAAGACCGACCACGGCTACGCACACGGTGGCGACGGCTTTGAAGATGGGGCCGTTCTTGGCCGGGCCCAGCACCGTCGATCTATTAGCGAGAATCAGTATGTAGGTCAGCAGCAGCGGAGTGATGACTCCGTTGAGCACTTGGGCGTTGACGACGAGCGCGACGAGGTTACCGGG
>Ga0105243_10002577_pt1 | contig 15138 bp, 14 predicted proteins | sample KBSM34metaG_FD_81525 | JGI IMG/M metagenome (GOLD analysis project Ga0105243, IMG submission 81525) | Miscanthus rhizosphere microbial communities from Kellogg Biological Station, Michigan, USA - KBS M3-4 metaG | ecosystem: Host-associated > Plants > Roots > Rhizosphere > Soil | place...
AATTGTCCTCGATGATGGTGGGCGAGGCCTGCAGCGGCTCCAACACCCCGCCCAGGCCGGCGCCGCCGGAGATGTGACAATGCGCACCGACCTGGGCGCAGGACCCCACCGTGGCCCAAGTGTCGATCATGGTGCCTTCACCCACCCGGGCACCGACATTGACAAAGCTGGGCATCAGCACCGCGCCCTTGGCGATGAAGGCGGAGCGGCGCACCACCGCGCCCGGCACGGCGCGAAAACCGGCGGCGCGGAATTTGGCTTCGTCCCAGCCCAGGAATTTTGAATCCACCTTGTCCCACCACACCGCCTCATCGGGGGCGCCGGAAATCAGCTTCATGTCGTTGAGTCGGAAGGAGAGCAGAACCGCTTTCTTCAGCCACTCATGCACTTTCCACTGGCCGTCGATTTTTTCCGCGACCCGCAGCACGCCGGAATCCAGCCCTTCCAACGCGGCTTCCACCGCCTCGCGCTCCGGCCCCTTGGACGACACGTTCAGTTGGTCGCGTCTGTCCCAGGCGGCGTTGATGGCGGTGCTCAAGTCACGCATGGTCAAATCCTGATGCTTTTCAAAAACTGGGTGAGATTGTCGGTCTCATGGTCGATATCGCCGGGCGCGACGTCCATGAGCGGACCGTGCTTGCCCCAGGGCGCATCGCTTTTCAACCATATGGTGGTCATGCCCAGCGCGCGGGCCGGCACCAGGTTGCGGGGAAGGTCGTCGAACATGGCCGCTTGGCCGCAAGCCACGCCGGACGCCGCCACCACGCAGTGATAGGCCTCGATCTGGGGCTTGGGCTGAAAACCCATGGTGCGGATGTCCCAGACGTCGTCGAACAGAGCCGTCATGCCCAGCCGCTCCAGGATGCGCGCGGCATGGTCGCGGCAGCCATTGGTAAAGACAAAGCGTCGGCCGGGAAGTTTCTCGATCGCCTGGGTCAGGCCGGCATCGGGCGCAAGGCTCGCCAGGTCGATGTCATGGACATAATGCAGATAGTCTTCCGGCGAGGCGCCATGCTCGCGCATCAGACCGTTGAGGGTGGTGCCATATTGGCGATAGAGCTCCTTTTGCCGTGCATAGGCCTCTTCGCGCGGCAGCTTGAGGAACGCCATCACATACTCCGTCATCCGCCCTTCGATCTGGGCGAAGATGCCGCTGTCGGCGCAATAAAGGGTATTGTCCAGGTCGAAAATCCAGCTCCGCACATGCCGGAAATCCGGCCCCAAAGCGGGACTTTTCTCCCCGCCGGCCCTGGTCCCGGAACCGTCATTTTTCACGATATTTACGCTTTCCATGGGCCCAGAACATGGCTTGGGCGGGCCAATGGCGCAAGGACCGTTAACGAACGTCCACCAATCCTATTTAAAGCCTGTTAAACGCCCCGGCGCACAATGGCGGCCGGGGACAGACTCAAGGGAAGCATGGACCGTCCATCGTCTGCCGGCCGTGCAAACGGCAAGCCGGGCCTTGACCCGCGCGAGGCGCTCGACATTTTGGATATCCGCACCGGCAAGCCGGGCGGCACCGCCGAGTTGGCGGTCCGCACCGATGCGGGCCCCGACGTGCTGCACTATCTCGCTGTCCATGGCGCGCCGGCCACGCGCCAGGCGGTCGCCGCCAATCCCGCCGCGCCCGCCCTCACCAACCGGCTGTTGGCCGATGACGAATGCGAGGACGTGCGCGCCGAATTGGCGGTGAAGATCGCCCGCCTAATGCCGGGTCTCAGTGAACGCGAAAGTTCTCACATGGTGGCGCTTACCATCGAGACCTTGGATTGCCTGGCGCGGGATGCCACCGTCCGGGTACGCGCGATTTTGGCCGAGGAAATCAAATATCTGGATTGCATCCCGCACGACATCGTGATGCGGCTGGCCCAGGACGTGGAAAGCGTGGTGGCGGCGCCCATCCTGGAATATTCGCCACTGCTGTCGGACAGCGACCTGATCGAGATCATCGCCTGCGGCCAGGTGCAAGAGGTGTTGACCGCTGTGGCCAAGCGCAATCCCGTCAACGAATCCGTCAGCGATGTGCTGGTGCAGTCTTTGAATGTGCCCGCGGTGGCGGCGCTGCTGGTCAATTCCAATTCCAAGATCCGCAAGGAAACCATGGATCGGATCGTGGACCAGGTCCAGGAAATCAGCACCTGGCAACTGCCGCTGGCTTTGCGCGCCGATCTGTCCGCCCGCGTCATTCGCCGCATCGGCAGCCTGGTGGGTGCCGCCATATTGGAACGTCTGGCGGCCCGCAACGATTTGTCGGATGCCACCCGTATCCATTTGAACCGCGAATTGCGCGCGCGGTTGGCGGAAACGCCGGCGGAAGCGGGCGGCTTTTCCGCCGCGGATCTGGTGGCAACCGCCAAAACGGAAGGCCGCCTGGACGGCGCCTTTGTCGAGGGCGCGGCCCAAGCGGGCCAGCGCGAAACGGTGGTCGTGGCACTGGCCCAGCTCGCCAATATCAGCGAGCAGACGGTGAAGAAGATTCTCACTGCCGGCACCGCCAAGCCGCTGGTCTCACTGGTGTGGCACGCCCATCTCTCCATGCGCGTGGCGTTCAAGATCCAGACCTTGATCATGAAGCTGCCGACCCGGGAAGTGCTGCCGGCGCGCGGCGGCGTGGGTTTTCCCTTGAGCAAGGAAGAGATGCGCTGGCATCTCAATTACTTCAACATCGCGGCATAGCCGGAATTTACCGCACCAGCCCCAGCGGACCGATATGGGCGACATAGCCGGCAACGCCCTTGGTCGTCGTCACGGCAAATCCCTGTTCGTTGAAGCCGCGCGCGCTGCAATTCTCCGCGCCTTGAATGTCGAACACCACCGGTGTGACGCAGAATTTCTTGGACCCGCTCACCAGCACGGCGCCGGTTTTTTTCCGCGCCAGCACATAGACGGCATCGCTGTTCAAAGCTGTGGTCACGGCCCGGGCGCAGGCGCCCGGCTGCACTGTCCACCAGCCGCGCGAAACCTGCTGGCCGCCCTCCTGCTGCCCCAGCGCGACCAGCAGAGCGTCGCGTGAATCGTTGCAAACGGTGTAGCCGGCGGGCGCGATCTTGCGCCCGGCTTGCTGTTCCAAGGTCTGGAACAGCTCGGCATTGCCGGCATTGGACGCGAAATTCATGCGCTTGCGGAAATCCACCAGCGCCGCGCCGGTCGCCTTGTCGGGGCTGCCGTCGATGGCCTCGATCTTATAGCCATTGTCCTTGAGCAGGCGCTTGACGCCGGCCAGCTGCGCCTCGGTCAGGCTCATCGCCGGGTCATCGTCGAAATGCATCGTCCAGGCGCTTTGGCCGCGATTGCCCAAGGGCGCAAAGGGAAGCGCATAGCTGTCGTCGGTGTTGCAATAGGGCTGGGTCACCGTCTGGCGGATGGAGAAATTCGTGTCTTTGACACAGACCGGATAGGCGCCGCCCCAGGCGCGCGACGGTCCGGAATGGGCGATGCCCGAACGGGCATAGACCAGGTAACTCTCGGCCGTCAGCGCCTCCTTGCGCGCCAGCCGGCACTCCCCCGGCGCCAGGCGCAGCCAACCTTGAGCTTCGCTTTTCGGCGACTGCACCGCGGACGTGGCGGCATACAGAATGTAGCTGGTGCGGTTGCACAAGGTCAGCGCCGCCTGGGCCGGGACTGACATCAGCCCCACAACCAGCAGCGCTAGTGTCCCGATTCCGAAATTCGCACAATTTCTATATCGGGCTCCGGGCGAATTTCGGAATCGAAGGACACTAGTAATTATTTGATTCCTAGTGTCGTTTTGGTTTCGAAGTTCGCTTTGAGCTTTATATGGATGACGGTGCGAACTTCGAAACCACGACACTAGGGCGAGCCGCATCATCGCACTAGTCTGCGGTGATCAGCGTGCCCGCGCCATGCTCGGTGAACAACTCGAGCAGCAGCACATGGGGAATGCGCCCGTCCAGGATGACGGCGGCATTGACGCCGCCCTCCACCGCGTCGACGGCGGTCTGGATCTTGGGAATCATGCCGCCGGAAATGGTGCCATTGGCGATCAGGGCGCGGGCTTCCCGGACGGAAAGCTTGGAGATCAATTTCTTGTCCTGGTCCAACACGCCTTCCACATCGGTGAGCAGGATCAAGCGTTCGGCCTTCAGCGCGCACGCGACCGCGCCGGCCACGGTGTCGGCATTGATGTTGAAGGTTTCGCCCTTTCGGCCCACGCCGATGGGCGCGATAACGGGAATGGTCTCCGACTTCATGATGGAATGCAGCACTTCCGGATTGACGGTGTCGGGCTCGCCGACAAAGCCCAGATCCACCGGCACCTTTTCCCCGCTCTGGGGATCGGTCTGGGTCATCGCCACCTTGCGCGCGATCACCAGATTGCCGTCCTTGCCGGACAGACCCACGGCGCGGCCGCCGGCGGCATTGATGCTGGTGACCAGCTGCTTGTTGATGGAGCCGGTCAAGACCATTTCCACCACTTCCACCGCCGCCTCGTCGGTCACGCGCAGGCCGTCGATGAATTTGGACTCGATATTGAGCTTCTTCAGCATCGCCCCGATCTGGGGACCGCCGCCATGCACCACCACCGGATCGATGCCGGTCTGCTTCATCAACACGATGTCCTGGGAGAAATCATGCGCGCCGGTGCCGGTCATGGCATTGCCGCCATATTTCACGACAATGGTCTTCTGGTCGTAATTGAGGATGTAGGGCAGCGCCTCGATCAGCACCCGGCCCGTCTGGCGCCAGCGTGCCAGGGTGCGCAGGTTCCGGTCTTCAGGCTCGTCGGTGGATCCGGCCATAACGGGTTGCCTATGGAATTGAAAAATTTTCGCCTTATAGCGCGGGAAGGCCCGCTTCCCAACTCTTTATTGGGCCAGTGCCGCAAGATGGCCGCGCAATTCCGGAATACCCTCGCCTGTGACGGCCGAGGTTAACTGTGTCTCGGCCAGCGCGGCGGTATGCGTGCCCGCTTCCTTGCCGGCGGCGGCCAGCGCACCGGGACGCTCCGACGATTTGAGTTCGTCCGCTTTGGTCAGCACCAGGCCATAGGAGACGGCGGCCTGATCCAACAGCGCCATCACTTGCCGGTCGCTGTCCATCACGCCGCGCCGCGCGTCGATCAAGAGCAAGACCTGGCGCAGCCGCGCGCGGCGCCTGAGATAGGCGAAGATCATCTCCTGCCAGCTGTCCGCTTCGGTCTTGGAGCGCTTGGCAAAGCCATAGCCCGGCAAGTCCACCAGCATCAGCCTGCCGCCCAGATCGAAAAAGTTGATCTGACGGGTGGCGCCTGGCGTCTGGGAGACGCGCGCCAGGCTTTTGCGTCCGGTCAGCGCATTGACCAGGCTGGATTTGCCGGCATTGGAGCGGCCGACAAAACCCACTTCGTTCAATTTTTCCGGCGGCAGGTTCTCCGCCGACGTCGCGCCCCAGACAAAATCGCACGGACCCGCGAACAATTTGCGCGCGGCCTCGGCTGCGGCGTCAGCGTCCCCTACAACCATTTTGGTCAGTCATTCGCCGCTTTAAGCTTCTTGGGCTTGATATTGTCGAACAGGTTCACTTCAACGCCTTCCTTCTTCATGATGTACCATTGCTGGATCACGGTCAGAAGATTGTTCCAGGCGTAATAGATCACCAGCCCGGACGGGAAAGACGCGAACATGAAGGTGAAAATTATCGGCATGAAGGCGAACATCTTGGCCTGCACCGGATCCGGCGGCGGCGGATTCAGCTTCATCTGCACCCATTGGGTGATGCCGTACAGGATCGGCCACACCCCGATCGAGAGGAAAGAGATGAAGGACGGCAGCACCGCATGCGGGTTGAAGGGCAGCAGCCCGAACAGGTTGATGTAGGAAGTTGGGTCGGGCGCCGACAGGTCGTGAATCCAGCCATAGAAAGGCGCATGGCGCATTTCGATGGTGACGAACAACACCTTGTAGAGCGAGAAAAAGACCGGGATGGTGAGAAGGATCGGCAGGCAGCCCGACACCGGATTGGCCTTTTCGCGCTTGTACAGATCCATCATGGCCATCTGCATCTTCTGCGGATCGTCGCCATGTTCCTTCTTGATCGCTTCCAGCTGGGGCTGGAGCTTTTTCATCTTGCCCATGGCGCGATAGCTGGCATTGGCGAGCGGGAAAAAGACCAGCTTCACGATCACCGTCAGGCCCAGAATGGCCAAACCGAAATTGCCCAGCGCCTTGTTGAGAATGTCCAGCAGCCAGAAGAAGGGACGGGTGAGAAACCAGAACCAGCCCCAATCCACCGCATTGTCGAAATTCACGATTTTCAGGCTGTCCTGGTAGCCGCGCAGGATGTTCACCACCTTGGCACCGGCGAACAGCCGGTGTGTCACGCTGGCGGTGCCGCCCGGTGCGAGCTTGCGGGCGCCCAGCCGGTAATTGGCCTGATAGGCGTCCACGCCGGACGAGGTCTTGGAGCCCAGGTAAGCGCCATTAAAGCTCTCGCCTTGGGGCGGAACGATCGCCGCCATCCAGTATTTGTCGGTGATGCCGACCCAGCCGCCGGTGGAATCGAAAGTCTTTGGCGGGGTGCCGGGCTCCTTAAAGTCGTCATACTTGGCGTCGATTTCGCTGCCACCGGCGACGCCGACAAAGCCTTCATGCAGGATGAAGAAGCTGGTGGTTGGCGGGATCGACTGCCGCTCCACCGTGCCATAGGGGAACAGGCTCACAGGAGCGCCGCCGCGATTGGCGACGCTGTCGGTGACGGTGAACATGTATTGGTCGTCGATGGCGATGACGCGGGTGAAGACCAGGCCTTGGCCATTGTCCCAGGTCAGCGTCACCGGATGCCCCGGTGTCAGCATGCCGCCATTGGTCTGGCGCCATTCGCTATTGTCGTTTGGCATGTTCGCGCCCCCGACCCAGCCGAAGGTGGCGTAATAGGGATAATCCGTGCCCTTGGGCGCCAGCACCACGATCTCGGGACTCTTGGGATCGACGGTCTCGCGATATTTTTTCAGGCGCAGGTCGTCGATCTTGCCGCCCTTGAGCAGGATGGAGCCGTCCACCATCGGCGTGTCGATCGCCACCCGCGCCCCACCGGCCTTCAGCGCCGCTTCGCGGCTCATATGCGGCGAGGTGCCGGCAATTCCCGGCAAGGCGGGGGCCGCGCCCGGCGGTCCGGATTGCGGGGGCTTGGCCTTTTCCTGCTTGGTCAGTGCCGCTTGGCGCGCCTGTTCGGCCTTCATCGCCGGGGTGGCGACAAAATACTGCCACAGGAACAACACCGCGGCCGCGAGCGCGATGGCGAGAAGGACATTCTTGTTGTTGTTCATGGCAACCGTTTAGCGCTTGGAATGGGGAACAGGGTCAAAGCCCGACGAGCCGCCCAGCCAGGTGACGGGGTGGCAGCGCGCCACCCGCCTGGCCGCCAACCACAAGCCCTTGGCGGGGCCGTGATGATGCAAGGCTTGCAGCGCATAGGCCGAGCAGCTTGGCGTAAACCGGCAGACAGGCGGCATCATGGGCGAGATCACAGCGCGATAGGCGCGGATCGGCGCGGACAAGAGCGCGATCATGAGCTTACGCATGCCCATCTTCCTTTTTCCCATCTCCCACTTTCGCGTCCAGCTTTCGGTGCGCCGCTTTCAGGGCCGTGGTGATGTCGGACAGAAGCGCCGGAAAGGGGCGCGCCACGGTGGTGCCGCGCGCGACCAGAACATAGTCATGACCGGGGCGCCCCAAAAGGGGCAGCAATTGCGACGCAGCGGCGCGCAAGCGGCGTTTGGCGCGGTTGCGGATGACGGCATTGCCGATTTTCTTGCTGGCGGTGAAGCCTATCCGCAAATGCAGGGGCGAAAGTTCCGGGGCGGGGCAGGTTTCCAGGGTGATGGCGCCTTCGACGCGGCGGATGCCGCGCGCCGCCCTCAGGAAGTCGGCACGCTTTTTCAGGTGCTCCACGACAAGCTTTGTCCCGCCGGACGTCTGGGAGTCGGCCGGGATCAGGCCGAAAGCTTCTTGCGGCCGCCGGCGCGGCGGCGGTTCAGGACCTTGCGGCCACCGGCGGTAGACATCCGCGAGCGGAAGCCATGGCGGCGCTTACGGACCAGTTTGCTGGGCTGATAGGTGCGCTTCATGGGTCTCAAGGCTCCGAAAGGGGCCCCCAAACAAGGGAAACAGGGGCTGAAAGAGCGCGGTTTTTAGGGGGCCTACCCCAGCCTGTCAACGACCGGCGGCGGTTGTAATATAATTTCAATCGGCTCTCGCTAATCCCCTAGGGCGATGCCGTCCCGGCGGGGGTCGGCGGCGCCGACAAAGCCGCCTTTGACCTTCTGGATGCCGTGCAAGCCGCTGCCCTCGATCCGGGGGATGGTGACGGTGTGGCCCATGGCCCTGAGCTCGGCGGCCAGGGCGTCGGAATTGGGCGACTGTTCCAGCAGGGTCGTCCCGTTCATGTTGATTTCATGGGGCATGGCGATGGCGTCCTTGACCGTCATTTTGGCGTCCAGCATGCCGACCAGAATCTGGGAAACATAATTGATGATGGCGGGACCGCCGGGCGAACCCACCGAAACCAGGAAGCTGCCGTTCTTGTCGAACACGATGGTGGGCGACATGGCCGACAAGGGCAGCTTGCCGGCGGCCGGCGCATTGGCCACCGGCTTGCCCTCGCGCACCGGCTGGAAAGAGAAATCGGTCAGCGTGTTGTTGAGCATGAAGCCCTTGGTCATGATCTCGGCGCCGAACACCGACTCCACCGAAGTGGTCATCGCCACCACTTCGCCATTGCCGTCGACGATGGTCATGTGACTGGTGCCATGCAGCACCGGAGAAACCTGCGGCGACAAGGCGGCATGTTTCTGCGGCGGATTGCCGGCGACCGCGGTGCCCATGTCATGGGCGGGGTCGATCAGCGCCGCGCGGCCGGCCAAGTAGCCCTTGTCGAGAAGGCCCTTGACCGGCACATCCACAAAAGCGGGATCGGCCAGATATTGCGCGCGGTCGGCATAAGCCAGCCGGCTGGCCTGGGCAAACAGATGCGCGCCGCTGACGGTATTGGGCGTGAGCTCGGCGGGCTTGAACCGTTGCAGCATGCCCAAGATCTGCAACACCGCGACGCCGCCCGACGAAGGCGGCCCCATCGAGCAAAGCCGGTATTCGCGATAGTCGCCGCACACCGGCGCGCGTTCCTTGGCCTGGTAATTTTCCAGATCGGCAAGGGTCATGCCGCCTTGCTGGCGCGGCGCCTGCTGAACTTTATCGACAATGGCCTGCGCGATCTCGCCTTTGTAGAAACCGTCAGGCCCTTCCTTGGCGATCTTGCGCAAGGTCGCGGCATAATCGGGGCTTTTGTAGATTTCACCTTCCGCGAGCGGCGTGCCGTCGGGATGATAAAAATGCGCCTTGATGTCGGGCATGTTGGCGCCGCGGGTGAAGTTCTTGATGGTGCGCGCCAGTTTCGGGCCGACGGGAAATCCGTCGTCTGACAGCTTGATGGCGGGCTCGAACAGCTTGGCCCAAGGCAGCTTGCCGTATTTCTGATGCGCCAGCCAAAGCATCTTGATCACGCCGGGAATGCCGACCGACAGGCCGCCGGGAATGGCGTCAGGTTTGGTGCGCGGTGCGCCGTTGGCATCCAGGAACATGGTGGGCGTGGCGGAAGCCGGCGCCATCTCGCGCCCGTCGAAACTGGTGGTCTGCTTGGTCTTGGGGTCATAGACCAGCATGAAGGCGCCGCCACCGATGCCGGAAGATTCCGGCTCCACCAGACCCAGCACCAGCTGGGTGGCGATGGCGGCATCCACCGCGCTGCCGCCGGCCCGCATCATCTCCAACCCCGCCTTGGCGGCATGGGGATTGGCGGCCGCGATCATATGCTTCTTGGCGACGGTCTCGGTGACTTGCGCGCGCGCAGGAATCGCCGTGACGATCAGCGCTGTGATGCACAGCGCCTGGAAGCCTTTGTTAAGCAGCATCGTCACAGGTCCCAAGGAACTCTTTCGTGAACGCAATGGTACGAGGCTTTGCCTGTTGTCCACAAACGAAAAAGCCCCGATGTGGGGTCGCAGCGGAGCGTAAGAGCCCGATTGTCAGAAATAGAAGCGCCTTCGCCGCAGTGATTTTGCGACGTGGGCAGGAGGCCGCGCGGAGCGTACCCAGCGTACGTGAGCACGGCCGACGAACCCACGGCGCAAAAGACCGCGGCGAAAATCAGCGCACGAAGACGCGGACTTCGCTGGATGTAGCGTTGGGATCGGTGGTGGAGGCCACATTCAGCCTTGTCGCCGGAACGCCCATGTCGGTCATGGTGCGCATCACGTCTTGGGCATGGCGGCGGGCGGTGGATTGGGCCATCTGCACCGACGCCGCGGTGCCGCGGGTTGGAGAAACCGCCACCACCTGGAAATTGGCGCCGGGACGGCTCTGCAGCGCCTGGTTCAAGGCGGCATAGAGGATCTGCTGGTAATCGACATTGGGGCGATCGAACTTTACCACCACCAAGGGCGCGCCGCCGTAAGCCGCCGATTGCATCCCGGCGCCGCCCAAGGACGATGTGACACCGCCATAGAAATCGCCGCTCTTGATCGCACCCGCCAGAGTGGTGAGGTTGGCGCGTTCATTGGCCAGATAAGCGGTCTGGCGCTGAATGGCGTCGGAGGTTTCCTTCAGCAGACGGTCGATCATCACGATGGTCTGGCTGGTCTGGTCTTCCAGCAATTGCAGCTGGCGATGGTCTTCATCCACCGCGCCCGAGACGCTGAAAGTGGCGCCAATCTGGTCCAGCGCGAAATGCGCGGCGGAACTGTCATTGGTGACATCGGTGCCCAAGGCGTTCAACGCATTCACATTGGCCGAGAGGACATCGAGTTGGCTCTGCGCAGTGTTCCACTGCGCCACCAGTTCGGGATTGCCGCGCGTGGTGCCCACTTGCAGCCGGGTGGTGATATGCGCCTTGGCTTCCTGATAGGCGCTGGCCGCGCCGGCGCCTTGGTTGCGCAGCTGGACCAATTGGGCGGAATTGGCCGCCAGCTTTTGCTGCAGGCCCATCACCTGGTTGCGCAGGCCTTGGACGGTTTTGTTGACGGCGGTGCCGGTATCGGGCCCGGAATCGATATTGACGGGATTGATGGTGGCGACCGGGGCGGCGCCTGCGGTCAAGGCCTGTGCAACGGGCGGGGCACTGGCGGTAGGCGGCGGTGCGCCCGCGCCTTCGGCCGAGGGCGGAGCCTCAGAGGCAAAGTCCTCGGGTTCGCCGCCAAACATGTTGTCGATGTCCGAGCAGGCCGTCAGGCTGAGCCCGGCCGTCAACGCAAAAGCCAAAAACAGGCCCCTATTGAGACCAGGCTTTGCTGAAATTCCCCTCATTATGCTCTCCGCTGCCCGGCGCCAATGCCCGGCCCCCAACCGGCCGATTTTAGGGAGATCTGGCACCCCAATCCCAACCCCATCTGCCCCTTCGGCGAGATGCGGACATTCGTCCGAGTCTTAGACCAGCGAGGCAGGCAGGGACAAGGGACCCATTGCCGCTCTGGGCGGAAATCTGCACGTTTCCACTGATACTTGCACGGATTTTGGGGTGGGGAGGATGACCCTGTCCCAACCCGGTACGGGTAGCGCTTGCCTTTGGCAAGGCTCCCCAATAGGTTCGCGCCCTCAAAACGCACCCGTAGCTCAGCTGGATAGAGCACCAGACTACGAATCTGGGGGTCAGGAGTTCGAATCTCTTCGGGTGCGCCACTTACCTTCGTCCGCAACGCGGACGAAGGTAAGTGGCGCAGCCAAGCCCGGCCGCGCGACAGCGTCTTCGGCCGGGCGCGGCCGGCAGTCCCGCGCAGGGCACCACCACGCACCTTACGGGCTCCGGATGGCAGTCATCCAAACCTGCGTCGCTTGACTCGCGCCCGCCCCACCTCCTTTGCTCCCACTCTGGACCTAAGGGACGACCCGCATGTGCGACGATTTCATTCACCCCGGCCTTGTCACCGATTCCAGGCTTTCGCGGCGCAGCTTCGGATTGATGACCGTGGCGAGTGCCGGCGTCGCCAGCGCGCCAGCTTTGGCCCAAAATAGTATGGGGGCCAATGTCGCCGAAAAGGACGTCACGGTGAAAACCGCCGACGGCAACTGCGATGCGGTCCTGTACCATCCCACCGGCCAGGGCAGCTGGCCTGCCGTCCTGGTATGGCCCGACATTATGGGCCTGCGGCCCGCCTTCCGCGACCTGGGGCGCCGGCTTGCGGGCCAAGGTTATGTGGTGCTGGTGCCCAATCCCTTCTATCGCTCGGCCAAGGCGCCGGTGATCGGCGACAATTTCGACTTCAGCAATCCCGAGCAACGCGCCCGGCTCACCGGTTATCGCTCCGCCATGACGGATGACGGCATCGATAATGATTCCAAAGCCTATCTGGGCTTCCTGGATAGCCAAAGCCAAACCAACAAGCGGCGCCGGGCAGGCGTGCAAGGCTATTGCATGGGCGGCACACTCTCCTTCCGCACGGCCGCGGCGGTGCCCGACCGGATCGCGGCGGTGGGCAGCTTTCATGGCGGCAATGGGCTGGTCTCTGCAAATGCCAACAGCCCGCATCTGTTGATCGCCAAGACCAATGCGACCTTCCTGATCTGCCAAGCGCAAAATGACGACGCGCAAAACCCCAAGATGAAGGAAGATCTCAAAGCCGCTTTTTCCGCCGCCAAGCGTCCGGCGACGGTGGAAGTCTATCAGGCCAATCACGGTTGGTGCGTCAAAGGCGGGCAGGTCTACAACGAAGCGGAAGCCGAACGGGCGTGGGCGGCTTTAAGCCAGATGTACAAAAACACCCTAGCCTAGCGCGGGTCTTTTGCGTCGTGTCGCACTACGCTGTCGCTAGCGACCGTCGCGCCTTCGCTCATGCACGTTTTAGTGCACATCGCTTGGCGCTTCTGCTCACGCCGCAAAACTCCTCGCTATTGCGAGGGGTCACCAAGTCGGTTGCTACTCCGGTACCGTGATACCTGAGCCGCCCAATTCGCTGGGAAAATCCTTCAGCTTGGGCAAGCCATCGCGCATGGGCATAACCGTATCCGCATAATTGACATGCACGCCCGGCACGAATTTCAGGCTCGGCAAAGTCGCGGCATAGACATCGACCAAACCGATCGGCGGATGATTGGTCATCACATGGCCGCCGCACTTGTCGCAAAATTGCCGCTCGCTGAAGTCGGTCTTGCTGAATGTGGCCAGATGGTCCGCGCCCGCCACCACCCGCACCGCCTGCGGTTGCCATAGCGTGAAAGCATTGACGGGACCGGCCGACCAGGAGCGGCATGAGCTGCAATGACAATAGCCCATGCCCGCGGGCTCGCCTTGGGTTTCGATCTGGACGGTGCCGCAAAAACAGGCGCCGCGATGGGTGTTGGTCATTTTCAAATCTCCTTGGTGAATTCCGGCTTCTCGATGACGACCTGCAGATACTCGGCCGGCACCACCATGGTGCCGTCGCCGGCCCGGTTGAACCATTTGATCAAGGCCTTGATATCCGCGGTAAGCGCTTGGCACGCTTCCTCATCCAAACTTTCATAGGCTTTCAGCACCGGGCCGTAAAAGGTCTTGAAGGTGTTCAGCCAATGATCGTCGGAGCGGTAGCGGAACATGAAGTTCTTCACCTCTGTCTTGCACGAGGCGCCGGCAAACAGCTCCAGGACATGCGTCCGCGTGCCCCACAAGGCCGGCGATTTCATGCCCGCGGGTGGCGGAAGATAGCGGCCGACCGCCTTGAACAATTCGCCGATGAAGCCGTCCGGCGTCCAGTTGGCCAGGCCGATCTTGCCGCCCTCGCGGCAAACCCGCAGCATTTCCTTCGCGGGCTTCTGGTGATCGGGGGTGAACATGGCGCCGAAGGTCGACATCACCGCATCGAAGCTTTCGTCGGGAAAAGGCAGCGCCTCCGCATCGGCGACTTCGATCTTGAGCGGCAGGCGCTCGCCCAAGGCGCGTTCCCGGGCGCGATCCAGCAGCGCGGGCACATAATCCGACGCCGTCACATCGCACCAGCGGCGCGCCGCGGCCAAGGCGGCATTGCCGTTTCCGGCCGCAACATCCAGCACCCGCTGCCCGCTCCTCAGGTCCATGGCCTCACAGAGTTCTTCACCCACGATCTGCAAGGTGGTACCTATCACCGCGAAGTCGCCGGATGCCCACATCGTCTGCTGACGCGACTTCAAGGTCATGACGTCCGCCAAGCCGCTTCTATTCCCGGGCGTCATGGGATTGCACATAATGCTGGTTTTCATGATTTGAGGTTTCATCGCGTCACCTTCGCTTTTGTCGGCAGACCTTATGCAAGCCTTCCCATCCGGGATGAATGACCGGTCTTCCGGATGTCTTGACCGAAAATCCGGATCGCTGCCCGGGCTGCCCTAAGGCCCCAAGGAATTCCCAGGTGAACGCTGACACGCTGTCCGAAGTGCTTCAGGCCGTGCGGCTTACCGGCGCGGTGTTCTTCGACGTCGAGGCTTCGGAACCCTGGGTGGCCGAAGCGCTTCCGGCCAAAAGCATCGCCTCCGCCATCCTGCCGGATTGCGAGCATGTGATGGAATATCATGTCATCACCAGCGGCAGCTGCTGGGCGTCGGTGATCGGGCACGACATCGCGCCGGTCAGGCTTCAGGCCGGTGATGTGGTGGCCTTTCCTCAAGGCGATGCCCATATCCTCTCCAGTGCGCCCGGAATGCGAGGCGAAGCGGGGCCGGACGTCGCTGCCTTGATGGAAAGCGATCCTCAAGTGCCGGTTCTGTTCAATCTTGACGGCGGCGGCAGCGCCAGGGCGCATGTGGTTTGCGGTTTTCTGGGCTGCGACTCCCGCCCCTTCAATCCTTTGATCGAAGCCTTGCCGCCCATCCTGCATATTCCCAGTTCCGGCACCGCGCACAGCAGCTGGCTGAAGGAGTTCACGCGCTTTGCGGTGATGGAGGCGAATGAAAAGCGCATGGGGGCAAGCACCATCCTCTCCAAATTGGGTGAGCTGATGTTCGCCGAGCTGGTGCGCCGCTATGTCGAATCCCTGCCTGAGGAAAGCCGCGGCTGGCTGGGCGGCTTACGCGACCGCACTGTGGGCCGCGCCTTGAACCTGATGCATACCGAACCGACACGGGACTGGACACTCAACCAGCTCGCCAAGGAATCCGGTCTGTCGCGGTCCGCCTTTGCCGAGCGCTTTTCCGCCTATGT
>Ga0105243_10002580_pt1 | contig 15127 bp, 16 predicted proteins | sample KBSM34metaG_FD_81525 | JGI IMG/M metagenome (GOLD analysis project Ga0105243, IMG submission 81525) | Miscanthus rhizosphere microbial communities from Kellogg Biological Station, Michigan, USA - KBS M3-4 metaG | ecosystem: Host-associated > Plants > Roots > Rhizosphere > Soil | place...
CCTACCTTTGGGGTACTACCGGAATCGGATATGATGTCGATAAGATAAAGTCCGCACTAGGTGATGACGCTCCGGTGAATAGTTGGGATTTGGTGTTCAAGGAAGAAAACATTAGTAAGCTCCAGCAGTGCGGTGTAGCAATGCTCGACTCTCCAAGTGAAATTATTTCGATTGCCTTGCACTACCTTGGTCTGCCTCACAACAGCAAAAACCCAGACGACTATCAGAAAGCTCAAGACTTATTGCTCAAGATTCGTCCTTATGTACGCTATTTTGACTCATCTAAGATTGATGCTGATCTGGCTGATGGTAATATTTGTATTGTTGTAGGATGGGCAAATGGGGCGCTTGCAGCGCAAGAGTTGAATGAGAAAAACAAAACTGGACGTCGAATAGCATACTCCATTCCTCGCGAAGGCGCTTTGGTATGGTCAGAGAATATGGTGTTGTTGAAGGATGCCCCTCATCCTCAAGAAGGCATGGCGTTTATAAACTACATGTTGCGCCCTGAAGTGATCGCTAAAACTTCAAATCACACCCTTTATCCTAGTGCTAATAAAGATGCAAAGCAGTTTGTTGATCCCAAACTCAGAGATAACTCTTCGGTTTATTTGGATAAAGATACTATTAGTAGGCTTTTCCCTTTGGAGCCCCTTCCTTTGAAACTTGAGCGAATTCGCACACGCGCTTGGGTCAAAGTGAAGAGTGGTATTTAATCCGGAAATTTTTGCCGAGAATATTGAGCGCGTTTTGCGTAGATTCGTCTAAGTGGACGTGCTCAAGTGATGGTATAGATTCGAGGACAGAATCAGCTATGACTACTTCAGTCGCTGTACTAGAAAAACCACACCGAGATGAAATCAAGGAGCTGGTGCAACTCGTTAGAATGGATGAGAAATATGCTGCGTTGGTTGCAGATGGTTTCTTACCTATCGATGTGCAATCGATTATATATAACTTCCAGAGAAAAAGTCGTATAAAGGAATTATCTCAAAAATATGGCCTGATTTAACGAGTTTTCATCTATTCAGACTGTATCTTTTTGGGCGGGTTATTGTATGCGATGAATTTATCGGTGAGACGGATGATTTCCTCCAGACTTTCAGGAGAATCGACCTGGTTGATTTTTTCTGAAAGTTCTTGCCGAAGCGATATCAATCGCGTGCGGAGAACATCTTGGCCACCAGGTAGCAGCTCTCCTGGAGCGACGTTGAAAACGGTTGCGATTCTTATCAGCTGCTCGATGCCAGGCAGGTTTATGCCTCGTTCGTAACGTCCTATCAGCGGAGCGTCGCAGCCAATCTTTTCCGCCAAGTCCGCTTGGCTCAACGTAGAAGACTTCCGAAGGGCTTTGATTTTTGCTCCTACCACGCTCCTGAGAGTGTCCACAGTGTCTCCAAAAAAAACCAATAATTTCATCTGCTTGCGCCTTCACAAAGTCACAAATATGTTTATTAGGTACAAAAGTGTTTACTTTTTTTTCTGTTCCATCTATTTTGTTTCCTAGAAATCCGTTCCCTGATTGAGCTCCTTCGAGCCAGAAGCGGATAGAGCCGGCTCTCTATGGCTCATGATTCTCCCCTGGGCCCAGCGGTTCCGGAATTCGAAAGAGCGCCTGATCGAAAGGTTCTGATTATGAAAAACTGGCACGTTTTGATGCACAATTCTGCCGTTTATCAGTCACTTATGACATTGATAGAACGGTTAGATGTTGAGGTGTATTCCCCCGTCAGAATCACCTCTCGCAAACGTACGGATCGCCCTTCGTCGATAGAAAAGGAGGTTCGTTTGTTTCCTGGCTATCTGCTGCTACGGTTCGATCCCGAGGTGACACACACCACAACCATCACAGCGTTGAATGGTGCCCATGGGTTTGTTCAGTTCGGCGGTCGAACCTGTGTTTTGCAGGACTCTACGGTAGAGGAATTGAAGGCTGCTGCGCTGATTCGATCTAACCGTTCACTCGATTGCATCGAGTTTCGCAATGTGCCGACAGATCTAGAAAAAACGCTCCGTCTGATCATCGACATGAAATCTGAAGCTGCCCGCAGGGCGGCTTTCTTCGCGCTTCTGTCGCAGAACGCCGCGCTGGAACGCCTTGTCGGGCGTTCTGGGACCGTTTTCTATTCGACGGTAAATGCCGCCTAGGCATTACCTATTTCCACGATTTCCCATTTCACCGCCAGGTCTTGCCTGGCGGTGTTTTTTTGCGTTCTCACAGCCCTTAGGAGTTCCCATGGCGTCATCCGAAGATGAAGCAACCACCAAGACATCAAGCGTATATATCCGACCGATCAGGGTGGAAGCACTGAATAAAGCCGCGATACGGGTGAGTTATGAAACCAACAGCTCCAGGCAGATTTCGCCTTCTGACCTCGCTCGGTATCTGATCGATAACTTTCTTGAAAAGGCCGTCGAGAAGCTGATTGAAGAATCTCAAGGGCGGTCTTCTGGGAAACCTCTTACGACCCCAGATTAAAAGGAACCTGTAATGCTCACCACCAGTGCCTTTCTGGCCCTGGCTATGCAATGCGCTCCCTCGATACACCCGGACACGCTGACTCCCATCGTCAAGACAGAATCCTCCTTCAATCCCTATGCCATCGGCGTGAACGGCAAAGTGTTGCCGCGTCAACCGCAGAGCCTGGATGAAGCCGTATTGGCGGTGAAAAAGCTGGTCGCAGAGGGCGCTGACTTCAGCATCGGCCTGGGCCAAATCAACCGGCAGCATTTCGATGTCAGCCGACCCGAACCTGTGTTCGAACCCTGCACCAACTTGCGCATGGCAGCGCGAGAGCTGCAGGCCTGCTATGTAAAGGCCAGGAAAACCGATCCTGATGTGCAAAGCGCTTTGCACAAAGCCATTTCCTGTTACTACAGCGGCAACCCCAAACGTGGCTTTAAGGCCGAGGCCGAATTTGGTGGCAGCAGCCACGTGCAACGTGTGTTGGCCAATGCAGGCACGACCACCGTGACGGTCCCTGCGCTGGAAGGCGGATCACCTGAACCGAACAAGCTCCAGCGCGCTCAGGCCCCTGCGTCCACCATTGATCCGACCTACGAAAGCTGGGACGTACTGCGCCAGTACCCGCGCTATCTGCCACCGGCAACACCGGCTGTTTCTGCTACTCCCGCCGCACCAGCTCCACCCGCTCCATCCCCAGAACAACCCTCAACTCTCCCTAAAGAGGATCAATGATGATCAAACGTACCCTTGTGCCTAACAAAGGCGAGCTGGGCATTTTTTTGGTGGCCTTGGCGTTCCTGCCCAGCATCGCCTCCGCCGACTGGCTGACAACGTTGAACCAGTGGGGCAGCAATATCCGCCTGGGCCTGTACACCCTCGCGGGCACACTCGGCGTGGTTTGCCTGGTCTGGTCCGGCGCTAAATGGTTGATTGCGCGTTCTACGGGCGACCGCTCGCACACCTTCATGGACTACCTGGAGTCGATGGGTGTGCTGCTAGTTGTTGGAGGCTCAGTGGCCTTGGGCACGGCGGCCTGGCAGGTATTCGGCACCGGCGTGCCGGGTTGACCAGGAGCGCTTATGGCCAGTAACGAAGTACTCAAGAAGCTGACCTTCGAAAGCTACAACGCCATGAGTCGGCCTGCGATGTTCTGGAACATTCCCATCATGCCCATGGTGGGGTTGCTGATGGGCGGCTTGGTCTTCGGTGTTGCCGCGACGTTCCTGCTGTCCTGGGTATGGGGCCTGGTTGCTGCCTCCCCGTTCCTGATTGCCCTCATCGCCTTGAGGGTCGTGGGCCTGATCGATCCTCAATATTTGCGCCGTATCCGCTTCGCACGGCGGCGTCTCTGGCTGAACCTCAAGTACGGCAAACCGTTGTTGCTGACCCCTTTTAATCCGCAATGGAGCGAATTCTATGGCGCACGATTTTCACACAAGCGTTATGCCCCCGGAAAAGAAAGTGCCATTGATGCGCTATCCGGTCCACGAACACATGGTGACGCTGCCCGGCAATCGCCTGGTGAGTCTGATTCAGTTGAAGGGGGTTTCCAGCGAAACCCGCAGTGATGACGAACTGATCCAACTGTTTCACAACCTCAACCGCTACTTCCTGGCCTTGGGCAAAAAGGAAGGCAAGCATCTAATGCTGCAAACCTACATCACCAAGACGGGCATCGAGCTGGACACACAATACGCCTTGCCGCTTCCCGCCCTTCAGGACTTCGTGGACGCTTACACCGCACCGTTTCGCAACGGCACCTTCTTCCAGGTCGGGTACAGCATTGCCCTGATCCTCAAGTACCGCGAGGTTGATGAAGGGATCGAGCGTATGAGCGACCTGTTGTCACTTTCTTCTACGTTGCTGGCCGAATATGACCCGGTCATCATGGGCCTTGAGGAAAACGAACACGGTGCATTGTTCTCGCAGATCGGGCGCTACTTCAGCCTGTTGATCAACGGGCACGAAAAAGACGTGCTGGTCAGCGACACCCGCTTGGGTGACGCGATCATTGATAGCGTCACCAACTTCGAAAACTACGATTTTGTCGAGAACCGGCCCAATCGGGGTGGTCAGCGTTTCGCGACTACTTTTGACCTGCGCGACTATCCCAGTGGCGGTACCTACCCCGGTATGTGGGACGAGGCCATCGAGCAGCAGTTCGAGTTCACCCTGGTGCAAACGTTTCTGTTCGAAGACCGAAACAAGGCCAAGGACAAATTCAAAAAGCACGTGGCGGATCTGGGCTCGGTCGAACGCGATTCAAAGCAAACCGAGGAGCTTGAAAATGCCGTCGATGCCATCACCCTGGGCGACAAGGCGTTCGGCCGTTATCACGCCTCGCTGATCGTCTACGGCAACACCCCGGACCAGGCCATCGAGAACGGCACGAAAATGGCGTCGGTGTTTACGGTGCGTGACGCGACCTTTGTGCGTTCGACCATGAGCAACATCGACACCTGGTACACGCAGTTCCCCGGTGTGACCGAGGCCATGTACCCCATGATGAAGTCGACCGAGAATCTGGCGTGCAGCTTTTCCCTGCACTCCACCCCCACGGGCAAGGTCAAGGGCAACCCCATCGGTGATGGAACGGGCGTGATGCCGGTGCTGACGGTCAACAAGGCGTTGTATGTCCTCAACGTTCATGACAGCCCGCCCGGCCAGAACAACCTCGGTGAAATGCTGCCAGGTCATGCGGTTTACACAGGCCAAACGGGGGTAGGTAAAACCACCGCTGAGGCCATACTGCTGACCTTTCTCAGCCGCTTCGATCCGCTGATTTTCGGCATAGACTACAACGAGTCTTTGAGACATCTGCTGTGTGGGTTGGGTGCCGAGTATTACACCGCGCAGCCTGGGCACTTCACCGGAGTCAACCCGTTTCAGTTTCATGACCGTCCAGAGTTGCGGCAAATGCTAAATGACCTGGTGCTGTGCTGCGCCGGTGGTCCTGCGAAGACCGATGAAGCCGACCAGCGCACGATCAAGGATTCGGTCGAAGCGGTCATGTCGCACACCAATGTGCGTCTTCGGGGCATGTCGCTGCTGCTGCAAAACATCCCTCTTCGGGGTGGCAATTGCCTGCACACCCGGCTATCGAAATGGTGCCGTCTGGCCGGTGAAGGCCGCGAAGGTCAGTACGCCTGGGTTCTGGACTCGCCGGTCAACCAGTTCAATGCGCAGACCTACCGGCGTTTGGCCTTTGACTGCACGCAGCTGCTCAAGAACGACTACGCCGATAAGCACCCGGAAGTCATGGAAGCGTTTCTGAACACGCTGTTCTACATGAAGCGCGAAATGCACGAGGCCCGCCCCGGCAATCTGCTGTTGAACGTGGTGGCCGAGTATTGGGCACCGCTGTCGTTCAAAAGCACGGCGGACGCAATCAAAGAGGTCCTGCAGAGCGGACGTATGCGCGGGGAAATCCTGATCATGGACACCCAGTACCCCGAGCAGGCACTGGCGACGCCTTACGCCGCCGCCGTCATTCAGCAAGTGACAACGCCTATCTGGCTCCCAAACAAAAACGCCCAGGCCGAGAGCTACGCCAAGTTTGGTGTCACCGGCAAAGTGTTCGAGGCTGTGCGTGATATGGGGCCGCTGAGCCGGGAAATGGTGGTACAGCAGGGTCACCAGACGGTGAAGCTGAAAATGGAACTGGACGGCCCGCTCAAGTATTGGTTGCCGCTGTTATCCGCCACAAAAAAGAACCTGGCGGTGGCCGAGCGTATCCGGCTGCACCTCGGCACGACCGATCCTACGGTGTGGGTCGATGCGTTTCTGGTGGCCGAGGCCGTGCGCCAATGGTTGAGCACTGACGATCCCGCCGTGTGGCTGCCTGCGTTCGACTATGCCGAGGGCTTGCGCCAGTCCATGAACACGCGGGATGCACAGCGCTGGATGCCAGCCTTTCAAAAAGCCTGGAAAGCCCTTCAGGAACAGAATGAAATCGAGGTTTCGTCATGAAAAAACACGTGATGGTTTGTGCGCTGAGCGCGCTTATATTGACCACCACCCTGCCTGCTGCGCATGCGGCAGTACCAGGCGTTCCGGTGCTAGATCCTTCAAACCTGCTTGTGCTGAAAGCGAATGCGATGGCTCAGGCTAAGCAGGCAATGGACGCGTTGACCACAGCCAAGGAAGGCATCGCCCAGGCCGCGCAGGAATACAACCACTACAAAAGCATCGTCACCGGCAATGACATGTTAGGTGGGTTCCTGAACGACCCCGCCTTGAACAAAGTCATGCCCATGGGGGATTGGGCTGATGTTTACAGCACGGGCCGGGACATCGCCAGTTTGCGTGACCGCTACGGCTTAACCTCGGATAATGCAAGCGTGCAGGCGAAATTCGACCAGATGATGTCGGTTGCCGATGCGCTGGAGCGCAATTACAACGCCAGCACTGAACGGGTCAAGAACGCCGAGCTGCTACGGGCTCGGTTGAACGAGGTGACGACCCCACAGCAGAAGGAGGATTTACAGCTGCGTTACCAGCAGGAGCTGATCGAGCAGCAAAACCAGCAGATGCGGCTGGCCAATATGCAGATGCTTCAGCAGCAGCAAGAGAAAATGGAAAATAGAAAACGAGCCCAAGCGTTCAGTGATTACATGAACGGTAAAACGAGCGTGCGGCCCAGCTACGATTGATTAGCTAATAAATTCAAAAGGGAAGATGACCTATGTTTAAAAAAATAACTGCTTTTTCTTGCTTAGTGTTGTTTGCACTTGCGCTGTCGGGTTGTTTTGATGGCAAAGGACAAGGGTTCGTTGGGCGATGGACTGGAGAAAACATGAAAAGAATGGGCAAACCAACCTTTGTCATGGATATCTCAAAAGACGGAGAAATCTTTCACGTAAACCTTGAAACCACGGACGATATTTGGGGAGGGGGTAAAAGAGAAAAAAGCATGAAGCTGTTCGAAGCCAAGGCGGAGTCAGATACGGTACTGAGTATGCGTGGCGGTCTTGTAACCATGCGTTTGGAAGGTGACGTTATCTATTTCGATAGCACCACCTATACCCGATCAAAATAACGGAGGCGGCATGGACGTAACAAAAATAGCCCAAACGTTGTTTGACTTCGTTGATGCCGCTCTGCAAAGCTCCCTGGTCAACGGGATGGCCAAGGTAATGCTGGGTCTTGGAGCGCTCTTCGGAACCATGTGGTTGATCCATTTCATGCTCCGGAACATGCAATGGTTGTATCGGGGCCTTAATGTCGCTTTCGAGGATGTGGCAAAAGAAATTGCGAAGATGGCGTTCATTGCAGGTTGTGCGTTCAACATGCAATGGTATGTCCAGACGATTGTGCCCTTTGTCACCGGCTTCCCCAACTGGATGGGGGGAATCTTGTCTGGCCAGGAGGGCACGCAAACCAACCAGATTGACAGCTTGATCGTTGTTTACGTTTCCAACCTGAAAGCGCTGATAGGAGCCATGAACTTCGATATATTCAACGCCAGTTTTACTAATATTTGGTTGGGCATTCAGGGAGTTGTGTTTTATGTGCTGGGAGGCATCCCATTCTTACTCGCCGCTGTGGCCACGCTCTTCGTACTGAAAGTTTTGTCAACGGCTATCGTAGCCGTGGGACTTCTGTTCATCGCCTTTCTGCTGTTTGATCAGACTAAGCAGTATTTCTGGGGCTGGGTTGCAGCCATCGCGGGTTTTATGTTGGCTCAGGTATTGATATCGATTGTGCTGGCTATCGAAATCGGCTTTATCAATACCGTGATGATTAAAAACGGCGTCATGGACACAAGTCTGGAGGGGAATCTCACCATTCTGATTGTCTTCTGCACGTTCACAGCACTTGTCATCGAACTGCCTGGTCAAGCGGCCTCCATCATGGGCGGCGGTCCTTCCGGAGGTGGAATGATCAGCCGCATTTCAGGGTTTGGTGCAGCCAAAGGCATGACACGCGGTGTCGCTGCCGGCATTTCAAGACTGCGGAGGGGACGCAACAACATCAAATAAAACACCGCTTCATCTGCTACGCCCTCTCCCCAATCGCAACACCCTCGCTTTTCTCAGGTACTCCACTATGAATTTCAAACTTGCTTTGAGCGGGCTGCTTTCGGCTGCCCTGCTGTCAGGGTGTGGCTCTGCACCCAAACTGTCCGAACCGGAAGGGCAATGGGAAGACATGCCCTTCACCCATGCCCCTGTGCCTCGCGCTGCCCCCGTGACAACTCCTGCACCCGTGCCTGGCCGGGTGCTGCCAGCAGCGAGCCCTGCGCCCAAGGCGCAGTCGCTCAAGACCACCAGTCCAAAGCGTTCGGCAACCGCCTCCCCGGCAAAGCCTGCCGAGGCCCCGCCCAACGATTCCAAATGCTCCGCGAACTGATCCGCGCAGCACGTGTTTGTCCAGATTTAGGTGACTTATGAGAAAGCTACGAAAATCCAAAGAGGATGTTATCGAGCAGGAGCGGCAACTGGCCGCCCGTACCAGCATCGACGCGGCCACCGCACAAGAAATCAGCCTGGTTGAACAGGCTTGGATCCATGCAGCGCGGTACTTTGAAAAGAACATCGCCGCCGATGAAAAGGCCAAGACCAAACGAGCAACGCGGTTGAACTACGTATTTGGGGCCATTGCCGTCATGTCAGTTGCCGCCGTGATGGGCCTGACCCCGCTCAAGACCGTTCAACTTGGCCTAGTACGGGTCGACAGAAACTCCGGCTACACGGATGTGGTGTGGGCCGACGACAAAGGCAAGCCACAGGAGCAGATCGATGACGAGTTCTGGCTTTCCGCGTACACGCGTTTCCGCGAGAGCTACAACTTTTCGAGTAACGATGCCAATTACGCCATGGTCAAGTTGATGTCCTATGACGAGACCTTTACCGAGTACCGCAACTTCCAATTGTCCTCCAAGGGCTATCTGGAAGTGCTGGGGACCAACCGGCAAATACGCACGGATATCAACAATATCAATTTCCTTGATCGTAAAGATCGGGAAGGCACCGCCCAGGTGCGGATCACCAAAACCGTGCTGGACCGCAACGGCGTCCCCGATCCCCAGCTGCACCCGGTCACCTGGGTGGCCACAGTGACCTACGACTACAAAAACCCTGCGAAAAAAGCCGGTGACCAGTGGCTGAACCCCCGTGGCTTCGGGATCAAGGCCTACACAATGACTCAGGAAGTTGGGGTGTCCAATGGCAAATAAAGCCGCCTCAGGCTTCACGGCCTTGTTACTCATGACATTCGGTCTGCCTGCCTTTGCCGAGAGCATGGGCACTGGCTCGGCACTGGACCGGCGCGTGCAGACGGCCATTTATTCGCCTGACGAGGTGTACAGGATTCAAGCGACGGTAGGCCGTGGAGCGCTCGTCCAGCTTCAATCAAACGAGACGATCAATCAAGACACCGGGCTGATGGTATCGGGCGATCCGAAAGCTTGGTCTATTGGTCCAAACAAAGCGGGCAATATGGTTTCGCTCAAGCCGGTTACCGATAAAGAGCCCGATACAAACCTGACCATCAACACCAATAGGCGTACCTATCTGATTGAGCTGAAGTTGGTCGAGCACACCGAAGACTCAACCTATCTGCTGCGCTTCACCTACCCCGAGCCGCCGAAAAAGTCCGGCGCAACCCGCCGTGATCCCGGCAATCCCTGTGACGGCCCGGTACAAAACGGCCCCTACCAAAAGCGCTCGAACGAAGAGAGTCGATCCATAGCGCCCTATGAGGGCTGGGACAACGGCATGCTGACCTGCTTCCGCTTTACCGGCAACGGGCCGCGCCCGGTGCTGTACCAGGTTCTACCAGACGGCACCGAAACGGTGGCCGACATGCACAACGAACAGAACGTGGTCGTGGTGCATGGGGTCAGCCGATTGTTTCGGTTTCGCCTGAACGGTCTGCTTGTAGAGGCCCGGCCTACTGCCCAAGTGAACACGGGGTACAACTTCAACGGGACCACCACCGGCGAGATTCGGGAGCTCAAGCATGCAGAACAATGACAACGACCAGGCTCCGGAGAACACTCAAGGGCCGGACAACATCGGGCCGCCCGAAGCAGCAGCGTCCACAGCAGCTGCTCCGGAACCGGCCCCGGTCTCCGAGCCTGCTAGCACCCAGGCCCGTGGGGCCTTTGACGTGCGGGCCAAACGATCAGGTGATGCCCAAAACAAGAGAATGGCTTACCTGGGCCTGGTCGGGCTGGTGTTGGTTGGTCTGCTGGGGATAGGCGTACTCTGGTACTTCACCATTTCCCAGATGAAAACCACCGGCTCCGAGGTCGATGAAACCAACGTCAAGAAAGACGCGACCCTGGACGTGAATTTGGGCAGTGACGACAGCATGAAAAAGGCGCGGGAGGCCAAGCTGGCTGCTGACAAAGCCGATGAAGAAAGGCGAGCCCGAGCGGAAAGAGAGCGATTGGCCAAGGAGCAAAAGGATAAGGAGGATGCCGAACGCGGAAAAACCGGTCAGGACCATGCCGGTAGTGCGCCGCCACCGCCCGGCTCACCCGGCCAGAACACGTCCGTGGAACTGACCCCCCGGCAACGCAAGCTGGGACGTGAAATGTTGGTCACCTCGGAAGACGCGCAGGGTACTGGTGCTGGGAATACTCAGCCGCAACAGCCGTCCGGCGAGCAGCCATCACTACCGCCTTCAATGCTGGGCGACGTTCAGGGCGGATCGAGCAGTGGTTTGGGCGGTGAATCGTCCACCAGAAAACGCAGCAGCTTGAGCAATCTGGGCGGCACCACCTTTACCCCGGCTAAGGCTTACCTGGCACCGAACCGCAAGTACCTGGTCAGCCACAACACTTACACGCGCTGCGCGCTGTACACCGAAATCATCAGTACACACCCAGGGATGGTGGATTGTCGTCTGACCGATCCGCTGTATTCCGCCGATGGCTCCACAGTTATTGCTGCGGCCGGGGACAAGCTGACCGGCGAGCAGACAGTTCAGGTAGGGCCAGGTGAAACCAGCGTGTTTACCACCTGGCAAGAACTTGAAACCCAATCGGGAGTGCGGGCCAAGCTGGACAGCCTCGGTGCAGGCCCCATGGGAGCCAGCGGGACTGAAGCCTGGATCAATCGCCACTACATGCAGCGCTTTGGCGGTGCAGTGATGTTGTCGTTCATCCAAGACGCGCTTCAGGCCGCGTCCAACACGACGCAGAAAAGCTCGGGGTCCGGAGGCTACACGGTGAACAACAGCGAGCAGAACGTGGAGAGCATGGCCAACAAGGCGTTGGACAGCACCATCAACATTCCGGACACCGCACACCTGCTGCCGGGCACCGTGATCACTGTCATCGTGGCCCGAGACATCGACTTTTCATCGGTTTTCGAGAACCGCTAAGGAGTATTCATGACACAAGAACAAGGACTCACCGAAGACACCCTGGTTCTGGACTTCCTCGACCAGGCAGGCGTCACTGAGCGCCTGAATCGTCAGGGCACCAAGGACGTGGCCATCAACCGGCCTTACGAGCTGTGGGTGGACGGTCCAAACGGCTGGGACTACGAAGAAGCACCTTGGCTCACCTACAACCTGTGTTGGCGGCTGGCCAACGCGCTTTGCGCGCTGAACTACCGCGTGCTGGCCCCTCATTCACCGATTCACACTGTGGAGCTGCCAGGTGGGGAGCGGGGCCAGATTGTCATGGCCCCGGCCTGCGAAAAGGGCACCCTGTCGATGACGTTTCGCAAACCCTCCTTGCAGCGCTTCAGCCACATGGATTACGTGAACAGTGGCCGCTATGACCGGGCCAAGGCCATCGCCTCGCCGAAGCTGACCCTGACAGCCTGGCAGCGCGGCATGCAGGAAGCCCACGCGGCCTGCGACTGGCACAGGTTCATGGAAATCGCAATCGCCCATCGGCAGAACATCATCATTTTTGGCGGACCAGGGTCGGGTAAAACCACCTATGGCAAGTCGCTGATCGACATGTTTCCGGTTAACCGTCGCATGATCACGATCCAGGAAATACTGGAAGACACCCTGCCCTTTCATCCCAACCATGTGCATTTGCTCTACGGCCATGTGGTTGCACCTAAAGCGCTGGTGGCCAGCTCGCTGCGGATGAAGCCCGACCACTTGTTTCTGGCCGAGCTGACGGGCGATGAGGTGTGGCACTACATCGAAATGCAAAACACCGGTACCCGAGGCACCGTGTGTACGGCGCACGCTAACGATGCCGAAGCAGGATTCGCTCGGGTGTGCGGCCTGATCAAGCAGTCACCGATCGGCATCGGCCTGGACTATAGCTACATCGAGCGCCTGGTACGGACCACATTCGACGTGGTGGTGTACATGGAAGATACCTACATCGAGGAAGTGCATTACGAACCCGAACACAAGCTGGCGCTGCTCAATGGCCAGCGTCAACGCGCTGCCTAGGAGAACGCCATGTGGTGGAAAGTCTCGTTATCAATCGTGTTCATGATGGCCGTGTGCTTCGTGATCGGGCTGTACGCAGGGGGGGCTATGTATCTGCACCTGATCCAAGGTCACTTCGCTGGCTTGGCCTGGGACACGCTATGGGAGACCCGCACGCTGGCCTGGAACGACCGGCGGATGCTGTACGTGCCGTGGTCTTGGTGTGTGACGGCTGCCCTCACCTTCTTGCCAGTAGGCATCACGCTGATGGCCCTTTTTGTGCGCTTGAAGCCCAAAACCTCGCTGCACGGTGATGCCCGCTTTGCCAACAACCGCGAGCTGCGCCAGTTCGAGTACCAGGGCGAATACAAGAACACCAGCAAGTAGGCATTGCACCCGCATCGCCGCCTGATACACCCACATTTACCAACCCTTTCCATGCACCGCCACGCAGACGGCTATCAGCCACCTGGGGCCGAGCTGTGTCCGGAAGCACCTTGCAGGAGATTCCCAATGGAACAATCAAAAGAATCTAAACCCCTTCTCTTTCTGGGTTTGCCCTTGCCCTTGCCCATTGCGCTGGGCGTTGTCTTCGTCATTGCAGCCTGGCTAGGGATTTGTATCGCACTCGCCCAGCTCAATGAGATCAGTACATCGCTCAGGCAGATCCAGGCCAATCAGCAGGTGGCCATCGCCTTGCAACAAAGCCTCGACGCCCAGGCGATTGAGCGTCGAGCAGGGAGCCGCTGATGGCCAAAGCCAAACCGCAACCCATTAGCCCGGACAATCCCCAAAAACGGATCGATGAACACCCCGCGTTCCTGCTCGGCAAGCACCCCACGGAGGATTCGTTTCTGGCCAGCTACGGGCAACAGTTCGTGATGCTGGCCGCACCACCTGGCACCGGGAAAGGGGTCGGGGCTGTGATCCCCAACCTGCTCAGCTACCCCGATTCCATGGTGGTCAACGATCCGAAATTTGAAAACTGGGAAATCACCTCGGGGTTTCGTGCATCAGCTGGTCACAAGGTCTACCGCTTTTCGCCGGAACGCCTGGAAACGCACCGCTGGAACCCCCTGAGCGCGATCAATCGCGATCCGCTCTACCGGCTGGGGGAGATTCGCACGATCGCCAGGGTGCTGTTTGTCTCCGACAACCCCAAGAACCAGGAGTGGTATAACAAGGCGGGCAACGTCTTCACCGCCATGCTGCTGTACTTGATGGAAACGCCGGACATGCCCTTCACGTTGCCCCAGGCTTACGAAATTGGCTCATTGGGGACAGGGATGGGGACGTGGGCTCAGCAGATCATCGAGCTGCGCAGCACCGGCCCTAATGCGCTCTCCTTTGAAGCCCTTCGCGAGCTTAATGGTGTATTCGAGGCCTCGAAAAACAAGAGCAGCGGTTGGTCCACCACCGTGGACATCGTGCGCGACGTGTTGTCGGTGTATGCCGAGAAGACGGTGGCCTGGGCCGTGTCAGGGGATGACATCGACCTGTCCAAAGCCCGTGAAGAAAAGATGACTGCGTACTTCAGTGTCACCGAGGGTTCGCTGAAGAAGTACGGCCCGCTGATGAACCTGTTCTTCACTCAGGCCATACGGCTCAATTCCAAAGTCATACCGGAGCAAGGCGGGCACTGTGCAGACGGCACACTTCGGTACAAGTACCAGCTGGCCCTATTGATGGATGAGCTGGCCATCATGGGCCGTATTGAAATCTTGGAGACTGCGCCCGCCTTGACCCGAGGCGCGGGGCTGAGGTTCTTCTTCATTTTCCAGGGTAAGGATCAGCTGCGGGCTATCTATGGTGAGGAAGCTGCCAACGCCATCATGAAGGCGATTCACAATGAAATCGTGTTCGCCCCTGGTGATATTAAGCTGGCCGAGGAGTACAGCAGGCGCTTGGGTAATACCACCGTGCGCGTCCATAACCAGTCATTGAACAGGCAGAAGCATCAGGTTGGGGCTCAAGGGCAAACAGACAGCTACAGCGAACAGCCCCGGCCCTTGATGCTGCCCCAAGACATCAACGAGCTGCCTTATGACAAACAGTTAATCTTTGTACAGGGGACCAAAACCACGCCCGCCCTGAAGATTTTGGCTCGCAAGATTTTTTACTACGAGGAAGAGGTGTTCAGGTCGCGAGAAAAGCTGCCGCCGCCGCCCTTGCCCGTGGGGGATGCCTCCAAGATCGACGCGTTAACCGTACCGGTGCGCACCGTCGAAGCCAAGGTGGCGGTGGCTGACACCAAGCCCATGCAGGCCGAACAGCGGCAGCGCTGGAATCCCAGAGACACCAACGCTC
>Ga0105243_10002583_pt1 | contig 15114 bp, 10 predicted proteins | sample KBSM34metaG_FD_81525 | JGI IMG/M metagenome (GOLD analysis project Ga0105243, IMG submission 81525) | Miscanthus rhizosphere microbial communities from Kellogg Biological Station, Michigan, USA - KBS M3-4 metaG | ecosystem: Host-associated > Plants > Roots > Rhizosphere > Soil | place...
CGCGGCGGGCTCTATCTGCTCGACGTCGTCCCCGACGGCGAACCGCTATTCGGTTTCCCGAACATCAGCGACAACGCAGAGATCGCGGAACTCATGGCCTGCGGCAGTCATTTGAGTCTGTTCTCAACCGGCCGCGGATCTGTGGTCGGTTCGGCCATCGCGCCCGTCATCAAGGTCTGCGCCAATCCGCATACCTACAAACGCATGTCCGACGACATGGACGTGGATGCCGGCCGCATCCTCGAAGGCCGTGCCACGCTCGACGAAGTCGGCCGCGAGATCTACGACCTGATCATCCGCGTGGCCAACGGCGAACAGACCAAGTCCGAGGAACTCGGGCACCAGGAATTCATACTGACCTATAAGAGTTTCGAGCCGATCGGTCCGGCTTGCTTTCCTTCGGCTGCTTGAGGCGTTTTCACCCGTACACCCTGGCCAGCGGTGCCGTCCTGTGGACATGCGCGCCTTCCTAGCGTGGTCAGCGTCCTGTTTCCTGCTCACGATGGTCATCCAGGCCCGTGCCGAGACACCTCAAATTTCGGAGGGGGTCCGGGCAATGATGTTCGTCGAAAAAGGAGCCAGGTTCGGCCCCGACGATGCCCATTACTTGCTGCTCCCGCAACCTCCCATCGATGACTATCTGCCGCAAGGCGCTGAACATTTCTTCAACACCGCGGAAGAGCTGATCGGTTTTTTCCTGAATTTTCCCCCGCCAGTGCAAGGCCGCGGACTCTGGGTTACGCGTGCGCTTTCTCCAGACGGCGACACCGAGGAGGACCTGCAGCGCATTGCACAGCTGGTTGCCCAAGCGTCGCGGAAAAATCTATTGCTGTACATCTGCGATCCGGTTTCGACTGACGAATCGGATTTGGTGGGATGGGAATGCGCGCAACGAAGCCCGCGGAAATCGGAACAACTTGTTTATTGCGCGCCGCGCGCAGAACCTCACTTGGGGCATCCATGGTGGGATTGCCTGATCAAATCGTAGAGCAAGATCAATCGCCGCGAATGCCTTCGCAGCATCCGATAGAAGAATCAAGCCACCGCAAGTGAGTGAATCACCGCCCTATCAACTGCTCGCCGATGCGGTGCTTTCGCTGCATGTGGCTATTGTTGTTTTTGTCATTGGCGGCCTCGTTCTCGTCATCACCGGCAACCTGCTTGCCTGGCGCTGGGTCAATGCTCTGTGGTTCAGAGTAGCGCATCTGGCCGCAATCGCAATCGTCGTGGCGGAGTCCTGGTTAAACATCGCCTGTCCACTGACTTCGCTCGAAATGGGATTGCGCGAAAAAGCCCGCGCAACCACCTACGCCGGCAGTTTTATCGAGTATTGGTTGCAGCGCATCCTCTACTACGAGGCTCCCGCCTGGGTCTTCACCGTCGCTTACTCTGTGTTCGGTTTGGTCGTCGCGGCAACGTGGTGGTATTTTCCGCCGAGGCGCAATCGGTCCAAAGGAAAAACACCATCCTGACCCGTGCATGCGGCGGACCCCGCGGCCGCGAGGGACTGCGCGAGGTCCGCTCAACTCAATCGGGCTAACCCAAGAATTCCTTCACGATGCGGTTGAACTTCTCGGAGTTCTCCATGAACATGAAGTGGTTGCCCCCTTCAGACTCCTCGAAGATTTCAACGCGCGAGCCCGGAATCTGGCTGGCGACCCACTGCTGCGACTTCCAGCCAACCAGGCTCGCCTTGCCTCCCACGACGAGTGTTGGAATATTGATGCGCGGAATCTGATCGCGCCAGTCGTTCGTGGCGTGGTCATAGAGCAGGCGCGCGGCGTAGGGTCGGGGCATCCTGAGGTTTCGCTGGATCACCCAATTCACTTCATCGCGCGAGTACTGCTTGGTGAACATGCCGGTGATGAAGCCCTCGGTCGTCTTCACCCCTTCGGGGCCTGCAAGGGCATTCGTGACGTCGTAGAGCGAGTTCTTGTCGAGGATCGCACCGGCATCTTCCTTCTCCTTGTCGCCCCAGATCGGGTTGGCGGTGATCATCGGCATCTGGTCGACCAGAATCAACTTCGACAGGCGATCCGAGCCATACAATTCCCAGTAACCCCAGATCACCGAGCATCCCATCGAATGTCCGGCCAGCGTGACGTCCTTCAGCCCTTTTCCGATCAGAAACTCATGTACATCGGCTGATAACCGGTGAATGCGGTAGCCATAGTCCGGTTTGTCGGATTCGCCGTGGCCGCGCATATCGATGGCGATGACGCGGTATTTGTCGCTCAAACCTTCGATCTGGTGCTTGAATTGCGCGGCTGTCTGCGACCAACCGGGAATCAGCACCAGCGGTTTGCCTGAACCGGCCTCTATGTAGTGCAGGCTCACGCCGTCGGAGGTCTTGAACGAGCCCTCCGTTTGCGCGCTCCCGCCATGCGGTGACATGGTTTGGCAGGCGGCAAGCGACGAAAATGCGAGCACAGCGATCGCCTGTCTCGCCCAGTTGCTCCATCGTCTGTTGGACAACATGAGTTCTCCTCCTCGTAGAAGAATTGTGCGCCAAGCAACTCGCGCAGGGCTCGGCGATGCGTATGCAGTTGCCATCGCTGGCTCACGCTATCACCGTCACCGGCGTGTAGTCAAAATACCGCAGTCGCAGACCCAGCTTCAGCGGCAGGTAGTCAAAACCGGAGCGAACAATGAGTTTGCGGCAGCGCCGCAGACCTGCAGGCGTCCATCACAATGCATGACGTAGAATTGCGGCGAAACTTCCGCGCAGGTAGCGTCTTCTTCGGGGAAAAACATGGGCTGGCTCATTGCGAAATATTTTCTGACTGCGGCCGTGGTCGTACTCGTCTCGGAGCTCGCAAAACGCAGCGACAAACTCGGCGGTTTTATCGCCGCGCTGCCGCTCGTCACAGTCCTGGCACTCGTCTGGCTCTACGTCGAAAAGCAACCCGAGCAAAAAATAGCAAATCATGCCTGGTACACGTTCTGGTATGTCGTGCCGACGTTGCCGATGTTCCTCGTTTTCCCGGCGCTGCTTCCGCGTCTGGGATTCTGGCCAACGCTGCTGGCCTGCGTACTTATCACAGTCGCGTGCTTTGGCCTCTTTGCGCTTGCCGTACGCCGCTTCGGGATAGAACTTCTGTAGTGGAAACCGCCGATTCGTCGGCAGCCTCGCCGATGTGCCCGTCTTGCGCCGCTTGCAGGTGCGTACGGGCCTGATTTTCTGAACGCGGCAGCGATAGGAAAGGCGGGGCGCCCTGTCGAGTTGCTCAATGCCTTGGGCTTGAGCCGGAATCTATTCCCGGCGTTCGGCCCACAAATGATCCTCGTTTTTCTCTTCGCTTGGGGAGGATTGGTCGCGACCCGCCGAGGCAGCATACATGTGCTTTAGTATCCTTCCCAAGCGGGCGAAATCGCGACGTATAAGCCGGCCCGGATATTCATACATCGACCAGATCCGCCTCAGGCGCTCCGAGGCATCGTCAACTGAGCGCTTTCCCATTCTGGCACCCCTGTCAAAGTGACTGAAGATTGCAGCACGCAGCCTCAATACCGCACGGCTTGTGCCAGCAGGGCGTGTCGAGAAGACGTCACAGCGCAATGCGGGGAAAACCCTCTGTTCACGAAGAAATCAGGGGGTGTCGGTAACCCGCCAACTTGATCTGACGAACTATCAACGATGGATCGGACGCAGAAACGTCAATGATCGACGCGAGCATCAGTTGCGGGCGAAAAACGGAAAATCGGGTGGGACCTGGTCCTGGAGCTGGCGATCTGGCAGTCCCGGTCGAACAGCTACCGACGTGGCCTGCGGCCTTGAAAGCACCCATTTCCGCAATGCAGCAAAAATTATTTGCAAAAACGCGCAGACCCCGTAACATTGCTCAGGTTTGTACTGTATCGTCTCGCGTTAGCAACGAGCCAGAGCGCTCAATGCGCCGTTGAAATTAGACGATGTTTTTGTCAAAAGGGGGTTTCCCATGCAAGCCTTCCGAGTGCTGTGCGCTTGCGTCTTATCGGTCCTTTGGAGCGGATGCGCGAGTGTCGCCACCGATGTAGAAGTGGATACTCAGGCTAAACTCCGCGAAGCGGTGGATCTGTATGCAAAGCAGGATCGCCCGGTGGCCGCGGACAAGCTCATTCGCGAAGCCGTGAATACTTACCTTAACAGCGGCGATCAATTGGGACTTGCCGACGCCTACCGGACCTATGGCTTTTTCCTGCGGTCGCAATCCGTCGAAGGCAAATGGAGCAAGTATTACCGCGAGAACGGCTTTCTCGACCGCTCCGTCTCCTTCGATACCCGCTACGAAAAATCCATCGACTACCTGGAAAAAGCGCGCGCAATCTTCGAACGCTACGGACGCTTCGACGCGCTTACCAACGTAAACCTCAATATCGGGTTTACCTACGAAGTCCTGGGTAACCTGGATGCCGCCTGCCAGGCATTCGATAGAAGCGCCGGAAACAATCGTGACAGCCTCGAGCAGAACGCCAAGGTGAAGGTGGCGTTGCCCAAAGGTGTCGCCACCTACGAGGATTTTCTTGCTCCGCACCGCAAACGTGCTGGGTGCGAAACGCTGCACAAGCGTCCTGGCAAACAACGCAGTGTGATGTCCGCCTGATTCTGGCAGGCTCCGAGCAGGCGACGCCACTCGCCCTCGAGCCCGGATATTTCATCAGGACGCGTAGCCCCGAATCCACTGGGCGAAAAAGCAAACGGCTTGGATTGGCTGCACAGACGCACCTGCAAGCAAATGGGGGTGGCCTGGTGAAATATCCGGGCCAGGGTCAACTGCAGGTCGACCGCTTTTTCTCGACAAACTCGAAGGAAGCGATGAGTGACTGCAGGACGTTCAGGTCTGCCGGCTTGGTCAAATGGTCGTTGAAGCCGGCGACGGCCGAGCGCTTGCGATCCTGGTCCTGACCGAAGCCCGTCAAGGCGATCAGCACCATGTCCCCGTTGCGGGGATCCTGCCTTATCCGGCTGGCAACCGTATAGCCGTCCATGCCCGGCATGCCGACGTCCAGCAATACGATGTGGGGCCGATGAACCGCGACAGCCGCCAGCGCGCCGGGGCCGTCATAGGCAACGTCCACTTCGGCACCGGCCAATTTGAGCAGCATGCAGAGGCTGTCGGCTGCTTCGTAGTTGTCGTCCACCACCAGAATCCTGCGGCCCGCCAGAGATGCGCCCTGCCCGACTGCACTTGGGTTCGCGGCGGGCACCGATTCGGCTGGCAACACCGGCAGGCGGACGATGAATTCACTACCTTGACCGGGCCCTGCGCTGCGCGCCTCGACCTTGCCGCCGTGAAGTTCAACCAGCATGCGCACCATTGCCAGTCCGATACCTAGTCCCGCGGCGCCCCGATTGTTGTTCTCACGATCGATCTGAGTGAAAAGGTCGAAAACCCGATCGAGCATGTGCGACGGTATGCCGACCCCGTTGTCGCGCACGGTGACCACAGCCTCGTCGCCTTGCACTTGTGCATCGAGCACTATTTTTCCCCCGTCCACGGTGTATTTGGCGGCATTGTTGAGCAGATTGGACAACACTTGCGCAAGCCGCACGGCGTCGGCATCAAGCATGACGGCGCCGGCGGGCGCAGAAACCTCAAGATGATGGCGCCCCGCCTGTATTAGGGGTTGGCTCATCTCGAGGGCGCTGTTCAGGACGGTTTGCAACTCAGTCGGAACACGCTTCAACTGGATCTTGCCCATGGTGTAGCGAGAGATGTCCATCAGGTCGTCAACCAACCGGATGATGTGACTGGTTTGGCGCTCGAGCATCGCGTGGATGTTCACCTGCTCGGGCGATTGCACCGCCGAGCGCCGCAATATCGAGAGCCCGTTGTAAATCGGTGCCAGGGGATTGCGCAATTCATGCGCCAGGGTCGCCAGGAACTCGTCCTTTCGCCGGTCCGCATCCCGCAATGCATCTTCCAGTTGCTTGCGCTCGGTGATATCCATCATCACGCCGACGTAGAGAGATGGAGTGCCATCCGCTCCAAGCGAACAGTCGCCGCGCAGATGCATCCAGCGCACCTCGCCGTCGGGCATTTCAACGCGGAACTCCAGTTCCATGAAGTGGCCGTGCTCCACTGCATCGACATCCAGCCGGCGGCGGCGTTCGACATCCTCCGGATGCATCACGGCTTCGAGCGCATCGACCGTCCCTGCCCACTCGGATCGGCGCACGCGGATGAGGTTGAGGAATTCCTCGGAAACGTCCAGCTTGCCGCTGGGCACGTGAAGCTGCCACGTTCCCAGCCGGGCGGCTTCCGCCGCCAGCTTGCTCAGTCGATTTGCCTCCAACAACTGGGTTTGAACCGCAACGTACTGCCGTTGCGCGTCGTACTCGGAAAGTGCGCGCTGGATCGCAGGGGCGAGGCGCGCAAGCCGATCTTTCAATACACAATCCGTTGCGCCGCTTCGCAGCAGTTCGATCGCGCCTTCGTCGCCAAGGGCACCGGTTACCAGAATGAATGGCACTGACTGGGTGACGCGGCGCAGACTCTCCAGCGCATCCAGGCCGTTGAAGCGGGGGACGCGATAGTCGGACAACACCAGATCGAATTCGCTCTTGCCAATGGCCGCTTCGAAAGCCTCGCGCCCGGTTACCACGGTGATGACCACATCGAGGCCGGCGCGGCGCAGTTGCTCGCGTATCAGGCGCGCATCGGCGGGATCGTCTTCCAGATGAAGGATGCGTATCGCTGAACTCATTGTCCCAGGCGCTGCGACTTCGGTTGCCCGACGCTTTCCGGCGGCGGTTCGTTCGCCCATCCCCAAAACAGGGCCAGCGCCGCGTACCGCTCGGCGCGAATTTGCACATCGTCGTGAGTGCGGATCAGGCTATTCACCCCTTGCTCATAGGCGCTGCGCACCGTTTCCTCATCGGGGGCCGTGGCGATCATCACCACCGGCACCCTGCGCAGCGTTGCGTCACTACGGATGTCTTTCAGAAGTGACATGGCTGTGGGCCTGCGCACGTTTGGACCGAGCACCACCACGGCAGGCAAACCCGAGACCCTGCGCCGGAAAGACCCGCGCTCATGCAGGAAATCCAGCGCCTCGTCCTTGTCCTTGACCACCGTGGTCTGCTCCATCAAGGCGCCGTCGGCAAGGCTGGCCAACGCCAGCTGCCACTCCGCGGGCGTGTCGTCGACGAACAAAATCCTAGCCAAGGCAGACATCGCCGTAGCAACAAGCGCCGCGGACATCCCGAATCAGCACGGAGACAGGAACCATAAAAATCCGAGCCTGTGCATCGGTGGGTGTTCCTTGCCTTTGGCGCTCTTGCTGCTATCGACCGGCTCGCGTTCCACGAAACCGGGCGGGCGCTCGTTCACGTTTTCCCAATACTTGGCCAGCGCCTGCAACGTCGCCCGGTAGTCCGAGAAATCGATGCTCTTGACAACGTAACCGTTGACGTTGAGATCGTACGCCCGCTCCACGTCGCGCTCTTCGCGCGAAGAAGTCAGGGCGATCACCGGGATCGTCTTGAATTCCTGGTCGGCCTTCACCTGCTGCAGGAATTCGAACCCGTTCATGCGCGGCATTTTAAGATCGAGCAGGATGAGGCGGGGCAGCCCGGGCGGACGTTTCGAGAAACGGCCCTTCAGATGGAGAAAATCCAGCGCCTGTTCGCCATCGTTGACCACGACGCAGCGGTCCGCGACTTTCAGTGCGCGAAATACCGCGAGGGCGAGGCGGACGTCACCCGGATCGTCTTCGACCAGCAGGATGTCAGTGGAGAGATTCATAGATTTTGGTGGATGATAAAGGTAGAGAAAAGTAGACGACAGTACCCTCGTTTGGCACGCTCTCAGCCCAGCTGCGTCCATTATGCCGCTGAATAATGCGGCGAACACTGGCCAGGCCGATGCCAGTGCCTTCGAATTCCGCACCCGTGTGCAAGCGCTCGAACACGCCGAACAGCTTGCCGGCGTGACGCGGGTCGAAGCCAACGCCATTGTCGCGCACAAAAAAAACATGTTCGTCCGATTCCCTGCGCGCCCCTACCTCGATCTCGGCGCATGCCCGCGTGCGCGTAAATTTAAGCGCGTTGTCGAGCAGACTGGCGAAGACCTGGCGCAGCATCGCGGAATCGCCTTCGACTTCCGGAAGCTGGCCGATTTTCCAGCGCACATCGCGACCGGCGATCACCGGTGCCAGCGTCTCGCGCACCTGTTCGACCAATGGCGTCAGATTGACCAGTGATCGGTTCAGTTCGGCGCGGCCGAAGCGTGAAAAGCGCAGCAGGTCGTCGATCAAATGCCCCATCCGGTTGACCGCCGTCGCAATAAGGCCGATGTATTCGGAGTCTTGCTCACTCTGCCGTTCGCCGAGGCTTTCCTGCAGCAGCGCAACGAAGCCGGATACTTGCCGAAGTGGAGCCCGCAAATCATGGCTTACTGTATAACTGAACGATTCCAGCTCGGCGTTCGCCGCGGCGAGTTCCTCGACGCGTTCCGAAAGCTCCTTGTTCAACTGCCCGATGCGCTCCTCTGCCTGACGGCGCTCCTCCACCTCCAACTTGAGCGCGCTGCTCTTGCGGAACAGGTCGGCGAAAACCGCGACCTTGGAGCGCAATACGGCGGGCTGCAGCGGTTTGGTCAGAAAATCCACTGCGCCGGCCTGGTAGCCGGCGATCGCGTTTTCCTCGCTGTGCGCGGTCAGAAACAGGATGGGGATGTGTTGGGTCTTCTTGCGGCCGCGAACGATCTGCGCCAGTTCGATGCCGGTCATGCCGGGCATCTGCACATCCAGAACGATTGCAGCGTAGTCTCTCGCGAGCAACGCCAGCAAGGCATCCTGGCCGCTCAAGGCGCGGACCAGATGATAGCCGGGCGCCTCGAGGATACTCTCCAGCGCAAGCAGGTTTTCGGTCTTGTCGTCAACCAGCAGAATGTTGACGGGAGCTTCGTGCGCCATCGTAACCCTTACCGATACAGCCATATTCGCAGCATCGACATCAGCTGTTCGGTATTGACCGGTTTGGCGATATAGTCCGAGGCCCCCGCCTCCAGGCATTTTTCGCGGTCCCCTTTCATCGCTTTTGCAGTCAACGCGAGGATCGGCAATGTGCGGAACTTGGGCGACCGGCGGATCTCCCGCATGGTCTCGTAACCGTCCATCTCCGGCATCATGATATCCATCAGCACGGCACCCAGATCTTCCGTCTCTTCGATCAGTTCGATCGCCTGGCGCCCGTTGGTCGCACTGATCACTTCGATCTCGTGATTTTCCAGCAGCGTGCTCAGGGCAAAAATATTGCGCGCATCGTCATCCACTACCAGGATCCGGCGGTTGCGCAGCACCTCATTGGACGAGTGCAGGCGTTCAAGCATGCGTTGCTTGGATTCCGGCAGATCGGTCACGACGCGGTGCAGGAACAAAGCCGTCTCGTCGAACAACCGCTCGGGCGACTGCACATCCTTCAGAACGATGCTCTTCGCCACCGTCTTGAGTTGCTTTTCCTCGTCCGGGGTCAAGTCCTTGCCGGTGAACACGACGATAGGCAGCTGGTTAAGCGAGGACTCCGTCTGGATGCGATTGAGCAACTCGAATCCGCTCATGTCGGGCAAACGCAGGTCGAGCACGCAGCAGTCGAAAGAACTATCCAGCAGTGCCTTCAACGCTTCGTCGCCCGTGCCAACCGCCTCGATCTCGATGTCGTCATGGCCGAGCAACTCGATGATGCTGCTGCGTTCGACGTCGTTGTCTTCCACCACCAGCAGACGCTTCGTATGCGGGGCGGCAAAGTTGCGAATGCGGTCGAGCGCAGCCTCGATACTGTCCGAGGTCACCGGCTTGACCATGTAAGAGAACGCGCCATGCGAGAGACCGTGCTGGCGTTCTTCCTCCAGTGAAATGATCTGCACCGGAATATGGCGCGTGAGCGGGTCGAGCTTGAGGTTGTTGAGGACCGTCCAGCCCAGCATGTCCGGCAGGAAAATATCGAGCGTGATGGCGGTAGGCAAATATTGCCGCGCATAGGCCAAACCTGTTGCTCCACGCTGAGCAACGATGGCTTTGAAGCCTTTCTCGCGCGCCAGGCCCAACAGGACGCGAGCGTAATGCGGATCGTCTTCGATGATCAGCAGAACGTTCTGGCCTTCCAATATCGAATTGCGGTCGTCTTCGATGGTCTCCTCGCGGGCCAGGGGCACGACGGGAAGCGCGAGCGATGTCGGTCTGGTTTCGCTGACGTTCGATCCAGGCACGTTCAACGTCGCAGTGGACGGGCCGGTATAGACCAACGGCAGGTACAACGTAAAGGTGCTGCCCGTGCCGGGCGTGCTGGAAAGGCGGATTTCACCGCCCAGCAGCGTCGCGAGTTCTCGCGAAATCGCCAATCCAAGACCCGTGCCGCCGTACTTGCGCGCGGTGCCGGCGTCGGCCTGCTGGAACGCTTCGAAGATGAGCCGCTGTTTGTCCGGTGCAATGCCGATGCCCGTGTCGTTGACCGCCAACGATACGACGCCGGCTGCGCGGCTCAACACCGGATGATCCGGGCTCCACCCCGCTGATGCGACGCTGCAGTGAACTTCGACCTGGCCCTGGGCGGTAAACTTGAACGCATTGGAAAGCAGGTTCTTCAGTATCTGCTGCAGGCGTTTCGGGTCGGTCGTCATCACCCGCGGCAGCCCCGGATCGACTTTGACGTGGAACGGCAGATTTTTCGATTCGGCAATATGACGGAAACTGCGGTCGACAGTTTCCAGAACCGAAGCAAAGCTGATTTCCTCCGCCTCCACCGTGACCGTTCCCGACTCGATCTTCGACAAGTCGAGAATATCGTTGATCAGCGTCAGCAGGTACGAGCCGGCCGAATGGATGTTCTTGGCAAAGTCGGTCTGTTTCAAACTCAGGTTGCCGCCAGAATTCTCCGCCAATTGCTGGCCAAGAATCAGAATCGAATTAAGAGGCGTGCGCAACTCGTGACTCATGTTGGCGAGGAACTCTGACTTGTACTTGGAGGTGAGTGCCAGTTCGGCCGCCTTTTCTTCCAGCGCCCGGCGCGCCTGCTCCACCTCGGTATTCTTGCGTTCGACCTCGATGTTCTGCTCCGCGAGCTGGTGCGCCTTCTGCTCGAGTGCTTCGTTGGTTTGCTGCAGTTCGCTCTGGCGCGCCTGCAGTTCCGTCGTCAGGCTTTGCGATTGAACCAGCAGACCCTCGGTGCGCATGGTCGCCTCGATCGTGTTGAGCACGACGCCGATCGACTGAGTCAGTTGTTCGAGGAAGGTCAGGTTGATGTCGGTGAACTTATGCAGTGCCGCCAGTTCGATAACCGCTTTGGTTTCGCCTTCGAACAGCACCGGCAACACCAGAATGTTCGCCGGCTCCGATTCTCCAAGGCTCGATTCGATGCGAGTGTAGTCGGCTGGCAGGTCATTCAGCAGGATGCGCTTCTTCTCGACCGCGCACTGGCCAACCAATCCCACGCCGAGGCCGATGCGGTCGGGCTGGTCCGCTTGCTGCGCGTACCCCGCCAGGAGACGCAGGCCGGGTGAATCGGAGGAGCTGTCCATCTGGTAGATCGCACCCTGTTGCGCCTGAACCAGCGGCACGAGATCGGAGAGCAGCTGCCGGCCGACCACGAACAGATCGCGCTGCCCCTGCAACATGCCGGTGAACTTGGCCAGATTCGACTTGAGCCAATCCTGTTCCTTGTTGGTCTCCGTCGTTTCCCGCAGGTTGTAAATCATCGTGTTGATGTTGTCTTTCAGGTCTGCCACTTCACCGCTGGCAGCCACCTGGATCGAACGCGTCAGGTCGCCCTTGGTGACGGAGGTGGCCACGTCGGCAATCGCGCGGACTTGCGTTGTCAGATTGGCGGCCAGCAAATTTACGTTCGCTGTCAAATCACGCCACGTTCCCGCAGCGCCCGGCACGTTGGCCTGACCGCCGAGGCGTCCATCCACGCCGACCTCGCGCGCCACGTTGGTGACCTGCTCGGCGAACGTTGCCAGCGTGTCGGTCATGTTGTTGATGGTTTCGGCCAGAGCCGCCACTTCGCCCTTTGCCTGCACGGCAAGACGCTGGCGCAGGTTGCCGTCGGCCACCGCGGTCACCACCTTCACGATACCGCGCACCTGGTCGGTCAGGTTGGAGGCCATGAAGTTGACCGAGTCGGTCAAGTCCTTCCACGTTCCCGCCACACCCGGAACCTGTGCCTGCCCACCCAACTTGCCTTCGGTACCCACTTCGCGCGCCACCCGTGTCACTTCGGCCGCGAAAGCGTTGAGCTGGTCAACCATGGTGTTGATGGTGTTCTTCAGTTCCAGGATTTCGCCTTTCACGTCCACCGTGATCTTGCGGCTCAAGTCGCCGCGCGCCACGGCCGTCGTCACTTCGGCGATATTGCGCACCTGTGCGGTCAGGTTGCCGCCCATGGCATTCACCGAATCCGTCAAATCCTTCCAGGTTCCCGCAACGCCCGGCACCACGGCCTGCACGCCCAGACGGCCTTCAGTCCCGACCTCACGCGCCACCCGTGTGACTTCTGAGGCGAACGAGCGCAGCTGCTCCACCATCGTGTTGATGGTTTCCTTGAGCTGCAGAATTTCGCCGCGCACGTCCACCGTGATTTTCTTCGACAAGTCGCCGCTCGCCACCGCGATGGTCACTTCCGCGATGTTGCGCACCTGACCCGTCAGGTTCGACGCCATGAAGTTGACGTTGTCGGTCAAATCCTTCCAGGTGCCGGCCACGCCGGACACCCGCGCCTGGCCGCCGAGCTTGCCCTCGGTGCCCACCTCGCGCGCCACCCGGCTCACTTCCGACGCAAAAGCATTGAGCCGGTCCACCATCGTGTTCAGGGTGTTCTTGAGTTCGAGAATCTCGCCCTTCACGTCCACCGTAATCTTGCGCGACAGGTCGCCGCGCGCGATGGCCGTCGCCACGTCTGCAATATTGCGCACCTGGCCGGTCAGGTTGGATGCCATCGAGTTCACGTTGTCGGTCAGATCCTTCCACGTCCCGCCCACACCGGGCACCAGTGCCTGGCCTCCGAGTTTGCCATCCGTGCCGACCTCGCGCGCCACGCGCGTGACTTCGGCCGCAAATGAACGAAGCTGGTCGACCATCGTATTGATGGTCTCTTTAAGAGCCAGAATTTCGCCTCGCACGTCCACCGTGATTTTCTTGGACAAGTCGCCGTTTGCCACTGCGATGGTCACTTCCGCGATATTGCGAACCTGCGCTGTCAGGTTTGACGCCATCGAGTTCACGTTGTCGGTCAAGTCCTTCCAGGTACCGCCCACGCCTTCCACTCGCGCCTGGCCGCCGAGCTTGCCCTCGGTGCCCACCTCGCGCGCCACCCGGCTCACTTCGCCGGCAAACGCGTTGAGCTGGTCGACCATCGTGTTAATGGTGTTCTTGAGTTCCAGAATTTCGCCCTTGACGTCCACCGTGATCTTGCGCGACAGGTCGCCCTTTGCCACTGCGGTAGTCACGTCCGCGATGTTGCGCACCTGCGCCGTCAAGTTGGAAGCCATGGAGTTGACGTTGTCGGTCAAGTCCTTCCATGTCCCGCCCACGCCGGGCACCTGCGCCTGGCCTCCGAGCTTGCCGTCGGTACCCACCTCGCGCGCCACCCGGCTCACCTCACCGGCGAAACCGTTGAGCTGGTCGACCATGGTATTGATGGTGTTCTTGAGTTCGAGAATTTCGCCCTTCACGTCCACCGTGATCTTGCGCGACAGGTCGCCGCGCGCAACGGCCGTGGTGACGTCGGCGATGTTGCGCACCTGGCCGGTCAGGTTGGACGCCATCGAATTGACGTTGTCGGTCAAATCTTTCCAGGTACCTGCAACGCCGCGCACTTGCGCCTGGCCGCCGAGTTTGCCTTCCGTGCCGACCTCGCGTGCCACGCGCGTAACTTCCCCGGCGAACGCGTTGAGCTGGTCGACCATGGTGTTGACCGTGTTCTTGAGCTCGAGAATTTCGCCCTTGACGTCCACCGTGATTTTCTTCGACAGGTCGCCAAGAGCTACCGCCGTTGAAACTTCGGCGATGTTTCGCACCTGACCCGTCAGGTTCGACGCCATGAAGTTCACGTTGTCGGTCAGATCCTTCCACGTGCCGGCCACGCCCTCGACCTGCGCCTGGCCGCCGAGCTTCCCTTCGGTACCCACTTCGCGCGCCACGCGCGTGACTTCGCCGGCGAATGCGTTGAGCTGGTCGACCATCGTATTGATGGTGTTCTTCAGTTCGAGAATTTCCCCCTTCACGTCCACCGTGATCTTGCGCGACAGGTCGCCCCGTGCCACCGCCGTGGTGACTTCCGCGATATTGCGCACCTGTCCCGTCAGGTTCGACGCCATCGAGTTGACCGAGTCGGTCAAGTCCTTCCAGGTACCCGCCACGCCACGCACTTCGGCCTGACCACCCAGCTTGCCGTCGTTGCCAACCTCACGCGCCACGCGCGTCACTTCGCCGGCGAACGCGTTGAGCTGGTCGACCATGGTGTTCACGGTGTTCTTCAGCTCGAGAATTTCCCCTTTTACATCCACTGTGATCTTCTTCGACAAGTCGCCATTGGCAACCGCCGTCGTGACTTCAGCGATGTTGCGCACCTGGTCCGTCAGGTTGGAGGCCATGAAGTTGACGTTGTCGGTCAGATCCTTCCATGTGCCGCCCACGCCGCGCACCTGTGCCTGGCCGCCCAACTTGCCTTCCGTGCCGACTTCGCGCGCCACGCGCGTGACTTCGCCGGCGAACGCGTTGAGTTGGTCCACCATCGTGTTGATGGTATTTTTGAGTTCCAGGATTTCGCCTTTAACGTCAACCGTGATCTTGCGCGACAGGTCGCCCTTTGCCACCGCCGTCGTGACCTGGGCAATATTGCGCACCTGCGCAGTCAGGTTGGAAGCCATCGAATTGACCGAGTCCGTCAAATCCTTCCATGTTCCCGCGACGCCCGGAACCTGCGCCTGACCGCCGAGCGCACCCTCGGTACCCACTTCCCGCGCAACGCGCGTGACTTCGGCGGCGAAGCCATTGAGCTGGTCCACCATCGTATTGATGGTTTCCTTGAGTTCGAGAATTTCGCCCTTGACGTCCACCGTGATCTTGCGGGAAAGGTCGCCGCGCGCAACGGCCGTCGTCACCGCCGCGATATTGCGAACCTGCGCCGTCAGGTTC
>Ga0105243_10002584_pt1 | contig 15111 bp, 18 predicted proteins | sample KBSM34metaG_FD_81525 | JGI IMG/M metagenome (GOLD analysis project Ga0105243, IMG submission 81525) | Miscanthus rhizosphere microbial communities from Kellogg Biological Station, Michigan, USA - KBS M3-4 metaG | ecosystem: Host-associated > Plants > Roots > Rhizosphere > Soil | place...
CGATTCAGACCAAGGCGCTCGCCGCCTGCATGAAGCTGTGGCCGGAGCTGGGGTTGACGCCGTCGAGCCGGTCGCGGGTCAAGACGGCGGAAGGGCCGGGACCTGGGGGCGACGCCTTCGACGAGTTTGACCAAGACCCGGCGATGGTGGAAACCGACGCCAGCGAGGACGACGGCACGAGGACGCACTGATGGCGGACACCACCTCGGCGAAGATGGTGACGATCTATGTCCTGTGCGACAGTCGAGAACCCGATTCGATCAGGCGGGTCCGCTACGTCGGTCGCACCATCAAAGACCTCGAGCGCCGACTGCGGGGCCACATCTACCAGGCACAGCACGGCGACCGCACGTGGCGCAGTTGGTCGGTCTATGCCGAGGGCGGCGACGTCCTGATCGAAGCCGTGGCCTGCGTGCCGGTGATGTGGGTAGACGCGGCAGAAATTGATCTCATTGCGAAGTATCGCGCCCAGGGCTGTCGGCTCACGAATTTGACGGACGGCGGAGGCGGCCTGCTCAATGCGGTGCCCGAGACACGCGAACGGATCGGCGCCGCCAAACGCGGCAACAAGTTTTGGGTTGGGAAACACCACACGCCGGAGGCTCGCGCCAAGATCGCGGCGGCGCATCGCGGAAAACCAAGCCATCCAAATACGCGTGCCGTCACGGCGCGACCAGAGGTCCGCGCCAAGATTGCCGCTACCCTGACTGGGAGAAAATTGTCCGCCGAGGAATTGGCAACCTTGCGGGCCGCCCGCAAGGCGTGGCAGTCGTCAGAGGCCCATGAAGCTTGGTTGGCAAAGGTCCGCGCCGCCGTCAACACACCTGAACATCGGGCGAGACTTCGTGCACAAGCCAGACGCCCAGAGGCACTCGCGCGAATAAGTGCGCTTGGTAAGGCAAGCCGCGGAAAGAAGATGTCCGAGGCGGTTCGTGCGGCCTGCGCCGAACGCAGCCGCGGGCGCACGCACACCGAGGCGACCAAAGCCAAGATGAGTGCGTGGCAACGCGGCGGTAGCTCGCACCGCGCCAAGCTCACATGGGAACAAGTCGCCGCCATCCGTGAGCGGTATGCGGCGGGTGGTATCTCGCAATGTCAACTCGCCCGTGACTACGGCGTGCAGCCGCGCACGATCAATCTAATCGTGCACAACAAAACGTGGGTCGCGGCGTGACCGATGCGATCACGGCATACGCCGAGGACGTTGTTGCTGGCAAGGTACTGGCCGGCAAGTATCACCGTCTTGCCTGCGCGCGCCATCTGCGCGACTTGGCGCGGCAACACACGGCGGACTTTCCATATGTATTGGAATACGAACGCGCCGAAAGAATGTTTAGATTCTCGGCCCGACTCCGCCATTACAAAGGAGAATTTGCCGGTCGCTACATCGAACTCCAGCCGTATCAAAAGTTCCGCCTCGGGTCGGTCTTTGCGTGGGTGCACCGCGACACCAAGTTTCGGCGGTTCCGCACGGCGTACAACGAAATTCCAAGAAAGGGCGGGAAGTCGCTCGAGGCCGCCGTCGTCGCCATTTACGTCACATTCTTTGATGGGGAGCCCGGCGCCGAGGGTTACTGCGTCGCGATGAAGCGTGAACAGGCCAAGATAGTTTGGAACGACGCCGCCAAGTTAGTGCGCAGCAGTGGCCTTCGCTCGCGTATTCGAGTGCTCGCCGCCAACATGCATCGCGAGTCAACGGCGTCGAAGTTGGAACCCCTCGGCGCCGACAAGGACAGCGTCGACGGGCTGCACACGCACCTCGTGATCGTGGACGAATTCCACGCGCAGAAGACGCGCGGGTTGCTCGACGTGATGGAGACGTCCACTGGCGCGCGCCGCCAACCCCTCAACTTCCAGATCACCACCGCCGGCGAGGACATGCGCACGCCCTGCGGCGATCAACATGCCTACACGTGCAACATTCTCGACGGCGTCATCCAAGACGAGACGTTCTTCGGCTTCATTGCACACGCCGACCCCGAGGACTTGATCGGCGACGGCTGGCTCGAGGAAACCACGTGGCGTAAATCGAATCCGATGTTCGGCGTCTCGGTCCGGGCCGACGACCTGCGATCCCTCGCCACTAAGGCGCGCCACATGCAGAGCGCGCGCAACGCCTTTTTACAAAAACGGTTAAATGTCTGGGTCAATGCCACCGCGCCGTGGCTATCCCTCGAAGGCTGGCGGGCCGGCCAACGGCACCAACGATCCGATGGCTCGACCCGGTCCACGGAGGCATGGCTCGCCGAGCTCAAAGGCCAACCGTGCTGGCTCGGCGTCGACCTCAGTTCCAAGATCGACCTGGCGTCGGTGTCGGCGCTGTTCCCACCGAAGGACGCGCGCAAACACTACTGCGCCTACGTGATGTGCTTCACGCCGGAAGACACCCTGGCCGACCGGGCCCGGCGCGACCGCGCGCCGTATCTCGAGTATGTGAAACTGGGCCATCTCAAAACGTGCCCCGGCAACCGCCTCGATCAAGACCTGCTCCGGGACCACGTCCTCGAGCTGCGGCGCCAATTCGATGTGCAGATGGTGGGGTTCGACCCGTGGAACGCCGGGACGATTGAAAAGGATCTCGCCGACGAGGGCTTCCAGGTGGTCGAGGTGCCGCAAACGTTGCGGGAGATGAGCCAGCCGTCGAAGGAATTCGAGGCGGACGTGCTCGACGGCCTGGTCGATGCCAACGGCAATCCGTTGCTCGAGTTGATGGTGGCCAACGTGGTCGTCCAGGTGGACGGCAAGGACAATATCTATCCGACGAAGAAGAAGAGCCGAGGGCGGATTGACGGCGTGATTGCGACGGTGATTGCGCGCAAGGTCGCGGGCGTAGAAACCAAGCCGGAGCCAACGTTTCAGATGTTCGTGCTCGGCACGACAGCAGGAGCCACACCATGAGTGAGCAGCCGAAGACGCCGTCGCCGCCGCCCGCCCGTCCGCGTGGTCGCCCGGTGGGGTCCACGCGGGTGTCGGAACCGCGTGCGCAGGCCGCCGTCTGGTTGCCGGTGAGTCTCTACAACCGCATCGACCGCCTCTCGGTGCGGCAGCAACAGAGCATGTCCGCCACCATTCGCCAACTCCTGATTCTGAAGTTATGACGCCGCGCGGCGGCCATTTTCCCTATACAAATTAAATCAGGCCGCGCGCCGGGCCGTAGGCTCGGGCGGTGCCAGCAGCCGTTCTCCATCGCGCGTATGCCTTCCTGAACGTCAAGGCCGTCGACGGCGAGCAGCGCCTGATCACGGGCACCGCGACCACGCCGACGCCGGACCGCATGGGCGACGTCGTCGAGCCGCTCGGCGTCACCTTCAAGAATCCCCTGCCGCTCCTGCTGTATCACAACAGCCAGAAGCCGGTCGGCTGGGTGAAGTTCAAGAAACCGACCGCCGACGGGATCGCGTTCGAGGCGAAGCTGCCGACGATCGACGAGCCCGGCACGGTGCGCGACCGCATCGAGGAGGCGTGGACGAGCATTAAGACCGGCCTCCTGGCCGGCGTCTCGATTGGCTTCCGCGCGATCGAAGAGGCGTTCAACAAAGAAACCATGGGCTATCGGTTCCTGAAAACCGAAGTCCTCGAACTCTCGCTCGTCGCGATCCCGGCGCAGCCGGACGCGCGCATCGAGACGATCAAGTCGCTCGACGTGGGGCTTGCCGCGCCAGGCACCCGGCCCCCCGCCGCGCCCCCCCACCCGTCCGGCGCTTCGGACACTACGCGCGTCGTCAAGACGCGCCCGGACGGACCCATGAAGAAAACCTACGCCGATCAGATCACCAGCTTTACGCAGACCCGCGCCGCCCAGGTCGCCCGCATCGACGCGATCATGGAAAAGACCGCCGAAGAGGGCGTGACCCTCGATGCGGCGCAGAAGGAAGAGCACGACACCCTCGTCGCCGACATCAAGGAGATCGACGAGCACCTGGTCCGCCTCCGTGAGGCCGAGGCCCGGAGCAAGGCCGCCGCCGTGCCGGTCGTGGCCGACACGCAGGAGAAGGCCGCCGCGAGTCGCGGGGGCCAGGTCATCCTCGGCGCCAAGCAGACGCCGCCCGGCATCGAGTTCACCCGCTACGCGATGTGCTTGGCGTCGTCCAAGGGCAACACGCATCAGGCGCTCGAAATCGCCAAAACCCGCTACCCGGACGAGCACCGGGTCCAAGAGGTGCTCAAGTCGGCGGTCGCCGCGGGCACCACGACCGACGCCAACTGGGCCACCGCCTTGGTGCAGTACCAGGACTTCGCCGGCGACTTCATCGAGTTCCTGCGGCCCAAGACCATCATCGGCAAGTTCGGCACCGACGGCATCCCGAGCCTGACGCGCGTGCCCTTCAACATGCGGGTCGCCAGCCAGACGGCGGGCGGGTCGGGGTACTGGGTCGGAGAGGGCAAGCCGAAGCCGCTGACCAAGTTCGCCTTCAGCACGGTGACGATGCAGTGGGCGAAGGTCGCCAACATCGCCGTGCTGACCGAAGAGGAAGTGCGCTTCTCGAGCCCGGCGGCGGAAGCCAAGGTGCGGGACGCGCTATCGGCGGCGCTCATCGAGCGGCTCGACATCGACTTCGTGGACCCGGCGAAAGCCGCGGTCGCGAACGTGTCGCCCGCCTCGATCACCAACGGCGTCGCGGCCATCCCGGTGACCGGCGTCACGGCGGCGTTCTTCCGCGCCGACTTCAAGAGCCTGATGGCGCCGTTCATCGCGGCCAACATCGATCCGGCCAACGCGGTCCTGATCATGTCGACCTCGATGGCCCTGTCGCTGTCGCTGATGCTCAACGCACTCGGCAACCCGGAATTCCCGATGTTGACGATGCGCGGCGGCACGATCCTCGGCATCCCGGTGATCGTCTCCGAGTATCTGACGACCCTCGGCAGCCCGAGCACCCAGATGATCGTCCTGGTCAACGCCAGCGACATCTACCTCGCCGATGACGGCCAAGTCGTGATCGATGCGAGCCGCGAGGCGTCGCTCGAGATGCTCGATGCCACGCTGTTGCAGGACAGCACGGCGGGCACCGGCGCGAGCTTGGTGTCGCTGTGGCAGTCGAACTTGCTCGGGTTGAAAGCCGAGCGGTTCATCAACTGGAAACTGCGCCGGGCGGCGGCGGTCCAGTACCTCTCGCCGGCGGCGTACGCGTAACACCTCGGGGTTGTGGGCTGGGTCGCGGGCGCATCGCCGCGATCCGGCCCTTTGCTTGTCAGGGTCGTTCCGCATGATTCGTGTTCACCACGCGCGCCCCTCGGCGGTCGGCGCGTGAGCTCGCTCCACTTCGTCCTTGACCAGCCTGCGGCGTGCGCCACCGGGCTGGACACCATCCTCGCGCACATTCGCGTCCTCGGGACGCAGGTCACCACCATGAACGCCAAAGTCCAGCAACTCCTCGACGACGCCGTCGCCGCGCGCGCCTCTATCCGCGCCCTGACCGATCTCGCCGTCGGGATCAAGACCAAGCTCCAAGGCGATTCGGCGGTCATCGCGCAGCTCCGCATCGACTTGGCCGCCGCCATCGCGGCGCTGGCGAACGCGGGCATCCCGGCGACGGAACTCCAAGCCCTGCAGGACGTGCACGACGGCCTCGTCGCGGCGACGGCCGAAGTGGATGCCGACGTCGCGGGCATCGTGAGCGACATCACGGCGAATACCGCCCCGTAACCTCATGCGCCGCGTCCTGCTGCTGCTGCTCGCCGGCCTGGTGTGGGCCGGGCCCGTCCACGCGGCCACCACCGTGACGGTCGCGTGGGATGCCTCGGTGTCGCCGGAGGTGACCGGCTACCGCGTGGAGTGGGGGACGGCGCCCGGCGACCATCCGAATATCGTGGACGCGCCCGGCCCGGGAACGACGCGGAGCGTGTTCCTCGCCGTGCCGGGGCGCTACTTCTTCATCGTGCGCGCCTACACGCCGACCCAGACGAGTGCGCCGTCCAATGAAGTCTCGGTCACCATCCCGCCGGCCGCGACGGACCCCTGCGCCTTCCCGCTCGGGAGCACCTCGGTGTCGATCTTCGTCACCGGCCGGCTCAATAAAACCGGGAGCGGCGGCCCCGGGTCGGGGGCGTTCATCACGTTTCGCGCGTTCTCCCCCAACTCGCCGATTACCTATCTCGCGATTCGCGCCAACGGCGTCGATGTGCCCGACAGCGTGGCGTCGGCGACCGGGCCCGGCGATCGGCTGGCGTCGCCCGGGTCGTTGTGGTTCACCATCCCGCCGGGGACGGGGCCGTACGCCTATGCGGTCTACGCCAAGAATGCCGCCGGGTGTGCGCGCGAGCAACCGACCGGCTTCAGCACGCCATGAGGTCCGTGTCATGAAAGTGATCGCGCTCCGGGATCTGCCGAATCAGCGGGCGGCGGGCGAGCTGTTCGAGGCGCCCGACGACCAAGCGCGCGTCTTGATCCTGCTCGGCCACGCTACGCCGGCCGACGCGATCGAGGAGGCCCATCCTCACAGCTCACGGGCGGTGACGGCGTTGAAGATCGCGCCGGGGTCACGGCGGCGCACCTATCAGCGGCGCGACCTGACCGCCGAATCGCCGTCCACGGAGGACTGAGCCGGTGCGGGTCTTCGGCCTCACCCTCACTCGCCGGACGCCGCCGGATCTGCCGACGCAGATTAAGGCGGCCGTCAACGACGCGCTCGTCACCCATCTGCCGGAGCGTGTGGGCAGCGGCGTGTGGGGCACCATCCGCGAGGCGTTCTCCGGCGCGTGGCAACGCAACATCGAAGTCAACCGGCACGACGTGCTCACCTACAGCACCGTCTGGGCCTGCGTCACGCTCATTGCCAATGACATTTCCAAGCTCTGGCTGAATCTCGTCGAAGAGGACGCCGACGGCATCTGCACCGCGACCGAGAACCCGGCCTACTCGCCGGTCCTGCGCAAGCCGAATCACTTCCAGACCCTCATCAAGTTCCTGCAGTACTGGGTGATCTCGCTGCTGACGACCGGCAATACCTACATCCTCAAGCGGCGCGATCAGCGCAACGTCGTCGACGCGCTCTACGTGCTCGACCCGTCGAAGGTGACCGTCCTGGTGGCGCCGGACGGCGCCGTCTACTACCAACTCAGCACCGACTATCTCTCGGGGTTGGAGGAGCCGTCGGTCACGGTCCCGGCGCGCGAGATCATCCACGACATCTGCGTGCCGCTCTATCACCCGCTGGTCGGCGTCTCGCCCATCTTTGCGTGCGGGATGTCGGCGATGCAGGGCTTGAAGATCCTCATCAACTCGACGCGCCTGTTTGCCAACGGGTCGCAACCGGGCGGCGTCCTGACCGCCCCGGCCGCCATCTCCGAGGTGACCGCGAAGCGCCTCGAGGAGTACTGGGCGAACAACTACGCGGGCGAAGCCAACATCGGCAAGATCGTCGTGCTCGGCGACGGGCTCACCTACCACCCCTTGGCGATGTCCGCCGTCGATGCGGAAGTCGTCGACCAACTCAAGATGACCGACGAGCGGATCTGCGCGACCTTCCACGTGCCGCTCTACATGGTGGGCCTCGGCCCCGCGCCGCCCTACACCGACATCCAGAGCCTGAACCTGCAGTACTACGCGCAGGCGCTGCAACACATCATCGAGAACATGGAAACGCTCCTCGAGGAAGGCGTGCTCGAGGCGCGGCGCCTCGCCAAGCCGACGCTCGGGATCGAATTCGACATCGACGCCTTGGCGCGGATGGACACCAAGACGCAAATGCAAACGGCCAAGGACGGCGTGTCGGGCGGCATCTACGCGCCGAACGAGGCGCGCGCCAAGTTCGACTTGAAGCCGAAAAAGGGCGGCGACTCCCCGATGATGCAGGCGCAGATGTTCAGCTTGGAAGCGTTGTCCAAGCGCGACGAAGCGCCGCCGCCCTTGGCCCCGACCGTGGGATCGCCCCCCGCGCCGACCGCCGACGCCCCCGCTCCCGACGCCGCCAAGGACGACGCCAAGGACACGACCAAGGACTTCGATCTGGCGGCGTTCAGTGTCCTGCTGATGACCAAGGCGGCCGCCTTCGCGGACGACACCGAGGTGGCTGATGCCGCTTGAAGCCCAACTCGCCGACTTGGTGGTCGCGGCCGTCAAGACCGCCACCACGCCTGCGCTGCGACGCCTCAGTGCGGCGGAACGCGCGGTGGGGACGCTGGCGGCCCAAGTCACCTTGCTCGATGCCGCGTCGCAACGCGAGGCCGGGCGTGACCTCCGCCTCGCGGCGCTGGAAGAGCGGGCCCTGGCGCTCGAGGCCCGTGCCGCCGTGCCGGGGCCACCTGGTCCCCCTGGTGAGCTCGGGGCGACCGGCGCGGCAGGTCCGGCCGGAGCGCCTGGGCCGGCTGGCCCCGCCGGGCCTGCGGGACCGCCTGGGGAGCTGGGCGCGCCCGGCGCGGCAGGTCCGGCCGGAGCGCCAGGGCCGACGGGCCCGCCAGGGGAACCCGGCCCGCCCGGCGCGGCAGGGCCGCGCGGGGAGCTCGGGGCGCGCGGCGAGAAAGGCGACCCCGGTGAGGCAGGCGGAGTCGGACCCCGCGGGGAACCCGGGGCACGCGGCGAGCCCGGCGAGCGCGGCGAGATGGGCCCGATGGGCGCGCGCGGCGAGCAGGGCGAGACGGGGGCGACCGGTGAGATGGGCTGGGCCGGACCGCGAGGCGAAGCCGGGGAGCGCGGCGAGCCGGGCGAGCCCGGGGCGCGCGGGGAGAAGGGCGACTCCGGCGACCGGGGCGAGGTCGGCCTGATGGGCCTGACCGGTGCCCCGGGCGCACGCGGCGACCCCGGCGAGCGCGGCGAGATGGGGCCGATGGGCCCGATGGGCGACCGCGGCGAGAAGGGCGATCCCGGCGAGCGCGTCGCGGACGTGCCCCTCGACGACACGTGGGACGCCTTGGCCACCGCCATCCAGCGCGCCGCCGACGTGGCCTTCCCCGCCGACGCCATGCCCGTAGCGCGCACGACGCGCAAGCGCAAGCTGGTGACCTACGAACACATCGACGGCATCGCCCGGCCCGTTGCGATCGAAGAAGTCGAGACCGCCGAGTAGAGGAGACACCTGATGGGCAACGTGGAATTGTGCTCGGGCTGTGGCGCCGTCGCCCCGCAGCATCCGATGGTCGGTGTGGCGCGCGATACGGAAACCGGCGAGTGGGCGGCCTTTCCCGTCTGCCTCCCCTGCTGGTCGACCCCGGCGCATCGCACCGCGCCTCTGAAGATGCACTTCTTCGAACGAGCCGATGCGCCGCTTGCGGTCCAGTCCGCCGCCAACAACATCATGGTGTCGCCCGCCTCGCCGCCCGCGCCGGCCAAGAAAAAGCGATGAACCCCAACTCGCAACACCAACTGTGGACGATGTGGGACTACACCGTCGTCCCCGATCCGCCGCGCCATCCGAGCTTTGTCCAGGTGCGCGAGAACTGCGTCCGGTTCGCGCGCCTCGCCTTCGGGTCCGCCGGGCAAATTCAGATCGTCCAGAAGCGCCGGTCGTGGCACGTCCGCGTCCTGGCGGAAGGCTTGCCGGGCCACGACCCGGCGTTCGCCGACTGGATGCACGCGCAGTGGGTCCGGTTTTTCCAGCACGGCTTCGGCGCGCGCTGCCACGTCACCAGCGCCGTCAAGTTGATGGCGGGCGACCCGCAGACCGGACGCCCGGCGGATCAAATGCTCATCGTGCCGACCATCGTGAGTTCAGCTTCCGAGGAGATGTAGAACATGCTATTCCCAGAATTCGGGCATCGCGACGCCGGGGCGGCGTTCGTGTGGCCTGACGCCGCGAACGCTCTGTACCCCGACTTCAAGCGCGCCTTGTTGAACAAGGAGTGCGACATGGACACCGACACGATCAAGGCGACCTTGATCGACAGCGCCGACTACACCTACGCGGGCACCGACACCACCTACGTCGCCGGCGCCAACGGCGTCGCCGACGCGTCCAAGGTGGCCGTCTCGTCCGCCCTCGGCTCCCCGACGATCGCGGCGGGCGTGTTCGACACCGCCGACTTCTCGTGGACCACTGTCACCGGCGACGTCAGCGAAGCGATCATCCTCTGGGATGACACGCACGCCAGCGACCGCCTCGTCGCCTTCTACGACACCGGGATGACCGGGATGCCTGTGACGCCGAATGGCGGGAATATTAACGTGACCGTACATGCCTCCGGGTGGTTCTCGCTGTAACCTGTTGATAACAGGCATATTACCAAACGCCGGTAATATGCAGAGGAGGACCGAATGGACCCGCGACTGACCGTGATCGGCGTGTTGGTGTTGGTGGGGTTCGTGTTGACGATCGCGACGACATGGAACCCGCCGAAGGTGGGACTCTGGGTGCCGGTCCTGCTGCTGTTCGTGATTGAGCTCTTACGGCTGTTGCCGCTCGGCAAATAGTCCTCACTACTGAGCAAATAGTCCTCACTACTGGGGAAAGGAGGCCCGGCGTGGTGGTGTTCGAGATTCGGATTCAGGTCGATGACCTCGGGCAAGTGATGGTGATTGGTCCCTTGGACGACCAAGTGAAGTGTTACGGCTTGTTGGAAATGGCCAAAGACGTGGTGGCCACGCACCATGCGCAAGCGCGGCAGCGGCTCGTGCAGTTGGCGAGTGGGGCGGTGCCGGGGGCCTTTCCGGCGGGCGGCTTTCCGAAACAGCAGGAGATCACGTAATGGCGCGCAATCTGTTCAACGACGGTCCGTACGTCGATATTCCCATCACGCTGCCGTCGACGTACACCACGACGACCATTGTGCCGCTGTGGCCGGCCGCAGCGTTTACGCCGGTCTTCGCCAACGATCCGAAGGCCGGGAAGATTTACTGTGTCCGGGCGGGCGGCACGATTGTGATGAGCGTGAACACGTGCACGCTGACCATTACGCCCAAGTACGGCACCGGCGGCACGGCGTTGGGCGCCAGCACGGCGCAGACCCTGCCCGTGATGGCGGCGGGCATCTGGACGCTCGAGGCCGAACTGGTCTTCACGTTTATCGGCACGGGTGCCGCGTCCAAATGTTATTTGATCGGGAAGTTCTGCTGCGCCGGCACGATTGCGACACCTGGGGCCGGGACGGTGATTCCGTTCGGCGGCACGCTGGCCACGGTGACGAGCGATGCGCTGGCCAACGTGGAGATCAACACGACCCTGGGCGGCACCACCGGATCGCCGGTGCTCGGGACCGTCTTTGCTTATATCTTCTCGAGGAATTAGATGGCCGACCGTGGCCGGGCCATGCCGACGTGGAGCCCCACTCCCATTGGGAGTGGGAAAACGCCGGGTGTCTTCACCGATGGACCGGCGCGCATCTACGACGTGATCTGGTCCTTGCGCGGGGTGACGCGCGACGCCTTGGGCGTGCCGCTGGGGGGCGTGACCGTCGATGTGTTTCGCAGCCTCCCGCCGCACGAATGGATCGGCAGCACGGTGTCGAAGGCGGATGGGTCCTATCAGTTCAGTTATCTGCCCGACGGCGTGACCAACTTTTTCATCGTGACGTACTTGGACGGCGCCCCCGATGTCGCCGGATGCTCGGTGAATACGCTCGTCGGATCGTAAGAGTCGGTGACATGAGCAGGCGCTGTCTCCCCGGCGGTGCCTGGTCATGAGCGACCAGTTTCTCTATCCGGTCGATCCCCCCTCCGACAGTACGCTGCGCGCGACGCCGGACCCGGTCGGCGCGGCCACGCTGGACAGCGGGACGCTGCTCTTTGCGCCCGCCTCGGTGGCGCCGGACCAAGCGGTGGTCGGCGCGACCATCCATCCAGGGACGGCGCTGCGCACGGACGCCTTCACCTACAGCAACGGCAACCTGAAGGATGTCGGCACCAACTGGGCCTATATCGGCGCCAACCCCGTCCGCCAATGGATCGACGTCCAAGCCGCGCGGTTCGTGCACACCGCCTCCCAGACATCCCTCGCCTATGACACGGGTCACACCTACGCGCCGGACCAGTACGCGCAGTTTGTGTATCGCGCGGCGAGCGCGACGGTCGGGTACATCGGTCTGTCCGTCCGCTGCGACACGGCGGACCCCAACGGCATTACCGTCAACACCCACAAGACCGGCTATTGGGCGGAGTTCTCGCCGACCTACCGGGGCATCGGCAAAGTCGTCGCGGGCACGTTCACCGAACTGTGGTTCGACGCCGTCGCGCTCGCCGATGGGGACGTGGTGGCCTTGGAAGTCCGCGGGACCACGCTGGCGTTGTGGGTCAACGGCGTGCTGGTCACCTCGGTGGTCGATACCGCGATTGCGAGCGGATCGGCCGGGGTGCTCGGCGAAGGCAACGATGCCGCGTCGCTGGGAGACGACTGGGAAGGCGGCGAACTCGGCGCGAGTCTCTTTGTGCCGACGGCGGCCTACGTGGTCACCGCGACCACGATGGCCACCACCGCCGCGCTGAACGTCCCCACCGCCGCCTACGCCGTCACCGGGACGACGATCGGCGCGGGGTCCGCGCTGACGGCACCCACCCCTGTCGACGTCATCATCGCGGTGACGACCGCCTCGATCAGTGCCGGGGCGACGCTCGCCGTACCCACCCTGGCGTACGCGGTCACCGGCGTCACGATCAGTGCTGGGGCGGCGCTCGCCGTACCGACCGTCGCCTCAAGCGTGCTCGGCACGACGATCAGCGTCGGGTCGGCGCTCAGCGTGCCGACAGCGGCCTACGAGGTCGCGGGCACGACGATCGCGGCCGGCAGCGCCCTGACCGCCGGGACGGTCAGCCTGACAGTGCTCGGCGCGACGATCAGCGCCGGGGCGGCCGTCACCGAGCCGTGGATTCAGAACACCCTGCTCGCGGCGTCGCTGGCCAGCGGGGCGGCGCTCACCGTGCCGACGGTCGCGCCGGGCGACGTGACCGTGCCGGGAGTGACCCTCAGTGCCGGGTCCACCCTCACCGTGCCCTCGGCGGCCTACAGCGTCGTCGGCGCCACGATGGCGGCGGGGGCCGCGCTCGCGGTCCCGGCGGTCGCCTTGGCCCTGACCACGCCGACAATCAGTGCGGGGTCGGCGCTCACGATCCCGACACTCGCCTACGAGGTCCTCGGCACCACGATCACCACGGGGAGCAGCCTCACCGTGCCGACGGTGGCCGCCGAGCCGGCGGTGACCACCGCAACGATCAGCGCCGGGGCGGTGCTCACGGAGCCGACGCTCGACCAGGCCAGCACCGGGGCCACGATCACCAGCGGCAGTGCCCTGACCGTGCCGACGGTGACGCCGCAGGCCGTAACCGTGCTGGCCGACACGTTGGCCTCCACCGCCGCGTTGACGGTGCCGACCGTCGCGGTGGGGGACGTCGCGGTGCTCGGCGTGACGATCGCAAGCGGCGCGTCCGTGACCGAGCCCGTCGTCAATAGCGCCGGGGACGCGACCGTCCTCGGCGAGACGATCGCGAGCGGCGCGACGCTCACCGCACCGGTCGTGGACGTCGGCGCCGTCACGATCCTGGGCGTCACCCTCGGCAGTGCCGCCGCCCTCACGACGCCGACGCTGGCGTACGCGGTCGCCGGCGAGACGCTCGCGAGCGCCGCGACCCTGACCGAACCCACCCTGGCCGCCGCGGTCACCACGGCCACGCTGGCGGCGGGGGCGGCGCTGACGGGGCCGACGGTCACGACCGGGGCCGTCACCGTGGTCGCCGCCACGATCACCAGTGGCACCACGCAACCGGTGCCGACGCTGGCGTCTGCGGTGGCCGGGGACACGCTGGCCAGCGGCGCGACCCTGACGGTCCCAACGCTGGCGTACGCGGTGGCCGGCGCCACCCTCAGCGCGGGCAGCACGCTCACGGCGGCCCGCGTGGAGCGGGACGGCGATCAGACGCTGACGGCCGCCACCATCCCCAGCGGCACGCTGGTCGACGTGCCGACCGTCGTGCTCGAGACAGTCATCGAGCCGCCGCAGATTTTCACCGGCGTGGCCGGTCCTCGGCGGCCGACGCCGCCGTACGCGCCGGTGGCGCAACGCCTGCGGGGGGCGTTCCTCGTCAACCGCGCGCGGCTGCGGGGACCACGCCTCACAGCCCTCGCCCCGCCCGCCCACGCGGTGCAAGGCGTCACGATCCCGGCCGCCGCCCTCGCCACGGCCCCCGAGGCGCTGCGCCCCATCTACGCCGTCGCGACGGCCACCGTCACGCACACGGCCGTGCTGATGACGCCGACCGTGGCCGCGGGCGCGTTCCGGAACGTCGGCATTCCGGTGTCCGGAACGTCCGCATTCCCGGTCGTCCCACCCCGCCCGGATACGCGGATCGTGCGGCGGGCGGCTCTCGCGCTCGCCTGCGCGCAAGCGTCGGCGGTGCCCCCGGCGCCCGTCGTCGTTCCCCGTCGTCGTCGTCGGTCCCCCCCGCCGTCGGCCGAGGTCGCGCCGAGCGCGGCCACGCTCGCGGCCCTTGATGAATGGATCGTGCTCCATGGCTGATTCCCACACTCCCCGCGGCATTGATCGCGTGGCCGCCGTCGTCATTGGCGTCGTCAAAACGGCGCTCGCTACGGTTCTGTTTCGCTTGGAGGCGCTCGAGGCGCGGGCCGCCGTACCCGGGCCGGTCGGCCCGCCGGGGCCGAGAGGGCTGCCCGGCCAGGACGGACCGGAAGGGCTGCCGGGACGGGATGGCCGCGACGGGATTTCGATCCCCGGGCCGACCGGCGAAACCGGTCTCCCCGGCAAAGACGGGGCGCCTGGCAAGGACGGGCTGGACGGCACGCTGGAGGCGTTGCGGGTCGAGCCGATCGACGACCGCACGTGGCAACTCGTGCGCACGGCGACGAAGCAACCGATCGACGGCGGGCGATTCCACTTCGACGTCGTGCTCTACCGCGATGTCTACCAAGGCGGTCAGACGTACGCGAAGGGCGACGCCGTCACCTTCGCCGGGTCGCTCTGGATTGCGCAAGAGGCGACCGATGTCAAACCCGGCGACGGCGCGACCGGGTTGGGCCGATCCGGCAGCGGGCCGTGGCGGCTCGCCGTGAAAGCCGGGCGCGATGGGCGGCCGGGCAAGGACGGGAAGGACGGGCTCAACGGCAAGGACGGGAAGGATGCGGACACCGGACCGCGCCACCGGTGGTAACCGCTGCCGACGGCGATGCCAGATCGAAACACGGGTCGGTCCCCGGCGCCTGTGACGTTGCGCGACGGGATCTGAGGCGGGCGTGA
>Ga0105243_10002585_pt1 | contig 15110 bp, 10 predicted proteins | sample KBSM34metaG_FD_81525 | JGI IMG/M metagenome (GOLD analysis project Ga0105243, IMG submission 81525) | Miscanthus rhizosphere microbial communities from Kellogg Biological Station, Michigan, USA - KBS M3-4 metaG | ecosystem: Host-associated > Plants > Roots > Rhizosphere > Soil | place...
AGCCGTGTTGATTGTTTCTGCGCATAGCTTGCCGGAAAAAATTATTGCAGCAGGAGATCCATATCCAAATCAGCTTCAAGAAACAGCGGATTTAATTGCACAAGCAGCTGGTATTGAACATTACGAAATTGGCTGGCAAAGTGCTGGAAATACGCCTGAGCCATGGATAGGTCCTGATGTCCAAGATTTAACAAGAGAATTGCATGAAGAAAAAGGTTATACATCGTTCGTGTATACTCCGGTTGGATTTATCGCAGACCACTTAGAAGTTCTTTATGATAACGACTATGAATGTAAAGTGGTGACGGATGAAATTGGGGCTGATTATTACCGCCCTGAAATGCCCAATGCACAGCCTGAATTTATCGATGGATTAGCTACAGTTGTGTTAAAACAGATTGCCCGTTAAGTCAGTATAGATTCTTTGTACATTGAATAGGGACGAAAAGTAACTTATAATCAATATAAAGAAAAGTAAGAAGCGAGCTATGGATTTCCATAATCGCTTCTCTTTATATTGAATTTTACAGAAAAGGCGATGATAACATGACGGATAGACGAAAAAAGGTTGTCATCATCGGTGGAGGAATAACAGGTCTTTCAGCTGCCTATTATTTGCAAAAAAAAATAAAGGATCATCAGCTGCCAATTGATCTTCAACTAATAGAAGCGACGCATCGGCTTGGTGGAAAAATTCAAACGGTCAAACGAGACGGGTATTTATTTGAAAAAGGTCCTGATTCATTTTTAGCGCGTAAGCTAGCTGCTACAAAACTGGCAAAAGAAGTAGGGTTAGGTAGGGAGCTAGTCGGAAATGAAAAGGGAAAATCCTATATTCTAGTAAAAGATACACCGCATGCGCTGCCTGATGGTGCTGTAATGGGAATACCAACCAAGTTATCTCCTTTTATCACAACAGGGTTATTTTCACCTGTTGGCAAGCTGCGCGCAGCAGCTGATTTTTTTATACCGAAGACAAAAAATCAGGATGACCGTTCGCTAGGCGTATTTTTTAGAAGACGGTTTGGTGATGAAGTTGTTGAAAATTTAATTGAGCCTCTATTATCAGGAATTTACGCAGGAGACGTTGATCGCTTGAGTTTACGATCAACATTTCCACAGTTTCTGCATGCTGAACATAAGTACAGAAGCTTAATTGTTGGAATGAAAAAGCTAAAAGAAATTCACCCACAGCACGGTGATGATTCGGAGTTTAAAAAAAATAGTGTCTTTTTAACATTAAAAGAAGGTCTTCAATCGCTAGTAGATGGGGTAGAAAAAGCAATAGATCCTGATATTATTACAAAAGGAATAAAAGTAGAGAAAATTTATAAAGAAGATACCGCATATGAATTGTCGTTAAATAGCGGGAAAGTCATAAAAGCAGACAGCGTTATTGTAACTTCTCCTCATGCAGCTGCTCAGTCTATGCTTTCGGAATATAAAATATTCGAACCGTTGAAGCATATGCCTTCCACTTCAGTAGCTACTGTTGTGATAGCCTTTGCACAAGAAGCGCTGCAAGACAATCTAGATGCAATGAACATCGCCGTTTCAAGAAATAGCGATTACACGATTACGGCGTGCACATGGCTAAATAAAAAGTGGCCGCATGCGGTTCCGGAAGGAAAAGTGCTGCTGAGATGTTTAGTTGGACGAACCGGGGATGAAGCTGTGGTGGATCAGCCTGACGATGAAATTTTCAAAATTGTCCTGGAGGATTTGAAGAAGCTCATCACCATTTCTGCTGAGCCTGAATTTTACGCGGTAACGAGATGGAAGCAGTCAATGCCTCAATATACGGTCGGACATCACGATATGCTAGATACGATGAACGAACAGCTTGAAAAAGAGCTGGCCGGTCTTTATGTAGCGGGAAGCTCATACGAAGGTCTGGGTATACCAGAATGTGTAGAGCAAGGAGAAGATGTGGCTAAAAAAGCAGTTAAATATGTGCAGCAACTGTAGAAGTGGAGCGGTGAATCAATGCTCCGCTTTTTTGTCTACTACCTGTAGAGAAAGGTTATACTAAGAGAAGAGATTGTGGTTGAAAAGCAAAAGAAACTTATGCTATAGTAAAACCGTACTTGTTGACTGAAATATTCATTTGGTCAGAAAGAAGGGGATAACGTGGCTATAGACCGAAAGCAATCAGTTGTGGATGCAGCGTCAAAATCATTTGCGCTGTTTGGATATAAAGCAACGACTATGGAGCAAGTGGCGAAGCTTGCAAATGTCGGAAAAGGAACGATTTATACTTTTTTTAAAAACAAAGAAGAGTTATTCGATGAAATTGTTACACGAATGATTCGAGAAATGACAGATGCAGCTGAAACTGTCATTGATAGCAGCCGTCCTTTTTTTGAAAATGCCCAAGCAGCTATTTTTCGAATCTTAGAGTTCCGCACGGAGCATCAGCTCATGCTAAAGCTCGTGCAAGAACAGCAGTTAGGCACTACAGCAGTACAGGAAGTGCTGGTGCGAGTAGAAGAAGAGATTTTGACTTATATAAAAAATAAAATTGAAATTGCGATTTCTAAAAAAGAAATCAAACCGTGCAACCCGGAGCTCACAGCTTTTTTATTATTTAAAATGTACATTGCACTCGTCTATGATTGGGAAAAACGGCATGAGCCGCTTTCAGAAGAAAAAATCGCTGAATTAATTGAACTATACTTTTTACGCGGTCTATCTCAGTGAGATGGGCTTTTTTCATAGAAAAAACAAAAAAGGTCTCATGACGAGACCTTTTTTATTGTTCATTATCATCTTTTTTTACGCCGTTTAATTCTGTATTTCCTGTTTTTGCATCTTCTTCTTTTTGCTCTACTTCTGTATTTCCTTGCTTTTTAAGTTTGAAGTAGGCATCAATAACATCACCTGTAATAGTTTTACTTTGTCCGCCAGAATTCGCTCCAGCAACATACGCAGAAGGAATAACAACTGCTACGGCTACTTCAGGATTGTCATAAGGTGCATAAGAGACAAAAGTGGAGTTACGTACGCTTACGCCTTGATTATAGGTTTCAGCTGTTCCTGACTTGCCTGCTATATTATATTTTCTGTATTTTGGATTTGTATACAAGGCGTGTCCAGTACCACCTTGAGCAGTAACAACACGACGAAAACCACGTTTTACAATGTCAATTTGCGACTGATTCATTGTAATACGGTTTAATACTTGTGGTTCCACGGAACTTTGTATACTTCCTTTTAGCTCACTGTCAAGTTCAGGCTCACGAATTTCTTTCACAAGGTGAGGTTTCATTCTGTATCCACCATTGGCAATTGTTGAAATGTATTGAACAAGCTGAAGCGGTGTATACGTATCGTATTGACCAATTGCAAAGTCGAGAGCTTTACCAGGTTCGTTTGTCACGGTGTTACGAATACCGGTTGATTCGTTTTCTAAATCAATTCCCGTTGGAATTCCAAGGCCAAACTGACTGTAGTATGAACGCATTTTATTAAAAATAGAAGGCGAGATATGCAATGATCCGCCAGGTCGATAAGTTTCACCAGCCATGTTTAGAATTGTTCTATACATAAAAACGTTAGAAGATTGCTCGAGAGCTTTTTCGATACCTGTAGCTCCCATATTGTGAGAAGATTTCTTCGGTTTAGTACCAGCAAACTTCATTGGTGCGTCATAAAAAACAGTACCAGGCTGAATTGCACCTGAGTCAAGTCCGGCTAGAACGGTCGCTCCTTTAACCGCGGAACCTACTTCATAAGAAGTTGTAAGATTTCCAAGCGCGAAGTCTTGAACTTTGCGTGCTCCTGTTTGTTTGTCAGTAACAAGCTGTTTTCCTCCCATTGCTAAAATGTCTCCCGTATGTGGGTCCATCATAATAGCAAACGCTCGGTCCATTAAGCGGTTCCTCGCAGAGCCTTCAAGTACAGCTTTCGTTAAAACATCTTCGACTTGTTTTTGCAGTTCCATATCAATCGTTAAAATTAAGTCACTGCCTCGCTGACCTTCTGTAACAGTCTCTTGGCTCACTAAGTTGCCCGAGCGGTCCGTTACGTTTTGCACGCGAGCTTTTTGACCGCGAAGGACGTCTTCATACTGCTTTTCTAAATAACTTTTTCCTACTCGGTCGTTACGGCTGTAGCCGTGTGACAAGTAGTACTGTAAGTTTTCGCTCGGCAATCCTTCATCTGCCGATGTGATTTTACCAAGCAGCGTGCTAAGTAAGTCATCGTATGTATACATACGGTCCCAGTAAGTTGTCGTATCGACGCCAGGCAAGTCACTCAGCTGTTCACTAATAACGGCAAGCTCTTTATCAGTTAAGCCGCTTTTAATAATTTGAGCAGTTAACGCATACCCGCCTTCCATCTTGCTTTTAATGGCAATCACTTCAAGGTCGTCTTTCACCGATAAAAGTTCATTTTTAGTGATGCGCTTCAGCTGAAGAGGATACAAATCATCTTCAGAAATTTTTTCTTCTTTTACTTTTTGCTTATCCGCTGCGGTAATTTTTTTCGCTGCTGCTTTTGGATGAGTTGCAATCCAATAATCTTTTAAGTCGCGTTCTGTTAGCTTAATCGTATTTTTATCTTTCTTTTTATCCGATTTGCCAAACACGTCTGTTGTAACAGGAACATCAATAAGAGTGGCAAGCTTTTTAGCTACTTTTAGCTTGTCTTCTTGAGTGACGCCTTTCAAACGCGTGTACGTGACAGCGTTCAACGGTTTATTATCCACGATAACGCGGTCATAGCGGTCTAGCATCTTTCCGCGAGGAACCGGTGAATCTACCGTTTCATCTTCTGTTTTTTCAACTTCTCGTTTATAGTTCTCTCCGTACACGATCTGTACGAAGCCTAATCGTAAAATGAGTGCAGAAAAAAGCAGGAAAACCACAATAAACAGCCAGTTAATTCGAAATGAGACATGTGTTTTTTTGCGCTTTTTAGTTTTCATGTAAACCCCTTCACTTTGTTTATACAAGTTAAAAAAATTCATAAATTTTCTTATGAATCTATCACTCTACATATTAACATAATTTTGTCTATAAATGTTATTAGGTGGAATAAAACAGACAAAAAATTTATAGAAATTTTTGCGGAAGAAGAGAGACCTGTCGAAGGGTGCTGAAGGGGGGTGTTCAATATTTTCCACTCGGTTGTTCAATATTGTTACCTGTTCAAATGTCCTAGAATCGGTAAAATAAAGAGAGATAGATATCAAGGGGGGCAAAACGAATGAAAATGAAAAGGCTTTCAATAATGTCTGGCGTGTTAGCAACATCACTTTTATTTGCGACAGCATGTTCAAACTCAGGTACGGATTCAAAAGCAAGTAAATCAACAGGCTCAGGTGATCAAGTTGTTATTGATATGTTCCAGTTCAAAGTGGAAATTGCAGATCAGCTGAAAGAATTAACGGATGAATATACAAAAGAACATCCAAACGTAAAGTTTAACATCCAAACAGTCGGCGGAGGCGCGGACTATGGTGCAGCATTAAAAGCACAGTTTGCCTCTGGAAATGAACCTGATATCTTTAACAATGGAGGGTTCCAAGAAGCGCAAACGTGGAAGGATAAATTAGAAGATCTATCTGATCAGCCGTGGGTAGATAATCTGTATGATATCGCCAAAGAACCGATGACAATGGACGGGAAAATTTATGGTCAGCCGCTAAACTTAGAAGGTTATGGTTTTATTTATAATAAAGATTTATTTGAAAAAGCAGGCATTAAAGAATTACCTAAAACGCTGTCAGAATTAGAAGCAGCTTCTAAAAAGCTTAAAGCAAAAGGCATTACGCCATTTTCTAATGGATACGGCGAGTGGTGGGTGCTAGGCAACCACTTATTTAATATTCCAATGGCACAGCAAGACGATCCAGATGCGTTTATTAAAGGTCTAAACGAAGGAAAAGCAAAATTTGAAGGCAATGAAACGTTTAAGCAATTTATGAATCTGTTCGATTTAACGTTAAAGTATGGAAATAAAAATCCACTAACGACAGACTACAATACACAAGTTACTCAATTTGCTTCTGGGGAAACAGCAATGATGCAACAAGGTAACTGGACGGTAAATATGATTACGAAAATCAATCCGGACATGAAAATGGGCTTTATTCCAATGCCAATCAGCAACGATGCAAAGAAAAATGATAAATTAGCAATCGGAGTTCCAAATAACTGGGTAGTGAACAAAAATGCGCCAGATGCAGATAAAAAAGCAGCGAAGGAATTCTTAAATTGGATGGTTTCTTCTAAAGAGGGTCAAAAATTCTTAGTTGAAAAGTTCAAGTTCATTCCAGCGTTCAAAAACATCGATGGAAAAGGAATCGATTCTTTATCTGATGATATCTTAAAATACTCTGAAGAAGGTAAAACATTATCTTGGAACTGGTTTAAGTATCCGGAAGGAACGGTTCAAGAAGTCGGCGCAGCAATGCAGTCTTACGCAGGCAAGCAAATGACAGAAGAAGAGTTTATGAAGAAATTAGATACAATTTGGGCAAAAATGAAAAAATAACCAAAAAGTCCGCGTGGAAAACGCGGACTTTTTGGTGTGAAAAAATAGCTGGTTAGATTCATAGTTATGAAAAAATAATAGTCAATTGAAAGCGCTTTTAATGTATAATAATAGTCATAATGGATGACATTAGTCAAAGCAGGTTATTTGTGAAAGGCTGGAGCATACGCAAGAAATTAATTTTGTTTTTCTTATTCGCAACGGTTATTCCATTTTTAATTTCGACGATTTTTACGTATCAATACACAAAAGAAACGGTTAAGAACCGATTTATTTCTACCAACTATCAAGTTATTAAAAATGGAAGCAATGATTTGAGCGATTACTTAAATGAAATTGCTAATATTACAAAAAGGCTGTACGGCTACCACCCATTTATCAAAGTGTTAGATGAAGGTGTATCAAGTGACTTAGGAGCCAATCAACTGGAAATATCACGAACTCTTCTTTATTTATATAATACTCGTCCAGAGATTGAACAACTCCATCTTTACATTGAAAACGGGCATGACTCATATACAGCTTACAATTCGAAAGTGAGCAGCAGAGGGAAGTACGATGATATTTACACTCAGCCTTACTATTCTTATTTAAATAAAAATCATAAATTTCTTGTGATTGAGCCTACCCATGAAATTTATAGCTACAATAATTTATCAACGTTAATTGATTCACTGCCGAATCAAGTTATTAGCTTTCATCAGCGGATTGATGAGATTCCATCAGACAAGTTGTTAGCTTATCTATCTTTAGACATTAATATGACACAAATTCAATCTATATCGCAGCGTCTATATAATGAAGAGTCAGAAGATTTTTATTTAATGAACAATAAAGGGAAGGTTTTGTATTCCTCTGATTCAAAGGTTATTGGAAAAAATGAAAACTACGCGTGGGTGAAGGCGCTCACTTCTCAAAAAGACCATAGCATGGAATGGGAGGATAAAAGCTTCTCAGGCGTATTAATGTATGAAAAGCTTAAACAGCCCTTTGAGGACTTGTACATTGTGAAACGAATTCCTTACAGTGTTTTATATGAGGATGCAAGAAAGACAGCACTTATGAATGTATTAATTGGCCTGCCATTTCTGTGTATGCTCGTTATCGCTACGCTTTTTATATCAGTACGTTTTACACAGCCGATTAACGTATTGATTCGCAATATGAAAGAAGTGGAAAAAGGATCATTTGAGGTGCGGTTTAAGTCGCTTGGAAACGATGAATTTGGTGTTTTAGGAAGGCATTTTACCTCTATGGTAGAAACAATTAATGACTTGATTGAACGTAAATTTCGATTGGAATTAGAAAATAAATCAACGCAGCTAAAAGTGCTGCAGTCACAAATTAATCCGCATTTTTTATACAACGCATTTCAATCGATTGGAACTCTTGCTCTTAAGCATAAAGCAGTTGAAGTATATTCTTTATTAACCTCACTTTCGCACATTATGCGTTACAGCATGAATATGAAAGAGGATATCGTTAGCTTAAAGCAAGAAGTCGATCACGTAAAAGCTTTTTTAAGTCTGCAAAAGCAGCGGTTTGGTTCAAAGTTTGAGTATGAGTTAAATATTGAAAAAGAGGCAGAGCTTATGCGAATACCGAAAATGATTTTGCAGCCTCTTGTTGAGAATTCTTTTAAGCATGGATTCGAAACCCGCACAGGAAGCGGAAAGCTGTTGATTTCAGCGGGTTTGAACGGCGAAGAACTGATTCTAACTGTTTCTGATAACGGAAAAGGGATAGGAGAGCAAGAGTTGAATCAATTAAAAACGAGACTTCAGCAATCGTATAATCAAACAGATGAGCATATTGGGTTGCAAAACATTTATGAACGACTTCGCATCTACTATGGAGATCATGCTTCAATGCAAATTAGCAGTCAAGAAAATCACGATTTTACCGTTGTCATAAAGCTAACAACAATTGAAGAAAAGAGGGATAGTGATGAAAGTATTAATCGTGGATGATGAAGAGCATGTAAGAGAAGGAATAAAGCTGCTTGGACAGTGGGAAGAGCATGAAATTACAGATGTGATAGAAGCTGATAGCGGTGAGCAAGCGATTGCGCTTATCGAGGATCAAGGACCGGAAATCATTTTTACTGATATGAAGATGCCTAATATCGATGGAATTGCTTTGTTGGAGTGGATTAAAGAGAATTCGCCTTCTAGTAAAACGATTGTGGTAACAGGGTATGATGATTACCACTATATGCGTAAAGCTATTCATTTTGGAAGTACGGATTATATTCTAAAGCCAGTGGATCCTTCGATTTTAAACGATACCCTTGTACGAGCTGTAACCCAATGGAAGAAAGAAGAAGAGTCCAGAAAAGTCCATAATAGCAGCTATCGTTTAATCAATGAAATGAAGCCGATTTATCGAGATCGAAAACTGACGCAGTTAATGAACAATTATTTGCTAAATCAATCAATCTATGAAGAGTTTGGTTTCCATCTGACTGGAGAGTATGAAGTGGGGATTGTACGTGTAGATGAATCCATCATTCGTTCTTTTGGCGGTGACCGGGATTTAGCCTATTTTTCAATTTTAAATGTAATCAATGAAATGCTGATGGCAGAAGAAAATGGGGTAGCCTTCCGTTATTTATCAAATAAGTGGGAAATTATCATTATATTTTGGAATGATTTTGAACGTATAACCTCTTTGCTGACGGCTTTACATACAGCAATTCGCCGTACGTTAGACGTGAGCTGTCGGATTGCAAGAGGGTGCAAAGTCTCTTCTATTGATCAGCTAATGAACTCCTATGCAGATGCGAAAAACTCGCTTTTATTAAGCAATGTTCTTGATCAAAATAAAGTGAAGGTCTACGGCAAGCAAGACGTTTTAGCAAGTGCTTTATTAATAAATATGATGGACTATAACAGTAAAATTGAAGAAGCGCTGCAAGTCGGGAAGTTTGAAGCCTTTTTGCCGGTATTCAACGAAATTATCACAGCTTTTGAAGCGCAAAATTATCTCTCATTAAAGCAAATTCTGCATTTTGAGCAGGAATATCAGCTGTTAAGCCAGCATTGGTTAAAAAGATATCACATTCCTTATACGATAAATAACGGTCCTGAATATGTTCTTTCTTTTTTCTATAACCAAGATGGGCAGTTTCAGCTAGCAAAGTATGTAGAGAGAAAGAAGCGTGAAGTAAAGCGCTTTTTAAAAGTAGTAAAAAGGTATAGCAAGCAAAACAATCGCGACGTTATTTATGAAATCGAACAATATTTGCAGCAAAATTTTCATCGAGATGTGAAGCTTCAAGAAATATCGGAACGTTTCTATCTAAGCCGTGAATACATTTCGAGAAAGTTTAAGCAAGAATTTCAAGAAAACATTTCAGATTATATGGTGAAAGTCAGAATGAATAAAGCCAAATCACTTTTACTAAATGAAGAACTAAAAATCTATGAAATTGCGAATATGATTGGATATCATGATGATAAATACTTTCGAAAAGTGTTTAAAAAAGTAGAAGGCATTACGCCAAACGAGTATCGCAGTTTGACCGTATAAAAAAAGCTGAAACTGTTTTATAACAGTTTCAGCTTTTTTTTATTTCATGATATCTAGACAGTGATCACATTTGTTTCCGTAGCATTCATGCTGTTCCTCGATGTCGTTTCCGCATTCTACGCACTTTTTATTGGGTAATCTTTTGAAAAATTCAGTCATTTTTTCTAACATTTTAAATCCCCTCCGTTGTTTTTGTTACTAACATTGTATTATAACAGATGATAAAATGTCAATTATGTTTTATAACAATTTAGCCTATTTTGCTATTCTAAGTGGTTATTTGTTGTATAACAATGAGTTATTTCGATAAAATGGCCGAAACGAGTGCCTTTCAGTTAGTTTTCAAAAAAAAGTAGGGTATACTGAACCTAATAAAAATAGTACGAAAGGGTGATTGAAATGAAAATAACTGTTATTGGTTTTTGGGGAGGATATCCCGCTGTTTCAGAAGCTACTTCTAGCTATTTAGTGGAGCACGATGGATTTCAGCTGCTTGTTGATTGTGGAAGCGGTGCATTGGCTCAGCTGCAAAAATATGCAAAGCCAGAAGAAATAGATGCTATGATTTTATCTCATTATCATCATGATCACGTGGCTGATGTCGGAGTATTTCAATATGCACGCCTCATTCAGACTCATCTAGGAAACGCTGTTAAGGAACTTTCTATTTACGGACATACATATGATCAGGAAAGCTTCAACAAACTTACTCATAAAGGAATTACTAAAGGGGTAGAGTATGATCCGAGTCAAAAACTTGAAATTGGGCCTTTTACCATCGAATTTATGAAAACGAAACATCCAGTCGTTTGTTATGCCATGAGAATAAGCGCCGGCAATCAAACTGTCGTGTACACAGCGGACTCTAGTTATTTAGAAGAGTTTGTTTCCTTCTCAGAAGAAGCAGATCTTCTTATTTGTGAATGTAATTTTTATGCCAATCAAGATGGAAGAGGCGCTGGACACATGACAAGTACAGAAGCCGGTACACTTGCTTCAAAAGCAAGTGTCAAACACCTCATGCTTACTCACCTTCCGCACTATGGAGAACATCAACAGCTAGTAGAGGAAGCCGCTGCTCATTATAGAGGTACGCTTACGTTAGCTGAATCAGGATATGTATGGGAATAACAAGGAGGAAAATGAATGTTATTTATTGATAATCAAAAAAATTATGATCCCCGAATTAACTTAGCAATTGAAGAATATGCGCTCAAGCATCTAGACATTAATGAGACATATCTGCTGTTTTATATTAATGAACCTTCTATTATTATTGGAAAAAACCAGAACACCATTGAGGAGATTAATACAAAATATGTTGAAGATCAGCAAATTCATGTAGTGAGACGTCTATCTGGAGGCGGAGCCGTTTATCATGATAAAGGAAATTTAAACTTCAGCTTTATTACGAAAGACGATGGAAATAGCTTTCATAATTTTAAAAAGTTTACCGAGCCGGTCGTGGAAGCGTTAAAGAAATTGGGAGTTAATGCTGAGTTAAGCGGACGAAATGATTTAATGGCCGAAGGACGGAAAATTTCTGGAAATGCTCAGTTTTCAACGAAAGGGAGAATGTTCAGCCATGGAACTCTTCTTTTTGATTCAGAGATTGAAAACGTCGTATCAGCGTTAAGAGTAAAAAAAGATAAAATTGAATCCAAAGGCATTAAGTCTATTCGAAATAGAGTAGCAAATATCAGCGAATTTTTAGAACAGAAAGTAACGGTGGAAGAATTTAGAGAAATGCTGCTTCGGTATATCTTTGACGGAGAAGAAAATATAACAGAATATAAACTAACGGAAAAAGATTGGGAAACGATTCATCAAATTTCTAAAGAGCGCTATCAGTCATGGGATTGGAACTATGGAAAATCACCTAAATTTAACTTACAGCACTCTCACCGCTTTCCTGTGGGACAAATTGACGTTCGTTTAGAAGTGAATAAAGGAAAAATCGATGCTTGCACCATTTATGGAGATTTCTTTGGAGTGGGGGATGTCCAGGAAGTACAGGAAAAATTAACAGGTGTTCGTTATGAAAAAGCTTCTATTGAACAAGCCTTAGAAGACATCGATATTCCACATTATTTTGGTAATATTACAAAAGAAGAGTTTGTTGAATTAATCTATTAAGAAAAAAGTCTGCTACATCAGGCTTTTTTTCTTTTTAAACAGATGAGTCTTGTCAATAGAACAGCAGTAACATTATAATAGAATAGAAGAAGTTAGAATTTTTACATTATTATGACTTAATAATGAATGGTTGTTCATTCATTCGTTATTAAAAGGAGGAAGTTATGAGATGAATTTGTCAGCACAGCTTCATAAAACAGCTGAGCAATTTCCACAAAAATCGGCATATGTTTTTATGGACCAAGAAACATCTTATGCAAATCTTGATGCATCGGTATCTAAGTTTGCTAATGGTCTGAAGCAATTAGGTGTAAAAAAAGGAGATCATATCGCTTTGATTGTCGGCAACTCGCCTCATTTTGTTATTGGATTGTACGGTGCTCTTCGAGTAGGAGCTACTGTTATACCCATTAATCCTATTTACACAGCGGATGAAATTAACTACATGCTTCAGGATGGAGATGTAAAAGCAGTTATTGCGGTTGATTTACTTCTCCCTATTTTAAAGAAAATCATTGGAAACACTCCATTTTTGGAACACGTTATCTTATGTGAAACGACAGATACAGTGGAAAATATACCTTCTTATTTTCACACGTTTTCCCAAGTTGTAAACAGAGGGGAAGCTACATATGATTTTCTTGAGTTAAAAGAAGAAGATGTGGCCATCATTCTGTATACGTCAGGAACGACTGGAAAACCAAAAGGAGCTATGCTTACACATAAGAATATTTATTCAAATGCCCAAGACGTAGCAGATTATTTAAGTATAAATGGGAATGACCGAGTCGTAGCTGCTTTGCCGATGTTTCACGTATTTTGTTTAACTGTTTCATTGAATGCGCCTTTAATGAATGGAGGAACGATATTAATCGAACCAAAATTCAGTCCATCTTCTATATTTAAATTAATTCAAAATCGACAAGCGACTATTTTTGCCGGCGTTCCCACAATGTATAATTTCTTACTTCAGCATGACAAAGGGAAAAAAGAGCACTTTCACACGGTAAGGCTTTGTATATCAGGCGGGGCATCAATGCCGGTGGCACTTCTAACCAATTTTGAAGGTAAGTTTGGGGTAATGGTAGCAGAAGGGTATGGATTATCTGAGGCTTCTCCTGTGACGTGTTTCAATCCGATTGACCGAGAGAGAAAAGCCGGTTCTATAGGCACATCTATTATGAATGTTGAAAATAAAGTGGTAAACGAACTAGGAGAAGAAGTAGAAGTAGGACAAGTTGGCGAACTTATCGTCAAAGGCCCTAACGTGATGAAAGGGTATTATAAGCTTTCTGAAGACACGGAATATGCTCTCCGAGATGGTTGGCTGTATACAGGTGACTTAGCAAGAATGGATAAGGAAGGTTATTTTTATATCGTTGACCGTAAAAAAGATTTAATTATTGTAGGAGGATATAATGTTTATCCTCGCGAAGTAGAAGAAGTGCTATATGCGCATCCAGATATTGTAGAAGTGGCTGTTATCGGAGTCCCTGATCCTTCTTTAGGTGAATGTGTTAAGTGTTACGTGGTTTGCAATAATCAAGAGATAACGGAAGAGAAGCTTATTGCCTACTGCAAAGAGCACCTTGCTAAATATAAAGTGCCAAGTGAAATTGAATTTTTAAAAGAACTTCCTAAAAATACAACGGGAAAAATTTTACGGCGTGCACTGAAGCAACAAGTATCTCAGGAGCGATAAAATGAAAGCGATTCCAAATTGGAGGTGGTAAAAGGATGTCATCTATTTCTTATGAAATGAAGGGACACGTCGCCCATTTGATACTGAACCGTCCGGAAGCGATGAATGCTTTTAATTACGATATGCTTAAAGAATTGGAAGAAGTAATTGAAGGAATTCGTATTCAAAAAGATATTCGAGTTGTGACGTTTAAAGGGGCAGGTGAAAAGTCTTTTAGCGTAGGGGCCGATTTAAAAGAACGTAAAACCCTCTCTGATCAAGAAGTAAAGCGCAATATTTACAAAATAGGAGAAGTGTTTTCGAAGATAGAGCAGCTTCCTCAGCCAACGATAGCAATCATCAATGGATATGCATTTGGAGGAGGAATGGAGCTGGCTTTAGCATGTGATTTCCGGATTGCTTCAACCGAAGCGCTTATGGGTTTAACGGAAACAAGCTTAGCGATTATACCAGGCGCAGGAGGAACACAGCGTCTCCCTCGGTTAGTTGGGGAAGCAAAAGCAATGGAACTAATTTTAACAGCTCAGCGTCTCTCAGCATCAGAAGCGAAAGAATGTGGTCTAGTAACGAAGGTGGCTCCCGGATATGAAATAGAAGAAACAATAGATATTTTTATCTCTCTTTTATTGAAAAATGGGCCAATTGCACTTCAGCAAGCAAAATTTGCTATCAAAGAAGGAATGAAGGCCGATTTGCAGACTGGTTTGCAAATTGAACGAAAAGCATATGAGTTAACGATTCCGACAGAAGATCGTCTCGAGGCGCTTCAAGCATTTGCTGAGAAGAGAAGACCTAGTTTTAAAGGGAAATAAGAAAGGGCTGTCTAATGGACAGCTCTTTTTTAGTTTCTTCTATAAGAATAATAAAAAAGAATATGTAAAAGCGCAGGAACAAAGAAGGCAAAGTTACAGCTGGCTTTTGTCTATAATACGTTGCAGTAGTCGTTGTTCAAATCTATAAATAATAGTTTTTAATTTTTTCTTTAAAAACCGTTGACTTTAGTTAAAATATATTTTATTATTATAAAGCGTCGTTGAGACATACCGTTAACAACGAAGCTAAAAAAAGAATTTTAAAAAGTTGTTGACATTACGTTGATAACTTGATAAGATGATAAAGTCGCTTAAGAGCGGCGGTTGAACTTTGAAAACTGAACAAAGCGACAAACGTCAACGTTAATTTTTATTTTTTAAATGAGCAAGTCAAACATTTCTTCGGAGAGTTTGATCCTGGCTCAGGA
>Ga0105243_10002586_pt1 | contig 15104 bp, 10 predicted proteins | sample KBSM34metaG_FD_81525 | JGI IMG/M metagenome (GOLD analysis project Ga0105243, IMG submission 81525) | Miscanthus rhizosphere microbial communities from Kellogg Biological Station, Michigan, USA - KBS M3-4 metaG | ecosystem: Host-associated > Plants > Roots > Rhizosphere > Soil | place...
GTGGTGGTTGAAAACTCTGAAACGCTCGCTGGTGCTGGTTGCGGAAATACAGAGCTCCAGAGTGCAAAATTCTTTCGCCGCAGAAGTGCAATCGGAGTATTTCGCACCGGCCCTGATCCCCGTGCTCTCTCTCCATTCTCCACGGCCGCCGCACGCGCAAGTGGGGTGAGTCGCGCCCAAACCACTTCGCCAGACAAGCACAAAGCGTCGAGCCACGCAGGATCGTATTCAACCATGCGCGCGGGTAGCAGTTCGCCTTCCCACGCTGCCGCGGGCGCCTCCACACCTTCCAACTGCTCGATAATCGCTTTGAGGCTCTCCGGGCCTTCCATCTGGTGGTCGGGCGCGACCTTTTGCCATGCAAGCAGGAAGCGGATGAAGTCGCTGCTGGCGACTGGTTCAATCTCCTGACGCAGTCGATTCAGTGTGTAACTGTGAATGCGAGCAAGGAGGCGACGCGCGCTCCACTCAGTTTCCGTTGTGCCCGGCGTGAACTTCCCGCGGATTACAAAACCTTCTGCTTCGAGCTTCAGCAGCGCAGTTTCGATTTCCAGCTTGTTGAGACCGGAAGAATCGATCAGTTGCTGGACAGTTACTGGTCCCAATCCTTCCAGTCGTCCGCGAATGATCTCGACGAGGGCGTCTTCAGGAGTCCACTCCATGCGCGAGACACTTTCAGGCGCGACAATCGGCGGATCAAGTTGTGCGTTGGGATAGTTTGGTTGGAGTTGCGGCAGGCGCTCGGCGGCAACCCATAACTTCTTTGCCGCTCCAACAGTCATGACTGCGGCACGACGATCAGCATTCAACTCCGCAAAGAATTCCTGCCAGCCTGAGCCTTCTTGTTCTGTCAGGAAGCCGAGCTCGACAAGCGCATCGTGAAGTTCGTCTGCATTGCGCGGCTCGGGCCAAACTTCCTCGCGCACACGATCGATCGCCGCCTGATCGAGTTTGCCCATATCACTGGCCGTCTCCGGATCGAGCCAGCGACGTTGAAACACCGCCCGCGTGCGACGTTCCTCGAGCGGTGCGTCATCAAGATAAGCGTATGGTCGCGCGTTGAGTATTTCCTGTGAGAGGGGCGAAGCCTCAATCACGTCCCGAGCAAAAAGGTTCTTCTCGTTTCGCTCGATGGAGGTCAGCAGACGCTCGAGGCCGTCGATGTCCATCGCTTCTTCCAGGCAGTCTTTGACTGTTTGATCGACGAGCGGATGCGTTGGAATCTCCCTTTCGCCGCCGGTGAGATTCTCCGCACACGCCACCTGGTCCGGGAAGATGGCAGTGAGAAGATCTTCCGCATCCATGCGCTGCAACTGCGGCGGGATCTTGCGACCACCACGACGCCGCAGCACGGCGAGCGAGCGAGTCACGTTCCAGCGCCAGCGAATATTCCACATCGGCGCATCAAGCAACGCCTGACACAAAAGCTGTCTTACAGTCTTGGAGTTCAGATAATGAAAAACGTCGTCGAGCGGAAAACTGTGTGTTGGTCCAAGTGACAGAACAATCGCATCTTCAGTAGCCGCCGCCTGCAGTTCGAAGTTGAACTTGCGACAAAACCGCTTCCGCAATGCGAGGCCCCAGGCCCGATTGATACGACTTCCAAACGGCGAATGCAGAACTAGCTGCATGCTGCCACTGTCGTCAAAGAACCTCTCCAGAACGAGATTGTCCTGCGACGGCATCACTCCCAGCACGATCTTCGCACCCGCCAGATAATCAACAATCTGCTCCGCCGCGGATTGAGATACTCCCACCTCTTCCGTCAGCCATTCCAACGCCCCTTCGAGATTAACCCCAGATCCGTCTTCTTGATCCGCGTTAATCCGCGCCCCGACTTCTTCCCGCAACCTCGACACCGACACCGATAATTCATGCGTCCGGGCCGGCGCTTCACCGAGCCAGAAAGGAATCGAAGGCGGCTGCCCGTGAGCATCCTCGACTCGAACTTTCCCCTGCTCAACTCTCAGCACACGCCACGAAGTATTCCCCAGTTGAAAGATATCGCCCTGCAAACTCTCGATCGCAAAGTCTTCATTCACCGATCCGATCACCAGTTCGCTGGGCTCGAGCACGACTGCATAGTCAGCCGTATCCGGAATCGCGCCACCTGACGTGATCGCAGCCAGTCGTGCGCCTCTGCGGCCCCGCAGTCGCTGGTTGACGGCGTCGTGATGCAGATAAGTCGAGCGCCGCCCACGCTTCGTCGTAAATCCTTCCGCAAGCATGCGCACGATCGAATCAAACTGGTCGCGTTCCAGATTGCGATAGGGATAGGCGCGTCTGACAGTTCGGAAAAGATCGTCTTCGGACCACTCTTCAGCGGCGACCGCAGCCACGATCTGCTGCGCCAGAATGTCCAGAGGCTTTTCAGGAATCTCCAGACGGTCAAGTTCACCACGACGAACCGAATCGATAATCGCCGTACACTCAACTAACTCATCGCGAGAGAGCGGAAAAATCCTGCCTTTTGGAAAACCGGCAACGGTGTGATTCGACCGTCCGACACGTTGCAGGAAACTGGCGATTGAACGAGTTGAGCCAAGCTGGCAAACGAGATTCACATCGCCGATGTCGATACCCAGTTCCAGGGATGCGGTGGCAATGAGCGCACTCAGTTCGCCCGACTTTAGTCGTTGCTCGGCCACTAGTCGCTGTTCACGAGCGAGACTTCCGTGGTGTGCGGCAATGTTCTCCTCGCCGATTCTTTCACCGAGATGACGCGCGACACGTTCAGCGAGCCGGCGTGTGTTCACGAAGATGAGGGTGGTCTTGTGCTGGCGAATCAGTTGCGCGAGTCGATCGTAAACTTCATCCCAAACCTCGCCTGACATCACCGCCTGCAGAGGCGACTCGGGCAATTCGATCGCGATGTCGAGTTTTCTTGCATGACCACTGTCGATGATGGTGCAGTCAGGAATGTTGTTAGCATCGATGTTCTCAGTGCCGACGAGGAAGCGCGCGACTTCTTCAATCGGTCGCTGCGTTGCCGAAAGACCGATGCGAACCAGAGATCCGTTTTGTGAGACGAGTTGTTGCAGTCGTTCGATCGAAAGCGCCAGGTGCGAACCGCGCTTGTCTCCCACAACCGCATGAATCTCATCGAGAATCAGTGTTCGCGCAGTCTCCAGCATGCGGCGTCCGCCTTCGCTGGTCAGCAGGATGTAAAGCGACTCCGGCGTCGTGACGACGATGTGTGGCGGGCGCTTTGTCATCGCAGTTCGTTCCGAAGCGGGCGTGTCGCCGGTGCGAACGAGTGTGCGGATGTTGACTTCAGGCAGACCGAGCGCTTTCAGCTCCTGCTGAATTCCTTCGAGGGGAACCTGGAGATTGCGTTGGACGTCGTTGCTGAGAGCTTTCAGCGGTGAGACGTAGATGACGTGAGTGGAATTGTCGAGCTGGCCCTCCAGACCGAGTCTCACAAGGTCATCGATGGCTGAGAGAAATGCTGCGAGAGTTTTTCCGGATCCTGTTGGCGCGGCGATGAGGGTGTGCCGGTGTTTCTTAATCTCGGGCCACGCCCGCAACTGCGGATCAGTGGCTGCGGGAAAGCTGCGCGCAAACCAGCGCGCGACCGCTGGATGGAAAATCTCTAGATTCATAAGGGACCAGGATTATACTCCGTTCGCCTCTGGCTTGCATAGCTGGGCCACGAGCCCACAGATGAAACGCACCGATCCGTTACCAATCCGCGTTCACTCGAACTGTTTCCTGAACCGCTCGAATTGTTCTTTCAGCTTCTCGACTTCAGCAGTCAATGCTTCGACTTTTTCTTCCAAGCTCGTGCGACGTGACGCCGGAGTCGCCGGAGCTTGCTCGATGGCCTGGAGGTCAATCTCACCTGACAGCAAGTGAGCAAAGCGTCCGTCCTTCTGTCCCGGTTGACGAGGTAAACGCGCGACTAATGGATCAGGATCTCGCGTGATGAGTTTGTTGAGCGTCTCCTCAACTTCTTCAAGACTCGCAAACTCGTGCAAGCGCCCACCATTCCCACGCAACTCACCGAGCGTTTGCGCGCCGCGCAACATCAAGACACACATCAAGGCCATTTCCGGATGACTCAGGTGCATTACCTCCGGGACCACGTGCTTGTATTTCGGCACGCGACTAGTGCTGCCGTAAAAGACGTAGGCGAGGTTCTTTTCGCGGAGACTTTCCAGGGCGTCCGCAACCTGGTTCTCGGAATACGACGTGACCGGGTTGCGGTTGTTCTTCTGATTGCACGCGAGTGTCAGGGCGTTGAGCGTCAGAGGATAGTATTCGGGCGTGGTCACTTGCTTCTCGATCAGCGACCCCAACACACGCGTTTCGATGTCCGACAGGATTGTTTCCATCACGATTTTTCACGCAAAGACGCAAAGGGAGCAAAGAAGGGCTCTGCTTCGTTGAATAAGCTTTGCTTCCTTTGCGCCTTTGCGTGAAATTACTTTCTAGTTTCTATTGATCCTCATCCACACTGCTCGGTCTTTGCCCTTGCCCACGACCCTCTGAACGTCCAACGCTCAGGTTGTCGTAGTTCAAGGCGGCATTGAACAACAGGAAGAACTCACCCTGCGTTTGATGTCGCCACATCGGATTCGTCGCAAACATCACCACGTGACCCCGCCCGACCGGCACATCGACAATCGCGGGCCGGTTCGCGAGTTCGTTACCACCTGCGAGCATGCCGCTCACGAGCAAGTTCTTCTCATCATTCGCAAATCGCAGCACGACTCGTGGTCTGAGCTGTGGTGGCGTAAAGAATGGACTCTCGCGCTGGTCAGCATCCGGATCCGGGCGGTTATTAGGATCGGCAGGCCTTGGTTGCGGCATCGCTTGAATCACGTCCGGATCGGTAACACTGCCACGTCCCGAAGCACGCGATCCAGCACCACCCTGACCGCCTCCGCCACCACCGCCAAAACCACCGCCTCCACCGGCCGCTACCTGCAGCAGCGGCGCCTGACTGAAGTAAATCGGCAAACCTGCGTCGTAACCATATGCAATCGGACTCTTCCGATCCGCAAATGTCGAGTTGTAAATCGAACCGCGGGCCTGAAGTTTATCTGCCGGCTGGATCGAAACGCCGTTGGTGATGCCGTAATCGATTGGTACCTGAGCCACGCTGCCGATGGTGATAAACAATCCGCCGTCCTCTATGAACTTTTGCAGATTCGCGACACCGGCAACGTTCATCCCGCCACGCATGTCGTCAGTCTGATCCGGCGAGTTACCGAAGTTCGGCGTCACAGTTGATTGCTTCCACGGGATCGCATCGCCACGCTTCGGCATCCCGTTAACGATCGTCTGCGCCGATCCACCGACAGGCGGGAAGATCAGCACGTCAAACTTCTCGCGAAGATTCGGCGTGTTGCGAATCACGTGATCGGAAATGTACGTGTAGGGAATCTGAAACTTGTCGAATTCGATCCGGAACCAACCTTCGTTTTGCGTGTTGGTCCAGGTATGAACAATCGCGATGCGCGGCACTGCCAGCTCGTGAGTTTTGACGTCAGGCAGTTTGTCTACGCCGGCCGCTTTGAGACCAAGCTCAGTGACGGCTGACTCCAAACGAGCGCGCAAGTCCGCCGGATTGCCATCCTTCTTCAAGATAAACGAGCCGGTATTGAACTGCTGATCGCCAATCTTGAACGAATCTTCCGCAGCACTCATCTTCACGTCTTTCAGCCTGAAGCGAAGCGTGGCGAGTGTGTTGTCGGTGTTGTGATTGATGACGTATGCGACCGCGGAAGCAGGACCGGAAAGCTGTCCGGTTACCTTCGCGTCTTCTGTGAGCAAGGTCGCAGGCGCGTCGAGCACGGTCTTGTCGACAACACGCACGGTCTTCACGTTACGCATCGCGCCCATCGTCCAACCGGTATCGTCGTACGGAGCCGGATCGCTGACGTTGTAATACTGCGTGTCGAGCAGCATGTCCGCCATGCGTGAGTACGGTTGGTCCATCCGGACGATGTAAGAGCCTGCCGGATACTTCTGATCCTTAACACTGAACTCCTTCGTGGCGCGATGCACTTCAACTCCCTGGAGGCGCAACAAATTGACCATGTCAGCAGCTTCAACAGGTCGCGGCGTGTCGCCGGGAATGATGTACGCGGCAGGCCCTTCGTTCGAGGCTTTCGCTATCGAGCGCTTGCTCTTCAGATAGAAGTTGTTCAGAAATCGCTCTTTTTCTTTAGCAACAAAGTTCATCGCGAACAGGATTGCAGACTGTTGCATGTTGACGTTGTTGCGCATGGACCAGTTCACGCGCGGAAACGGCGGATTGGGCCGGTACCAGACGCGCGACGTTTGATTGGCCTGGAGAGTTCGCTCGCGCGTGTCGGCGCCACCGTTGCCGAATGTCTCGTAGAAACGGCCGATAGAGTTGTGACCGGTCGCGATGTAGAGCATGTAGTTCGGCGCCCAGCCATCGTAGAAGCCGTGTGTCCAAACTCCGGGTACACCGCGCTTCGTCATCTCTTCGATCTCGTGATACGCGAGCAACTGGAACTCGTCGATCGCGAGTGGATCGAGCCAGGCGTTGTATGGCCCTGTTCCGGTCATCGTGTAGAGATACGGCACCGACTCGTGTAGATCGTGAAGCACCGTCGGGTGATACTCGAGGAACGTCCGCATCTGGTTGCGCGTGAGTGCGAGCGCGAGTCCCAAGCCGTCGCGGTTGTTGTCGTGTGCAACGTATTTGCCCCAGTAAAGCAGTGGCGGCGTAGGTTTGCCCGGATTAGCCTTCCGATAGTTGTAGAGATCGACCATGCGATCGCGGCCGTCGACTTCGAGCGCCGGAGTGATCATCACGATCATGTTCTTGCGAATGTCTTCGATGAACGGCGAATCCTCGACGGCCAGACGATAAGCCATCTCCATCAGCATTTCCGGGGAGCCGGTTTCGGGCGAGTGGATCGAGCCGGACGCCCAGTAGAACGGCTTCGCTTCTGCAATCAGCGTCTGTGCTTCGGTGTCGTTAATCTTTCGCGGATCGGCGAGTTTTGCGGTGATCTCTTTGTAACGATCGATCTTGGCAAGATTCGCTTCATCACTCACGAGCACGAGCATTTGCTCGCGTCCCTCTTCGCTCTTCTCAGGCGCAATCAACACGCGCACGCGCGGCGACGCTTTCGCGAGCTCGCGATAGTAGCGATAGAGATCTTTTGTGTACGTGAGCTTGTTTGGAGTTCCGACTGCGTAGCCGAGGATCTTATCGGGAGAAGGCACCTTGTCAGACAGCGGCAGGTGATCGACGAGTTCCGTCATGAAGTATTTTTCAGTAGTGTACTCCGCGATCTTCGCGCCGTAAGCTGTGTCGAGTGGTGATTTTGGTGTCGTGTATTTCGGATTGACCGGAGTGTTTTTCGCGGGACTCGCCGAACTACTACCTGCTTCAGTGCCGCCTCGCGATTCAGTCTGCGCGACGACGGACGCCGTCACAAACACCACAAGAACACAACAGAAGAATACTCTTCGAAGTATTGGGGACATGATGTATCTCCTTCGATTAGGTAGGCCCGATCTGATCTGTGTAAATCTCTTCCGAAGATCCGTAATCCGTGGTTACAAATCTGTGGCTAACCGAAATCCCGAAGTCATCCAACGCTCGTGGGCATGAAAGAAGTTTCGGTACGTGGCCCGGATGTGCAACTGCGGCGTGGCAAACGACCCGCCCCGCAAAACCTTCTGATTGACGAACCACTTGTCGTTGTATTCGTCAAACTCGGATTTGAATCCCGGATACGGCACGTAGTCGGAAGTGGTCCACTCCCAAACGTCGCCAATCATCTGCTGGCAGCCGTAAGCGTTCGCGCCTTCCGGAAAGGCGCCGATGGGTGCAACTGACCAGAAACCATTCTCAAAAAGATTTGTGTTGCCGGTGCCGGGGTCAGTATCGCCCCACGGAAATGCTGTCCTGACTTTGCGAGGCGCATCATAGCATGCCGCCTTCTCCCATTCCGCCTCGGTCGGCAGCCTTTTGCCGGCCCACTTGGCAAACGCAGACGCTTCGAAGTAACTGACGTGACAAACCGGCTCATCTTTTCGATTTGCGACAGGATGCAGACCTGAAAAGTCGCGAATCATCCATTCGTTGTCGTGCAATTCCCAGTAAAGCGGTGCTCGCCATTGTTCCTGATTTACCGTTGCCCAACCTTCTGAAAACCACCAGCGGAAGTTTTGATACCCACCATCGTCAATGAATTCCAGAAAGTCACCGTTGCTCACAGGGGCTTTGGCGAGCGCGAAGTCCTGCAGGAAAACTTGATGCGTGGGCTTTTCGTTATCGAATGCAAACTCATAGGAACGAGGGTGGGCCGGTTGATAACCCAGCGAGAAGAGTCCGCCTTCAATCTCAGCCATCCCCTCGACCTTCGACGTTGGTTGCGGTAACGGTGTGATTGAAGCGTCAAACTGGTCGCACAGAAGATGCTTGATGTCGTAGACGAGCAATTCCTGGTGCTGCATCTCGTGCTCAAGACCTAATCTCACGAGGGACAGCACTATCTCCGGTAGTTTCTCCGGCGATTCCAATACTGAAAGCACCTGCTCGTCGATGTGCTTTCGATAGGCGACCGTTTCTTTCACAGTCGGGCGCGACTTCGTGCCGCGTTTCGGCCGTTCGATTCGTTCACCGAAACCTTCGTAATACGAGTTGAAGTAGAAGAGGAAGTCTTCTGAATAGACTCGATAACCGGGCTTGTGAGCTCGCAGAACTGTTTCGAAGAACCACGACGTGTGGCCGATGTGCCAGCGTGGCGGGCTCATGAATTCGGCCGTCTGGATTACATAATCCTCGATCTCGAGCGGCGCGACGATCTCCATTGTGCGCGCTCGAACCTGCTTGTACAGATCCGCTATTGAAACGGTATCCGGCCCTGAAATCTCACGAATCGTTGAAGCCATGGTTTGGAGCAATAATAACTCTTGGCTGGCGAAAATAATAATTGGTCCTATAGGACGTATAAGACCTATACCGATTCCATGTAGCGACGAGCGTTGAATTTCTTTGCCATGCTTCGCGACGTCATGTAGCGGATGGTGCCAAAGATCTCTCGCTCGAACCACGGGCGGTCGTGTTTGCCGAAGCACCAGAGAATGCCCGCGTAGGAATTCGGGTCGCGGCCGTCAAGGGCGTATTTGTTGTTCAAATGCACGAGGAGTTCAAACGCCATTTCATACGTTCGCTGCCACTCGATCACCTTCTTGCCCCAAAGCATCCGCACGTAGTTGTGCAAATGGCCGGTGTTGACCAATTCGCGCTGGGCGGCATTCCAGAGATCGTCGTAAGTTTCAGCCGCCTCGATCTTTTCTTCGTCAATCAGTTCGGAACGTGGATCGTCTGCGTGGTCTCGCATGGTCTGCAAAGCCCAGGGCGGCAGCGATTTGAGTGAGTCGTAGTGAGGATTGTGTCGCGTCAGATTAAAGGAAAGCTCACGCCGGACGATCGCCTGTTCGAGAAATGCATCCTTTGCCACTTTGGGAGCCTTCGCGTCTTCGACCGCCGCGACAATTTCCTGAATCGAGAGGAAGCCAAAATGAAGATACGGGCTCAGACGGGAGACGCCATCAAGCGAAGGTTCGTTATGCGTCTTGTCGTAGTGAGGCAGGATACTGCTCACGAAGTGTTTGAGCCGCGCGCGTCCAGCTTTTGTGCCGCCGTGGTAAAGGCTCGAAGGTTTGACGCTGTGATCGATATCACACTGCGCGACGAGCTCCGAAATATTGTCGGCGGTTACGTTTGTCTCGGGACATTCAACCTCGAGCGCGGGTTTCTGCACATCTAGATGTGGCGTAACGATACTCCGAGGCAAATCCGGAAGTAGCCGCTGGATTTTGGGACGAATCGTGTACGCGGCGTATTCCTCTTTCGGCAGCGCGGAGAGTGGAACCATGCCATTGGCATCGACGGCGTACACCGGCAGATTCAACTTGGCGATGCGTTCGTTATGCTCCGGGATTATGAAACACGGATAGTCGTCTGTGACCAGCAGCGCTGCTTCGTGCGCGAGTTGTGCAACAGTGCGCTTCGGATCGCGGTCGTGTCGCTGCAGGTAGAAAATGTAACGGATCCCACGTTCTGAAAACTCCGCCTGTTTCTCGGCAACGCCTTCGAGGATGAACGTGTGTAGACGATCATTCGCCCACGGGTAGTAAAACTTCAGTCCTTCGTAGACGACGAGTGGAAGCCTATGCTCGTTTGCCATCTGGATGGCGAAGTTAAGCGCGTAATTGTGACTGGCGCGCTTGAACATCTGCATACAGTAAATGACGTAGCCGCCTTTTGTGTTTACTTTGCAGTCGTTGAGTTTAGTAACCCTGCTTGAAAGATCCATCTCACCCGCCGCCGTTGACGATAATTGAACATGGGGCTGGGGGAAAAACGCGACCGATGAGGCGTGCGTGGGGATAGTGTTTGTTGAGCGCGGCAAGGAGTGGTTTCGCTTTGTCTTCCGAGATAGCGATCAGCATGCCGCCTGCGGTTTGGGGATCGAATAGCAGCTTCACGAGACTTTCATCGACAGACTCATCGATCTGCACATCAGCTCCGACATACTCGCGATTTGTCTTGTCACCGCTCGTCAACATTCCCTGAGAGGCTAATTCCAGCGCGCCGTCGAGTAGAGGCACTGCGGAAGCATCGATCTCGATTGTGACTTTACTCGCGCACGCCATTTCCCAGGTGTGACCCATAAGCGCAAAGCCGGTGACATCGGTCGCCGCTTTGACGTCAAACTCGCGCATTGCTTCGGCTGCGTACTTTCCGGGCGTCAGCATCGTCTCAACAGAACCGGCAATGACTGAATCTACAGCACGCGCCTTCTTAATTCCCGTGGAGATAACTCCCGTTCCGATCGGTTTAGTGAGAATGATCACATCGCCAGGCCGCGCGCCTGCGTTCGTCGCAACCTTGTTTGGATCGATCACTCCGGTTACCGAGTAACCAAACATGATCTGTTCGTTATCTACACTGTGACCACCAATCAGTGTGACGCCATATTTGTTTATTGTCTCCAGACCGCCGCGCATGATCTCACCGAGAATCGCCGGGTCGACACCTTTCTTTGGGAAGCACGTGATCGCCATCGCCGTGATCGGAGTTCCGGCCATAGCCCAGACGTCATTAATAGAATTGAGCGCCGCGATGCGACCGTAGTCATACGGGTCGTCGACTATTGGAGTGAAGAAATCGAGCGTCTGCACGAGTGCGAGGTCGTCGCGAAGGCGGTATACACCCGCGTCGTCAGCTGTATCGAAGCCGACAATCAGATTCGGATCCGCGGGTTGTTTAGGTAGCCCGCTCAAAACTTGAGCGAGTAAGCTCGGGCTAAGCTTCGCCGCTCAACCAGAACACGAAACCATCTCAGTCAGTCGCATCAGTGTCACCTCCTTTCACAAATCCTGTTAATCCTGTCAAAAGGATTGCTTTCTTGCAAACCCCTGACTATAACTCGATCAAATGCCGAAACAGATCGTCCGCATTGGTCCCGCCGGGTGGTCCTACAAGGACTGGGAAAATGTGGTCTATCCGCAGAAACCGGGGAAGTCGTTTGATCCACTCGAGTATCTCGCGCGGTTTTTCAATACGATTGAAATCAACAGCAGTTTTTACCGGCCGCCGACTCCTTCGACGACGAAATCATGGGCCAATCGCGTTGCGGGGAACAAGGAGTTTGCTTTCAGCGCCAAGTTGCACCGTCTGTTTACACATGAACGGGGGAAAGCGACGAAGAAGGATGAGAAGGAGTTTCGCACCGGAATGGATGTGCTGGTGAAGGCCGGAAAACTCGGTGCCGTGCTGCTGCAGTTTCCATGGTCGTTCAAAAACACGCCTGACGACCGTGTTTACCTGGCAAGGTTGTTGGAGAAGTTTTCTGATTATCCGCTGGTGCTTGAGGTTAGGCATACCTCATGGAACACGCCGGAGATGTATGAGTGGCTCGAGGAACGCGGCGTTGGGATCTGCAATATCGATCAACCTGTGTTTAAGAAATCTATTCGGCCGCAGGCTTTAACGACGTCGCGCGTAGGTTATGTCAGGATGCACGGCAGGAACTATCAGAACTGGTTTCGGGATAAAGCGCCACGTGATGAACGTTACAACTATCTCTATTCGATCGATGAGCTGGATCCGTGGCTGGTGCGAATCAAAGAGGTCGCGAAGCAAACTCGCGAGACTTACGTGATTACGAACAATCACTTCCGTGGGCAGGCTGTTGTTAATGCGATCGAGATTAAAGCGGCTCTGAAAGAGGAACCTGTTCCCGCTCCAGAACCGCTGTTCAAGGTTTATCCGAGGTTAAAGGAGTCGGCAACGCCTGAAGAAGGCGAGAGTGATCTGCTTTTCGAGTGATGGCTTCACAGGATTTACAAGATTTGCAGGATGAACAAGACTAAATCCTGTTCATCTTGAAAAATCTTTTTAATCCTATAAAACTAACCTCCAGCACCACGCTCGATCAGTTGTGCGAACGACACTGGCAAACCATCAGGATCGATCGCAACGGCGAGCTTAATCCCCTCACCTTCACGCTGCATCGGCGGCATCACAAACTTGATTCCCTTGGCTTTCAGTTCCTCGTAAGTCCTGTCGACATCATCGACATTAAAACCAATCGAACACGCGCCTGCGACTTTTGACGGGTCGCCCGCCGGAGGCTGCGTGCTGGGAACGCCACCGCCATGAAGTGCGAGCGTCGTAGTCCCTGTCGCAAACTCGGTCCAATCAGGCGATTGAAACTTCAACGGAATCCCCAGCTTATCTCGATAAAACTCAACCGAGCGCTGCATGTCGGAAACAACAATCATCGTGTAGTCAAGCTGTTTGAACATTTTCGGCATCCTCCCTTATTGTCGTCTGCGCGTTTTGTTGCTTCCCATAGACACGATCACGTCGAATTCATCCTTGGTCAAAGGCATCACTGACAGTTGCGACTGCCGAATCAAAGGCAGTTGGCTAAGCCGTTTGTCGTACCGGATCGCAGCCAACTGAACCGAATTCGCCAGCGGCTTAACCGGTTTGAGATCAACCGCCACCCACTGCGGATCGTCGGCAGTCGGATCGGGATATGCACCCTTTACAACTTCTGCTAATCCGACGACTTCTTTTCCCTTGCCGGAATGATAAAAGAGGACCTTGTCTCCGGGTTTCATCGAGCGCAGATTGTTTCTGGCTTGAAAGTTCCGCACACCAGACCAGTCAGTGCTGCCATCCTTTACGAAATCGTCCCAGGAGTAGGTTTCAGGTTCCTGTTTCACCATCCAGTAATTGCTCTTGTTTTTAGTAGCTTTCATGAAAGTGACCTTGATCCTCTACAATTCGGGTATTAGACCATCTCGAATACAAAGGACGAAACATGCTCAAAGAGGGATCGACTGCACCCGCATTCAAAACCAAAGACGCCAACGGCGAAACTGTCAGCCTGAAAGATCTGCGCGGACAGAAGGTGGTGCTCTATTTCTACCCGAAGGACGACACGCCAGGTTGCACTAAAGAGGCCTGTTCCTTTCGTGACGCTTTTTCCAAGTTCAAAAAGCAGGGTATTACAGTGTTGGGTGTTTCACCAGACAGCGAAAAGTCTCACCAGAAGTTTGCGACCAAATACAGCCTTCCCTTTACACTTTTAGCCGACACGGATCGAAAGATCGTGGAGGCTTACGGTGTTTGGGGAGAGAAGAAGTTTATGGGACGAACGTACATGGGTGTTCATCGAACCACCTTCTTGATCGATGAGAAGGGCAAGATCAAAAAGATTTTCGAGAAGGTAAAGCCCGAAGACCACGCCAGTGAGGTACTCCAGGCGTTTTCGTAAACACGGATGAACGCGGATGAAAAACCGATTTATCGATCAGAGGCTAGGCTGCCACCCAGCCTCCGATTTTTTCGGGTTCACCTTCCGGGTTTCTTCCGGGCATCAATCCCTGCAAACAACTGAACGAACTCGGCACGTCCCGCTTTCTAGCCGGGAGACGTGGCTCATCGTCCAACATTGCAGTCTCGGCTGTCTCGTTAAGGAAATAGAGCCGAGTGTTATCTACAACCTGCGTTCTAATCTCGTGAGTCCAAAGCAGGAGATTGGCTAATGCGTCTCCTATTTCGTCCTTTCCGAGTTTTGTTTCCTGCGCGATTTCGCGTTGTGTGCGCGAGCCGCGTCTGATCGCATCGCGAACACGCTCGACGGGAGACAACTTGCTCATTGCTTTCGCGTGATAGTGACCATTGCTGGATGAATCACCTGAAAGCAGTTCCGCAATTTCAACTTGCTGCGAAATGTATTTCTTACGGGCGGTTTTATATTCCTTCAAAGCGCGACGGCTCTGAGTGACCTTTTGACGAATGCAGCTCTTGCAATAGAGATTGCGTCCATCTTTGCGCGCGCGACAAATTCCAAATTCGGATATTGGAAGGTCACTGGTACAAATCGGACAATTTTTTACTTGGGGGGGTAACTGTATCTCGGTCATCACACAACTCCGGCTGGGCATCAAGACTTAGCTTGCAATCCGTAAACGGACAACACTTCACCTTCGTCCGGCTCCTAACTCCTCCGGCAAAGGCATCAATTTGTGGGTTTAATTTATTGGCGAAGATCCCACTGGGCAATCGCCTAGATTGCCTTGCGCAACTCACCACAAGTCACGCCCCACCATTTCCTGACTCTTCGTTGAAGGCTTCCGGGCAATTGCGAGAAAAAGATGAGAGCTAGTTAACCTTCAGACGATCATTCAACAGGCCGCTGATCCAACTTTGTAAATGGCAATCAATATGTCAGCGAGGGATTCGCATTATAGACATCAACACTTTTTTTGCAATACCTTTTTCAGATTTGTTTCGACTCAAAATCAACTCCAATTTTTTGACGATCGATCCGTTAACCAATGTTACTTTCAAGTTACGCAAACGTCTCTTGAATGAGAGGATACGTGATCACATCACTCCCTTGAAGCGAATGTTTTTGTGTCTGGATCGTCGCAAGCGCATCTGAGAGACATGCGATTTCATTAGAGAATTCGAATGCAATTACGTACTCCAAAAACTGTTCGCCGAATGTTTGGCGCAACTAGTTCGTGTTTATTTTTTGTGGTCCTACAATTAGTTGGGCGCTCACAGAATCGATGGACCA
>Ga0105243_10002587_pt1 | contig 15098 bp, 15 predicted proteins | sample KBSM34metaG_FD_81525 | JGI IMG/M metagenome (GOLD analysis project Ga0105243, IMG submission 81525) | Miscanthus rhizosphere microbial communities from Kellogg Biological Station, Michigan, USA - KBS M3-4 metaG | ecosystem: Host-associated > Plants > Roots > Rhizosphere > Soil | place...
CCCCATCGAACCGGAGGTGTTCCCGTTGAGACGACTGTTGGTGCTCCTCGCCGTGCTCGGCCTGCTGGCATCCGCATGCACAGGCGGCGACGACAACGAGAGCGCAGCCACCGGCGAGACCGCGTCCGGCCCCGTCACGCTCACGTTCTGGCATGGCTATACGGAGTACGAGAAGGACTCGTTGTACGCGTTGCTCGACCAGTGGAACGCCGAGAACCCCGACATCCAGATCGACCCGCTGTTCGTCAACAACGACAACGCGCTGCAGAAGCTCACGGTCGCCCTGCAGGGAGGCCAGCCGCCGGACATCACCTACCAGTACGGCTCGTCGCTGCCGCAGCTCGCGGCGGCGCCCGGCCTGGTCGATCTCACCGACTGGGTCCAGAGCCCCGAGGTCAACTGGGAGGACTTCGTGGCCGGCGCCAGGGAGGCCGCGACCTTCGAGGGCAAGGTTCTCGGAGTGCCCGCGCTGATCGACAACCTCGCGGTCGTCTACAACAAGACGCTGTTCGACGAGGCCAACCTCGAGTACCCGAACGCCGACTGGTCGTGGGACGACTTCCGGGCTGCGGCCAAGGCGCTCACCGATCCCTCGAAGAAGCAGTTCGGGTTCTCCTACCCGATGGACGCCTCCGAGGACTCCGTCTGGCACTACGACCCGCTCCTTTGGCAGAACGGCGGCTCGATCCTGACCGAGGACAACACCCAGGCGGCATTCAACTCGCCCGAGGGCGTCGAGGCGCTCCAGGTCCTCACCGGGATGGCCGTCGAGGACGAGTCGGTCTTCCTCGACCTGCAGAACTCCCCCTACACCGGCCTGTTCAACAGCGGCAAGATCGGGATGCTCGTCACCGGCCCGTGGGACCTGGGGAGCTTCCCGGACGTCGACTACGGGGTCGAGATCCTGCCCGGCTTCGACGGCGACCACCAGACGATCGCCGGACCCGATATGTGGACGGTGTTCGACAACGGGGAAGGGCGAGCCAAGGCGGCGGAGGCGTTCATCGCCTGGCTGACCGCCCCCGAGCAGATGAAGGCGGACGCGCTGGCGGCGGGCCACCTCCCGTTCCGCCTCTCCGTGATCGACGACACCGCGTTCATCGACGAGTTCGGCAAGACAATCCCCGGGGTAGACACCTTCGCCCAGAACCTCGCGAACGTCGAGCAGGCACGTCCGGTGCTCGCGGCATACCCGCAGGTCTCCGAGGCGATGGGGCTCGCGATCGTCTCCGCGATGCTCGGCGAGAAGGACCCGCAGACCGCCCTGGACGACGCCGCGGCGCAGGCGAACGATGCGCTGGCGCTCGCCGGGTAGGCTGCGGCGGGTGGATCGGTTTCGGCGGTTCCTGGTTTCGGATCACGCCGCCGGCTGGGCCTTCATACTGCCCTCGGTGATCCTGATCGCCGTCTTCGGGATCATCCCGATCCTGTGGGGCCTCATCCTCTCGTTCCAGAGGGCGGGCCTGATCTCGCCGGAACGCGAGTGGGTGGGGCTCAGCAACTACGCGAAGATCGCGAGCGACCCCAAGGCGCGGCAGGCGGCCGTCAACACGATCTACTACACGTTGCTGTTCGTGCCGACGTCGATCCTGGCGTCGCTGTTCATCGCGCACGCGCTGAACCGCAAGATCGCCTTCGTCCGCTTCTACCGCCTGGCGGTATTCATCCCGGTCGTCACGTCCACGATCGCCACCGGGATCATGTTCCTGTGGCTGTTCGACAAGAACTACGGCCTGGCGAACTGGCTGCTCGGCAAGATCGGGCTGGGGCCGTTCGGATTCTTCGAGGATCCCAACCAGGCGATGATCGCGTTGGTCCTCATGACGGTCTGGGGCTGGCTGGGCTTCGATACGATCATCTACCTCGCCGCCCTGCAGGGCGTGCCCCAGGAGCTGATCGAGGCCGCGTCGATCGACGGCTCGAGCCGGTGGAACACGTTCTGGCGAGTGACCTGGCCGATGCTCGGTCCGGCGACGCTGCTGCTCGTGGTGTGGTCGACGATCAGCGCGCTCCAGCTGTTCGACGAAGTGTTCTTCGTCACGCACGGCGGGCCACTCGGTCGGACGTCCGTGGTCGTCTTCTACGTCTACCGCCTGGCTTTCGAGCAGGGTCTGGGGAGCCTGTCGCTCGCCGGGTACGCGGCGGCGATCGCTTACGTGCTGTTCCTGGTGATCCTGATGCTCACGCTCGCCCAGTTCTGGCTGGGCCGGCGCGTCGTCCACTACTCGTCATGAGCGCGGTCACCGAGGCACCCGTCGAGCTCGCCCGGCCGGATCCGCGGTCCCTGCCCGGCGAGACCGGGATGGTCGAGCGCCGGCGGCGGCGCCTGCTGCCGTTCGACCCCTGGCATCTGTTCCTGCTGCCGCTCGCCGCCGTGATGTTGCTGCCGTTGCTCTGGATGGTGGTGACCTCGCTCGAGACCGAGGCGCAGACCTTCCACTTCCCACCGATCCTGTGGCCGGGCACGCCGCAGTTCGGGAACTACCTGGACGTGCTCCAAGACTCAGCCTTCACGAGATGGTTCTGGAACACGACCGTAGTGACCGTCACCGTCGTTGCGAGCAACCTGGTCCTGTGCACACTCGCGGCGTACGCGTTCGCGAGGATCCGGTTCCTGGGACGCGCGCTCATCTATTTCGTGATCCTGGCCACCTTGATGGTGCCGTTGCAGGTCGTGCTGATCCCCACCTTCCTGCTCGTGAAGGATCTCGGTCTCCTCGACCGCCTCGGCGCGCTCGTCGTGCCGAACCTGGTCAACGTGTTCGGGATCTTCCTGCTCACCCAGTTCTTCCGAACGCTCCCGATCGACCTCGAGGAGGCCGCGAGGATCGACGGCGCATCCCGGCTGTCGATCCTGCTGCGGATCGTCGTCCCGCTCTCGCTGCCGGCGCTCGCCACGCTGGCGGTGATCCAGTTCCTGTGGACCTGGAACGACTTCCTGTGGCCGCTGGTCACGATCCTGACGAACCAGGACGCGTTCACCCTGCAGCTCGGGCTCGCCACCTTCCAGGGTTCCCATCAGACCCAGTGGCACCTGGTCGCGGCCGCGAACCTCATGTCGATGGTGCCGATGATCGTGCTGTTCCTGCTCGCGCAGCGGTACTTCGTGCGCGGCATCGCCACCCAGGGACTGAAGGGCTAGCGCGATGGCCCGGGTCGCGTTCGACGAGGCCACCAAGGTGTATCCGGGCCCCGTCGTCGCGCTCGACCACCTGACCCTGGATGTCGCCGACGGAGAGTTTCTGATCCTGGTCGGCCCGTCGGGCTGCGGGAAGTCGACGGCGCTGCGGATGGTCGCCGGGCTCGAGCGGATCAGCGACGGCACGATCTCGATCGGCGACCGCGTGGTGAACGACGTCCCACCGAAGGACCGCGACATCGCGATGGTGTTCCAGAACTACGCCCTGTACCCCCACATGACGGTGGAGAAGAACCTCGGGTTCGGCCTGCGGCGGCGGCACACGCCGCGGGAGGACGTCCGACAGCGCGTCGACGAGATGAGCGAGATGCTCGGGCTCCAGGATCTGCTGCGCCGGCGGCCGGGACAGCTCTCCGGCGGCCAGCGCCAGCGCGTGGCCATGGGCCGGGCGCTCGTTCGCGAACCCGAGGTGTTCCTGCTGGACGAGCCACTCTCGAACCTGGATGCCAAGCTCCGCGTCCAGATGCGCTCCGAGCTCAAGCGGCTGCACGACCGCATCGGCGTCACGACGATCTACGTGACGCACGACCAAGTCGAGGCGATCACGCTCGGCGAGCGGATCGCGGTGCTCTCCCAGGGCGTCCTCCAGCAGGTCGGCCCGCCGCAGGACGTGTATGACCACCCCGCAAACGTCTTCGTCGCCGGGTTCATCGGCTCGCCGCCGATGAACCTGTTGAAGGGCAACGCTGCGAGCGGGCGCATCTCGGTGGGCGAGGTTGAGTTCGTCGACCGGCAGGTCCCCGACGGCGAGGTCCTCGTGGGGATCCGACCGGAGGGACTGCATCCGGTCGGAGAGGCATTTGACGGACCCGTATTCGAGGTCTCGGTCGAGGTCGTCGAACCCCTCGGCGACGAGGTGCTCGTCCACGGGTCGATCGAGGCCCGTGCCGCCGAGGGAGGCCGCGAGGCCCAGGAGGCAGCCCTGCTCGCCGACGGCAAGAGGGATCGAGCGACGATCACGCTCCGCCTCCCGCCCGAGGAACGCCCGAAGCCGGGCTCGCGATTGCGGGTCGGGATGGCGCAACACAAGGTCCGACTCTTCGACGCCGCGAACGGTCTGGCCGTCCAACCCCGATGAGCGTCGAACGCCGGACGATCGCGGCGCTCTCCGTCCTGTGTCTCGGGCTCATCGGCGTCACGGTGTGGGCGCTGGCCACTCGCGACTCCCGAACGCCGTCGTCGGCCGAGGGTCCCGTCCACTGGGTGGCGATCGAGGGCGACGACGCCGACGCGGGGACCCGAGACGAACCGTGGGCCACGCTTCAGCACGCGGCAGATTCGGTGGGTCCTGGGGCGACCGTGTACGTGCGCGAGGGCGTGTACGAGCAGAAGGTCGAGATCAGAGCCTCGGGCCTGCCCGGACGACCGATCACGTTCGCGGCGGCTCCCGGCGAACGGGTCGTGCTCGACGGCTCGTCGCTCGTGGTTCCGGCGGGGCAGAAGGCCATGATCGCGATCGACTCCCGGCGCTTCGTCACGATCCGCGGCTTCGAGATCACGGGGTACCGGAGCGACGCGTCCGGACACGTGCCGATCGGGATCCTGGTGACGGGCGCCGCCGACCACATCCGGCTCGCCGGCAACGTCGTCCGCGACATGGGGACGGGCTTCGAGGGCCGAAACGGCGGGGACGCGCATGGGATCGCCGTGTTCGGCTCGGCCGGCGACCATCCGATCGAGGAGGTCGAGATCGTGGACAACGAGCTCGCGCACCTCACCCTGGGCTCGTCCGAGGCGCTGGTCGTGAACGGCAACGTGAAGGACTTCCGCATCGAGGGCAACGAGGTGCACGACACGAACAACATCGGGATCGACGTGATCGGCTTCGAGGGCACCGCGTCCGATCCCACCGTCGACCAGGCGCGGGACGGGATCGTGCGCGGCAACGTGGTGTGGAACGTCGACAGCTACGGGAACCCCGCCTACGGCAACGACCGGAGCGCGGACGGCATCTACGTGGACGGCGGGCGCGACATCCTGGTCGAGGGGAACATCATCCACGACGTGAACATCGGGATCGAGCTCGCCAGCGAACACGCGGGTCGTTCCACCCGCAACGTCACGGCACGTAACAACCTGGTCTACGACTCGACGGCGATCGGGATCGCGATCGGCGGCTACGACCGGCGCCGGGGGAGCACCGAGGACTGCGTCATCGTCAACAACACCGTCGTCAACACCGACGGCGTCGAGCTGCTCGTGCAGTTCGACACGCGGAACAACGTGATCGCGAACAACGTCATCGTCGCGGGTGCACGGCACGTCTTCGTCGAGAACGACTACCGCGAGAACGCAGGGAACGCCCTGGATCACAACCTCTATTTCTCCGTCGACGGGAGCTCCACCGGCACGTGGCAATGGAAGGGCCTCGGCTACGAGGACTTCGAGCGTTGGAGCGCGCGTTCGGGGAACGACCGTCACTCGACCTTCACCGACCCCGGGTTCGTGGACGCGGCGGCGCACGACTTCTCCATCCGGGCGGGCTCGCCCGCCATCGACGCCGGGGCGTTCCTGGCCACCTCGGGCTCGACCGACCTCACAGGAGAGCCTCGGGCGCAGGCCGGGGGGATCGACCTGGGGGCGTTCGAGCTGGCGGCGGCCCCGCCCTCCCCGACCCCTACGATCTCGGCGCCGATCACGTACGCGGGTGACCTCACGTGGGAGACGGCGAGGAACGGGTGGGGGCCACCGGAGATCGACCGGAGCAACGGGGAGCGCGCACCCGACGATGGAGGGCCGATCCGGATCGGGGCGTCGGCCTTCGACCACGGGATCGGCGCGCACGCACCCTCGCGGATCGTCGTGGACCTGGATGGCCGGTGCTCGCTCTTCCTTGCGGACGTCGGTCTCGATGAGGAGGTGGGAGACCGAGGGTCGGTCGTGTTCGAGGTGTGGGGCGACGGTGAACGTCTCGTCGTGAGCGGCATCGTGCGAGGGCCACAGGTCGCCGTCCCGATCGCGGCCCGCCTCGATGGCGTCGGGCGGATGACCCTGGTGGTGACCCCCGGGGGAGACGGGAACGCCTTCGATCACGCCGATTGGGGGAACGCCCGCCTCGAGTGCTCGGGCTAATTCCTATCGGGCGGAGTCGCCCTCTCCGAGGTACGCGAGGACCTCCTCCATCGTGGGCTGCGCGTCGACGCCGCCCAGGGCCTGGGTCGAGAGCGCGCCGCACGCGTTCGCGATCGCGAGCGACCGCTCGAGTGGGTCGCCGGCAAGCATCGAGGCAAGGTACCCGGCGTCGAACGCGTCCCCGGCGCCGGTCGTGTCGAGCGCATCGATCCTGGGGGCGGCGGCGCGGACGAGCCGTTCGCCGTGGGCCGCGAGGGCGCCGTCGGCACCGTCCTTCGTGACGACGACGCCGGCGCGCTCGGCGAGCGCGAGAACCGCGTCGTCGAGCTCGTCGATGCCCGCGATGCGCGTTGCCTCGGTCGCGTTCGGTAGGAAGACGTCGATGTGGCCGAGCAGGTCGCGCAGGCCACCGTCCCACCGCCCGGACGGGTCCCAGTTGGGGTCGACCGAGGTGGTGGCCCCCCCGGCCCGAACGCGTTCGAACAACGCCGGGAGCTCGGGCGCGAGGCTGTGCTGCAGGAAGTACGAGCTCACGTGCACGTGCCGAGCGCGTTCGAGACGCGCGGGATCGATCAGGTCGGTCCGCAGGTCCGCGATCGTCCCCTCATGGGTGAGGATCGCGCGGTCGGTCGGGCGGGCGAGCACCACGGTCACCCCGGTCGGCCGCGCCTCGTCGAGGAGGAGTCCGCCGACGTCCACCCCCCGTCGGTCGAGCTCGTCGCGCAGGAAGCGGCCGAACGGGTCGTCGCCGACCACGCCGCAGAACTCGACGCGGAGCCCCAGACGGGCCGCGCCGGTCGCGACGATCGCTCCGGAACCGCCGAGGGTGAGATGCGCCTCGTCGACGATCCGCTCGGCCTGACCGAACGCGGGGTCGACGTCGCCGGTCAGCACGAGGTCGGGGTTCGCATCGCCGAGGACGAGGAGATCGACCGGCTCGGACACGCCCGGACGATACCGGAGGCATCCACGGCGCGAACGTCGGCCGTAGACTGGGTCGCCGACCGGGGGGAGGAGGCCGCCGCCATGACGATGCAGGGACCGGAAGACACGCAGGACAGCCGCGATCCCGGTGCCCAGCGCTGGGGCGCCGAGAAGGAAGAGATCGACAAGCAGGCTCGACAGGAGCACCTCGCGCACGAGGCCGAACGCATCCACGCCGAGGAGGCCGCCGAGATGGCCGCGGAGCGGGGAGAAGCCCCCGAGCCGAAGCGCCCTTGGTGGAAGTTCTGGGGCTGAGAGCACCTCGAGTTCTGGGGAGATCGATCGCCCTCGGGGCGGTCGTCGCGATCAGCGTCCTCGGTTCGATATCGGCTTCGGCGGCGCCGACCGTCGACGAACGAGAGCTGCTCGGCCGGTCCTACGAGGGCCGCCCGATCCGAGTCTTCCATCGAGGGGATCCGGACGAGATCCGCGTACTCGTGGTCGGCTGCATCCACGGCGACGAGTGCGCGGGGGTCCGGATCGCGCGGCGGCTGCGAAGCGGCCGGCCGCGGCCGTTCCTCGACCTGTGGATCCTGCCGAGCCTGAACCCGGACGGCCGGGACGCGCACACGCGGCAGAACGAGCGCGGCGTCGACCTGAACCGCAACTTCCCCTACCGCTGGCGGCGCGGACCGCGGGGCCGCTACTACCCGGGACGGCGTCCCGCGTCCGAGCGCGAGACGCGGATCGCGATGCGCTTGATCGAGCGGATCGAGCCCGACATCACGATCTGGTTCCACCAGCCGCTCGCGCTCGTCGACGCGTCGGGCGATCTCACGATCGAGCGCCGCTACGCGCGTCTGGTGGGCCTGCCGCTGGTCCACCTCGAGGGGCTGCACGGGACGGCCACGTCCTGGCAGAACCACGTCCTGGGACGCACCGATGCGTTCGTGGTCGAGCTCCCGGGCGGCGTCACCCCTCCGCGCCGAGCCCGCCGGTTCGCGAACGCCGTGTACCGCCTCGTCCGCGAGTAGTACCAGAACTCGACGCACGGTCCCGGCAGGTGACCGAGGTCACACCGAGACCGTGCCACCGGTCCGTGCGGCGCACGACCGGTGGCCGCACCCTTGCACCTTGTTCGTGATCACGGGTTGATCACCACGACGGATCGGGGTGCAGCGATGATGCAGATCTCGGAGACGAGGGTCGTCTCGCCGGACCCGAGACAGGCCCGGAACGCCGTCCGCACGCTGCGGCGGACCCTCGCGCGACTCGGGCTGCCCGACCGCGTGAGCTCGGAGGCCAGCGTGCCACTCGAGCAGATCGAGGCCGAGCTCAGGACGCCCGATCCGGATCGTTACGTTGTCATCGAGCGCCTCGAACGGTTCATCGAGATCCTCGCCGGCGCGGGCGTGGACATGACCCGCAGATCGCTGATCCGATCGATCCGGCACATCGCTGCTTGGCTCGGCCCGGTCGGCGTGCCGCTGGTGCTTCACCTGGCCTGACGCGGGATCGAGCGAGACGTCCGCTGTTGCGGGATCGGGTGTTGCGGAATCGGGCAGGGCCGATCCCGACTACCCGGTTTGCTTATACGCAGGTGCAGTGGACGTCGGCCTCTTGGCAGGCCCCACACCTCAGCGTGCAGTATCGATCCGATCCAGAGTGAAGATGGTGCTCGTCGTGCTCGAGCGCGACGGAACCGCAGATCGCGCACTTCCATCCGTCGGTCTGGCCGCCGCACTTTGCGCACGGGATCGATGCCGCATGTGCCATCACCAACCTCCTCGGACCTTGGCGGCATCCGACGCGCCTCCATGGTCCCTCGCTCGGTAGGACAACAGGCTCACGTCTTCTGCGCTGCCCTGATCCCGCGCAGGGCCAGGAGCGCGCCGGCGACGAAGATCAGGGTCGCGAGGTAGATCAGGCCCAGGTGACCGAGCGTGTCGAAGTGGTTCGGATAGTGGGCCGGCAGGGCCACCGCCAGGCCGAGCACCGGGGCCACCACCGCGCCGACCCACGCCCACAGCTCGCCGCGTCGGACGCCGTAGGCGACCAGGAACAGCACGGCGACCCCGGTGGCAGCAATGAACCCGGACACCGCGATGTGAAGGTGCCCGATGTACTCATACAACGACGGGCTGAAGTCCTGGATCGCTTCCTTCCCGACGTTCACCTCTCCCGGACCGATGCCGAGCTCGAGGAAAGCGTCGGTGAAGTTCCGGATGAAAAAGATCACCGCGTAGCCGACGAAGCCCGCCGCGGCGATCCCCATGAGCCACGATCCCCAGCGCAGGTCCGCCTCCGCCCTCCTCGAGTGCGCACGTTCGGCTGTGACGGGCGCCATGTCCTCCATGTCCTCCACCTCCATGTCCTCCACCTCCATGTCCTCCACCTCGTCATCGAGTCAAGACGTGTAGGGAGGCCTCGCGATTGCACCCTTCCGACGATGCAATACATTCGGCGCCGGGAACGTCTATCCCTCGGAAGGCTATGGGCACTGCTCCGAGCGAGAGAATGAGTGGCATCGCTACGCGGGATCGGACCAAGGAGGCGTTCGAGGACCTCGCGCGCAATGAGCTTCCCGGGCTGTACTCGCTTGCTCGACGGCTGGTGCGCGACGGGGCGGAGGATCTCGTGCAGGAGGCACTGCTACAGGGCTACCGAGGATTCGGAACCCTGAAGACGGACGCCGCCGCCGGCCGGTGGCTGAAGACGATCCTCGTCAACGTCTTCCGCGACCAGCTGAGGAAGCGCGCACGGTCGGTCGAGGAGGTCGCCGCCGGAGATCTCGATGACTTCTCCCTATACCGCACACTGATCGACGAGGATCCGTTCCCGTACTCCGACTCGCTGCACACCGATTTCCTGGGCACGTTCGACCGCGAGGATCTCCGCGAGGTACTGCTGCGCCTGCCCGACATCTACCGGGCGCCGCTGGTGCTGCGGTACATGGAAGGGTTTTCGACCAAGGAGATCGCCCGACAGCTCGAGGCTCCGCTCGGGACGATCCTTGCCCGGCTCCACCGCGGACGGAACCTCTTCGAGAAGGCGATGTGGGCCTACGCTCGGGAATCGAACCTGATCCGGAGGGGGGACGACGATGGGTGAGCTGACGGCCACAATCCCGTGCTCCGAGGCGGTCCGCCAGCTGTGGGATTACCTCGATCACGCGATCGCGCCTGAGGATCAGGAGAGGGTCGAGCACCACCTCTCCTTCTGTCGCCGGTGTTGCGGCGAACTCGAGTTCGCGAATGAGATCCGCCGGTTCCTCGCCGGCGGCTCGTCCGAAGAGATTCCGCCCCACGTGAAGGCCCGGCTCGAGCGTTTCGTGGAGGAGCTGTAGTCATGGCCAAAGACCTAATGTTCCAGGATGAGATCAAGGACTCCGTGAGGGAGGCGTACGGCTCGATCTCCGCTGGTGCGGGACAGGCTGTCGCCACGAACCTCTACTCGGAAGAGGAACTTGCGGAGCTCCCGCCCGGGGCGGTCGACTGGGCGCTGGGAGTCGGGAATCCGGTTCGCTATGCGTTCCTGGAGCCCGGCGAGGTCGTGCTCGACATAGGATCGGGGGCGGGGATCGACACGATCCTTGCGGCGCGACGGGTCGCACCCGAGGGAAAGGCGATCGGCCTCGACATCGTTCCAGAGATGTGCGAACGCGCTCGGGCCCACGCCACGGAAGCGGGTGTCGCGGAGCGAACGGAGTTCCTCGAGGGCGAGATGGAGCGGATCCCGCTGCCGGACGCCTCCGTCGACGTGGTGATCTCGAACGGAGTCCTGAACCTGTCGGCTCGGAAGAGTCGTGCCCTTGCCGAGATCTTCCGCGTGCTTCGATCAGGTGGCCGGATCTCGCTTGCCGATCTGACGGTGGAGGGTGAGCTCCCCCCCGAGATCGCGAACGACCAGAGTGCATGGGCCGGGTGAGTGGCCGGTGCCCTGGCGGAGCGTGTCTTCGCCGAGAAGCTCGGGAGAGCCGGATTCATCGACGTATGGGTCGGTGGGCACCGGCCGACGAGCATCGACGAGGCCTCCCTATATCCCCTCTTCACGGATGACGTGATCCGACTCATGCGGCAAACGATCCCACCGGAGCGACACGACCACGTCGCCACCGCGGTGATCGTGAAGGCGAGGAAGCCGGAGGCACGATGAGCAGGACGAGAAACCGGAGCCTGGACGACCCGGACGAATCCCTGGCCTTCGATCACGGCAGGGTCGACTGGCTGGTGGACGTGCTCGGGGTGGCGGTCCACGAAGCGGCTCGGGCGGCAGCGTCGTCGGCGGAGGGAGAGGCACTCGTAACAGCGGTAGCTCGGGACCTGGCGGCCGGGGTCGGACTGTCGCTTGAGGATCGAGGAGATCACGACCTCCGAGGGTTCGACGGTGTTCGTCGACTGTTCGCCGTCGGGGGAACGACCTCGCCCCTGGGGGTTCCGGTGTCGTGACCGCTCGAACCGACCCCGAGGGCAACGAGACCGAGGCGCTGTTTGCGTTGGTCGATTTCAACGGCGCGGAGGTCCTTGAGATAGGGTGCGGCGACGGACGCCTCACGTGGCGCTACGCGGAACGCGCCGCTCACGTGACGGCGATCGAGCCGTTCGGGGGTTCGATCGCAAGGGCGAAGGAGCGGCTGCGTGAGAGGCACTTCCCGGTGGAGTTCCGCTACGCCAACCTCGAGGACTTCGCGGCCGACACCGACGCCGATCTTTTCGACATCGCGCTCCTCTCCTGGTCGCTCTGCTGAATGGAGCACGAGGGCATGGTCCATGCCCTGGAGGAGATCCACCGGCTACTGAGGCCGGCTGGCACCCTGATCGAGATCCACCCCTCCCTGGAGGGACCGCCGCTCGTGGAGGTGTGGTCGAACGGAGGGCGGTCCTTCTCCGAGGAGGATCCTGGATTCGACTACGCGGGCGACCTCCGGCAGGCTGAGGCGGCGGTGGCGAGCGTCGTTGAGCGAGGCATGTTCCTCCTCGAGGACCGACGCCGGTTCGAGCTCCGGACTCACGCGGAGTCGGTCGAGGAGCTCCGGGACCATTGGGAAGTCGCTGGTGCCTACGACCCCGAGGAGATGGAGGAGACGCTCGTGCTTCGACGGGACGAGATGTACGCGCGCGCCCATGCCGCGATGGAGGGTGCAGCACGGCCGTCCGAGGTCGTCTACGTCGAACCGGCGATGATGTCGCGCCTGACGCCGTCCGGGTAGACGGGGACGTCGAGGACCACGGGCGCGACCCACCCCTACTTCTCCGGCTCGAAGAGGTCAGGGTTCGCCTTGACGAACTCGTCGGATGCCTCGAGCCGCGGGAGGCCAGACCCAGAGATAGTCAGGGGGACATGAACTCCGATTTCTGACCGCCTGTGGCCTATCCCAGCAAGCGTTTGACCGTGCTTCCCCGCCCAAACAGACGACCGTCCACGAAACGGCCACGCCGGGCGGGGCGCCCGACCCAGCCCGTCCTTGACGTGACGGGGTAAGCCATAGGCCGCTCAGGCGTCGGGCCCGAACCTCGAGGCGAAGAACGCCGACCTGCGCGCTGAGATCTCGTGTCTGCACCACCGGCCGGGCTGCCGACCCCACCAACTGCTGATCCGCCGCGAAGCCGCGGGAGCCCTGTGCGCCAGGAGCGTTTGGGCCTATCAACGAGTGGGTAGTCCCGGTTTTTCGCTGCCACCGGCCGCCCCGAGCGGCCCGAAAGGGGGGTGCAGGCCATGGCTGCGATGTCACGGCTCTGCGACATCGATCACGTGCGGCCGGCCGTGGGATCGATCCAGGTCATCCGGCCGGGTCAACCTCCCGAGACCCTCTACCTGTGCGAGGAGCATCTCGCCGAGCGGCGGCGGATGGGATCCGGCCTCGGCTCGGGCTTCGGCGGGTTGGGGATGTTCGACGACTTCTTCTCCCGCTTTTTCTCGGATTCGGCCGTCGGAGCAGGCGGTGGTGTAGGCAGCCCCAGCGGCACGGGGGGCGCTCCGGCGCGGCGCGGCGTCGAACAGATCGACGTCACCGAGCGGTTCAGCGACGCGACGCGGGAGCTCCTGCAGCGGGCCGCGCAGACGGCCGCGACGTGGGGGAGCCTCGATCTCGACACGGATCACCTCCTGATCGGAGCCCTCGGCGACGAGGTGGTCATGAACCTGCTCGAGCAGGCCGGGGCGGATCCGAAGTCGATCGCCGCGGAGATCGAGGACGCGGCCGAGAAGGGTCAGCCGCTCGACGTGGCGCCCTCGCTCGCGCCGGATGCCAAGCGCGCGATCCTCGGGGCGTACGAGGAGGCGATGGAGCTCGGCGCCTCGTACATCGGTCCGGAACACGTCCTGCTGTCGCTCGCGCGGGACGAGGATGCCGAGGCCGGCGCGACCCTTCGGAAGTTCGGCCTTTCGCACACCAAGCTTCGGGGCCTGGTGGTCCGCGGCGTCGACCGCGAGGGACAGGCGAGGGAGCGGAGCACCACAAAGACGGTCGACGAGTACAGCCGCGACCTCACCGAGCTCGCCCGCGAGGGCAAGCTCGACCCGGTAATCGGACGTGCCGACGAGATCGAGCAGACGGTCGAGATCCTCTCCCGGCGGACGAAGAACAACCCCGTGCTGATCGGTGACCCCGGCGTCGGCAAGACCGCGATCGTTGAGGGCATCGCCCAACGAATCGTGAACGACGAAGTCCCCGAGACGCTCGCCGGGCGCCGACTCGTGGCGCTCGACCTGGCCGGGATGATCGCCGGCACGAAGTATCGGGGGGAGTTCGAAGACCGCCTGAAGTCCGTGATCGACGAGATCCGCGACAACGGCGACCAGATGATCGTCTTCATCGACGAGATGCACACCGTCGTCGGGGCCGGTGCCGCCGAAGGCGCGATGGACGCCTCGAACATGCTGAAGCCCGCGCTCGCCCGCGGCGAGCTCCACGTGATCGGCGCGACGACGATCGACGAGTACCGCAAGAACGTGGAGAAGGACCCCGCGCTCGAACGCCGTTTCCAACCGGTGCTGGTCCGCGAGCCGACCGTGGACGAGACGGTCATGGTGCTGCGCGGCCTGAAGGATCGGTACGAGGCGTTCCACCGCGTTCGGATCCCCGACGAGGCGATCGTCGCCGCCGCCGAGCTCTCGGACCGCTACATCGGCGACCGGTTCCTGCCGGACAAGGCGATCGACCTCATCGATCAGGCCTCCGCACGTGTCCGCCTGCGGGCCAAGACCAAGCCGGTCGACACGAAGGCGATGGAGGAGGAGGTCGGCCGCCTCGAACGTGAGCTTGATCAAGCGGTCGGTGCGGAGGACTACGTCAAGGCGAACGAGCTGAAGACGACCCTGCAGGAGAAGCAGGATGCGCTATCCGGGCAGAAGCACCCCCGCCAGCGGGCGCCGGAGGTCACCGTCGAGGACATCGCCGAGGTGGTCTCGCGAGCCACCGGCATCCCGGTCTCACAGCTCACGCAGGAGGAGCGCGACCGGCTCCTCAAGCTGGAGGAGCGGCTCCACGAGCGGGTGGTCGGACAGGACGAGGCCGTGGAGGCCGTCGCCGAGGCCGTTCGCCGAGGCCGGGCCGGGCTCGGAGACCCGAGCCGTCCCGTTGGGAGCTTCCTGTTCCTCGGGCCGACGGGCGTCGGGAAGACGGAGCTCGCGAGGACGCTCGCCGAGGTGCTGTTCGGCGACGACGACCTGATGATCAGGTTCGACATGAGCGAGTTCCAGGAACGGCACACCGTGAGCCGGCTCGTCGGGGCGCCGCCCGGGTACGTGGGCTACGAAGAGGCCGGACAGCTCACCGAGGCCGTCCGGCGTAAGCCGTACTCGGTGGTGTTGCTCGATGAGATCGAGAAGGCGCACCCCGACGTGTTCAACCTGCTCCTGCAGATCCTGGACGACGGACGCCTCACCGATGCTCAGGGACGCA
>Ga0105243_10002589_pt1 | contig 15088 bp, 13 predicted proteins | sample KBSM34metaG_FD_81525 | JGI IMG/M metagenome (GOLD analysis project Ga0105243, IMG submission 81525) | Miscanthus rhizosphere microbial communities from Kellogg Biological Station, Michigan, USA - KBS M3-4 metaG | ecosystem: Host-associated > Plants > Roots > Rhizosphere > Soil | place...
AGGCGAACGAAACAGGACCCAATAAAACCCGCGCCGCCAGTGACGAAAAAAGTTTTCATGAAATTAATTCTCATCCGAAAATAGCAGTGTTAAGATACACGCCTCTGAGCGTTGAAACAAAAATGTCATCGAATTGCAATTTGACCTTCAGGGGAAAATCGACTATTACATCCCCCGCTTTTTAGAGATTAGGTCGCGTGACCTCCTCGCTCAGAGATAGTGGAGCAATGTGCGGTCCACTCCATGCAAAGTTTCATGCTAACTATCGACCGGTAAAACGCTGGTCATAGTATCTGGCCACTTTTCAGGCTAAAGCCACTGCTAGTAGTTTTCGCAGGCCAATTCCGGCGATAAGTTCTTCCTTTTAATCGGGCACAAGGGCCCGGGTCTCCTCGCGTGAGACACAATCGAATCAGTCCTCAAGGAGAAAACCCAGAATGATCAATGCTTCGCCCTCCAAACGCAGTTCCTTATACAGTGGGCCGCGTTATCTGATGATCGCGGTTTTCATTGTTGTTGGGGCGCTTTTGGCCGTGCCACTTTTTATTGGATCGGCCTCTTCTCCCACAACGCCCAGTGATAGAAGTCTAATTACACATAACATTGATAACTCGACACTGTCGTCGCATGAGAGTGTCGTAATGCGAAATTTCAACTTCCTATTGCCGCAGGCTTCACCGCCGACTGTAGCGACGTTTGCGAGCAACTGCACCACTTCGCAAACGGTTTTCAACGTACAGAATCCTGCCCACCTGACTGTTTGCGCGAAGTTTACCGGCGCGACCCCGGGCTGGAGAGTGCTGTGGTCCAATGCACGTGGCGTCACGGTTCAAAACACGGCGATAACTGCGGCTAACAGCAGCACAAGTTTTACGCTGACGACATCGTCGAGTCTGGGTGACTGGCGCGTAATTCTCTTCGATCCATTCGGTGGAACGGTGCAGGCGGTAACTACTTTTACGGTAATCGACGAAGCTAATCCAACTGCCGATTTGACCATTTCGAAGTCTGCTATCTCGAGCACTGCCTCTTCCGGAGGTCAGGCGATCTTCTCCCTACAGGTAACCAACAATGGTCCAAGCGCGGCGAGTGCCGTGCAGGTTTCGGACGATGTTCCAGCAAACACGACTTTCTTTTCGTTCGCTCAGCTTGATGGACCAGTGTTCACCTGTACCAGTCCAAATGTTGGCGATACTGGCACAACAGTCTGTACCATCACCAGCCTCGGACGCGGCGAGACGGCTGTCTTTACCGCCACCTATAAAATAGACACCGTTCCTAACGGAACCGTGATTTCGAATACGGCCACCGTTTCGAGCACCACAACCGATCCTCCAGGTCCAAACGGTGAAAACAACAACACATCCACGGCTACCATGGATGTCCTTAACGGTCCCTGCCAGCTCTCCACTCCGGACAATATCACTGTGAGTGCAGACGCTGGTCAGGCAGGTGCGGTGGTGACTTATACGACGCCGACTGGAACAGGCGACTGCGGCACGGCAGCTACCGGCGAAGGTGGCGAGACGATTCCGGTGATTAGTTGTAATCCGGCTTCGGGCTCGTTCTTCTCAGTGGGAGCTACGCCGGTCATCTGTTCCGCTCAAACCGGGGCCACAACCAGTTTCCTGGTTACGGTCGACAACCCCGGCGCGCTTTCGATCTCGCTTACCGGCGCGAATACGTTGACGCTGGAGTGCGGTCAGCGATTCAGCGATCCGGGTGCAACAGCGGTCAATGGCTCGGGTCAGAGCATTGAAGTCACGGTATCCTATACCGGTGGCTTTAACGATGAGGCGCCTGCTACTGGCTCCTATACTGCCACTTACACGGCAACTGAAGGCGCGAACTCAGTTTCGACCACTCGCACCCTCAATGTCACTGACACTGAAGGGCCCGCAATTACCGTCGATGGCGCGAACCCATACAGAATTCAACAAGGCTCATGCTCGCCGTTTGTAGACCCTGGCGCATCGGCCTTCGATTCCTGCGCCGGTCCGAAACCGGTTACAACCTCGATTTCAGGACCAGGTGGAGCCACTTCCGTTAACACGGGAATTGCCGGTACCTACACTGTCACTTACACAGCGACAGACGGAACCAACCAACGAACTGCGACTCGAACCGTGATCGTTGGAACGTTCCCTGAAGACGAAGTGGACCAACCCGGCACGTCCAACGTTCCGCCAACAATCACGCTCAATGGTGACGATCAAGTCACGCTCGAGTGTGGAACCGCCTATACCGATCCCGGCGCCACCGCGTCAGTCTGCGGCAACCCGGTGACGGTAACTACAACCGGGGCCGCGAATCCAAACGCGCCCGGAACCTACACGGTAACCTACTCGGCGACTGCCAATGGCTTTACGACTGAGGTGACGCGAATAGTGACCGTGCAGGACACCGTTGCGCCGGTAATTACGCTCAACGGGGCTAATCCGATGGTGGTTGGATTCGGCACAGTCTTTACCGATCCTGGTGCGACTGCGTCGGATGGATGTGCGGGTAACCTGACATCGGCAATTGTCGTGACGGGAAGCGTTAATACCAATTCCGTTGGTTTTTACGCGTTAACGTATACGGTGAGTGATCCGTCAGGACATAGTGACACCAAAGTGAGGACCGTTGAGGTTTCGCCTTATAACTTCACGGGTTTCTTCGCACCTATTGACAATCTGCCCGCGTTCAATGAAATGAAGGCCGGCCAGGCAGCTCCAGTTAAGTTCAGCCTGGGAGGCAATCAGGGATTGAATATCTTTGCGGCGGGTTCGCCAAGCTCGATTCAGATCAACTGCAGCAACAGTGACCCAATCGCCCCAGTCGAAGAAACTGAAACTGCGGGTCAAAGCTCGCTGAGCTACGATGCTGCTTCTGATAGATACAAGTACACCTGGAAGACAGAGAGCTCGTGGAAGAACACGTGCCGTCAGCTCACAGTAACACTCAGAGACGGTACTGTTCATACAGCGAAGTTCAAGTTCAAATAGCCAGATTCGGGCGGGCGGCGTCACCGCTCTCGACGCCGCCCAAGCGCGATTTTTTCATGAGGTATGGTCAACTGATTAATAGTTTCATGACCAAATACTCTTTTATTAACCGCGGGGAAATTCGGCGCAACAGTGAACAGAAACAAACCCTTGTTCTACTGATGGCCCCCCAAGACCTTCAACTAAAGGAGACTAACAATGAGTAAGTTTCGGTTCACGATCAAGGTTATGGCAATCGCGATCTTCATGTTTGCTACAGTCTCGATCGCCCAGGCACAGGCCTCCCGTACATGGGTGTCCGGCGTTGGGGACGATGCTAACCCCTGTAGCCGTACTGCCCCCTGCAAAACCTGGGCTGGCGCCATCTCCAAGACCGCGGCCTGCGGTGAGATTGATGCCCTCGATCCAGGTGGTTTCGGTGCCGTGACGATCACCAAGTCGATCACGCTCGATGGTACCGGCACGTTTGCGTCGATCCTTGCCTCCCTGGTAAACGGGATCATCATCAACGCTGCAGCCACCGACGTCGTCACCATCAGAGGTATCTCCATCAATGGATTCTGTAACGGGATAAACGGAATCAACATCCTCCAGGCCAAGGCCGTTAACGTGGAAGACTGTGTCATCTTCCGCTTCAATACCGGTAATGGCATCACCGTCAATGAAACCAACGACCTAAGGCTGAACGTTAGAAACACCGTCATCAGAGACAACACTTTAGACGGCATCAATACGTTTAGCTCCGGCGGGACTGTTAAAGCTACGTTGCAAAACGTGAGTTTGATAGGTAACGGAAACGGCCTCCACGCCAGGCAGACCAGCACGGTAACTGCAAACAACTGCGTGTTCTCCAACAACGCAACCAACGGTGTGTTTGCGGATGCCACGGCAGGTGTTGCTGTCATCAGAGTTTGGAACAGCCAAATCTCTTTGAATGGTGGTAATGGCGTTCGCGCAGGAAACGCCGGCGGCGGCACGTCTGGTGTTGAGATTGGTCAGAACCAGATCAATAACAACACTGGTCAAGGCGTTCTTATCGGAACCGGTGGCCTGGTTGAATCCTTTGTCAACAACTCCATCAGAGGTAATACCGGCGGTGATGGATGTGCGGGCTGTACCTTAGTTAACCCGGGTAACTAACGTTATCCAGATCTGTTAATGCAGTAAACTAACGAGGCGGCTGGTCGTGTTATGACTGGCCGCTTTGTTATGTCTGGCTGTCGAGGATGCTATGAAATTCTTTCTGGCCGTTATCCTGATCGCTGCAACGACGACGCCGCCTGCTTCTCCGCCTGAGCAAAAGCTGACAGGGCGCTGGCATGTGAAGTTCAGTCTGGTGCAAACAAAAGACAAAAATTTGATCTTTGAAGTTAAGCGCAAAGGCAGCGGTGCGTTTCGGCTGCTCGACACCGGGCCTGATGACAAACCCGTGGCTGATCCGCTACCAGCCGTGTGGTCCGAGATCGACAACGGGCGCGTGAGTTTTGCAGGCAATGTTGAGTTGCCATTGGGAACCTGTTGCCGCGAAGTGGGCACACTGATCTTCAAGGGAACTTACTCGAACGACAATTCGATCAAGGGCAGGGCCATCTTTATCGCGAGCACAACGGACGAAGAGAACTTCATCGGCTATCGCTCCGATGTCGGCACCTTCACCGCCACGCGCGAACCCTGATACTCTCGCCCTGAGAGTCTTAGAATTCATGTCCGGATATCTTGATCAGGCTTATGCGGAATCGTTGAGCGAGTTCGGGACGCCGCGTTTGCTGGACCAATGTCGTGGCTGGCTGCTGGAGCGAGAGATACCGCAATCCAACGAGCGCGACGCGATGGGATGTTACCCAATATTCGCGTGCGAAAACTGGTCATATCTGAAGTCTGATTTACAGCAACTGAAAGACGATCTGATCTCAGTTTCTCTGGTCACGGATCCGTTTGGAGAGTTTGACGTTGAATATCTGCGCGACTGCTTCCCTGACGTGATGAAGCCGTTCAAGCAACACTTCGTCACCGACCTCACTCAACCATTGGAATCATTTGTTCATCCGCATCACCTGCGTAACGCTCGCAAAGCGTTGCGACAAGTCGACGTCGAACATTGCAGCGAGCCACGTAAATTCCTGGACGACTGGGTCGATCTCTATCAAACACTCATCGAGAGACACAGCATCACAGGCATTGCAGCCTTTTCCCGAGCGTCTTTCGCGGGACAATTGTCCGTGCCGGGCATCAATGTATTCCGTGCCGGCGAGAATGGTGTTGCAGTGGGAATGTCACTGTGGTACGAGCAAGGCGACCGGGCCTATTATCATCTCGGTGCTTACAGTGAGCGTGGTTATGAGATAGGAGCTTCTTTCGCCTTGTTTGATTATGCACTGCGCCACTTTTGCTCACGACAGCTCAAATGGCTTAACTTAGGCGCCGGAGCCGGCACCGGCAACAACGACTCCGGATTGACGCGTTTTAAGCAGGGATGGTCTAACAGCGTCCGCACGGCTTACTTTTGCGGCAGAATCTTCGCGCGTGACAAGTATCAGCAACTCGTTGCGGAAGCGACTGACTACTTTCCTGCTTATCGTTTGGGTGAATTCAAGTGAGCTTGATAGCTTTGCCTCGACAGTCACTGTTGGAGGAGGTCAGTACCGTAACGCGGTAGCGTCGGGTCGCCGTTGTATTATAGGAGTCACCCGACGCTACCGCGTTACGGTACTGACCTCCTCCAAGTTAATAAGGAAAGCTGGTGGGAAAAAACCTGGAAGAACTCTTAGCGGAGCTGCTGCAAATACCAGTCACAAAAGTTACGGCCGATTTGGCGATGAAAGATCTCGACGTATGGGATTCGTTGAAGCACATGGAAGTAATCGCTGCACTTGAACAACAGTTCGAGCTTCAATTTACTTTCGAGGAAATAGTGTCAATGCGCAGCGTGGGTGATATCAAACGTGTTCTGAGTAGCAAAGGAGTTGCTGCTTAACGTGGACCTGCGCGGTAAACAGATCATTGTGACCGGCGGCGTCAGGGGTTTGGGCCGCGCAATGGTCGAGAAACTGGTTTCTCTCGAGTGCAGGGTAGCTGTCTTTGATGTCGATGTCGCTGGTCTTGAGGCACTGCAAGCAGCACACCGGTCGATTCAATGCGTCGCTTGTGATGTGTCGAATTACGAGCAGGTATCGGCAGCGACGAAAGATTTCTTCGCGAATGGTGGTGCGGCGGATGTTCTCATTAATAACGCCGGCATTCTCTACAGCGAGCCACTCTTTAAGTTTACTGACGACGGAGTGAGGCTTCACAGCCCCGAGAGCTGGGATCGCGTGCTGCGAACAAACCTGAGCTCGGTCTTCTACATGACTGTAGCGGTGGTCGAAAAAATGATCACCACCCGCACGAAAGGTGTCGTGGTAAACATCGGTTCCGTCTCAGCTGCTGGAAATCCGGGAGCGTCGGCTTATTCGGCCGCGAAAGCGGGTGTACACGCGTTGACCCGCGCGTGGGCCGCAGAGTTAGGCCCGATGGGAATCCGGGTGATCGCAATTGCGCCCGGCTTCATGGATACCGACTCGGCTCGCGCCGCCACGAGCGACACGGCATTGCGCGAAACAATCAAACGCGTGCCACTGCGACGACTGGGTAAGGTTGATGAAGTTGCTGCTGCGGCAGTCGCCGCTATCGAAAATGATTTTTTCAACGGCAAGGTATTCGAACTGGACGGCGGCCTGACCCTCTAGGTCAGAACCACCTCGCGGTAGCGGGTGGGTGCATGCGCAGCAAGGTATTGATGGGTCTCAACTTCGTACCCACCCGCTACCGCAGGTGGTACTGACTGTGTCCAAGCTGATTGCGTGACTTTTTGGACAAAGCTGATTAGACATGTACGAGTACAACCTCGCGATCCGGTTTCAAGCTGTGGTTTCTCAACATGGAGACCGGACCGCAATTTGGTTCAGCAAAGACGATCAGGTCAGTTACGCTGAGCTGAATAACTTAGCGAATCGAACGGCACGTTATCTGGCGCAGCGCGGTCTAAAGAAGACAGACGTCGTTAGCATCTCGGGTCAAAAATCTGCCCTCACTTTTGCCTCGATGCTCGCGAGTCTCAAACTCGGCTGTCCGTACGTGATACTCGATCCCGACAGCCCGGCAGAACGCCTGCGCAAAATACTTTCAACCAGCCGTCCTTCACTGTTGCTCGCTGAATCGGATCTAATCAATCGTCTCGCGGACATCGCCGCTGATCTCGCGATTGAATTAGTCGACAAGAATAGCCTAGCCGCCGAACTCGGCAATATCGACAATCGGCTCGATTCTGACAATCTGATCGAGACGCAAAGCATAACCGGCTCGAACCCGGCTTACATCATGTTCACGTCAGGCTCGACCGGCTTCCCCAAGGGCGCGGTAATGACTCACGCGAACGTCCTCAATCTCATCGCCTGGAGTCAAAAAACTTTCTCGATCACGATTGACGACACACTAACCAACGTCAATCCTCTCTACTTCGACAACTCTGTTTTCGACTTCTATGCTGCGCTCTTTACCGGCGCGAGCTTGTTGCCGCTCTCAAAAGAGGAAACAAGCGATCCGAAACTGCTGGTTGATAAGATCGACGAAGGCGCCGCCACCTTGTGGTTTTCGGTGCCGTCGCTATTGATCTTTCTGCAAACGATGCGAGCGACCGACGGAAAACACCTCCGGTCGATTCGGCGATTCATATTCGGCGGCGAAGGCTATCCGAAAGCGAAACTGAAGCAACTGTTTGATGCTTACACGCCCGCGAGTGAGTTCTTCAACGTGTATGGGCCAACTGAGTGTACCTGCATCTGCTCGAGTTATCGCCTGACGAACGAGGATTTTAATGATTTGCGAGGACTGCCGCCGCTCGGCTTCCTCGCTGATAATTTCGATTACTTGATCACCGATGACGATGGCCGGCCCGTCACCGCCGGCGAAACCGGAGAATTGTGTTTGCTTGGTCCAAATGTCGGCCGTGGTTACTACAATAATCCGGAACAAACAGCGCAGAGTTTTGTGCAGAACGCGGGGCACGATAAATTCATCGACGTCATGTATCGCACGGGCGACCTGGTGCGATTGAATCCTGCTGATGGCAAGCTGTACATCGAGGGACGCAAGGACAATCAGATTAAGCACATGGGCTATCGCATCGAGTTGGAAGAGATCGAGTCGGCCCTGCATTGTCTGGACTATGTTGACGAAGCAGCAGTGCTCCACACTAACGCTGGCGGCCTGAGCCGGATCGTTGCCGTCGTCGCTGCCACACGAGACTTCGATCACGAACAGATTCGCCGCGATCTCAAGCAGATTGTTCCGGCCTACATGGTGCCTTCAGTTTTTCATCGCGAGCAGACGCTTCCGAAAAATTCAAACGGGAAAGTCGATCGTCGACAACTGAAAGAGAAATACGTTCGAAACGGGATGAACTGAGTGAGCAGAATCGTAATCTTCGGCGCCGGTAAGATCGCCGACGAAGCCTACTTTTACCTGACAAACGACAGTCCACACGAAGTGGTGGCTTTTACCGTGGACCGCGAACATTTCAACGCCACGGAGAAGCTCGGTTTACCCGTAGTCGCATTTGAAGATGTGGTCCAGACTTATCCGCCGGGCGATTTTAAGATGTTCGTTGCCGTCGGCTATCAGGATCTCAACAAGTTTCGGGCGCGCAAGTATGAGGAAGCAAAAGCAAAGGGCTATGAGCTGATCAGTTATGTTAGTTCGCGCGCTTCAAATTTTGGGAATGTCGAGATCGGCGACAATTGTTTCGTGCTCGAGTTTGTAACTATTCAGCCGTGCTCCAAAGTCGGCAACAACGTGTTTCTCTGGAGTGGCAATCACGTCGGTCATCATGCCAGTGTCGGTGATCATTGTTATATTGCCGGGCAAGTAGTGATTTCCGGAAGTACGAAGGTCGAGCCGTATTGCTTCGTTGGCGTCGGCGCGATGCTCGGCCACGAGATTACGATTGGCCGGGAAAGCTTTATCGGCGCAGGCTCCTTGATTACCAAGAATGTAGAAGCGTCGAGTGTCTATATCACGCCCGATACGCAGAAGTTCCGGCTCGACTCTGCGAGTTTCCTGCGCTTGACGAAAATGCGGTGATTGGGATTTGCCTCGAACGTCAAGAACTATGCTTGGACACAGTCAGTACCACCTCGCGGTAGCGGGTGGGTACGTCGTAGACCGTTCGATTTGCTAAGGTTTCGCTGCGCATGCACCCACCCGCTACCGCGAGGTGGTTCTGACTGTGTCCAAGTTGGGTACTACTGCCCATGTACTGACTGTATCCAAGAATGATTTTCCCACTTTGATCAAAAGCTAGGTTGAATGAACACAACTTGTCAGGTCTGTCGTGGTAACAACTGGTTGAATCTGCCGGACCCTGTTCCCGATCGAGCCATCACGACCGCAGGACGGATCGTTACCGAGCCATTGGGCAAAGCTCAATGTGCCGACTGTGGTTTTGTACAGCGAATCCACGCGCGCTTTCTCGGCGATACCGACTATTACGAACAAGACTACGCGAAGTATTACGAACGCCCTGGCACTACTCAATTTCACATCGCGCGTTATCGTGTGCTCGCGGAATGGATGACTTCAGTTCTTCCCGCCATCTCCTACCGCCGGATTCTCGATGTCGGATGTGGCCAGGGTTGGGCCATGGAGGCAATGAAGGCTTTTTATCCTGAGGCAACAATCGAAGGTCTCGAACCATCCAGCTTTAACAGTGAGGTCGCGCGCGCAAAGGGCTTCCAGGTTTACGAAGCCCGGGCAGGCAAAGCTGCGCTGGCGGAAGATAAATACGATCTTGTCTTCAGCAATAACGTGATTCAACACGTTACTAATGCCAGAGAGTTCGTCGAGTCGCTGAAGGAAGTAGTTACTGATGACGGCGTGATCGTCATCACCTGTCCGGATGGATCGATTCCTAACATTGAGATTCTTTGGAGCGACCAAAACTTCTCTTTTCTGCCTGCGCACTTGATCCGCTTGTGCAAAGAAAGCGGTCTGGAAAGTGTCCGGTGGTTTTCATCTCCACCTTCGCCTTCAGTGCCGCCGGCGCAGATGTTGCTGCTCTCGAAAGGCAGGGGCTTGAAGGAAGGCAAACCGGGCATGGCCGTGCCAGCAGCGAAGTTGCAAGATGTTTATAAAGCGAAATGCGACTACCTGAATTCTTTTGAAAAGATCGACGGGCACATCGGCACGCGAACCGAGCATTCCGCGAACGTCTATAATTTTGGTGCGAGTTACTGGAGCTCAATTCTGGCCGCTTATTGTCCCGCATATTGGTCCAAAGTGTCGGCTTGTGTTGTTGAGGACACAGGAAATGTTGAACCACAGTTTCTGGACAAACGTGTAACGGCTCTGAATCAGCTCCAGCAAAATGGAAACGATGCCCTGGTGCTCGGTACCAGTCCCGCTACACATCAAGCTCTGAGATCTCGCTTCATCTCTTCGTGGAACACAATTGTGGCGTGGGATGATTTTTTGCAGTACTGAGGCCCCGTAATGAATCAGCCGGTGCGATGGATCAAGAGAGGGAGAATCTTTACGGCGTGCGGTCAGCATGCCTGGATGAAGTCTCACACGCAGGTGCCGACTGCGCTCGTATTGGACGATCGCCTCCGCGTGTATTTCTCTACGCGTGCCGACGATGGAATGAGCCGCGTGGGCTTTGTTGATCTTGACCGCGAAGATCCGTCACGCATTCTTTATCTGCACGATCAGCCTCTCCTCGAATTAGGCGAAGCGGGAATGTTCGATGAGCACGGCGCGATTCCAAATCACGTCTTTACGCATGATGACAAGGTTTATCTGTTTTACGTTGGCTGGAGCCGTCGCGAATCTATTCCTTACAGCAACTGGATGGGCATGGCTGTGAGCGACGATGATGGCCGCACGTTTCGAAAGTGTTTCCCCGGTCCCATTCTCGATCGCACACCTGATGAGGTCCATTCCGCGACGGGGCTGATTTGCATAGAACATGAAGGACGTTGGCGCGGTTGGTACGCCACGGGCACGCAATGGCTGCGCATCAACGATCGTTGGGAACACACTTACGAACTGCGCTCTTGCGAGTCAGACGATTTGGTTCACTGGTCGCGACCAAACAAACCAGTTTTCCCCAACAAGCTACCAAACGAATCTAATACTCGACCTACGGTAATCTTCCGTGAAGGTAAGTGGCACATGTGGTTTTGTTATCGCGGTACGCAGGATTTCCGCGACGGCACAGACAGTTATCGCATCGGATATGCGTGGTCCAATGATCTAACCGAGTGGCGACGAGAAGACGAGAATGCAGGCATCGATCGGTCCGCTGAAGGCTGGGACTCGAAGATGGTAGCTTACCCATGTGTCGTGCAGTTAGACGATCGCGTGTTGATGTTCTATTCGGGAAACTATTTTGGGCGTGCCGGATTCGGTTACGCGGAATTGGCGACGAACGCAGTCATTTGATACTAACTTCAAATTTTTGAGGCACACGGGTATGGAAAAACGGCGCAAAGAATCGAACTACGTAAAATCGTTTAGCTCACACGACGAAGTTGAAAGCTATCGCGAGTTGGAACAGTCCTTCAGGGACTCTCCCATTTTCCCGGGAGAGATTCTTGCCAATCTCGGTCTCTTCCTGACGCGAGCCTCGATGGCACGGATACTCTTCATGCACGACCTGTATCTGAAGATACTCGACGTCCCGGGGTGCATCATCGAATTGGGAACTCACTGGGGTCAAAATGTCGCGCTCTTCTCCACATTCCGTAGCATCTACGAACCTCAGAACATAAGCCGTAAGGTAGTCGGCTTCGACACGTTTGAAGGTTTCACGACTCCTTCTGCGCAGGATGGGAATCTCACATCTGATGTCGCCGGCCTGAGTGAGGACGATCGGGGCGGCGTGACTGAGAATTACGATGCCGTGCTCGATCAGATTCTTGATTGCCATAACAGACTTGGATCGCGGCCGCAAATAAAAAAGTATGAGATCGTCAAGGGAGACGTCACCCAAACACTGCCCGCCTTTCTTGATCGCAATCCCGAGACGTTGATTGCTTTAATCTATTTTGATCTGGGGCTGTATGAACCTACACGTAAATGCCTGGAGCTAATTAAAGATCGACTCGCTAAGGGAAGTGTTATCGGTTTGGACCACCTGACAATGCACGGTTTGCCAGGCGATTCGATCGCGGTTAAGGAAGTGCTGGGGTATCGTAATTGTCGTTTCGTTCGAGATCCGAGAGTTCCCTATCAAAGTTATCTCGTCGTGGAGTGAAGATGGAATATAAAGAAGGTGACTTCGAAACGAAGAAGTTCTCAGCGCGCAAGGAACCATACTACGAGAGTTTGTCCGAGATACTGTCACTCGGCTACAGCGCTGAAGATCTTATTCATCACTTTCCCAGCTTCGTCGGTCACATGACTGTGTCCCGCTTCCTCGCGCTTTACGAGGCCTACAAGATGACTCTGGGTGTGGCCGGACACATCGCCGAAGCCGGAGTGTACAAGGCGGCCGGCACGCTCTGGTTCGCCAAACTGACGCAAATATTCGAACCGGAATCGCTGACTTTGGTGCACGGTTTTGATTGGTTTCAAGCTTCTGAACTGACCGCAGAGGAACCGAACATCTGTGCGGACGCGTACATCGAAGATTATGCGCGAGTGTTGCAGTTAATACAGGCGCAAAGGCTCGAGAACGTTGTACACATTCATAAATTGGATTTGAGAACCGGCCTCGAGCAGTTCTTCGCCGAGAATCCCTACATGCAATTCAAGCTCGTGTTTCTGGATGCCGGCCTCTACGATGTGGTCAAAAGCTGCCTCATACATTTCTGGCCGCGATTGACGAGCGGCGGAGTCATGGTCTTCGATCAATTCAATCATGAACTGGCTCCGGGAGAGACGCGTGCAATTAAAGAATTCATGCCAGGCGCCGAGTTGAAAACGTTTCCGTTTGGGTGGATGCCGACGGCGTACGTAGTGAAACCCTGAGCGATTGCCGATCCCGCCCAACAGGGGGTAGTGCATTAGCTTGAAAATTACGCCGAAGGCGTTCGCTAATTTCAGCCCAGGGTTGGAGCGCAGCGACAACCCTGGGAAACAAATCTCATCTTTCGTAGCAACCCTGAAAGGGTTCGCCCTAAGAGAAACCCTTTTCAGGGTTTAATGACTGTTTGATGTACTGATCCCAGGGTTGTCGCTGGCGCTCCAACCCTGGGCTGAAATTAGTGAACACCTTCGGTGTAATTTTCTAAGACAACAACAGTGTCTAATGCAACCACAACTCAAAGACGGCTGCTGTTCGCAAGACTCGTGCTGGCGCTGTTTGTATTCTTCTTATGTGGAGTGATCGCGGAAGTAGGTCTGCGACTACTCTGGCAACCGCAACTTGCCACCTGGCAGCGGAATATCAAAAGCACGATAGACATAGATCCAGCGATTATTCACGGCGTGGCTGGGCCGGTTCACATCATCACCAACTCAAAGGGAATCCGCGGCGACGAGTGGTCAAACGATCGAGCAAAGGAATATCGCATTCTAGCGATCGGAGGCAGTACTACCGAGTGTCTCTTCAACGATCAACCAAACACCTGGCCGGCGCTTTTACAGACCCGGCTGGGGACGCTCGATGGCCGGAAGGTGTGGGTCGGGAACGCTGGCCACGCCGGCTTCACTAGCCGGCATAATGTGCTGGAAATGAGGCACATGCCGGATCAATACAATCCTGATGCAATCGTGATACTGGTTGGCGGGAACGACATGGGGCTGTTGCTTGAGGAAGGAGCTGGGTGTGATCCTGGTTTTATTTCTAACCCAACTAAGATGGGCGACCTCTCCAGGGATTTCGTTGAGAGACCTGTGCCCATAATCAAGTCAACCACGCGCTTTCATCATTTATACCTGACCATGTTTGCAAGAGAGACGCTGCGGCTATACCAGTCCCCTCGCGGTCTGCTAAATACGGCGCAATCATGGAAGACTCAAATGGAGTTGCGCAGGCATCCTTGGTTAGTAGTGCAAGAAATGCCTTATGATATTTCCCTCGGACTGAAATCTTACGAAAACAACCTTAGAGAAATAGTCCGGTTGGCAAAGCAGCGACACATCCGTCTGGTTCTCATGACGCAACCGGAACTCTATCAGACTAAGTTGAGCCCGGAGATGATGAATCAAATCTGGGCGGGTTGGATCGGAGATCCAGGCGCCAATATCTATTGGTCGCCGGAGGTGGCCGGGAAAGTACTTGAGGCGCACAACGAGTTAACGCTGAAAGTCTGCCGTGAAGAGCAAATAGAGTGCATTGATTTGGCGTCAACGATTCCCAAATCGGTGGACGTTTTTTTCGATCATGCGCATTTCACAGATTACGGCTGCAGTCTTGTCGCCGATGCGTTGGTGAATCATTTTCGAAATGTCGCGGGCGTAAAGTAAACAGGTCAAGAATCAGGTGCCATGATTGGAGACAGTCAGTACCACCTGCGGTAGCGGGTGGGTGCATGCGCAGCTTTGTATACGAGCGTGTCTACGACGTACCCACCCGCTACCGCAGGTGGTACTGACTGTCTCCAAGCACATTTCGTGATTACTACAGATGACGTACATATTGGGGATTAGCGCGTTCTATCACGACTCCGCTGCCGCGCTCTTACACGATGGAGAAATCACAGCGGCTGTTCAGGAAGAAAGGTTCAGCCGCGAAAAATATGACGCGCGTTTCCCCACGCGATCAGTTGAACACTGTCTCAATGAGGCCGGTATCTCGCCGGCACAACTTGATTTCGTGGCGTTCTATGAACAGCCTCTGACCAAATTCGAACGGCTGATCGAAACGTACGTAAGTTACGCTCCCGCCGGTTTTGAGAGTTTTCGTCAAGCCATTCCGGTTTGGATGGGGAAGAAGCTTCACCTGCCGCGAGAGATACGTCGCGGACTTGGCGGCAGTTTTAAGGGGCCAATCTTTTTTCCGTCGCATCACGAGTCCCACGCGGCTTCCGCCTTTTTTGCTTCACCATTCCGACAAGCTGCGATTCTCACGATGGATGGAGTGGGCGAGTGGGCCACCACAACCGTGGGCCACGGCCAGGACA
>Ga0105243_10002594_pt1 | contig 15075 bp, 8 predicted proteins | sample KBSM34metaG_FD_81525 | JGI IMG/M metagenome (GOLD analysis project Ga0105243, IMG submission 81525) | Miscanthus rhizosphere microbial communities from Kellogg Biological Station, Michigan, USA - KBS M3-4 metaG | ecosystem: Host-associated > Plants > Roots > Rhizosphere > Soil | place: Michigan...
GGCTAGCGATGGCGTGGTCCACGCAATCAAAGCGCAGACTGGCGAGCCAGTCTGGAAGTACGAAATCAGCAAGCGCGGCCTGAACACGGGAGTAGTCGTTTACAACAACATGGCAATCCTCACCCACAGTGAGGAGAATCTCGCTTCGAGTGAAATGGGAATGATGGTTGCCGTCGATGCGACAACCAAAGGCGAGATCAAGAAAGAGCAGGTTAAGTGGACTACTTATGGCTGGCAGGGCGGTTTCTCTTCTCCAGTGCTCGACGGCGATCGGATGTATCAGATCGACAACAGCGCGAATATCGCAGCCTTCGATGTAAACACCGGCAAGCAGCTCTGGCTGAAGAATCTGGGGACGATTCAGAAGGCATCTCCAGTGCTTGCCGACGGTAAATTGTACGTCGGTACTGAGAATGGAAAGTTTTTCATCCTCAAACCGTCGGCAACGGGATGTGAGATTCTTGATGAGAAGCAGTTAGGGACCGAAGCAGTGCCTGACAAGGTGATCGGATCAGCAGCAGTTGCGAACGGCCGAGTCTACTTCGCGACGGAGTCCACACTCTACGCCATCGGCAAGAAGGGAAATCACGCGTCGTCACACAGCACTGCATCTGCTGCCGGAACACCGGTCAGCTCAAATGAGGCAACCTGGGTTCAGGTTGTCCCGACCGAGTTGATGCTCAAATCCGGAGACAAAGTGAATTTCCGCGTTCGACTCTTCGATGCGCAGGGAAATTTTATTCGCGAAGAACCGTCGGCGACGTGGTCACTCGAACAGTTGAAAGGAACCGTGGAGAATGGTCACTTCACTACCGGCAACGAGCCCCTTGCACAGGCTGGTTTGGTAAAAGCAACTGTCGGTAACTTGAGTGGGACTGCGAGCGTGCGCATCTTCCCGCCACTGCCGTGGAGTGAAACGTTCGATTCGTACGCCGTCAACGAAGCGCCGCCATCATGGGTGAGCATGACGTCGAAGTTTGGGGTGCAAGAGCTGAACGGTAACAAAGTGCTCGCAAAACTCACCACAGGCTCATCCCTGCTGACTCGCTCGCGTGCTTACATTGGGCCATCCGATTGGTCAAACTACACAGTAGAATCGGATCTGTTTGCAACGCAGAAGCGCCGGCAGCAAGGCGATGCCGGTGTGATCGCGCAACGTTACGTGCTGACGCTTTACGGCAACAGCCAAATGCTGCACCTCGAGCCGTGGCAACCGGAAACCGCGCGCACAAAGAGCGTCCCCTACGCGTGGAAGCCCGACACCTGGTACCGTCTGAAGCTGCAAGTTGAGAATCTGCCCGACGGAAAGACTCGTGCTCGCGGCAAAGCATGGCCGGCAAACGAAGCGGAGCCCGCAGGATGGATGGTGGAACGCATCGATCCTATTCCTAATCGCCAGGGAGCACCTGGAATCTTCGGCAACGGTCTTTCCGAAGTTTATTTCGACAACATAAAGGTGTACGCAAACAAATGAAATTCGCAAAGCTAAACTTCAACGCAATCAATCGCCCGGCTGTTTTACTCTGCACCATGGTCCTGCTAAGTGCCGCGGCTGCGTACTGCCTTGCGCCGTCGACGACTGCTAAAGGTGGGGTTTCGGGTGACTGGCCCATGTGGGGTGGTTCGCCTGACAGAAACATGGTCTCTGACATGAAAGGACTCCCAACAAGTTGGGACGTCAAAACGAAGAGCAACGTGAAGTGGGTGGCTCAACTCGGTTCTCAGAGTTACGGCAACGCCGTTGTCGCGGGTGGGATGGTTTTCGTCGGCACGAATAACGAGGGGCTGCGCGATCCGAAGATCACCGGCGACAAAGGCGTGTTGATGGCGTTTCGCGAATCGGACGGACAGTTCATGTGGCAGATGGTCCATGACAAGCTCGTTGCTGGTCGTGTTAACGACTGGCCGTACCAGGGCGTTGCGTCATCGCCGTTAGTCGATGGCGATCGTATTTACTACGTGTCTAATCGCGCTGAGTTGATGTGTCTCGACACGCAGGGCTTTCGCGACAAGGAAAACGATGGGCCAGTCACAGATGAAAAGCTGACCGGTGAAACCAACGCCGACATAGTCTGGAAGTTCGACATGATCGAGGAAGTCGGATCGTTGCCGCATAACCTCGCGAACTCGTCGCCGGTTATGTATGGCGATCTGATCTTCGTCAGCACCTCCAACGGTCAGGATGAGAGTCACGTCAACATCCCTTCGCCAAAGGCGCCCGCAATCATCGCCGTCAACAAGAAAACCGGGAAACTCGTTTGGGAAGATAATTCGGTCTTCGACAAGATTCTGCACGGTCAGTGGTCGTCGCCGACAGTAGGAACGATCGGCGGTGTGGTCCAGGTGATTCACGGACAGGGTGACGGTTGGATTCGCGGATATGAAGCATTGACCGGCAAGAAGCTCTGGGAGTTTGATACGAATCCGAAAGATTCTGTTTGGCCCAAGACGCGGAATGAGTTGATCAGCACGCCGGTCGTCTACCAGGATCGAGTTTATATCTCAAACGGGCAGGATCCCGAACACGGCGAGGGCGTCGGTCACATGTACTGCATCGATGCCACCAAGCGCGGCGATATCACGCAAACGGGTTTGGTTTGGCACTTCGACAAGATTCGTCGCTCGATTTCGACGCCGGCGATCAAGGACGGACTTGTCTATCAGGCTGACTTCAGCGGCTTCCTGCACTGTCTCGACGCGAAGACAGGACAAGAGTACTGGAGCCACGATCTCTTCGCTGCGGTTTGGGGATCGCCGGTGCTGATCGACGGCAAGATCTATCTTGGTGACGAAGATGGCGATGTGGTGATCATGCAGGAAGGAAAGACAAAGAAGGTGCTCGGCGAGATAAATATGGTCAGCTCGGTTTATTCGAGCCCTGTGCCCGCCAACGGGACACTTTACATTTCCAATCGCAATCAACTTTACGCATTGGCGGAGGCCGCCGCGGGCAAACCCGCCACTGCGAAAAACTGAATCAGCCACAAAGAGGCACAAGAAGCAGCAAAACTGATTCATGTACCGAATTTCGTTTTGTGCTTCTTGTGCCTCTTTGTGACGAAAGACTTTGTGGCTAATGAAGGAATTTGATTTTCAACCTCGTACGCGGGTGGTCTTTGGCGCTGGTGTAATCGGGCGCCTCGGTGAGCTGGCGCGCGAGTTGAATTTTAAGCGCACGCTGCTTGTCGCTGATCACGGCATGGTCGCTTCCGGCCACGTCGATGAAGCAGTTGAGCCTCTGCAAAACGCCGGTGTCGAGATCGTTCGCTTTCACGATTTCGAAGTTAATCCAGACACACGCATGATCGAGAACGGCACCGCTTTTGTCTCGCCGTTGAATGTCGATTCGATCATCGGTCTTGGCGGCGGCAGTTCGATGGACTGTGCCAAGGGTATTAACTTCCTGCTCACGAACGGTGGGCACATGGCGGACTATCGTGGCTATGGCAAAGCGACTAAACCGATGTTGCCGATGATTGCGATTCCGACTACGGCGGGTACCGGAAGTGAAGCACAGAGTTATGCGTTGATCGCCGACGCGGAAACACACGTCAAGATGGCGTGCGGCGATTCGAAAGCAGCCTTTCGCGTTGCAGTTCTCGATCCCGCTCTCACGATTTCACAACCACGCAGCATCACCGCCACTTCGGGTTACGACGCGATTGCTCACGCCGTCGAAACCTACGTCACGACAAAGCGTAATCCGCTCTCTGAATTGTTTTCACTTGAAGCGTGGCGGTTGCTCGAGCCGAATTACGAACGCGTGCTCACTCAACCCGACAACATCTCAGCGCGAGGCGCGATGCAATTGGGCGCTTTCTACGCCGGTGTTGCGATTGAGAATTCGATGCTGGGCGCGACACACGCCTGCGCCAATCCGCTAACGGCGCGTTATGGAACTGCACACGGCGCCGCGATCGCGATGTTGTTGCCGAGCGTGGTTCGCTGGAATGCGAACGTAGGTATTGACTACTGTAATTTGCTGAGTTGGTCCACCTTAGCCGGACGAAACAATCACATGACGCCGGGAGAAGAGCTGGCGCGTCGACTCGAAGAGCTGGCGGAAGCCGGCGGCTTGCGCACGAATCTCCGCAGCGCTGGAATCAGCGAGAGCGAACTGCCCGAGCTCGCAGCCGACGCCGCTGAGCAATGGACCGGCACGTTTAATCCCAGACCGCTTGGCGTAGAAGGAGCGATTGAGATTTACAGATGCGCGTATTGAAGATTTTCCTTCTGATCCTTTTCCTTGCGGTTTCAGTCGTCGCCCAGGACGCTCCTGCGGACAACTGGACACAGTTTCGCGGTAATCACTCGCTGACTGGAGTGTCGCAGTCAAACGTTCCCACCTCGCTCAAACAACTGTGGACTTACGAAGCCGGAGACTCGATCGAATCGTCGGCAGCAATTGTCGGCGGTACAGTCTTTGTCGGTTCTCAAAAGGGCGAGCTCGTCGCGCTTAGTCTCGAAAACGGATCGGTCTACTGGAAGTTCACGACTGGAAATCCAATCGGCGAGTCGTCACCGGCGTACAGCAACGGCGTGGTCTACATCGGTGATTTAGGTGGCTGGCTGAATGCCTTAAATGCGTCTGATGGAAAAAAGTTGTGGGCCTTTAAGACTAACAGCGAGATTAAATCGTCACCAGTCGTGGTCGGCGACAGTGTCTTGATAGGTTCGTACGACGCTAATCTTTATTGTCTTTCGACGCGCGACGGTTCGCTGCGCTGGAAGGTTAAAACGAATGGATACGTGCATGCCACGCCAGGAATTGCCGATGGAATGGCTTTTATCACCGGTTGCGACGAACTGTTTCGCGCCATTCGGATCTCGGATGGCAAAGAGGTATTCCATATCTCGTCCGAAGCCTATACAGGGGCGTCGCCTGCATTACGAGATGGCAGTGCGTTCTACGGAACTTTTAATAATGAAGTGTTGCAGGTGAACTTACGGGAACGCAAAATCGTCTGGCGTTATGAACACCCGCAACGGAAGTTTCCCTTCTACTCTTCGGCAGCGGTAACGAGCACACGCCTCGTGGTTGGCGGACGCGACAAGATGGTCCATGGTTTGACATTGGATGGTAAAGAGGCGTGGACGTTTGCGACGCGCGCGAGGGTTGAGTCTTCACCCGCGATCGCAGGTGGCCGCGTGTTTGTTGGATCGAATGACGGGCGATTCTACGTGCTGGGTCTCAACGATGGGACGAAGCTTTGGGAATTCAATGCCGGCGCGCCGCTCTCCGCGTCGCCGGCGATTGCAAACGGGCGCATCGTGATCGGATCACAGGACGGGCGCTTGTATTGCTTCGGTTAAAACCTTACTTCACCACCGCAACGACTTCGATTTCAATGCGCGCGTCACGCGGCAGGCGCGCAACCTGCACAGTCGTTCGCGCCGGCGGATCGCCTTTGAACTTCTTCGGATAAAGCTCATTCAACTTGTTGTAGTCGTTCATGTCAGCCAGAAACACTGTCGCCTTCACAACGTGATCAATGCTACTGCCTGACGCCTCTAACACTGTCTCCAGGTTTTTAAAAACCTGTTCGAGCTGCGCTTCAAACCCTTCGGCAAGCTGACTAGTCTTTGAGTCGATGCCGATCTGCCCGGAAGTGTAGACAAGATCGCCGGTAATGATCGCTGGAGAGAAGATTCCGTTCGGAGGTCCCGTCTTGACCGCCCGTCGCTTTCCAGTTTGACCGGACACGTAAGAGGAAGCAATCGCGATAGCAGCGAAAGCCAGCAATACTTTCATCATGATCATCGACCTCCAAAATACTTTGCCAACGTACTCGACGCGGGTTTACTCGTAGCGAGCGAAACCACAATCATCAACAACGCCGAGCCAATCACCATCGGCACTACCGGCATGAATCCAAAAACCGCTGTCCCCCCGGGAGTTCGCGATAAAACCTCAAGGCCGCCAGGCGCCCAAAGAATCGTCGCTGGTCCAGGCGCGGGCGCGGGAACTATTGACTGCAACACTGCCACTGCAATAACTGTAGCCGCGGTCCAAAGTGTCACAGCCAGAGCGCCCCACTTCGTGCTTCCCTTCCAGAACAACGCCGCGATCAAAAGTGGCGACAGCGCTGCATAGCCCGAGAACGCATATTGAATCGCAAGCTCAAAAATCGTTTCCGGCGCACGCAACGCGACGATGTAAGCGAAGAGCGTTATAAGAATGATGAAGATGCGTCCGGTTTGCACTTGCACGTGCTCGCCAAAACGCGTTTTTCCGCCGTAGAAGGCGAAGACGTCCTCCGTGAACATCGTCGATAGAGCGAGAATTTGCGAATCGCTTGCCATCACCGCCGCCATGATCCCTGCCCCCAACAATCCTGCAAGCCACAACGGCGCATAGTGCTTCAGTAGCAGCATGATCACGTCGTCGCCGGCAGACTGTTCGCGCAATTCATCGCGCTGCTCGGGTGCCATGTTCTTGCCCTGAGTAGCGAGCACTCGTCTCGCTTCCTGCTTCTGTCGGATCTCCGGAATGTCCGTGACGCGATTCGCCATCACACCGAGAAACACGCACGGCAACCAGATCGCGAGTATGCAAATCGGATAGAAGATGACGGTCTTCTTGAACTGGGCCATCTTGCGCGCAGTCAAACAGAAGATCAGGATGTGTGGGAACGCGATTGCCGAGAGTGGGATGAACGTGTAGCTGAAGAAATAGTAAGGCGAAATGCGTTCGCGCGTGAGCAGCGAGGACATCGGTGAGTTCTGTATGGCTGTGGCAGCAGTACTAAAACCTCCCATGCCCACGCCGATCACGATCAGCGCGACTGCGCCGAAGAGCAGAAAAAGCACCGTCTGAAAAGTATTGACCCACGCCGTGCCGCGCATGCCGCCAAAGAACACGTAGCTCATTACCACCATCGCGACGATCGCGCCGCCAAACCAGTAAGGAACTATTCCATCGCTGATCGTATAGAGCGTGGTGCCACCGCCCATGATGCCGATGATGATATAAGGCACCAGCAGCACTGCCTGAACCACAAAGATCGCAGTGCCGATGTGAGTGCACTCCCAACGATCTCGAAACATCTGCACGGGAGTCATAAACCCGTACTTCTTGCCGAGCGCCCAGACGCGCGTGCCTACGAGAAAGATTGTCAGCGGGATCACCAGGCCAGACGACGAAGCCATCAAACCGAAAGTCACGATGCCGTTGGTGAACGCGTGCCCTGACGAACCGAGAATCGCAAACGCGGTCATGTTCGTGCCAAATAGTGAGAACAGAAACACGAATGGACCAAGCGAGCGACTGGCAAGAAAGTAATCTTCAGCTTCTTCTTTTCCCTTGGCGCGTCGAAAAGCAAAGATACCGATGTAGAGAACGGTCGCGAGATAGAGGAAAACGACGATTGCAGGAATCAACGCCGCACGTCCTCCCTGGTAGTTGTTTCTTCAACTTCTTCTTCCAGGTGCGACGGCCAGGCATAAGTCACCAGCAGCCACATCAGCAGCGCCGCAGCCACTGAAAAGCATCCCTGATAAAAGAGTCCAATCGGAATGAAACCAAAAACCAGGCGAGAACTCCGCCAGAACCAGATGTCCTGATGAAGCACGTAGAGTACGACGACCGCCAGCACAAGCAGGATGTTTTTCACAGGAGGCGAGAAAGTAACAAGCGGGTTTGGGAGGTGTCAAGCGCTACGAGATTTGTAGACTGCGCATTATTGGCCAAAGTCCTGCCGTTCAAGTCGGTCTATAGAACTTCGCCTACTGTCTTCAGATACCTCTGTCAATCGCAGCGATAGCTCTTTTGATCTCTGCTTGCACATCGAGATCGGGCTCATTGGGAAGGGCATCGGTAAGCGCTTGTCTCGCCGCGTCTCCTTGAATGCTTCCAAGACAGACCGCAGCATATAATCTCAGTCGTGGATCAGGATGGGAGAGCGTCTTAACGAGTTTCGGCACCGCTGGCTGACCAAGTACTATTAACGCACCCACAGCCGGCCTATGACGATAAGAATTGCTGGCATATTGATGTACTGCCGCACAGTTTAGACAGTCGATCAGGAAATCTATAGCTTCCACCGCCTTCACCGCAGAAAAGATCTTAGAAACCTCCACCCAGAAGAGTGAACCTGACAAAGTCGTTGTTTGGTACCTGAAATCGGGTGCCTCCACTCGTTTCAACAACTCCGCAATAATAATTTGCCTGTTGCCCTTAGATTGCTGGCCCAGATTAACGATTCTCTTCCTGGTTCCCACTCTCACATCTTCGCTACTGTCAGAAAGTTTTTCCAGGAGGATAACCAAGTCAGTCTGCTCTTTCTGTTCTTTGTCATAGAGCAGAATCTGATGACTAGCAAGCGGAATCTGACCAGCGCGACTTTCACTTCTGAGAAGGCTTTGAGAGAACAAAAGCGCCAGTATTACCAAGCTAATCATGACTAACAACAAGACTTTCACGCGTTTGGATTCTTTTCTCAGGTTCAGATGTGCATGAAAAGACTGCCCTTGCCACACATTTAGTCGCCGAGTTTTGCTAGTCATTAATACAGCCCTCCTCCAACTTCTCTGAGAAAAGGTTTTCCGTTCACCACAGAGACCCAAATGTGAAACGAAGCTGAACAATAGTGGCGGCCTCGCTGAGCATACACCATAATATTGAACTTGGCCTCGCCATTTCGTAAATTGGCTAAACTATTAGATTTTGGCAACCCGGGCCGGTCAAAAAATAAGGCGGTGGTCCTAGAGATCAATCGGTGGTCTGGAAGGGGCGAGTCGTCGTGAGTTTTGTCCTCATAATCGATCATTTCTCCATCTTCGCCAAACTGCATTCTCGTCCACGACCAAATTTTTTGACCAACTTCCCATTTACCGCCATTGTAGAGATTCCCCTTCACTTTGCCGTGGGTTAAATCTCCAACCTGTCCTATGCGTCCAGGTGTGTGAATTTCCGCAAAGATCGGCAATCCATACCGATCACCAGTGTCATCTATTTCGCTGGCCCAACTTACCTGAACGCTACAGGGTGCTGGTTTACTTTTCACTCCAGCATCCTCCTGCAGCATGAGGAGATCAGTACGAGTCAGGTCACTTTCGGCGTCCCCGGTGTTATTCAGTCGAGACAAATCTGTCTCGGCGACTCTCGGATGCGTCCGGTAGTAACCCCGTGGCAAGTCTTTTCCAGCGTACGCTAATTCACCATTCCCAATATAACGAGCCGTCACCGGCACATACCCGGAATATCCGTCCTGATAGGAATGCCATGTGGCAAGTGTCCGTTGGCCGTGATAAACGACGGACATAGCTTGCTGGAACGGAGCTATAGCTCCAGCGCCACTTCCTAACATACCCAGGACCAGCGAACAGTTGGTTTCCAAACCATTAAAATAGCATCGATGTGTCGAAGCAAAGGCGTTACTAATCGCCAGGAAACCTTTTTCATCGCCGTCGACCATGAACGATCCGCTTGGTTGGGGCGCGCTGTACCCGACATCCACGCCGACTGGATCAAAGTTAGCTTGCGGTCGCGACCATTGGTCTTGGTCTGTGAGCTGATAGCTGCCGGTGATCGGATTATGGTGCACCCATTCAACGGGCGCGTATCCACCCGGTTCCTGCTGAGCAATCACTTCGCCATTGGCATAAACGTAACCTGAGTATTCCAAACCATCCGGCATGATTACGGAAACCGTCGCGTCGAGCACACTTGAATGTAGATAATATCTTACTCGCGTTGCGTAAAAAGTTGGACGACTCCACCAACCCTGATAGCTGCCAAGTCGTTCTCCATCACCGTCGAAAATCTGTCTCATCTGGCCGTCGTTGTAGTCGCCTTGATCGACAACTTGTCCGCCCGCATCGATGGTGTAATCTCTCGCCGTATCGTTGGTGACATTGCCATCCACATCATAAAGCCAACCAACATTTCGATTCTGCGTGTTGTAGGTGGCACTGTAACTGTCTGAATAGCCCCAATAATTACCCACCTTCGCCACCAGATTGTTCCACGCATCGTGTGAATATGTTTGCCGATACCCGCCGGTTGGTGTTCCGCTGTTTGTTCCATGAAAGAAGTCATAAGCTTCAGAACCCGAATATCCCATCACCAGATGGCCGGACCAATCATATGTGTACGCGGTATCAAACTTCGCATCGACATTGTCGTGTGTGTATTTAATGCGATTGTCTGCATAGTAATTGAAGTCAGATTTCATCACAGTGGGACCAGCGTAACCGTTTTGCTGGTTCGGCGTTCTGTTTCCGATCGTGTATTGGCTGATTCTAAGCTTTGGGTCGTATTGTCTTTCAAACGTCAGCCCGTTTGCGTACGTGAAAGATTTCGGCCCTCCCCACGCTCTATATGTGAATCCAGAGGCGTATTGCGAGACATTAGCAAAACCGGAACCGTTGACGTCGTGCAAACGTCCCAGTGAATCATAGGTATAACTCACAGTTGAGCCATGATAGTTAGTCGTCGTTGGGGAGGAGTCTGTCATGCTTGTTACCTGACCAGCGAGGTTATATTGGTAGGCGAGCTTAAATGCATTGTTGAAAGCCGGTTGACCATAAGCGATGCCATCTGCAGGGACGGTGAACGTTCGCGTTTCATCGTTCAACCGAGAGAGTTGATCATAGGAATAATCCTGCCGCCCAAAGCCATCAATCATCAATAGACGGTTGCCTGCCGCATCGTATGAAAAGCTGACCTGCGACGGGGCTGGAATCCCTGAGCCTACTGGTACCGCATAAAGAATGCTGGTTATGAGGTGACGACTGTTATAGCTGAAGGTCCGTGACGCGCCTCGTGCATCGGTGATCTTTTGAATCGTATCGTCAGAATTATAGTCATATGTCGTTACCAGGCCCGTACTTTGCTCAGGCACGTGTTTCGTATGCATTCGGCCATAACCATCGTACGTGATTGTCGTGTTCTGAAAAGTACCGCTGCCTTGCGCGCCTACGTATGCTGTTATTCCCGTTACTTGATCACGTACATTGAAAGTCTTGACCGTGGTTGAATACACCGTGTTGTTTGGAGCGGTGCCGTTGGGTCCAGTGCCATCCCAATTTAATATTTCTGTCTTCCACGTCCGGTTCAACACATCGGTATAGATCTTTTGCTGACGTTTTTTCGTGACGCCGTTTACCACTGTTCCTTCATCAGTCAGAGTAATAACTTGTCCCCCAGCACAATCACAGCCAGCATACTCAGCCGTTTTTGTGGTGCCATCCTGGTTGGTGGTAACAAGGGGTCGACCTTTCCAGTCATAGGTTTGTTGGGTGTAGTAGATGCCCGCAGCGTCGTCACCACTCACGAGCCACGCGCTATTGATCTCCGTGGGGTTGGACTGCTGCCACACGCGGCCCATCTGGTCGTAGATGATGCTTACCAGACTGTAGCCGCCGGAACTGCCGGGATGATTACTCGCAGTTCCCATCACTCTCCCGAGGCCATCCACCGCTGCGACCGCGTACAACTCGTCATTGGTGGTGTTGACGGTGGCGTAGCTCGCGACATAGTTCGGGCCGTACCAGAAGCGTTTGTAAGCGCCGTTGTTTACTGTGGTGACGCGCTCGAGTTGGCCCAGGCTGTTGTAGGCCATCGTTTGGATTGCGCCCTGTGATTGGTTTGCGGGCGGCGGTGATTGTGTGCGGGTGGTGGCGCCTAAGTCGAAGTTGTATTGCACGGTAGAGCTATTACCGTCGGCGTCGGTCAAGGTGGTGGGATAGGCATACGTATGTCGATCGACGCCGTCCGAGAAAGCATCGAGGTAGCTGATGCTGCTCGTGTGGGGTGATGGATCGGTAACGGACTTGGGTGAGCCGGTAACGAAATAGTTTGTGTAGCTGGTTAACTTCTTCTGCGTGTTGTTAATGTCGGTGACATCCCATTGCGAAACGCTGGTCAGATTGCCGCGTGCAGTGAGGGATGTGTTGTATGAAGTATCGTGTTGCGTAGCCGTAGCCGGCGTACCCGTAGGCGTGGGGGTCGGCAGTGGCGCGAGTCGATTCGGATCGTCGTAGTCGTACGTTACCTTACCCTGGAAACTACCGACATCAGTGAGATGTACGGCTGAGACGAGGCCAATGATGCGGCGGTCGAGATAAGCCTGGCTCAGATTGTAATCAGTAAACGTCCGCCGGATCTCAGCGCTACCGTCAGCCACATACTCCGAGACCATGTAAGGCAATCCCCACTGAGCATACTGTCCATAATCTATGGTCGTGCGCCGCCGGTTGCCACCGTTGTCATAAACGTTGGTTTCGGTGACCCGCGGATTGGTTTCGTAACTGACCGAGGTGTTGTCCTGTGTCCAGGCGGTCGTGGTCCATTTCTTCTTATCTGTGCCCACCCAGACCTCGCTCAGCGTGGTCAGGCCTTTCTGCCAGCCAGTGCCGTAGTATTCCTTGTAGACAGTTCCGTCAGGCGCGGTGAGCACACAGGCGCCGTCACCCGCCACGCTGTATTGGGTGGTGACTTGCGCCGGCAAACCATTAACTCCAGTCCAGTTCATTGCCGACACGCTGCTGCTCATCAGCCGCGGCACATCACCTGAGGGTGTCTCATACGCAAAGCTTGTGGAGTTGCGCTCGAGTGGTCCGAACCACTTCTTAATCAACGACACCTGCAGCGAGTTGGCGTAATCGAAAGTGAAGTAGGAAGTATCGTTCAGTGCGACCTGCGTGAGCACCGGCACCGTATTGCCATTCTTGATCCCGACTACCGCGGCATCGGCAAAGCTGTACTGCATGTTGCGCGTGGACCAGCCAAAGCTGACCCACTGGTGCGATTGCCCGTTCCACGCCTGTGTGATCGAGATTAGGTTCGCATTGCCATCGTAGTTGAAGGTGATGACGCGTCCGAGTGTGTCGGTAATGGTTGTAATCTGGCCCTGAGCATTGTAATTGACGCTGAGGTAATTGCCGTTGCGATCCTTGATCTGCGTGCAGCGATATTCGCCATTTGCCTCGGCAAAGGTGAGTTGGGTGCCGTCAGTAGAACGTACGAGCAAGGTGGCGCCGGTCTCGGTTAACTGCAGATAAGAAGAATCAGCCGCTTCGTAAACAGTCGACGTAGTTGTCTGCCGCAACTCAACCCGATGGCCGCCGGGCGTAATCAGCAGGTACGCATTCTTTCCGGTTTGCGCATCGAATGTCTTGCGCTGCACGGTGGGAAAGCCGAGCCGAAAGCCAGGACTGGGAAAGCCATTGTCCTCGTCGAAGTAGAAGTAAGGCCCGGAGTGCGTCCAGACCATCGAGGAATAAGAAAGCGCCAGGCCGAGGTCGAGTCCATTGCGTCCCGGCAAGCTGAGCAAGGGCATACTCCAACTTACATCCCGCGAAAGCATTCCGTTGCCAGGCTGATTGCGCGGATCCACGCGCGCTGTTATCAACGAGGTTGGGTTTGGGCCGGGCGAGCCACTCAGTGAGATCGTCGCCAGCAAAGTCGCAAACTCACCTGACTCCTCAAAGCCACGCCGCACGTATTCGCGTCCATTACTCGGTACCAGAGCTTCCCAGTAAGCCCAGCCACCAGCATCTGGCTCGCGCATCAGATAAGTGTTGTAAAGATCGTGGACATAGTCATGCGCACCGCGATTGCGGGCAAGATACGACGCTGATTCAAACAGTGTCTTGCCTAATTCAATGGCTGCCAGCTTCAGTGAGGTTTGATTCTGGTTGTAGCCGGCGCGCAGGAGGTAGTTCCAGTAGAGTGTTTCATCGTAAGTGGGAGTGCGCGGCAACACCAGACTGAAGAAGTTCTGGATGAACTGATCCTCATAAAGCGGTGGCGGAAAGGCGCGCCTGCGCGCATGTGCACGTCGTGTTTGCCTCTCTTCATCAGGCTGGTCCACCGGTCGTTGCTGTGTTCCCGGATCACCCACGCGGCGCCCATCCCACGGCTTACCCTCATTACGTCTCGCACGCACAGTGGAAGGAATCGGCGGCGGCGTTTCACGCTCCACATACGACTCGTTCTTCACGTCTTCCAGATCCGGCAGTATGCCCTCAGGCTTCTTATGCCGCGGGCGTGCGTTAGAGACAACACCCGTGCTCTGGCCCTGAGACGCTTCGCTCAGCAGCGAAACACTCGGCAGTAACAGAAGCGAGGCGCAAACTGTAAAAGACAGAATAAGACGAAGCGTGAAGTTCTGGGCGATCTGGTACATGAGGACTTCTCCAATAACATCTTGGCAGAACCGAGCCGCTTAATTGACTAAATGAATCGTTATGCCAGGAGGGGGTGCGAGGTCTTAACGAATCAAACCAACAAACATCAGTGAGATCGATTCAGATGCGCCGCACTTTACGCCCGCTCTGGTCCAGATGTCAACAAGTTTATGGCCCTCGTGTCACCCGCGGCCCGAAACTTTCACGCGTTGACCGCGTGAAGCGTGTGAGTTGATGTTGTGGCGCTTGATCATGCGATCAAGGGTTTTGCGATCGACGGCAAGGAGGCGTGCCGCGGCCTGCTTGTTTCCCCCAGTGTGTTCCAGCACACGGGCAACGTAGCGACCTTCGATCTCTGAGAGTGTGACCCAATCTTCAATTGCAGGTTCGGCTATTGGCATAGACTCAAGATTGACTGAGTCTTCTGGTGCGAGAGAATAGTCACGCACACGTTGCGGCAGATCCTTGACGCGGATCGTTCCATCACACATAGCGACCGCCCGCACAACTGCATTCTCCAGTTCGCGAATGTTTCCGGGCCAGTTGTATCGCTCCAGCAACGCAAGCGCTTCACTCGAAAACTTCACTGACGGACTCAACGAATAAACCCGATCGGCAAACGTCTGCGCCAGCGGTGGAATATCTTCACGACGATCACGCAGTGGCGGCAAAACGATCGACACCGCATTCAGTCGATAAAAAAGATCGTTGCGAAACTGTCCCACCGAAACTTCCTGTTCGACGTTGCGATTGCTCGCCGCAATAACACGCACGTTTACTTTCTGTGTCTGGTTTGATCCAACACGCCGTATCTCTCCCATCTGCAACGCGCGCAATAGTTTCACCTGAAACGACGAATTTGTTTCCGTGATCTCGTCGAGGAAGACAGTGCCGCCGTCAGCTTCCTCCCACAATCCGCGTCGATCTCGATCGGCGCCGGTA
>Ga0105243_10002598_pt1 | contig 15057 bp, 15 predicted proteins | sample KBSM34metaG_FD_81525 | JGI IMG/M metagenome (GOLD analysis project Ga0105243, IMG submission 81525) | Miscanthus rhizosphere microbial communities from Kellogg Biological Station, Michigan, USA - KBS M3-4 metaG | ecosystem: Host-associated > Plants > Roots > Rhizosphere > Soil | place...
CCTGGGTCCACGCCGGCTGCGCTAGGGCCCCGCGACCGATAGGGCCCCGCAACCGACAGCGCCGCAACGTAGTCGCGCCGGCCGATCCTTGCGCTCCGAGGGGGAGGAGCGGGTCGGATCGACCGGCGCGGGGTGCGCTGACACTCAGGGGGATGGTCAGCGCACCGGACTGTGAGTGCCCGGGTGGGGATCAGCTCGCGTAGGAGCGCAGCCGCTCGGCGCGGTCGCCCTCGCGGAGCTTGCCCATCACCTCACGCTCGATCTGGCGGACGCGCTCGCGCGAGAGCCCGAAGATCTTGCCGATCTGATCGAGGGTGCGGGGCTGGCCGTCGTCGAGACCGTACCGGAACCGGATCACCTGCTGCTCGCGCTCGTCGAGGGTGGCGAGTACGGACCGGATGTCGCTGTGCAACAGCCCCGCGATCACCGCATTCTCGGCAGACGTGGCCTCGGCGTCCTCGATGAAGTCGCCGAGCGGCGCCTCCTCGTCGCTGCCGACCGGCATGTCGAGGCTGACCGGGTCCCGGCTGTGGTCGAGCAGGTCCGCGATCTTCGCGACCGCGATGCCCGATTCGTTCGAGAGCTCCTCGTCGGTGGCCTCGCGGCCGAGCTGCTGATGCAGTTCACGCTTGATCCTGGCCAGCTTGTTGACCTGCTCCACCAGGTGCACTGGCAGCCGGATCGTGCGGCTCTGATCGGCCATGCCACGGGTGATGGCCTGGCGGATCCACCAGGTCGCATAGGTGGAGAACTTGAAGCCCTTGGCGTAGTCGAACTTCTCCATCGCGCGGATCAGGCCCAGGTTGCCCTCCTGGATCAGGTCCAGCAGCGGCATTCCGCGCCCGGTGTACCGCTTGGCCAGCGACACCACGAGCCGCAGGTTCGCTTCGAGGAGGTGGCTGCGCGCCGACTGGCCTTCGCGGACGATGGTGGCGAGGTCACGCTTCTTGGCGGCGGTCAGCCTCTTACCGGTCTCGAGCACGTGTGCGGCGTACAGACCCGCCTCGATCCGCTTGGCCAGCTCGACCTCATCCGCGGCGGTCAGCAGCGCGGTGCGGCCGATCCCGTTCAGATAGACGCGAACCAGGTCCGCAGCGGGGCTCTGGGCGTCCAGATCCTCGGCGCTGGGGCGCAGCCGGCGGGTGGTGGTGGGGCTTGTCATGACCTGCCTCCTCATCGGTGGTGTCTCATATGGCTCAACGCCGCGCCACCGTGCAAAGTTCCCGCGTGTGATCCACGGAATTCCTTCTGACCTGCATTTTTGCGCCGGCGGTCCTGAGAAGTTGCTGAGAAGACGGGCCGGGGGAACCGGCCGGGAACTACCGCGGGAACTCCGCGGGCAGCACCAGCCCGTGCCGAACCAGCGAGTGCACCAGCGGGATGGCGGCGGCGGCGAGTTCGTCGGGATCCTCGCCGTTCGCGGCCGCCAGCAGTTCGAGCAGCTCGTTCAACGCCAGCGAGTCCGGCCGCATTCCGCCGAGCAGAGCGGCGGTCAGGTCGTCCACCTCGTGCTGCCAGTTCGGCCCACTGCCGCGGTGCACGCGGGCCACGACCTGCTGCCAGCCCTCCTCGCCCGGCAGCGACACCCGTTCGAGGGCGGTCGTCGGCTCGAGCCTGAAGCGCCGTTCGAGCACGTCACGCTCGCGCAACCAGGCCAGCCGGTCGAAATAGCCGAGCGCCTCGCCGCCGAGCGGATCGGTGAAGCCGTGCCGCAGGTCCTCCGCGAGCACATCGCTCGGCTCGTCCGTGCGGCGCAGGTAGACGAAGCCGAAGCCGATGCCCTCGACGTCGGCCGCCTCGAAATGGGCCAACCATGCCTCGGCCTGCGCCGCGGTCGCCGGATCCCGCGGATCCAGGCCGCCGTCGCGCATCCACGTGCCCACGTACAGCGCGGGGTCGGCGACGTCGCGCTGCACGATCCAGGCGTCCACGCCGTGCGCGGGCAGCCAGGACGCGATCCGCGACCGCCAGTCCTCGCCGTGCACGTGCACCCAGGACGCCAGCATGGAGGCGGTGCCGCCCGGCTCGAGGTGGTCGAGCACGTTCGAGACCATCAGCTCGCTTGCGCCGTCGAGATCGAGCCCGGAATCGCGGTAGGTGTGCTCGACCCGGCCGCGGCCGACCACGAACGGCGGGTTGGCGACCACCCGGTCGAATCGGCGGCCGTCGACCGGCTCGAACCACGGACCGCCGAGCACCTCGACGTCGATCTCGTTGAGCGCGAACGTCGCAGCCGACAGGTCGAGCGCGCGCAGGTTGATGTCGGTGGCCGTGACCGACCGCGCGTACCCGGCGGCGTGCAGCGCCTGGATGCCGCAGCCGGTGCCCAGGTCCAGCACCGACCCGGTCGGGGTCGTCGGGGTGGCGCGGAGCAGGGACAGCGATGCGTGCCCGACGCCGAGGACGTGATCGGGCGCCGTGGTCCGCGGACCCATGCTGCCGTCCAGGTCGGAGAGCACCCATCGGTTGCCCGCGCCGAGATCGAGCGGCCGCAGGTCGAGCGCCGCCCGGACCTCGTCGCCCGAGCGCTCGAGCAGTCCCACCGCCACTGCCCGGTCCAGATCGAGCGGCCGCAGCGCGTGCGCGACCTCCGCCGCGGGGCAGGGATCGGTCAAAAGGAAGAGCCTCGTCAGTACCCCGAGATCGCCCGCGCTGCGGCTGGCCAGGCGGACAGGAACGGGCTCGCTGCGGCCGAGCGCGTCGTGGGCGTCGGAGCCGAGCATCTCCAGCAGGGCGTCGGCGGTGTACTCGGTGCGGTGCAGGGCCTCGCGGAGCGGAGCGCAGGCGGAGAGCAGTTCTCGGTTCACCGCCACAGTTTGTCAGCTCGTGGCGGCGGGGTCGGCGGTCGACGCCGAAACGTCAGCCCTCGATCGTGGGGTGCTGCTGTGATTCGATCGCGGGCGGGGTCGGGGCCTGGTGGTCGTAGCGGCGCGGCTCGTCGGACTTGCGCGGCGGGCGGTCGTTCGCGACCAGCACCGCGATCCACGGCAACGGGACGGAGATGCCGATGATGGCGAGGCTGATCCAGGGGTTGGCCCATTCGCTGTAGGCCAGCGCGGCCAGCACCAGTGCCGGGATCCGGATCGCCATCAGGATCGTGTACTTGCGGACCCGGATGCGCTGTTCGTCGTAGAACGACTGGGCCGCATCGGTGATGAGAACCGGGTTTCCCGACGCGTCGTCGTTGCCCTTCGCGCGGTCGAAATCCGAACTCGATGCCATCTGTCCACCTTCCCACTCTCCGCAGTCGAATGCACTACCGGGGGCTCGCCCACCGCGCGGGAGTGCGTCATCATGGACGGGTGAGCACTCAGACCAAGGAACGTCCCGACACCACCACCGACGAGTCCACCGATGACGACCGCCCCAAGTTCTTCCACTATGTGAAGAAGAACAAGATCGCCGAGAGCGCGGTGATGGGTACCCACGTCGTCGCGTTGTGCGGTGAGGTCTTCCCTGTGACCAAATCGGCCAAGCCCGGCTCGCCGGTGTGCCCCGAATGCAAGAAGATCTACGACGGGTTGCGCGCGGGCGACTGAGCCGCCACGACCGGACAGCGGCCGCCGTCGGTGCCCTCGGCCTCGTCGACGGTGGGCGCGTCCTCGGCGGCCTCGTGCTTGCCCCGGTCCGGTCCGGTGATCCGCATCGGGCCGCCGGCGAGGCGCCTGGTGAGATTCGTGACGGGCCCGACGGACGCGCCGTCTGGCGCCCGTGCGGCCGCCGCGGCCTGTGCGGCGAGCCACTCCCGCATCTGCTCCATCCGGGTGGCCCTGGCCGGCCAGAACTCCTGGATGGTCGCGTTGAACTCGGCGCCGAGGACCACCGCGAAGCCGAGGAAGAACGTGAACAGCAAGAAGGCGATCGGCGCAGCCAGCGCGCCGTAGGTGTAGCCGGTCTGGGTGATCCAGGAGAGATACCAGCGCAGGACGGTGCTCGCGCCCATGAAGAAGACGCCCGCGAGCAGCGATCCGCCGAGTAGTCGGTGCCAGGGCAGGGACTTGGCCAGCGCCACCTTGTACAGGGTGGTCAGGCCGATGATCAGGAGCAGGCCGACGGCCGGGTAGTAGAAGGCATCCACCGCCTCGGTCCCGAACGAGTACCAGGATCGTGGCAGCACCTGCCCGATCAGGGTGGGTCCCAGTGCGACGAGCGGCAGCACGAACACCGCGACGATGAGAAACATCACATAGAGCAGCAGCGCGAAGATACGTTGCCAGACGGGGTGTCTCACGTCCTTCTGACCATGCGCCTCGACGATGGAGTCGACGAACGTGGAGATCGCCGACGAGCCCGCCCACAGCGACAGCAGGAAACCGGCCGAGACGATCTCGGGGCGGCCCTGGCCGAGGACATAGTTCACCGTCGGGCTGATGAGCTGGTCGCCGACGCTCTCGCTGAAGGCCGTGCGGCTGAAGGTGATGATCTTCGACTCGATGATCTCGACCGTGTCGGGGCCGAACCAGCCGCCCACGTAGCCGATGCTGCCGAGCAGTCCGAGCAGCAGGGGAGGCAGCGACAGGGTCTGCCAGAAGGCGGCCGTCGCGGCCTTGCCGAAGATCGAGTCGCCCCAGGCCTTCGTCGCGGTTCTCGCGATGACCTGCCAGGCCCGGTGGAACGGATGGAATCCCGAGCGCGCATCGGCACGCCCGGCAGGCTGGTCGCCGCCCGGCTCTCCGTTGCTCGGCTCGTCCATGATGGTTCCAGCATTCCCGACGCGGCCACATCGCCGCGCATTGAGGCCCCTCGTGTCGGGAGAAATCTGCCGCTACCAGAGATCGCCGCCGGTCCATGACCACGCCGCGACGCGCGGTCGCCGGTGATGCGGGGAACGTCGGTGGTCGGCGTTAGGCTCCTCCAGGATCGAATCACGGCGACCGATCGCATCACGGACACAGTGCAGAAGGAGCGGCAGCGACAGTGCTCACGGGTAGTACCGAATCGACACCACCCGCACCCGTCGCCACCCTCCGAGCGTGGCAGCGTCGCGCGCTGACCAAATACCTGGCCACCGGGCCCCGCGACTTCCTCGCGGTGGCGACGCCCGGCGCAGGCAAGACGACATTCGCGCTCCGGGTCGCCGCGGAGCTGCTGCGCGACCGCACCATCGACCAGGTGACCGTCGTCGCACCCACCGAGCACCTCAAGCACCAGTGGTCGGGGGCCGCCGCCCGGGTTGGCATCGCGCTGGACTCGAACTTCACCAACTCGACGGGGCAGACGTCCGCCGAGTATCACGGCGTGGTCGTCACCTACGCGCAGGTGGCCTCGCATCCGACCAAGCATCGGGTGCGTACCGAGAACCGGCGCACCCTGGTGATCCTCGACGAGATCCACCACGGCGGCGACGCCAAGAGCTGGGGCGACGCGATCCGGGAGGCGTACGAGCCCGCCACCCGCCGGCTGGCCCTGACCGGTACCCCGTTCCGCAGCGACGACAGCGCGATCCCGTTCGTGCAGTACGAGCCGGACCGCGAGGGTCTGATGCGGTCGAAGGCCGACCATTCCTACGGCTACTCGGACGCCCTCGCCGACGGCGTCGTGCGGCCCGTGGTCTTCCTGGCGTACTCGGGGGAGGCGCGCTGGCGCAACAACGCCGGTGAGGAGTTCGCGGCCCGGCTCGGCGAGCCGCTGTCCGCCGAGCAGACCGCGCGTGCGTGGCGGACCGCTCTCGACCCGAACGGCGACTGGATCCCGTCGGTGCTCACCGCCGCCAACACCCGGCTGCAGCAGCTGCGCGCCGGTGGCATGCCCGATGCGGGCGGTCTGGTCATCGCGACGGACCAGACGGTGGCGCGGGCGTACGCGAAGATCCTCGAGGCAGGCACCGGGCGGGCGCCGACCGTCGTGCTGTCCGACGACCCGACCGCCTCGAAGAAGATCGCCGAGTTCAGCGAGAGCTCCGAGCCGTGGATGGTGGCGGTGCGGATGGTGTCCGAGGGTGTCGACGTGCCGCGCCTGGCCGTCGGCGTCTACGCCACCAGCTCCTCGACCCCCCTGTTCTTCGCGCAGGCCATCGGCCGGTTCGTGCGCATGCGGGCCAAGGGCGAGACGGCGAGCGTCTTCGTGCCCTCCGTGCCGGTGCTGCTCGACCTCGCCAGCCAGCTCGAGCTGCAGCGCGACCACGTGCTCGGCAAGCCGCACAGGGAGAAGGACGGCCTCGACGACGAACTGCTCGTCGACGCCAACAAGCAGAAGGACGAACCGGGCGAGGAGGAGAAGGCGTTCACCTCGCTCGGTGCCGACGCAGAGCTCGACCAGGTGATCTACGACGGATCCTCGTTCGGGACGGCGACCTTCTCGGGTAGCGACGAGGAGGCGGACTACCTTGGCCTGCCGGGGCTGCTCGATGCCGACCAGATGCGGGCCCTGCTGCGTGAGCGTCAGGCCGGTCAGCTGGACAAGGGGGCAAGGGAGCCGGCGCCGGTCCAGGCGCCCGCCGCGGTGGCCGACCGGGTCTCGTCCGCGAGCAAGCTGGCGGAGCTGCGCAAGGAGCTCAACGGGCTCGTCGCGATGCAGCACCATCGGACCGGCAAGCCGCACGGGTGGATCCACGGTGAGCTGCGTCGGGTCTGCGGCGGTCCGCCGACGGCGATCGCCACGGTCGAGCAGCTCACCGAACGGATCGCGATGCTCCGCCAGTGGTGAGACGGCAACGCTGAAAACCGGACAGAGCCCGCACCGGGAGGTGCGGGCTCTGTGCTGACTGGGGTGCCCCGAACGGGCGCCCGGTTTGGCTGACGGCCTAGATCGTCGCCTCATCGAGTACGGCATCGGAGACGATGGTGGCGTTCATCGCGCGGAGTCGATCCTCGTGCTCATTGGCGTGGTGCTGGCAGAAGAGAAGTTCTCCACCAGTCGAGAGGACCGCGCGCACGCGGGCTCCCGCACCACACCGGTCGCACCGGTCGGCAGCGGTCAATGGGGGGCTGGTCAGTGTTCCGGGCATGACTCCTCCGTACTGGCGTTCGGCCGAAGCCGGGTGCCTGGGGCCTGGTCCGCCGCACCGGGATGGCGCGGTGAATCCACTCTGTCAGACGTTTGGGCTTCAGGAGTTGTTCCCGTCGGCGTTTCTTTGTGGTTTCACTAACAGGGAACACGGGCCTCGTGCGTGACGTAGATCACTGCCGGGGTGCCCGGATAGCCTGCGGGGGTGACTCATCCGGACAGCACCCTGGTACACATCTGCACCGCCGAACAGTGGCGGCAGGCGCAGCGGGCGGGGGCGCGGCTGCCCGAGACCTATGACGCCGACGGGTTCGTGCACCTCTCGAGCATCGAACAGGTGCACCTGCCTGCCAACCGGCTGTTCGCTGGCCGCACCGATCTCGTGCTGTTGTACCTGGACCGGGAGCGACTCGGGGCCGAGGTCCGCTGGGAACCGGGCGTGCCGACGGACCCGGAGTCGATGCGGTTCCCGCATCTGTACGGGCCGCTCCCGGCGGTGGCGATCATCGGGGTGCGCGCGTATCGACCCGGTCCCGACGGCAGGTTCGGGACGCAGGAGGACTCAGGACGCGGGGAGTTCCCTGGCGATGATCGCGGCCTGGACGCGTGAGCTGACACCGAGCTTGGTGAGCACCCGGGACACATGGGTCTTGACGGTGGTCTCCCCGATGAACAGGCGCCCGGCGATCTGCTGGTTCGTCAGACCGTCGCCCAGACAATCGAGCACCTCCCGCTCTCGGTCGGTGAGGTCCTCGAGGCCCGCGGGCCGGGGCGCCGGGGTCGGCGGGACCGCCGCGAAGGCGTCGATCAGGGTGCGCGTCACCTGTGGGGCCAGCACGCCGTCCCCGGCGGCGACCGCGCGGACGGCCGCCGTCAACTCCGCGGCCGTCGCCGATTTCAACAGGAACCCGGAGGCGCCCGCCTGCAGCGCCCCGAACACGTACTCGTCGATGTCGAAGGTGGTCAGCACCAGAACATGGGCCAGGCCGGCCGCGGTGATCTCCCGAGTCGCCGCGATGCCGTCGGTGCCGGGCATCCGGATGTCCATCAGCACCACGTCGGGCCGCAACGCGCGGGCCTGGCCGAGCGCCACCTCGCCGTCGGCGGCCTCGCCGACCACCTCGATGTCATCGGCGGACCCGAGGATCATCGACAACCCGGACCGGATCGCGGCGTGGTCGTCGGCGACCACCACCCGGATCATGCGCCCGCCGCCGGTCCGTCGACCGGGATGGACACCGCGACCCGCCAGCCGTCGGGGGCAGGTCCCGCGCTGAACCGGCCACCGAGCAGCTCGGTGCGCTCGCGCATGTTGGTGAGCCCGGTGCGTTGGCGTGGCGGATCCGACGGGAACCCTCGCGGTGGAAGCGGATTGCTGACCGTCATCAGCAACTGCCCGGACTGCGACCGAAGGGTGAGCTCGACCGGATGGCCCGGTGCGTGCTTGATGGCATTGGTGAGGGCCTCCTGGGCGATCCGATAGGCGGTGTGGTCCACGGCGGTGGGGAGCTGGCCGGGTGCGAGGTCGTCGAGCACCGCGACCTCGGTGCCCGCGGCCTGTGCGGAGTCGACCAGCTTGGCGAGCTGGCGGAGACGGCCAGGCGCCGCCGCCTCGTCGACGATGTCCGTCCGGAGCAGGCCGATCATCGAGCGCATCTCCTCGAGCGCGTCGATGCTGTTGCCGCGCACCGATTCCAGGATCCGGAGCAGGCGCTCGTCGGACTCCTGGCCGGTGATGCCGAGGGCGGCCTCGGACTGGATGGCGATCGCGGACAGGTGGCCCGCGATGACGTCGTGCAGATCCCGGGCCATCCGATTCCGCTCGTCCGCGATCGCCGCCTGCCGATCCAGGGCCGCGATGGTGGTCAGCGCCTCGGCTCGGGCACGCTCGGAGTCGGCGACGTCCTTGTGCAGCCGCACCGCGCGCCCCCACCACAGCGGGGTGCCGACGAACGCGAAGGCCGCGATCGTGCCGATCACCAACGGCTGCCAGCTCCTGGTGAGGACCAGCACGATGGCCAGGCACACGGTCGTGCCCGCCGCTGCCACGCCGACCATGGCGCGGGACTGCCTGGCGGTGCCGTACAGCACGACCGCGTACACGAGGTCGGAAAAGACCAGCCAGATCGGCAGGGTCGGCCCGAGCGCGAAATCGATGCCGAGGGGGATCGTGGCGAGCCAGATCGCCAGCACCGGGCGGTCCCGCCGGAACACGGCCGCACCGCAGATCGCGGCCAGCAGCGCCAGTCTGATCGGGACGGGGACCCCGGCGGAGATCGGCGCGAGCGAGTACAGGGCGGTCGAGTAGAGCACGGTGCCCGCGGCGAACGCGAGGAGCGCGATCAGGGCACTCTGCGCGAATGAGGACAGGGCGGTCCAACGTGACACGCCATCATCACAGCACACCGAGAACCCCGTGACGTCCTCCCAAGGGAGGACGCCGGATCCGGCGTACGGGCGATGTCGCGGCGGTGTCGCGCTGGTGATGATCGTCTGCATGGAGATGGCACTCGTGCTCGGGCTCGTCGCGCTCGCTCTGGTGGACAGCACCAGCCTGGGGACGCTGGTGATCCCGCTGTGGCTGTTGATGTCCCCGGAGCGGCCGCCGGTGCGCCGGATGGTCGCGTACCTGGGCGCGATCGCGGGCTTCTACTTCGCGGTGGGGGTGCTGGTCCTGCTGACGGCGTCGACCGGAATCGCCGCGGCAGGGTCTGTGCTGCGCGGACCCGTCGCGCTCGGTGTGCAGTTGGCGCTCGGTGCCGGCCTGTTCGCCATCAGCTGGCGATTCGACTCCAGGGCGAAGGCCGGCGGTGGCGATGGCGGTCGGGTGACCCGGTGGCGGGCAAGGGCTCTGGATGCGCAGTCCTCCGGATCAGGCGTCGCGGTCCTGGCGATGAGCGCGGGCGCCCTCGAACTGGTCACGATGCTGCCGTACCTCGCGGCGATCGGGTTGATGATCTCGAGTGGGCTGTCCCCAGCGGTCTCGGCGGGGCTGCTGGCCGGCTATTGCGTCGTGATGGTGCTCCCCGCCTGCCTGCTGATCCTCGCCAGGACCGTGGCGCACACGCGGGTCGAGCCCTGGCTGGCGCGCGCGGACGGCTTCCTGTCCAGACATGCGGACAGTGCACTGGGCTGGGTGCTCGGCATCGCGGGATTCCTGATCGCCCGCGATGCCGCCGTCCAGCTCTTCTTTCGCTGATCACCTGCGAATATCGCGCGTCGCGGCACCGATCCCGCGCGCGGCGCTACCGTTGAGTCATGAACGTGGAAGTGACTCCCCTTCCTGGGATCGGCATCCGGAAGGATTTCGAGCTGTCGACCGGCAGGCGCATCGGCGTGGTCACCCATCGGGACGGCGGGACGGACCTCATCGTCTCGAAGAAGGACGATCCCGATGCCTGTGCCGCCTCGGTGCCGCTGACCGACGAGGAGGCCGCTGTACTGGGCAATCTGCTCGGCGCCCCGCAGCTGGTCTCGCAGTTGCGGGAGGAACACCGTGACCTGCCGGGGATCAACACCCGGCAACTGCCGATCACCGAGGACTCGCCCTTCGACGGCCGGACGCTGGGGGAGACCGCGATGCGAACCAGGACCGGGGTCTCGGTGGTGGCGGTGATGCGGGCCGGACAGGTGTACCCGTCGCCGAATCCGGATTTCAACCTCACCGAGGGAGACCTCTTGGTCGCAGTGGGTACCTCGGACGGGCTCGACGGTGCGGCCAAGATCCTGCACCACGGATGAGCTCCGGCGAAGACCCAGAATCACGGATGAGCTCCGGCGAAGACCAAGACAACCGGATGAGCTCCGGCGAAGACCAAGACAACCGGATGAGCTCCGGCAACCACCCGGGGCACCATGACTAGCACCGCGCTCTCGCTGATCCAGCTCGGCGCGGTGTTCTTCGCGTTGGGTGTCCTCGGGCGCCTGGCGGGCCGAATCGGGATGTCGCCGATCCCGCTCTACCTGGTCGGTGGCCTCTGCTTCGGCGAGGGTGGGTTCTTCACGCTCGACGGCATCGGCGACTTCGGGCACCTCGCCGGTGAGATCGGCGTGGTCCTGCTGCTCCTGCTGCTCGGCCTCGAGTACACCGCGAGCGAGCTGGTCACCGGGCTGCGCAAGTCGTGGATGGCGGGTGCGGTGGACATCGTGCTCAACGCGGTGCCGGGCGTGATCGTCGCGTTCATGCTCGGGTGGGGGCCGGTCGGTGCCCTCGTGATGGGCGGCGTCACCTACATCTCGTCCTCGGGCATCATCGCGAAGGTCCTCAGCGACCTGGGCAGGCTCGGCAACCGCGAAACCCCTGTCGTGCTGGCGATCCTCGTGTTCGAGGACCTGACCATGGCCGTCTACCTGCCGATCCTGACGGCGATCCTGGCCGGGGTCGGCTTCTTCGGCGGCCTGCAGGCGCTGGCGATCTCGTTGTGCGTGGTCACCCTGGTGCTGGTGATCGCGCTGCGCTACGGCCACTACGTGTCGGCGATCGTCGACAGCAAGGACAAGGAGGTCTTCCTCCTCAAGCTGCTGGGCGCGGCACTGTTGGTCGCCGGGATCGCCTCGGCGATGCAGGTGTCGGCCGCGGTCGGGGCGTTCCTGCTCGGCATCGCGATCTCCGGGTCCACCGCCCGCAACGCGGCGAAGGTGCTCGAGCCCCTCCGGGACCTGTTCGCGGCGATGTTCTTCGTGGTGTTCGGCCTTAACACCGATCCGGGCACCATTCCGCCTGTCCTCGGTTGGGCGGTCCTGCTGGCGGTGGCGACGACCGCGACCAAGATCGCGACGGGATGGTGGGCCGCCCGCAGGCAGGGCGTCGCCGTGATGGGCCGGGCGAGGGCGGGCGCCGCCCTGGTCGCCCGCGGCGAGTTCTCGATCGTCATCGCGGGCCTCGCGGTGGCGGCGGGCGCGGTCGAGGGCGAGCTCGCGGCGCTGGCGACCGCGTACGTGCTGCTGATGGCGATCCTCGGCCCGGTTGCGGCGCGGGTGGTCGAGCCACTCGTCAGTGCGTTGCGGCGGCCGCAGAAGCCGTCAGGGGAGTCGAGCGACCCCTACCTCACGACCTGACGTCGTCCGCCGGGCTCACCGCTTGTGCCGCGCGTTGCGGAACCGCTCGACGACGTCGCCGACCTTCGCGACCTCGTCCTGGCAGCACGGGCAACGGAGCGTCACGGTGCCGTCGAGCGTCTCCACCCAGTGCGGCTCGGTGTCGTCGCCGGGGACGAAGAGGTAGCGGCCGATGCCGAGTTCGGGGTTGTAGAGGTTGTGGAAGATCTGCAGCCTCAGGCTGCCGTGGGCGCAGCGGTCCTTCGCGACCGTGAGCGCCCGCACCACCCGATCGGGCAACGCCATGATGCGATCGGCGATCTCCCGCGTGTTGCCGAACACCACCGTGTCCGGGTGGTCGTGCCGCCGGTCTTCGGTCGTCATCTCGGGTCACCTCGCGATCCAGTCTAGGTCGGTCTAGGCCTCCGGCGGGAACCACGGCGCAGGGGGGCCGTGCGGCGCCCCGGAGGTCGGCGCATACGGCAGCCCGTGCAGCTCGACGCCATCGATCTGATCCCGGAACCGCGGCGGCACCGCCGATCGGTCCTCCTCGGCGAACGCCACCATCTGGTGGCCGAGGACGTCCGGCGAGCGCGGCACGTGCTTGTCCTGCCACCAGAACTCGAACACGGCGCGGTCGCGGTCGAGGTCGATGATCCCGTAGCCGTGGTCGACCCACTCGACGAACTGGGCGTTGCGGTTGAGCGTGAGGATCGAAGCCTCGGCGGCGCGCGCGATCTCGGTGGACTCCGCCGGCCCGAGGCCGGTGGCGCCGCGGATCATGTCGTCGGCGCCGCCGCGTCCCATCGAGGTGGGGGCGAACTCGACACCGACGGACAGGCCTCGGACGTCGGCGGGGTCGTCCGCGCCTGTGGGCACCGGGCCACCGTTGCCGGTGCTCATCCGCAGCGCCCCGGCGCCGTGGTTATGCGGTTCGGCACCGTTACGGGTGTTGCGGCCGGGTATCCCCGAGAGATACCCGTCGCCGAGGTACTCCGTGGAGATCACGTCGGATGCGAAATTCCCGTGCGCGTCGCCGGTCACCATGACGTTCCGCCAGATCCGCTCGCCGCGTGCGCCCCTGAGGTGGTCGACGATCGCCTCGCGCTCGGCGGCGTACTTGCCCCAGCGGCCGATGCCGAGCTTCGGCATCTTCACCCCCTGCACGACCTCCGGGATGTCGGTCGGAGCGAACCACCCCTGGTTCCCGATGACCCGCCACCGGGTATTCCGGTGCGACGAGTCGGTGAGCGTGGCCGTGAGCCACTCGTACTGCCGCCGACCGAGGAGGCTCCGCTGCCCGGGGGGCAGATGCGAGGAGTCGGCGGTTTGCCCGCGCACGTCGCGCAACTCGGCGTCGATCCCGACGATGTCGACGAGGTCGCCGTAACGCAGCGTCCGGTAGACGAGCAACGGGTCCTCCGGTGTGGGATAGGAGCCGTCGTCGACGAGCACGAACTCGCCGCTGCCGTCGGCGCGCACGGGCCGGGTCGGAGTCCACTCGTGGAACGCGCGCACCGTGTCGGAGAGGGTCGTGGTCGCCGACGCCGGGTCGGTCAAGGGCGCGTTCACCTCGTTGCCGTAGGCGACGTCGATGTCGTGGTTGTCCCACACGATCATCCACGGGTGCTGCTGGTGGGCCCGGATGAACTGGGGGTCCGAGCGCCACAGCGCGTACCGCCTGCGCACCTCGGCGAGGTCGAGCCAATCCCGGTTGTCCGGGTGGTCCATGTCGGCGAAGCCGACGCGCGAGCGCACCAGCTCGTCCTTGTCGGGGAAGTCGTAGATGTAGTCGCCCACGTGCAGCACGAGATCGAGGTCGTCCCTGGCGGCGATGTGCTCGAACCCGCTCCAGTACGAAGACCAGTAGGAGCTGCACGACATCGCGGCGATGCGCACCCGGTCGACGGCGGCACCCGGGGCAGGCGCCGTGCGCGTTCGCCCGGTGATCGAGTGGGCGCCGGAATGCGTGAAGCGGTAGTAGTACGTCGCGGCCGGGGCCAGGCCGGTGACGTCGACCTTCACCGTGAAGTCGTGCTCCGCCACCGGGGTCTGCTCACCGGAGCGGACGAGGGCCGTCACGGCTGGGTCGGTGGCCACCTCCCACCGCACGGGGCCGGGGGCGCCGGCCACGCGCTCGGGCATGAGACGGGTCCAGAGGATGACGCGGTCGGGCAGCGGGTCGCCGCTGGCGACGCCGTTGGCGAACGGTCCGGGGCAGCACGTGGGGTAGTCGACACGGGCGGCATCGGCGGACGGCGCCGCGGCGGCCGCGGACGGGGCGTGTCGGAGACCGGCGACCGCGAGGCCGCCGAGGGCGGAGCCGCGCAGGAACGTGCGGCGGGAGGGGCCGCGCGGGGAGGTCGGGGCGAGAGGGGACTGCTCACTCATCCGGCAAGTTTCGCCCACCGCGGGGCGTGCACGGTGGGGATCCGATGACGGCCCGGCGTGTGCCGGGTGAACTGTCGGTGGACACACGAATGCCCCGCCACCTTCGAGGTGACGGGGCATTCGTCGTCTGGTCGGGACCGACTAGTCCAGGTAGTCCCGGAGCACCTGCGAACGCGACGGGTGCCGCAGCTTCGACATCGTCTTCGACTCGATCTGACGGATCCGCTCACGCGTCACGCCGTAGACCTGGCCGATCTCGTCGAGGGTGCGGGGCTGGCCGTCGGTCAGGCCGAAGCGCAGCCGGACCACGCCCGCCTCGCGCTCGGACAGCGTCTCGAGCACCGACTGCAGCTGATCCTGCAGCAGGGTGAACGACACCGCGTCGACGGCCACCACGGCCTCGGAGTCCTCGATGAAGTCGCCGAGCTGGCTGTCGCCCTCGTCGCCGATCGTCTGGTCGAGGGAGATGGGCTCACGCGCGTACTGCTGGATCTCCAGCACCTTCTCCGGCGTGATGTCCATTTCCTTGGCGAGCTCTTCTGGCGTGGGCTCGCGGCCCAGGTCCTGGAGCAGTTCGCGCTGGATGCGGCCGAGCTTGTTGATGACCTCGACCATGTGCACCGGGATGCGGATGGTGCGGGCCTGGTCGGCCATCGCGCGGGTGATGGCCTGGCGGATCCACCA
>Ga0105243_10002602_pt1 | contig 15050 bp, 14 predicted proteins | sample KBSM34metaG_FD_81525 | JGI IMG/M metagenome (GOLD analysis project Ga0105243, IMG submission 81525) | Miscanthus rhizosphere microbial communities from Kellogg Biological Station, Michigan, USA - KBS M3-4 metaG | ecosystem: Host-associated > Plants > Roots > Rhizosphere > Soil | place...
CCTTGCCGGCGATCCATCAACAAACCGGCAGAGCGCAGCAGGGCCAAATGACGAGAAATCTTCGGCTGGCTCAGGTCGAGTGCTACCGTCAGCTCGCAGACACACAGCTCGCCTTCGCTCACAACAAGGAGGGAAATCTTGGCTCGGGTGTCATCCGCCAAGCACTTGAATAATGTGGTGGGGTTCATGGGTTCTGTCATAGATCCTCCAGGTGTTTGGTCTTGACCAAAACGAAGAGCTTGATGCGCTCGTGGATGTCGTGGAGCGTGTGGCGAAATGCACCGGGATCATCGTTCGTTACTGGGTCAGGAAAATCCCAGGCAATGACTTCACCTGCGCTGGGCATTGGTAGGCACTCGCTCGCGGACTTATCGCAAAGGGTGATTACGTAATCGAAACGATCAGCTTGAAACTCGCTGATGGACTTGCTTCGCAGACCCGTTGCAGCGACTCCAACTACCTCCAACGCCTGAATCGTGCGCGGATCAATCTCAGACGGTTGGGATCCTGCGCTGAAGGCCTCGAAGCGCGGGTCGGTGTGCCGCAGTAACGCCTCTGCAAGCTGCGAGCGGGCTGAGTTGGCAACGCACACGAAAAGCACTTTGATAGCAGGGGTCATGGCTGGACTCGATGCATATGGAAAACCGAATATACGCTTTGGCATATATTCGGTAAAGCGAATATGATCACTGCTGCTTGGGCTTGAGCCATAGCAGTCATGCAAAGCAGGGCAAAGGGGATGAAGGGATGAAGGGATGAAGGCGGAGATGATGATCCAGGCAACGGAAATAGCCGGAGGGCAATGGCAGCGCTTTCGCAACGCCCTGGAATCTGCTGACCTTCCATCAGACGATATTGATCTTCCAGGCCGAACCTTTTTTGAGTTCACACTGGACAGCGAGACGGTCGCATGGGGAGGATTCGAAACGCATGGGGCAGATGGATTGCTGCGTTCCCTGGTCGTGGAGCCGGCATACAGATCGAAAGGGGTTGGAGCTGAAATGCTTCGAGTCGTTGAAGCAATAGCTGCGAAGCAGGGAATCGCTCGATTTCATTTGCTAACAACAACTGCATCAGCCTTTTTTGAACAGCAGGGCTACGCGCTAAACCAGCGAGGCTCTGCGCCTCCTCTGATCTCACAGACGGAGCAGTTCAGGGGGCTTTGCCCTGGCTCGGCTTGCTACATGTGCAAGGCGTTACCATTCGCCAATGGCTGATGGTCGGCCCTACCGACAACCTGAGAAGCCAGATCGGAAAACTGTGGCAGTGAGGCTCGGCACACAAGACCACGAATCGCACAGCCTCTGGTGCGGCCCCCACTCGATAGAACGCAACGCCAGGCTGGATGGGATTTGGCTCATATGCCGTGGTCAAGCCTCATAAGCTCGTCATGGACAATTGTGAATCCCATAGGTGTGCACAGCACCCTGCAGGGTGCCTGACGGCCTACACCTACTACAGATCTTACAAGCCATCGCTGCGCCTTCTTCCGACTTCCAAATACTTCAAGCGCGATAGAGAAAACATGCTCGTAACGCGCATGAAAACATCGAGACTTAGCACTCCAGCAGCCAATTTGGGAACGAACGCATCGTCCGACAACCTTAAGCTCATTCATGCCTCAGCCCTTTGTGATACTGGTGTAGTCGTCTCGTACACTACGAAGGGGCACCCCGCCGCCCCACCCACGCCTTTAACTCAACGATTGGGCCGGACGTCCAGGATCTGCACGCATGCCATCGAGGCACACTCACCGTGCTGACATGGCTGCCATCAACGCCTGGGTCTGCAGGCGCGCTTTCAAGCATCGCTCTTGGCAGCAAGCCTCCCTACCTACTGACCGTTCGCACGTGTGGACAGGCCCAGCTCGTGGCGCAGCCCTGTGATTCAGGCATAACGCTTACCATCGAATTGAAGTTCTGCTCGCAGCTACCTATCACTCAGCAGTGATTGTGCAAAATGGGAAAGATTGGAAGCCCCGTCTCCATTCCTGCGCAACAGGTAACCCTTGATACCGACCTGGCCAGGCCCATCCCGATCACACCTTTCTGAGTCGCCAATCATGACGATCCGCCCCTCACCACTGAGCTCCTTTTCTGGCCGGACATTGAGCAGATCGCAAGTGTGCTGGTAGACGCCGGCTTGCGGTTTCATAACGCCAATGCGATAGCTGAAACCATAGGCCCCAAGGTGCGGGAATATCCTTTCCACTACGGGGCCGTAAGCCATAGCCAGGTTTGAACATACGGCCAGTCTCACCCCTGCAGATTGCAGTAGCCCAACGGCCTCAACCGCGTCTGGATAGGGCCGGATGCTTGCCAGTTCTTCCTCCAAGCATTGATCGAGAAATGCCAGTTGGGAGGGCGAAATCCTGATGCCAAAGGAAAGCGCAGCCTCGCTTAGAGAAAGGCAACGGGTCATGATCGTTCGAATGTCATCAGCGCGAGGCAGACGGCCTTGGCGTCGCCCCTCTCGAAGCAGTTGTCGAAATGGATGTTTAGGCTGCCGTATCTCTACCAGCGTTCCGAAGGCATCAAAGATTACAGCACTGGTCTTCATCTAAGTTTCCTTCTCTGGTCAGCGTCCGCAAGACCGTCAGCCACCCTGACGAGGAAAGTCAAGCTATCGAAGAAAAACGCCAAATTTTGAAAAATCATCCACCAGCGTTTTACGACCCAGCATTTTCGGAAGTTTGAAGACGTTCCTATACCCATACCACAAAAACATAGGAATAATGACAAGCCCAACTCCAAAGGTGGCCGTAGCAGCAATAACCCCAGCTGGAACCGCTGCTAGGGAAATAACCACACCTTTTATCAGAGTCGACCTTGCAATAATCCGCAGATCATCCAAGTCGCACTCAACTTTCCCACCTGCCTTCTCAAAAGCGACAACAATTATAGATTTCTTTGAGGCATGTTTATAATACCAAGTTCGCGGAACATCAGTCGCCAAAGCACCATGCTTCGCAAGGTACTTCAGCATCACAACCTCTTTGAAATAGTGCGTAGCTCCGTGCTCATCTTCATATCTAACACGTCGATAGAGAGCGTCTAGATCACCACTCGCCTGGGCATCATAGTTTTTAACAGTCAATGTCAATTTCTTTAACTCGGACATGCTTCTTCCCTTAAACACACATTAACTATTAATGGTTTAGATGACGGTGGGGCCTAATGAAGCAGGCTGAGACAGCGGCCTCGACGACGCGGGGGCACTCAAGCGGCGGCAGGCAATCGGCTGACCATGACGTAATGATCGTTGCCTGACACTGTCCGCAATAACGCCATGCCTTCGCCCTCCGCAATCACCTCACTAGGGGGTGTGACAATTGTCATCCCATCACCCAGTTGCCCTGAAAGGTCGCCATACACATACGCAACGAAACGATCGCCAACTTCAGCCGCATCTACCAGGTACGCGTCCACTAGCACACCCCAATCATGGGCCTGCGCAATCGCCAACTTGGCTGACACCAGACTGGGCAGTCGTATCCCGCCTTCAGCCGTCCATTCCTGGGAATTCAGACAACTCATGGATTCTCCATCACGTTCGAATTTGAAACCTACTCACTTACTGAAAAACCCAAACGTCGGCAGCCCTATCAGCCTTCATACACTGACAACTAGGTCTGGCCGAAAACCAGTTTGCTCAGAGGGATAACCGCGAGGATTACTCACAAACCGGACGCCATTAACCACCTCATCCACGGCTTCGTGGGTATGGCCAAAGATCCATAGATCGATCTTAAAATCCATCAGGCCATCCCAATTGTTGCCGTAGGCTGCTCGCAAGTGAGGATCGGCGCCTTGGTCACTCACGAACTTCATAAGGGGCGGATGGTGAGTCACAACTACACGCTTACCGTTGAATGGCAGCGACAGCTGACCCTCCAACCACTCCTTCGTCTCTCGATTTCTCGCGATCAGATCATCAGGGCGCAAACGCCGATACTGTTCACCGACACGGATTGCGCGAAAGTCATTCAGTGAGTTACGAGCACACCAAGAAGCAGCTACTGGGTCTCCGGTCGCGGCCAGGCTCGTCCAACCCGTAGCGCAGAGAAACTGCACGTCACGGAGCTCTAAAGCCTGATTTTCCAATACGTGGACGTGCGCCTCAGCAGCGTCAAGCAGCTTGCTGTGGGTTCGATCTATATTCCCGCTGTAGTGCTCATGATTGCCCATGGCATACACGACAGGCGTGCTGAAGGTCAGGCTGGCCCATCTGGCCCCCCTAGACTTCACGTGGATGTCGCCGGCTAGTACGACCACGTCACAGTCCACCACAGGGGGGACGAAATCGGCGAACTCACAATGTAGATCAGACAGTATATGAAGCTTCATCCCAAGCCTGCTGACGTCGACTTTCTAATAAATTGATCATTCCCTGGCCCGATCGCTCGGACGCGGCGAGGCTGCCATCAGTAGGCCCACGATAAACGATGATCGCCATTATTGCTAGCTTTCGATATTTATCGACGCATGGCGCTGTGGCCCTATTCTTCGTTTTGAGCGCTCAGCATGCAGAACGAGATAGCAGCAATAGTCCGAGCTCTGCGCGACCTGAGAGGATCGGCTCAGGAGGAGCTTGCCGAGATCAGCTCCCAAGCCAATCTGTCGCGGTTGGAGCAGGGGAAAACGCAAGTCTCTTTGGTCAAGCTGAGCAAGATTGCGCGCACCCTGGATTTCGATCTCGTGGCTCTCGTCGCGCTGTGTCAGGCCCTCCAGAATGGGTCATCACCTATCGATGTCATGGCGAAGGCTTCGAAGGATTTGGAAGGCTTCGTAGCCCAGGGAGGCTTGCAGGGCCTGAAGAGGCATTGGGACGCTGGTGAAGGGCTGGTGAAGCGCACGCGAGGCAAACCCAGCAGCCCAGATCGAATCCGGGCGGTACTAGAGCTCAAGGCCAGCGGCATGTCGAAGGCGGAGGTGGGTCGAGCGCTCGGGTTGCCTGAAGCGACTGTCAGGCGTTACTGGCTCAAAGAACTGCCTGGTTAGAAAGGGAGTTGTGGGGTGAGAGCAGAGAAGCTCTCCACTTGCCCGATTCGATTTAGCGCGGCGGCAGATCCGTGAAGCGCAGCCGGGGATAGATCCGCCTTTCCTCAGCGCATTTGGAAATCTGCAAGAACGCTGACAGCAGTGCATCTTCCGAAGGGCAGTGGCGGGTCATGACCTCGAACTCGTTGTAATCGAAGGCTAGGACGCGAATGCCGACCTCATCCATGAATTTCAAAATCATGGCGCTGTATTCATCGTAGTTGTCGATAAAAAGCTCTCTGACCACGACAACTCCCACCAGGGGGCGTGCAGCAAGATCAATGTCCAAGGGCGTGCCGTCCACAAGCGCTAAGGCTGGATTGCCTTCTCGCCTGATCGTTGAGATGGCGCCACGTAGTTGCTGCAGGCCGTTCTTCAACTGACTTATGGCCTTCTTTCGCTTTCTCTCAAGCGTTGTGTTCATCATTGCTGGCGTATTGGGACTGTCCTTCGCCTGCAGCAGCAAAGTCACTTCATCGCCCATCACCACTACGTCAGCCAGCTCCTCGCCATCGGAGACCTTCAAGGGGCCATGGATGATCCGCTCGGAGGTGTATGCGCGCTGGAGAAGATAGATGATGTCCAACTCCTGAAACGTGCCCGGCTCAGTGCGCTCCAACTGCGTATTGGAGAAGCCTTTGGAGCCTCGAAAGTCCTGGCGGGTCAGGTCGGTGATCAAATAGTCCGAGGGGAACAGATCCTCCTGCAGGAACACCGTTGTGGCACGAGCGTCGTCCTCATAGGTCGTGAGGCTGAACCATCTTTCCGCCTGCTCATACATCTTGGGCCAGTGATCTGCTCCAATGGGGGTGAGTGTACCGAGCTCCTTGCGGAGCTGACCTAGCTTGGCCTGGGCCTTACAACTGAACAGCTCGCGGTTGTGCTCGTCGAAAAAGCACACGCTGAATTCGTCAGGGAAGCTCTGCAGTGCTTCTGTGAGAGGGTCACCAGGGATGAGTGGGGTTTTGATCAATAGCGGACATTGTGGATCATCAAAGCAGGCTGTGAGAAGCGTAAGCCCCGTCGTTTCTTCTGCCTTGTATGGCGCGAGGTAAAGCTTCAATTCACGCCTTTGCTGAGCGGCCAGGATCAGCTCTTTCCCGGCCTTGATTACCAGCACGAAGCCTTCAGGGCCCTCAACGATCCATAATCCACGGGCTAAGACAGCGATTTGCTGAAGCGCTTGGGGCTTCATGATCGTGAGGTACATGTGAACTCCTTGGCGGTTGCCTGATTGCGTCCTGCATAACCTGAAGCCTAAAGCGATGAGGCGAAGCCTAGACTTGCCATTCAACATCCCCATCCTGGCCAACCAAGATTGGCTAGCCAGGCATCCACTCAGTTAGATCGATACGGGAGCGGGGATGTGAGGATGTGGGTCATAGCCCACAATCTCAAAGTCTTCAAACTTGTAATCGTAGATGCTGCCTGGCTTACGCTTGAACTGCAACTTAGGCAGAGGGCGAGGATCACGAGCTAGTTGCAACTTAACTTGCTCAATATGATTCAAGTAAATATGCGCATCACCCATGGTAACTACAACTTCACCAACTCCCAAATCGCACTGCTGTGCGAGCATATGAGTTAGGAAACTAACTCCAGCCAAATTGTAGGGATTGCCGAGCAATAGGTCACTAGACCGAATATATAAGTGCGCGGACAACTTATTATTTGCCACGTAGAATTGATAGAGCAAATGACATGGTGGCAATGCCATCTTCCCGTTACGTGCATTTTCTTGTGGGCTCACCGACTCATCGGGAAGGTACTCGACGTTCCACCCGTGGAAGAGGATGCGACGGCTGTTCGGGTTCGTCTTAAGTGTATTGACGACGTAGTCAATCTGATTGATGGTCTTGCCGTCCTGGGTGGGCCAGGCCGTCCACTGCTTGCCGTAGATCGGGCCGAGGTCACCGTCTTCGGTTGCCCACTCATCCCAGATGCTGACACCGTGCTCCTTGAGCCATTTGGTGTTGGTGTCACCGTTCAGGAACCAGATCATCTCGTTGATGATGCTCTTGAAATGCAGCTTCTTGGTGGTGAGGAGCGGGAAGCCATCCTCCAGGTTGTGGCGGAATTGGCGACCAAAGACACTCAGCGTGCCGGTGCCGGTGCGATCGCCTTTCTCGACGCCATTCTCTAGCACGTCGGCCAGCAAATCGTGGTACATCTTCATTTCGGTTCCTCAAGGTTCGCGCTGACCAAATCCAGCGCGTCACGCAATTTCAAAATTTCAGTATCTTGCTCTTTGATCTTCCGACGCAGCTCATTTGCGATCTGGACGAAGTAGTCCCTAGACTCGCGGACAGTGTCCAATCGCTTGTCGAGCGTGGCACAAGAGTTCTCAGATTCCTGATACCTATTGAACCAATAAAGCACTTCCAATCGACTCTTTTCAAGGCGTTGCATCAGAATCGTCTTAGGATCCTGCTTCTTCTCAGCCTTGACCCTCTGAGCAAGCACTGCAATGCGACGGTTGTCCTTGATCGCCTCAAGCCGCTGCGCCGGGAAGTCACGTTGCCGGATAGTGTTGCGATGAATGCCTGTGATGCGGCTCAGCTCCGCCATCGTCGGCTTCAGTTTCGGATCAGAGGCAATCTGCATAAGCCCCTGAGCCAGCAGCTCAGTGTTCCGGTCGTAGTCGAGCTTATTCTTGGCATCAAACGCCTGGACTGTCATACCTCGACCTCCTCACCCAGATGCTCCAACACACCCTTGGCTTCTTCCATCGCCGCTCGCAATTCCTCCTCCGCACCTGCTGAGTTCGGAGAGCTCAAGGCCAAGCTGTTCTGCACATAGATCTCCCGCCATTTAGGAGCGTGAGCCTTGGTGACCACGGCGTTTTTGCACCGATTCGGATTGCAACGCAGTGATCCGATGCAGGGCAGAGACTCGTCAAATACCTCGCGTTGACCGCCATAGCAGAAGCCTTGTCCCACATTGATGATCGCCATACGCTTCTTGGCCATCTGGGCAATGATTTGCTCCTTGGTGTAGCCAGCCGCCATGTACCCGCTGAACACCTTCTTCATCCGCGCCTTGTGGCTCTCTGCGTTGGGGCCGGCGTAGTTCCCGTCAGGATCGCAGTAGCTCAGGATGTACTCCTCCTCCGCCATTTGTGTCGGCGTCTTGCTAGATGAACGCCCACCCTTGGACAAGATCTCAGCGATCGCTCCGTACCCAAGCGTCACCGCACTGAACGCCTTGTTCTGGCCAGCACTACCGATAAGGTCACCGAAATGCTTCAGTTGGTGAGAGATAAACGGAAGACCAAGCTCTGCCCTGGCCATCTGATAGGCCAGGGTGTGCCGCAACGTGTAAGGAGAGAACTCCAGGCTCTCGAACTCCTCGTCCGTCAAAATCTCCTCAAAAAACGCGCTGAACTGGTGAGTGATGCCGACGGAGGACATCGAGTTCGGTTCAGCCTCCTGATCGACGGTGTCCACACTGGAGAACAGGTAAGGGTTTTGCTTCACCTTAGCGATGAAGCAAGCAGCACGAATCGCGTCACGCACGATCGGAATCGCAATCCATTTGTCGTCGAACAGCTTGGCCAAGCCCTGGCGATGTTTGATCACGTTGCTGATCAGCAACCAGTAATCGCTCTCCTGCTCCATGCACGACTCAACCAGGATCTCGGAGAGCTCGGAGGGCCGCATGCCGGTGTACTGCGCCACGAGATAGCAGGCACTGTACGAGACGAAATTGATGTACCGACGAAACTCATCGTCCAATCTCGCACTGGTGAGCTTGACCAAGGTTTCAGGTGCCTTGAAATCATGCTGACCGATTTGCGACAGGTACTCAGGTCGAACCTCATCCAATGCTTCAGCCATCGCGTCGGACTCGTAGCCCTTCCTGCGGAGCCGCAGAGCCACGTATAGATCGAAGTTATACCGCGACAGCTCCTGGGCCCCTGCCAACGAATAGCCACTGGCATTTTGGCGGGTCAGGGCAACTAGGTCATCTACAGGCTCCCCTAGAGTGCTTAGAAAATCGACGACTGCGAACGACGCCTCGCGGGAAGCCTTCTCGAACACATCGTTCGGCAGAATACGGTATGTGCGCTCGGAATCAGGGACGTGCTTGAGTACCTTGGCCCAGGCCAGTGACTCCAGCTGAACGAATGGCAGTGGCTCTTCAAAAATCTGCTCTTCGAAGAATGGCGACCTGACCAAGGTAAAGAACTTCTTGAGATCAGGGCCAAAGGCGTAGGGATGAATGAGCGCTGCCTCCCGGTACATACCCGCGTCGAAGTACGTCAGACCATGGTGTCCAACCTCGAAGAACTCATCCGTCATCAGCTGGCGCGCCTGCCCTGACATCGTATCCAGGAAGCTCAATCCAGCCTTCATGCATGAAATGGCGGTGTTGGCCTTGATGTTCCTTGGCGAGGCAAACGAGCGCGTTGCCGCCGGCATCTTCAGCCAGCAGTACAGGGCCACCTTGACCTCCAAGACCGCCGACTGATTGAGCAATGGATACGATTCAAAATTAAGCCGTAGCTTGGCTCCTTGGACGTTCCTAGCGGCGTTCGGATGATCATCGTTGAAGTCCCAGACAGCGTCGCCCAAGACGGATGTCTTACTGACAGGCAACGCCATCAGCGCCTGGTACCAAGAAAGTGCTTCCAGCGACACAGGAGTCGGATCGGCGATGTTCTTGCGCAACTCAAGCAGCAGGGTGTGAGCAGCTGTTCGCCACTTTTTGTACGCAGCAAGTTCAGGGATCAGGGCGTGGTTCACAGCGTTACTCCCTCGGTCAAAATACTAACCTGCAGGTTCTCAGAGAGGCGCTCAGCTTTTGTCAGCTCCTCCACGGAGAAGTCCGATGTCTCCGGGTCGAGGATGTTGTTGAGCACATCTAGGTTGTCCAGAATTACCGCTCCATAGGGCGTATCGAGCACCCGGTTAACCTCAATCATCCGTTGGTAGTCGCGCCGCATGGCGAAGAGCTCCGGCAGGTGCGATACCGTGATGATGCTGTTGCTGCATGAAAGGCACATGTTGAACAGCGTGCAGGGCTTGCTGGGGTCATAGCTTGCCAACGCCTTGATGAATGCTGGTGGATCAAAGACGTTCATGCAGGTAGCCAGGCCAGACCGCAGCGGCATAGCTTCAGGCGCGGACTCGATAGTCGTAATCGGGATGAGCTTCGGAGCCTCCTCCAACGTGTCTTGCTGCATTTCATGGAGAACCTTATTCAGCATTCGGCGCGCCATGGGGTTGAAGTCCATCTGATCCAGATAGGCCATGGTGGTGCTCAGGTTCTTATGCCCCAGTAGCACCTGAATCTCACGCGGAGAGACGCCGCGCTCGATCAGCTCGCTCACGAAGCTTGGTCGGAAACGTGACGGTGAAAGCGTGAGAGGATTGCCATCTTCGTCAAGCAGCCCGTGATCCTGAGAGAACTTATCCAGAGTCTTCTTGAGCTGGTTGGCACCTGAGTTCTCAAAGGAATCTACAACCCCGTATTTCCTGGGAGAGCTTGAGCGGTAGATGAAGAGCTTGTTCTGAGACTCGACAGGCGCATTCAAGCGGATCTCACGGGTTAGGTGCTTCACATCGTCAAAGATTTTCTTGACCACACGGCCTTGAGAGGTCGTCAGCCAAGAAATCTCCGCATGGAAGATATCAAGATGAAGCATCTTCGCGCCCTCAGAACGCTCTTTCCAATACAGCAAGCAAGGGCGATCGGTTAAGTCATGGCGCTCGATGAAGTCATCCAGCTCCAGTCCCAACAGCGAGTCAGCGTTCATGCCGGTGACCTGGGCAAGTCGAGCGATGTACGGCGCAATAACTCGACCATCAACCTGATACTGCACGCCCCAGCTTTTATAAACCTCGAAGATCGAAATTGGGGAAGTCGAAATAATCGACATAAACGCCCTTTGATAGGGGTCGTTTCTATCTACTGATTCAAAGTTTAGGGGCTTGCAGTCGAGTTTGTTCTCAAAAATCCACCGAGCGTTATCCATGGTTTTGAGGCCTCTGCGCATGCTCCCGTCAGGGTTTAGCGGGTCTTCCCCTGCCCGGCTTAGGACGTACGGCTGGGCCAAGCGATTGGTTTCCTCAATCTCTTGCTCAATGACCTGCGAAATGCGGTTTCGGACAGCCTGGGGATAAGGCTTGTACTGGTCAGTTTCACGCTCAGCATCGAAGCCTGTAGCTGCGACGTAGCTGGTCAGCCCGAGACCCTCGATTTGGACTGCACGCGCCATCATTTTCCGCGCAGAGCTCATCATCGAACTGCTGTGGCTGGTCGACAGCGAACGCTCAAGGATCTTTTCCTGGAGGTATCCCCTGAACTTGGGGAGGGAATACGGGGTTACGAGCTCCCTAATGTCCTCTAAGCCTGTGTAGTTGGCATCCTTGAGATAGGCTCGGAAGTTTTTGAAAGCCTCGATGAAATTCGACTGCCCTGACGCACTACTGCTCTTCATTGATGAAGCACTGAAGAGGTGCAGCAGGTGCTGGAAGGGGCGCTCCGCTTCCGGGCTTGCGAGGTCGGACAGGCGATGGATGCGGACTGAGCGCAAAGCGCTGAAGGCGTCTCGCAAAGATTCCGTGGGTTTGGTCTCTGGTTTAGAGGCAATCCGTTGTTCAACAGTTTGGTATTCAGGATCGAGTACGCCGAGCTTTCGAAGGTCATCAAGGATCTCCCCAAATGTGATCCTCACGAGCTCATATTTCGTCCTCACCCCACTGAAGCCTGCTAACTCTGGAATCTCGCTGAGGTAGCCCCGATCCTTGATGTTGTTGCCAAACACCGGAATGGCCAGCTTCTCCTCCATAGACATACCTTCGTACCAGGCAAGAATCCGGCGCCGCCATTCACAGGCGCCCGAGGGATGACCAGAGATGATGATGCCTTCGGCTCGCATCGCATCGAAGATCGGCTCAAAGTATGAAGTGCGCTTAGAGATCGCCATTGGGCTGAGGTTGGTCTGCTCAATGACGTAGTTAGGGGCTACGGCCAAGTCCTCCCCCCTACTGAGGCATACCCTAAGCAACGATTCACGATCATCAGTGACGCGGGCCACAAACGATTCAATGACAGCATCTACCTGAGCGCTAGTCAGCCGACTCATTTCATATCTCCCGCATCAATTTTCAGGCGCGTCTGTTGGGAAAGCTCGGCCATCTCGCCTGCTTTCGTCTTGGTTTCAGTTCCGGGGCGTACGAGCTTCTGGTAGAGGTCGTAGGGGATCTGGGTATAGGTTTCCGACGTGCTGAGGCGCGAGTGACCCAGCGTCTTTTGCACGGTCACTAGCCGGTCAAGGTAATCACTACCAATGTCTGGCGTCCTCAACAGGGCATAGGCGTTCCCGTGCCTCAACTTGTGGGGAGAGATCATCCTGTCGATTTTCAGCAGGTTCAGCGCTCGCTCGGATGTGCGCTCCAAGAGCTTGGAGATCGAACGAGGAGTGTACTCACCTCCCTCCGCATTCAGGAAAGCAGGGGTGTTCTCAGCCCCCTTGAATTGACGCTTAGTCATTTTGTACAGCGGCGAAGCATGGTACTTCTTGATGCGCAGCAGCGTGGCGCGGCTGACCAACGTCTGGCGGGGCTTGAAGGAGTCCGCAGGGCCTTTGCTTCCATCAATATGCAGCGGGCAGTAGTCCGCGTTCACCGGTTCTGAGACACCAGGCGAGATGAACAACGTGTCCTGGAATTGAAGGGCATCATCGATGGCCTTGAGGGTCACTCGCGGGACTTCTGAGCGGCGCACGCCTGCGTCGTACATGAACTGGAGCAAGCAACGCTCTCGCTCACTCTGCGTGGCCAGGATGAGCTCTCTGAGATTATTCAGGGAACAGGCCACCACCAGGCCCTTGTTAGGACGGGGAGATAGGTACCCGGCAGTGTAAGGGTTAGGCGCGGTACGAGGCGCGGGTACGTCGTCCACTCCCCGGCATAGAGAATCGTTGAAAAACGCCATCAAAGACGAATCCCGGTTGCGCACCGTCTTCTTGGAAAGGCCTTCTGCCTCGCGCAGGTGAGCGAAGTACTCCTCGATCACGTGGGTGCGGATTTCCAAGAACGCTGAGTCACGCTCGCAATCACGGAACTCACGGCGGTTCATCAGGTACTCGCAGGTGTACCCGAGGTTGCGACCATAGGTGATGGCCGTCTGCTGGGATATATCGGCTTCCCGGAGCGCATAGGATAGGTAACCCGATATCAAGGGCATCAGGCGCTCATCGTCATCAAAGACGGCTGTCCCTGTGACGTTCACGGCTTCCTGAATTGGGGATTCTTCGGATGGGTCGTCCCGACTGGTTGGGGACTCTCTGAAATCTAGGGGGGTGCCCCTAACTGCGATGACCTTCACGGCTTCCTCTCTCTTCAAAGCGGCCCGTACTATACACAATGTGCATTTCGTACTGGAGCACAATAAATGAGCTTGGAAGGTAGAGCCGTACTACGCAGCCATTGCGTACTGTGCTGGTTCTTCGAGGGGGTATAAAAGGCCCAGGTCATTCGAACGGATGTAGAGGGTCAGGGAAATTTCCTTCGTCTCGACATTCGGGTGGAACTGGTACAGCAGATGGCACGGTGGCAGGGCCATTTCGTCCAACTGCGCGCAGTTCCAGCCATGGAACAGGATGCGCCGGCTGCCCGGGTCGTTGATGATGGTGTCGACGCACTGGCGAACCTGGTCGATTGCCTTGTACAGCACCACATAGGCCTGACCGTCTTCCTCGCCCTGGGCGATCTGCCGGTAGCCCTGGGCCAGGGTCTGCTCGATGGCCGCGCGATTGCTCGCCGGGATCTGCTTGTAGGCCGGCCACTTGCGCCATTGCACCCCGTAGATCTCGCCCAGGTCGTCATCACCCTGGCGGAACGGGTTGGCCAGCCACTGGGCGTTTTCGTTGGCGTTCTGGTCCCAGACCTTGCAACCCAGCGCACGGAACTCGGCAGCGTTGTTCACCCCACGAAGGAAACCGCACATCTCGCCGATGGCGGCCTTGAACGCCAGCTTGCGGGTAGTGATCGCCGGAAAACCTTCCTTGAGGTCATAACGCAGCATCGCACCCGGAAAGCTGATGGTGTTCACACCCGTGCGGTTGGCCTGCTTGGTGCCGTTCTTGATGACATGGGCGACCAGATCGAGATATTGCTTCATGAATTACCTGCATCCTTGAATGCGGGGCCCGTGGGCCCCGATTCGAATTTAAAGCGCGGCGTCTTTCGTTGCCGGCGTGTTCGAGGCGCGATGATAGGCGAACCAGATCAGCCACAAGCCGCCAATGATCATCGGCAGACTGAGAATCTGCCCCATGGTCACCCAGCCGAACGCCAGATAGCCGAGCTGTGCGTCCGGCACCCGGACGAACTCGACGATAAAACGGAAGATCCCGTAGAACAACGCGAACATGCCCGATACCGCCATGGTCGGCCGTGGCTTGCGCGTGAACAGCCAGAGAATGACGAACAGCGCGACGCCTTCCAGGGCGAACTGGTAAAGCTGCGAGGGGTGACGCGGCAACTGGGCCGGGTCGCTGAACGGCGGGAAGATCATCGCCCACGGCACGTCGCTCGGCTTGCCCCACAATTCGGCGTTGATGAAGTTGCCGATCCGGCCGGCACCCAGGCCGATCGGCACCATTGGCGCGACAAAGTCCATCAGTTCGAAGAACGACTTGCCATTCCGCCGGCCGAACCACCAGGCCGCCACCATCACCCCGATGAAGCCACCGTGGAAGGCCATGCCGCCCTTCCACACCTCGAAGATCAGCGTCGGGTTGGCCACATAGGCCGGCAAGTCGTAGAACAGCACATACCCCAGCCGCCCACCGACAATCACCCCCATGGCCAACCAGAAGATCAGGTCGGAGAGCTTTTCCTTGGTCCAGGTCGGGTCGAAACGGTTCAGGCGCCGGGAGGCCAGCAGCCACGCACCGCCAATGCCGACCAGGTACATCAGGCCGTACCAGTGGATTTTCAGCGGACCGATGGCCAGGGCCACCGGGTCGATCTGCGGGTAAGGCAGCATTGCGACTCCTCG
>Ga0105243_10002609_pt1 | contig 15035 bp, 18 predicted proteins | sample KBSM34metaG_FD_81525 | JGI IMG/M metagenome (GOLD analysis project Ga0105243, IMG submission 81525) | Miscanthus rhizosphere microbial communities from Kellogg Biological Station, Michigan, USA - KBS M3-4 metaG | ecosystem: Host-associated > Plants > Roots > Rhizosphere > Soil | place...
CGAGGGCGATCACCTCGTCGAATCCGCCGCGCGCCGGGTCGACGCCGCCGACGACGCTGGTGCCACCGCCAAAGGGCACCACCGCGATCGACTCGGCCGCGCAGTACCGCAGCAGGGCGAGCACCTCGTCGTGTGAGCCGGGCATGACCACCGCGTCGGGGGCATCCTGCGGCTCGGTATCCTTGCGGCGCAACAGGTCCGGCGTGCTCTTGCCGCCGGCATGGCGGAGCCGGGTCGCGTCGTCGGTGCGCACGTGCTCGGAGCCGATCAGCTCGTCGAGGTCGGTGCGGTGGCCCTCGGTCAGGCCGGTCGGGCGCAGCACCGCGGCCGACTCCTCGGGCGGCGGCGACTGCTCGGCGCTGACGCCGAGTGCGGATCGGAGCAGGGTGAGCACCTGCGGCGAGAGCTGCTTGCGGAACTCGGCGACTCCCCAGGCGTCCCACTCCATGGTGGGTGCCGCGGTGTCGGGGAACTGCGGAGTGGAGGCTGATTGCGGAGCTGCGGTGTCGGACATGCGTTACAGTGTTACATACGATGTCTATCCGTAACGCTGATCCGCAGACTGCAGCTGCAGCGCCCACCGTCGACGACCTCATTCTCGACGCAACCCGAGCCTGCGTGCTCGAGTTTGGCCTGAGACGGACCACCCTGGCCGAGATCGCCCGCCGCGCGGGGGTGAGCCGACCTACCGTGTACCGCCGCTGGCCCGACACCAAGGCCGTCGTCGCGGACCTGCTGACCAGGGAGATCGAGCAGGCGCTGCCGGAGATGTCCGGGTCGGGGAATGCGCGTGAGCTGTTGGTGCGCGGCGTGGCGGAGACCGCCGAGACGGTCCGGACCCACCCGCTGTTCGTCAAGATCCTGCGCTCGGACCCCGAACTGCTCATCACCTACATCGTCGACCGGCTCGGGGCGAGCCAGCGGGCGATCGTCGAGACGCTCACCCCGGTCGTTCTGGTCGGGCAACGCGACGGCTCGATTCGCGCGGGTGATGCCACCGGCATCGCCACCATGATCCTGCTGATGGCGCAGTCGGCCGTGCAGTCCGCCGGCATGGTCGCGGAGATCCTGCCGCCGAAGGCGCTGATCGCGGAGCTTGCGCACGCGGTCGACGCGTACCTCAGACCACCCCTCACATAGGAGCAACGGTGAACCAGCAATCGAAGTCGGCGCTGAACGCGGACCGGCGCAGCCGGGAACTGTCCGGGCTCGGCGACGGGACCGCGGTGGACGTGCTCGTCGTCGGCGGCGGCATCACCGGTGTCGGTACCGCCCTCGACGCCGCCTCGCGCGGCCTGCGGGTGGTGCTCGTCGACAAGCACGACCTGGCGTTCGGGACGAGCCGGTGGAGTTCCAAGCTCGCCCACGGCGGGTTGCGCTACCTGGCCTCGGGAAATGTCGGCATCGCGCGGGAGAGCGCCGTCGAGCGCGGGATCCTGATGACGAGCACCGCGCCGCACCTGGTGCGGGCGATGCCGCAGCTCGTTCCGCTGCTGCCGTCGGTCGGGGCCTTCGAGAAGACCCTGGTGCGAACCGGATTCCTGGCGGGCGACGTGCTGCGGGCGACGGCCCGGACGTCGACGAAGGTGTTGCCGCGCTCGCGCCGGGTGTCCGCCGACCGCGCCGCGGAGCTCGCACCCGCGGTCCGGCGGGACGGCCTGCGCGGCGGGCTGCTGGCGTTCGACGGCCAGCTGATCGACGATGCCAGGCTGGTGGTGGCCATCGCGCGCACCGCTGCGCAGCACGGCGCCACCGTGCTGACCCGGGTGGGCGCGTACGACGTGACCGGTACCTCGGCGCGGCTGCGCGATGAGCAGACCGGCGAGGAACTGACGATCCGGGCGCGCGCGGTGGTGAACGCGGCGGGGGTCTGGGCCGGGCAGGTCGATCCCGACATCCGGCTGAAGCCGAGCCGGGGAACCCACCTGGTGTTGCCTGCGCAGGCGCTGGGGAATCCCACCGCTGCGCTGACGGTGCCGATCCCGGGCGAGACCAACCGATTCGTGTTCGCGCTGCCCGCGCAGCTCGGGCGGGTCTACCTCGGCCTGACCGACGAGGCGATCGAGGGCGAGATCCCCGACGTGCCACAGGCGGCGGACTTCGAGATCGACTTCCTGCTCGACACGGTGAACACCGCGCTGGGTACGCCGCTGACCCGAGCGGACGTGCTGGCCACCTATTCGGGCCTGCGACCGCTTCTCGACACCGGTGAGGGCTCCACCGCCGATCTCTCGCGCAACCACGCGGTGCTCCGCTCGTCGAACGGCGTCATCAGCGTGGTCGGCGGCAAGCTCACCACCTATCGGAAGATGGCGCAGGACGCGGTCGACGCGGCCGTCCGCGCGGGAGGTCTCGTGGCGCGGCCGTGTGTGACCACGAAGCTCCCGGTGGTCGGCGCGGGGCAGGTCACCGGCAACCTGCCCGCCTCGCTCGTCGCCCGCTACGGCAGCGAGTCGGCACAGGTGGCGGCTGCGGGCGAGCTCACCCCGATCGCGGAGGGCATCGACGTCACGCACGCCGAGCTGGCCTTCGCGGTCAGCCACGAGGGCGCCCTCGACGTCGACGACCTGCTGGACCGGCGGACCCGGATCGGGCTGGTGCCCGCGGATCGCGAACGTGCGACGGAGGCGGCCGAGGCCGCGCTCAACGGCTGACGGCTGAACGGTTGACGGCGAGGATTTTCGGGGTTTGTCCGCGACCCCGGCAATTGAGGACCGTTTCTGACCGCAATTGCTCGTAGCGTCATCCCTACCAACAGACAAGGGAAGGCCGATCACATGAGCACCGTTCAGAACGCCGCCGCACAGTCCACCGTCACCGGAGAGCATGCCGACATCCTGGCGATGCTGGCCGATCAGCGCCAGACGTTCCTCATCACATTTCGGGGACTCGACGACGCGCAGGCTCGGACGCGGTCGACGGCGAGCGAACTCACCTTGATCGCCCTCGTCAAGCACGTCGCCACCGTGGAGCGGCACTGGATCGAGACGATGCTCGAGCCCGACGAGAACGCCGAGTTCGACATGGAGACCGCCACCGCGGCGTGGACCGTGGGCGAGGACGAGACCTTGGCCTCGCTGCTCGAGGACTACGCGGCAGTCGCGCGCGCGACGGAGGCCGCGGTGTCGGGGGTGCCGGACCTGGGCGCGCTCATCCCGATGCCGACCGCGCCGTGGGCCCCCGAGCGCGAGTGGTGGACGGCCCGAAAGATCCTGCTGCACATCCTCCGGGAGACCGCGCAGCACTCGGGTCACGCGGACATCATCCGCGAGTCGCTCGACGGCGGGAACACCACCATGCAGATGGGGGCCGACGCAGGCATGGAGTTCTAGCGGGGGAGGTCGCGCTCGGCGGCGACTCCGAAGTAGTCGCCGCCCTTGTGCTCCGGGTTGTGGGTGCCCCACGCGCGGACCCTGTCGATCGGCACCAATCGGGGGATGTGCTTGCGGCAGTGGATGTATGCCTCCTCGACGTGAACGAGGACCCACCGCTCCGCGCGGCGGCCGCGCACCCGCTCCGTCGGAATGTCCGGGTGCGCGCGGCGCAGCTCGTCATCGGCGACGATCTGCGCCGTGCCGTTGACGTGCAGGCCGATCAGATCGGTGACGAAATCCGCCATGAACAGCCCGATGTGCGGGTTCTCGACGATATTTCCCAGGCTGGCCATCACCCCGTTGCCCTGGTACTCGGGATATCCGACGAGGTCCGTGGCGAAGACCTGGACGAAGCCCGGTGGGCCGGCCCGCAGCGACACATCGCAGGTTCCATCCGACGCGGACGTGCCGATGAACAGCAGGTCCATTCTCGCGATGAACTCGATCATCGCGGGGTTCAGGTGGGCGCACATCTGGCGGTCGTAGAAACGGTCGGCGCGGAACGAGGTCCCCAGGTCGTCCTGCATCGTCCGCTCGCCGTTGGTTCCGTTCGCCGGGAGTTCGGCGCTGGACATCGTGGTTCTCCTCGAGTCGAGGCATGTGGTGCGAAGCGATCACCCTCATGCTCCGTCCGCCCCAGGGTCCGCCACCACCGACCCTGGGGTGACGATCCGCCACCCTCGGGGTGGCCCGCCTCGGTGCCGCGCGGATCCGGCCCGCCGGGAGTAGCGTCGGAGTTCGTGAGCATTCGACTCGGATATCAGATGCCCAACTTCAGCTACTCGCGGTCGGTGCGGGAGCTGTTCCCCACCGTGATCGCCCAAGCCCGCGAGGCCGAGGCGGCCGGATTCGACACCGCGTTCGTGATGGACCACTTCTATCAGCTGCCCGGCATCGGGGAGCCCGACGAACCGATGCTCGAGGCCTACACCGCGCTGGCAGGGCTGGCGGCGTCGACCCAGAGCATCCAGCTCTCGGCGCTCGTCACCGGCAACACCTATCGCAACCCGCCCATGCTCGCCAAGACGGTGACGACCCTGGACGTCGTCAGCGGCGGGCGGGCCGTGCTGGGCATCGGAGCCGGCTGGTTCGAGCTCGAACACCGCCAGTTCGGTTATGAGTTCGGCACTTTCACCGATCGCTTCGAGCGGCTCGGCGAGGCGTTGGAGATCATCGTGCCGATGCTGCGCGGGCAGCGGCCGACGTTCGAGGGCAAGTGGTACCGGACCGAGGCGGCGATCAACGAACCGCGGATCCGCGACGATCTCCCCATCCTGATCGGCGGCAGCGGAGAGAAGAAGACCTTCGCATATGCCGCCCGGTTCGCCGACCATCTCAACGTCATCTGCAACGCATCCGAGCTGCCCCGCAAACTCGACGCGCTCGAGGCGCGCTGCGCGGAGATCGGCCGGGACCGCAGCACGCTGGAGACGAGCTTCCTGGCGTTCGTGATGATCGACGAGGACGGCGATCGCGCCCGCCGCCTGCAACGGGACTTCCTGCTCGCCCGCGGCATCGACCTGAGCGCGCTCGACGAGGACGAACGCGCCGCCGCGACGGACCGGCAGTTCGTCGGCGATCCCGACGACGTGGCCGAGCAGATCGCGTCGCGGGTCCTCGATCGCGGGATCGACGGCGTCATCATCAACCTGGTCGCGAACGGCCACGAGCCGGGCATCGTCGAGCTGGCGGGCCGGACCCTGGGCGGGTTGGTGCGCCGCTAGGAGGAGGCGAGCGGCGGTCATGGCGCTCGGGCCGCTGTGGCACGCTGACCGGATGCGAGTCGCCGTCGTCGCCGGACCGGATCCGGGTCATGCCATTCCAGCCATTGCGCTCTGCCTGAGATTCATTGCGGCCGGTGACGATCCCGTTCTCTTCACCGGGGTCCGCTGGTTGGAGGCGGCGCGGGAGGCCGGCATCACCGCGCGCAAGCTCAAGGGCCTGGCGCCGCGCCCCGAGGACGACGACATGGACGCGGGTCAGCGCATCCACTCGCGGGCGGCGCACATCTCGACCGAGGTGCTGCCGGACCTGAGCGCGATGCTCCCTGACCTGGTGGTGTCCGACATCCTCACCGCGGGCGGCGGGATGGCGGCCGAACGCCTCGACGTGCCATGGGTGGAGCTGTCGCCGCACCCCCTGTACTCGGCATCGAAGGGGCTGCCGCCCATCGGCAGCGGCCTCGCGCCGGGCGAGGGCCTGCGTGGCCAGGCCAGGGACGCGCTGATGCGCGCGGCCACCGCGCGCTCGATCCGCCAGGGCGCACGCCAGCGATCCGCCGCCCGGGTCGGCGTCGGGCTGCCCGCGACGGACCCCGGCCCGGTCGCCCGGCTGATCGCCACCCTGCCCGCGCTGGAGGTACCGCGGCCGGACTGGCCGGAGAACGCGCACGTGGTCGGCCCGCTGCTGTGGGAGCCGACCTCGGACCTGCTGACGCCGCCGCCGGGCGACGAGCCGCTGGTGATGATCGCGCCCTCGACCGCGTTCACCGGCGCCGAGGGCATGCTGGAGACGGCGCTGAAGGCCCTCGACGGCGCGGGCGTGCGGGTGGTCGCCTCGATGCTCGACGCGCCGCCGACCGACCTGCCCGACTGGGCCCGAGCCGGGCTGGGCAGGCAGGACGCGTTGCTCGCGCAGTCCGCCGCTGTCGTGTGCGGCGGCGGGCACGGCATGCTCGCCAAGACCCTGCTGGCCGGGGTTCCCGCGGTCACGGTGCCCGGCGGAGGGGACCAATGGGAACTGGCGAACCGCGCGTCCAGGCAGGGCAGCGCGGTGGTGGTGCGCCCGCTCGGGGTGGACGCCCTGCGCGAGGCCGTCCTGCGCGTGCTGTCCGAACCCGGGTTCGGAGCGGCCGCGGCGGGCGCGGCGGCAGGCCTGACCGAGGTGGCGGACCCGGTGGCGGTGTGCAGGGCGGCGGCCCGGTGACGGTGCGCGCTACCGTTGCCGTGTGCGACTGACCGAGTTCAACGAGATGGTCCACAGCGAGTTCGGCCGACTGTACGGCGACTCGCTGCTGGTGGACCACGTCCTGATCAGCCTCGACGGCAAGACCGCGGCCGAGGCCATCGAGGCAGGTCGCGATCCCCGCGAGGTCTGGCGCGCGCTGTGTGCCGAGTTCGAGGTCCCGCGCGCCCGCTGGTGAAACCGGATCCGTCGATCGGTCCGGCGCCACGCCGCCGCGGATGTTGACTCGAACAGGTGTTCCCCTATGCTGGGGTGTGTTCGGTGATCGCCCGGATCGGTGACCTTGTCCCTGGACAAGTCGACTGATCACGAACTTGTCGGTACCCCGCTCTAACGTGACGGCATCGCTTGAAACAGATCGCTGATGAATCCCAGATCGCTGGACGAGTCGTTGACTTAAGGAGAACCGAAGATGGCACCACAGGCACACGATCGCGACAAGGCGCTCGAGCTCGCACTGGCGCAGATCGACAAGAACTTCGGCAAGGGTTCGGTGATGCGCCTCGGGGACGAGTCTCGTCAGCCCATCGCGGTGATCCCGACCGGCTCGATCGCGCTGGATGTCGCCCTCGGCATCGGCGGTCTGCCGCGCGGTCGTGTGATCGAGATCTACGGTCCGGAATCCTCCGGTAAGACCACGGTCGCCCTGCACGCGGTCGCCAACGCACAGGCCAACGGCGGAATCGCGGCCTTCATCGACGCCGAGCACGCGCTCGATCCGGATTACGCCAAGAAGCTCGGCGTCGACACCGATGCGCTGCTGGTCTCCCAGCCGGACACCGGTGAGCAGGCGCTGGAGATCACGGACATGCTGATCCGTTCCGGCGCGCTCGACATCCTGGTAGTCGACTCGGTGGCGGCGCTGGTGCCGCGCGCCGAGATCGAGGGCGAGATGGGCGACAGCCACGTCGGTCTGCAGGCCCGCCTGATGAGCCAGGCGCTGCGCAAGATCACGGGTGCGATGAGCAACTCCGGCACCACCGTCATCTTCATCAACCAGCTGCGCGAGAAGATCGGTGTCATGTTCGGCTCGCCGGAGACCACCACCGGTGGTAAGGCGCTGAAGTTCTATGCGTCCGTCCGCATGGACATCCGGCGAATCGAGACGTTGAAGGACGGCTCCGACGCGGTCGGTAACCGCACCCGCATCAAGGTCGTCAAGAACAAGATGGCGCCGCCGTTCAAGCAGGCCGAGTTCGACATCCTCTACGGTCACGGGATCAGCAAGGAAGGCTCGCTGATCGACATGGGCGTCGAGCATGGCTTCATCCGGAAGTCGGGCTCCTGGTTCACCTATGAGGGCGACCAGCTGGGCCAGGGCAAGGAGAACGCCCGGAAGTTCCTGCTGGAGAACACCGACATCCGCGACGAGATCGAAAAGAAGATCAAGGAAAAGCTGGGCATCGGCGCCGACGTGACGGCGGACGCGGCGCCTGCTGCCCCGGTCGACTTCTAGGACCACCGTGCGCTCCGGTGACGATGCCCCCCGGACTCCCGCCGCTCAGGAGGCGCAGGCAAAGGATGTGTGCCTGCGCCTCTTGACGGATCGGGCGCGTAGCCGGGCGGAGCTGGCGAAGAAGCTCGCGGACAAGGGCTTCGACGAGGATGTCGCCGTGCGGGTGCTCGATCGGCTCACCGTGGTCGGCCTGATCGACGATGCGTCCTTCGCCGCCCAATGGGTGCATTCGCGGCACACCTTCTCCGGCAAGGGGAAGCGCGCGCTTGCGATGGAACTGCGCACCAAGGGGGTCGCGCCGGAGATCGCCGCGCAGGCGCTCGACCAGATCGACGGTGACGACGAGCGTGCCCGCGCCATCGAACTGGTGCAGCGGAAGCTGCGCACCATGTCCCTGGACTTCGAGGTGGACGGACCTGGCGGGCGCAGCAGCGAACGGGACCGGGCCGTACGCCGGCTGGTGTCCATGCTGGCCCGCCGCGGCTACCCGCAGTCGATGGCCTTCGATGTGGTGAAGAGCGAACTCGCGCAGGCCGGTTCGGAGCTCGACGGCCTGGTGGACGGCTAGGGCGTCCCTCCCGCGGCCGGGAGGACCCCCACCCTCCTGAGCTCGTCCAGCATCGACGTGCGGGTCAGGTACGCCGCAATCCGCAGTTCATCGCCGCGTCGGCGCAGCAGGAAGTCCGAAGCCATCGTGAGGGTGACGGGGTCCGAGGAGCGTGGCCGTAGCGGGATGGACCAGGTGGTGCTGGCGAGACAGTAGTGCTCGCCCAGCCAGGTGGCGGAGTGCGAGGCGAGGGTGGTGCCGCCGTAGCCGATCGCCTCGAACAGCTCCGAACGTGCGGAGATGCCGGCGAGCAACTGTTCGCGGCTGATGTGCTGGTTGCCGTCCGGATCTCCGACCAGTACCTGGTCTTCGTAGAGCGGCGCGAATTGTTCGGCGCTGTCAGCGTTGGCGTAGCGCGCGAGGAAGGCTTCGATCTGAGCAGAATCGCATGATTGCATGCACTCTAATTATACCGTGGCGGAAGACGATTCGGCGTTAGGCGCGCCGCACTGCGGCTAGTGAAGAAGTGCCTAAGGTCATCGACACTCATCGTGCGCGAACCTTGGGCGAATCGTTCCTCAGATCGTTGCTCACGCTGCGAGCGACGCAGTCGCTGATTGATCTAGTCGAACCAGGGGACCGAGAGGTGCTCCAAGGCCGTGTCCGCGCTTGTCAGCGATATGGTGAGCAAGAATGTGGAGCCGTTCTCGGCGTCCTCGCGCAGAGTGACCCTATACATCCCAGGCTCTGCCGGAAGTCGCTGCGAATATCCTGCGAGCGGCGACTCATCTGCGAACTGAGCGGCCATCGACAACTGGGTGTAGTCCGTGACCCAGAGGCCTTCAGCGCCGACTTGCACAATGCCAGAAGCTTCGCGGAGTGCCTGCACGGGCGAAGACTCGGACTCAACAATCAGGTTGCTGTTCGCGTTGTCGGAGCCAGGATAAGCGACGAATAGTGAACCTCGGTTCATCTGCTCCACAAAACGCGCAAGGAGGTCGTCGAGTGCCCAATCCTCATCTACGAACCCGCGATAGGTATCCGGTGCGACTACACAGACGAAACCGTCCTCGTCCACCTGCAAACTCAGATCGATGTTGCTCACGATCCAACTCTAGGTGGGTAGGCCGGTTCGGGGCTCGACGACTAGGTCTCCTAGCCGTCGATGTCGAGTGCCGTCCCGTACAGCCGATCCACCTTCAGCCGGATCACCACGCGACGCTCGGCGACCAACTGCTCGAGGAACGCATCCTCATCCTCCGGCTTCGCGGCCTCGGGAACCATCGCGAGTAGCTCTCGCCCGATCGCATCACCCGGCGTCGTGGTGATCTCGGAGACCTCGGCCTCGCCCTCGGCCACGGCGAACGACCATACGTCGCCGCCAGGAACATGTACGGCCGCGCGCGGGTCACGTCGAAGTTGCGTGACCTTGATGCGGTCGGCCGTGGTGGAGAACCGAACGATGCGCGCTTCGGCGTCCCAGTTGTAGAGCATGGTCGTGAGATGGGGATGGCCACTGCGCTTATTGGTGGCAAGGGTGCCGAACTGCTGAGTGCGCAGCAGCTCGGAGAGTGCGTCGTCGGACAGGGTGCGGGGTGCTGGACCTTGAGCCATGACGTGGTCAACTTTCGTGTGCGCCCAGGTATTCCGACAACCTCATCCTCCGGAGGTCCGACCAGGGCCTCGGTGGTGCCTACGATGGAGGAGATCGGAGTACCTGCAGTTTCGACGCCTGACCACCCCAGTGGGAGTGTCCGGCCAACACTGTGAGGAGTCCACATGACTCGAGAGGGAAGTATCCGGACAGGCAACCGGACCGTCACCTATCTCGAAGTCGGTGACTCGGGCGGCCCGCTCGTCCTGCACAACCACGGTGGACCCTCGAGTCGACTCGAGGCCGAGCTGTTCGATTCGTCCGCGAAGGCCAACGGAGTGAGATTCGTGTGCGCGGATCGGCCGGGCATGGGCGGGTCCGATCCTCAGCCCGGCCGCACCTTCGAGGGCTGGACCGATGACCTCCTGTTACTGGCCGACTCCCTGGGCGCACACCGATTCGCGGTGACCGGCTGGTCCGAGGGTGGACCGTGGGCCCTCGCGGCCGCCGCGTACCTGGACCCCGCGCGCCTCGTCCACGTCGCCTGCATCGCGGATCGGGAGGTGTTGGCCGATGAGGACGTCCTCGGGCTGTTTCTCGGCGCGAGCCGGGAGTGCTTCCTGCACGGCGCGGACGGCCTCGTGGTAGACGCCACCATGCTCTACGAGGCCTGGCCGTTCGACATGACCAGCGTGACGCGCCCGGTGCATTTCTGGCAGGGCAGCGATGACGCCCTGGTGCCCGAGATCATCAACAAGACGGTGGCGGAGAAGACCCCGGGGGCGCTCTGGCACCCGATCGACGCAGGTGGCCATTTCATCGCCGTCAGCCATGCGGACGACATTCTCGCGCTGGTGGCGAACGATCTTGCGCCGGAGTCGAACTGAACGAGTCTCGGGTTCGCCGGCTAGCCGCGAACCTCGGGTTCGTTGCCGGTCAGGTCCATCCCCGGTACAGCGGTGACAGGGACGGCGGTCGGGACCACAGCGGCGCGGCCGCGCCTGCCGGTGCGCAACCGCTTCTCGACCCGGGTGGCGAGGAGGGTCAGCGCCGAGTTCAGCACGATCATGATCGCGGCCACCACCAGCAGGGCCGGTAGATAGTTGCCATAGAACGAGCCGAGCTGCTGCCCCGAGCGGACCACCTCGACGTAGCCGATGAGGTAACCGAGCGCGGAGTCCTTCAGCGCGACCACCATCTGGGAGATGAGTGCGGGCAGCATCGCGGTCACCGCCTGCGGCAACAGGATGGTCCGCATGATCATGCTCTTGCGCATGCCGAGCGCCTTCGCGGCCTCGGTCTGACCCTTCGGGAGCGACTTGATGCCCGCGCGGACGATCTCGGCGATGACCGAGCCGTTGTAGAGCGTCAGTCCGGTGACCACGGCCGCGAGCGCCAGATATTTCGCCTTGAAGACCTGGTAGTCGGCGAACAGCTGGTAGGCGAAGATCATCAGGATCAGCACCGGGATCGCGCGGAACAGCTCGACGAAGAAACCGGCCGCGCTCCGGATCACCCGATGATCGGACAGTCGGGCGATGCCGAGCACCGCGCCGAGGATCAGCGCCAGCACGATCGAGAGGGCAGCGGCGATCAGGGTGCCTCGGATGCCGGGGAGCAGGTACGTCGTCCACGAGGTGGATTCGGTGAAGGGGCTCCACTTCTCGGAAGTGAGCTGGCCCTTGGAGTCCAGCGCGCGGTAGACGAGGTATCCGATGACGCCAAGCGCCACCGCCACCGCCACCGACAGCAGTCGGTACAGATTGCGTGCCTTCGGGCCGGGCACGTCGTAGAGGAGGGTCGGTTCGGCTCTCATCGGGCGACCTCCAGCCGCTTGCCCAGATAGCCGAAGAGCAGTCCCATCGGCAGTGTCAGGATCACGAACCCGAGGGCGAAGATGCCGCCGACCACGAAGATCGCGGCCTCGTTCTCGATCATCGACTTCATCAGCAGCGACGCCTCGGCGACACCGATCACCGAGGCGATCGTCGAGTTCTTGGTCAGCGCGATCAGGACGCTGCCCAGGGGCGCGATCACGGACCGGAACGCCTGCGGCAGCACGATCAACCGGAGGTTCTGCGCGAAGGTGAGGCCGAGCGAGCGCCCGGCCTCGGCCTGTCCGACGTGCACGGTGTTGATCCCGGCGCGCAGCGACTCGCAGACGAACGCGGCGGTGTACACGCTCAGGCCCAGGATTGCGAGCCGAATGTTGTTGTCGACGAGGAAGGTCGGTGAGTTCTCCGGGGCCAGGCTGACGCCCATCGTCTGATACAGGCCGAACGAGCAGAAGATGATGATCAGCGTCAGCGGGGTGTTGCGGAAGATGGTCACGTAGGCGGTGCCGATCCACCGGGCCACCGGGATGGGGGAGACACGCATGGCGGCCAGAATCGTGCCGAGGACGAGCGCGCCAACCGCGGACAGAGCGGTCAGTTTGATCGTCATCCAGAATGCGGAGATCAGTTGATCCCAATACTCACTGAGTATGTCCACGCGGCCTCTCCCGAGTCGTGAAGATGATGCGGCTGCGCCGCAGTGGTGCGGTTACAGAGAGCAGGCCCTCCGTAACCGCACCACTGGCGCGTAGCGCCGGCTAGTAGCGGTCGACGGTGGGCGGAGCCGGGATCGGGTAGCCGGACGGGCCGACGTTCTTCTCCAGCGCCGCCTGCCAGGAGCCGTCCGCGATCATCGCCTCGATCGCGTCGTTGATCTTGTTGCGGGTCTCGGTGTCGCCCTTGGCGAGTCCGATGCCGTAGTTCTCCGTGGTGAACGGCTGCCCGACGACCTTGAGCTGGCCGGGGTACTGGGCGGCGTAGCCGGCCAGGATGACCGCGTCGGTCGTCACCGCGTCCACCGCGCCGTTGCGGACCGCCTCGACACAGGCCGAGTAGGTGTCGAACTCCTGCAGCTGCACGTCCTTGGCGTAGTTGTCCTTGACCTTCTGTGCGGGCGTCGAACCGGTCACCGAGCACAGCTTCTTGCCGCCGTTGAGGGACTCGGGGCCGGTGATGTCGGTGTTGTCCGAGCGCACCAGCAGGGACTGGCCGGTGGTCAGGTACGGGCCTGCGAAGTCGACCTTCTCCTTGCGGGCATCGGTGATCGAGTACGTCGCGACGATGTAGTCGACCTCGCCGTTCTGGATCAGGGTCTCGCGCTGGGCGGAGGGGGACTCCTTGAAGGTGATCCCGCTGGCGGGCACTCCCAGCTTGTCGGCCACGTAGGTGGCGACGTCGACGTCGAAGCCGGTGAACGTGCCGTCCGGATTGCGCAGGCCGAGTCCGGGCTGGTCGAACTTGATGCCGACGGTCAGCTTGCCGCTCTCGGCGCTCTCCGAGGCGTTCTTCTGCTCGTCGCCTCCGCATGCGGTGGCGACGACGGCGATCGCGACCATGCCGACGCCGAGTCGTAGTGCGCGAGTGATCCTCATGGTGTTCCTCTCTGTGGTCAGAACGGTGGTGAAGGGTGGCGGGTGGGGCCCTGCCAGGAGGAGTGTCCCGAGCTCAGTGGCCCAGGATCTTGCCAAGGAAGTCCTTGGCGCGGTCGGTCTCCGGTGCGGTGAAGAAGGTCTCGGGATCGGTGTCCTCGACGATCAGGCCGTCGGCCATGAACAGGACGCGATTGCCCGCGCGGCGCGCGAACCCCATCTCGTGGGTGACCACGAGCATCGTCATGCCCTCCTTCGCCAGCGAGATCATCACCTCGAGGACCTCGCTGACCATCTCGGGATCCAGCGCGGAGGTCGGCTCGTCGAACAGCATCACCTTGGGGTTCATCGCGAGCGCCCGCGCGATCGCCACCCGCTGCTGCTGCCCGCCCGAGAGCTGGGCCGGATACTTGTCCGCCTGGTTGGCGATGCCGACCCGCTCGAGCAGTTCCGTCGCCCGCTGCTTGGCCTCGCTCTTGCTCTTCTTGCGCACCTTCATCGGCCCGAGCATCACGTTCTCGAGAATCGTCTTGTGCGCGAACAGGTTGAAGGACTGGAACACCATCCCGACGTCGGCCCGCAGCGCGGCGAGCGCCCGGCCCTCGGCGGGTAACTCCTTGCCGTCGATCGCGATCGTTCCGGAGTCGATCGGCTCGAGCCGGTTGATCGTTCGGCACAGCGTGGACTTTCCTGACCCCGACGGCCCGAGCACGATCACGACCTGACCGGTCGGGACCTCCAGGTCGATGTCGCGAAGCACGTGCAGGTCACCGAAGTGTTTCTGGACCGACTTCATCGAGATCATGGTGGGGGAGTCGGCCACCGAGGTGGCAGCCCCCGATTCACCCGCGTTCGTCATAGCCCAAGACCCTAGGGGGTCGGGACGGCGCACCGCGACCTTTGCGGGCCGCGCCGCGCCGTGGTCCCGGTAGGTTTGCCGGGCCGAACACGCCAGGAAGCAAAGGGGAGCGCATGACCGGGGACCTGACCTGCCGGGCCGACGTGGAGGCCCTGCTCCGACGGTTCTACGGCCGGGCCCTGGTCGACGACCTGCTCGCGGAGCCGTTCACGGAGGTGCGCGAACAGGGCCTCGAGTCCCACCTGCCGGTGATGTGCGACTTCTGGGAGACGGTGTTGTTCGGCGCCGGGACGTACCGGGGGAGCGCGTTCCGGGTGCACCAGCGGGTCCGGTCACAGCATCCGTTCGGGGCCGCCCACTTCGACCGCTGGCTCGAGCTCTGGCACCGCACCGTCGACGAGATGTTCGCGGGTCCGCACGCGGACCGGGCCAAGGTCCAGGGCGCCGGGATCGCGACCTCGATGAACCGGCGGTTGTCGGGGCTGCCGAGCGTCGCCGCGGAAGCACTGCGGCTCGGCGTACCGGGGTCGGCCCCGCCGGCCTGAGCCGCAGGCAAACGTGGGCGTGCGAGCGCCCCCTGACGGGGCCGTACCCTTGTTGACGTGGACACGATCGACCGAGAGACCCCCGCGGCGCACAGCGACTCCGACGACCAGGTGGCGCGTAGCTACGAGGTACGCACGTTCGGCTGCCAGATGAACGTGCACGACTCCGAGCGCCTGTCCGGTCTGCTCGAGGACGCCGGATACACCAAGGCGGAGCCGGGGGCCGAGCCCGACCTGCTGGTGTTCAACACCTGCGCCGTCCGCGAGAACGC
>Ga0105243_10002611_pt1 | contig 15025 bp, 10 predicted proteins | sample KBSM34metaG_FD_81525 | JGI IMG/M metagenome (GOLD analysis project Ga0105243, IMG submission 81525) | Miscanthus rhizosphere microbial communities from Kellogg Biological Station, Michigan, USA - KBS M3-4 metaG | ecosystem: Host-associated > Plants > Roots > Rhizosphere > Soil | place...
ATTGGAAACAAGTACCCTGAAGGCTTCTGCCAACTCTGTAAAGTCGTTCTTCTGCACCAAGTGGTTTTCGTTATCTTTAAGTGAAGGTATATCAACCAATACCCCTAATCCGGAACGTTCTTTAATGTCATCTCTTGAATAAATCTTATCATCCAAACTAAACAGTAAATAGAAAATGGCAAAAGGAATTAATAATCCCAGAAAAAATGCCCCTAACAGGATAATATTTTTCTTAGGAAAAACTGGAATTTCCTCAGTAAATGCAGGATTCACAATTTTGGCTTTCGGTACATTCACTGATAGGTTGATTGCATTTTCCTCTCTCTTTTGCAGAAGGAATAAAAACAACTGTTCTTTAAGATTCTGCTGACGCTCTATCCCTCTATAAATTTTAGATTGGCCCGGAACCTTTTCTATCGTACTCTTGCTTGTCGTAATCTGATTCTGTAGTTGGGAAATCCCCGCCTGTACACTTACTTTCTGCTCACGAATATTGTCCCGGATTATATCTTTTAAAGCTGCAATCTCTCTGTTCATTTCTATTACCGCAGGGTTTTCATTGGTTGCCTGTTTAAGGGTTTTATTTCTGCTGATAAGAAGAGAATTATACTGAGCAATCGATTGCTCCAATGAAGGGCTTAATCCCAAATTGGATGGCATTAGCTGACTGTTACCTTTCGAAGCCTCTGCTGTAAGAGAATTCAGAAGATCAAGCTGTGTCTGCTGAAGAAGAAGAGCTTTGGTATTATCACTTGTGTTTTGAAGTGCCAATTCAGCCTGAGCCTGTAGATCAACAATATGATTACGGTTTTGGAAATCTTCTTTCTGATTTTCTACTCCTGAAAGATCCTTCGTAATAACTTCAAGTCTTTTGTCAATAAACTCCTGAGTATTCTGAGCCTGCAGGTTTTTATCTCTCTGACCATCCAGGTTATACTGTTTCGTCACTTCATTAAGAATAGCCTCTGACTTTTCAGGAAGAGATCCGATTAGGCTGATTTCCATCAACATAGCCTTTTCTTCCGGTAAACTTACGCGTACTGTTTTTTCAAGTTTTTTTACTTTTTCAATAGGATTCCAAAAAATAACTTTGTATTCTGACTTAATGGCTACAGAAGAATTTCTTTGAAATATGACTGTTCCAAAATCCAATTGTAAAGGAATATTGAATTTCCCCACAATTTCTTTTTTCTTTTGGTTATGAAGTGTAAACTGGTCTCCCTTTATATCAGTTAAGGTATAAGTAGAGGACACAAACTTTTCTTTAGTATAAGTTAATATTTTTGCTGTTATAGGAGCTTTGGTAAACAGCTGCGAATCTTTAAATTCTCCGGCATTGAAATATTCAACATTGAGATTAAGATTTTCAACTACCTGCACGAGTATCGGTCGTGAATTCACTACCGCAGCCTCACTTTTCAGTTCATCCGCATTTCCCAGACCAATTCCGAGATTATTAAGATCAGACAAAGCTGAGGAAAGGTCATTTTGTTTTTTATCAAATTTAAGAGTCGTTTTCGACTGATATTGAGGTACACTATATCTAAGGTAAATATAAGCACCTATTACAAATAACAAAACAGAGGCAATAAACCACGGCCATTTGTAAAGGTATTTAGAAATAGTCTTTTTAATATTAAATTTTTCTTCTTTTGGCTGAAATTCCATCTGCTGCATATCTATCGTGTTAAAGCAATAATAAGCGTACCTGCCGTTAATAATGCACCAATAATCTGGAAGGTAAGAGCTCTGTTCGGGTTAGTATTGGCCTGAACCTGTTTGTTTTTATCCGGCTGTACATATAATATGTCGTTTTGCTTCATATAGTAGTACGGTGAATTTACAATATCAGATCTGCTAAGATCAACGTTCACGATCTGGTCTACTCCATCATCTCCGGTACGGATAAGCTTCACATTCGTACGATCTCCATAATCGGTCATATCTCCCGCAAGACCCAATGCCTGAAAGACATTAATCTTTTGTGAAACACTTTCTTTCTGTCCGGGATTTTTCACTTCCCCCAAAACGCTTACATTAAAATTTTTCAGAGTAATAGATACCATTGGATCTGTAAGATATCTCTTCAGGCGTGATTCCAGCTCCTGTTTTAGCTGTATCTGAGTCATTCCTTTAGTATATACATTGCCTAATACCGGAAAAGATATATATCCTTCCTCATTTACTAGATATTCACTAGGCTGTACATATTGATTGATTCCGGTATTTCCTTCACTACCTACTTTATTTATCGTATTAAGGTTGAAGGGTTTTACAGCTGTTTCATCAAGTGCAGCTACAAGAATCAGAAGAACATCTCCTTCCTGGATGTGTAATCCCTGGAATTTTGCTTTGGTAACTTCTTCTTCCATATTATGCCTTGACATGTATACCATATTTTGTTTCGGCTTACATGATAACAAAGTAACCGACAACAGTACCAGATACGTAATAATAGTTCTCTTCATATATTTTTTTAGTCTATTGGTGTTAACGCTCAATTTTATTTAGAATCTATGTTTATACTATAATTGGAGCGTGATACGTATTTTAATACATGATTATTAGTTTCACTTTTTTGTGAAAATTTTTAATGTATTATGTTGTTTTTAGATTAATTCTTCTCGATGCAATTTTCGTTCCGATTAAGATAATTTAGCAAAAATAATTACTTATTTTTTTGTTATTTATATATTTTTTACACTATGTTACTGATAGACTTCATATTCCGGTGTTTTATCTAAAATTTCAAATTCTGAATTATTACTTATAAATTCCGGCACAATGATCTTTAAAATCTTGACAACCTGTAACCCATCTTTTTTTATCGCCGACCTCATAATCTGTTTACATAAAATTTCTATGTCTTCCAACTCCATCACCGGATCTTTTGATATCATAATTTTCTCATGATGGGTAGGAATAGTAGTAGAGTTATCCGTTAAGAGTTCTTCATATAGCTTTTCACCGGGTCTTAAACCAATAAAATCAATTTTAATATCAACATCCGGAGTATATCCTGACAATTTGATCATCCTTTTTGCCAGATCCAGAATTTTAATAGGTTTCCCCATATCAAAAACATAAATTTCTCCTCCATTCCCCATTGTTCCTGCCTGAAGCACCAATTCACAAGCCTCAGGAATGGTCATAAAATAGCGGATAATATCCGGATGGGTAATGGTAACCGGACCTCCTTTTTCAATTTGCTTTCTGAAATGTGGGATGACAGAACCATTAGAACCCAGTACATTTCCAAAACGTGTGGTAATAAATTTGGTTGTATTATCCGAAGAATCTTGCAAAGACTGCACAAAAAGCTCAGCGGCTCTTTTAGAAGCCCCCATTACATTGGTAGGGTTCACAGCCTTATCTGTAGATACCATCACAAAACGATCAACATTATATTGTCTGGATAACAACGCTAAGTTTCTAGTTCCACCAATATTTACAAAAATAGCTTCGTGCGGATTATCTTCTATCAAAGGAACATGCTTGTATGCTGCAGCGTGATAAACTATTGAAAACCGGTAATCTTCAAATAGCTTTTCCAGTCTGTAAAGGTTGGAAATATCCGCCAGCACAAACTTGAATTTTTGATTGGGAAACCTTTCCAACAATTCAAGTTTCAGTTCATGCAAAGGTGATTCTGCCTGATCCACAACAACAATAAGTGATGAATCCAGCTGAGCAACCTGTCTTACAATTTCACTTCCAATAGACCCTGCTCCACCGGTAACCAGAATACTTTTATTATAATGACGGCTTTTCACCTCTTCACTTTCTATTTTTATCGGTGCACGGTCTAATAAATCTTCAATCTGAAGAGGACGAATTCCCCCAATAATACCTTCTTCTTTCGTGTGATTAGCATTTGGAGCCTTTAATATTTTCAATCCTTTATCTAATGCTAAAGCCGTCCAATCTTCCATCTTAGGTCTGGGCATTGTTTCATTGATTAAAATCGCATCAAACCGGCTTACCCAATGATCATTTCTAAGAAGACTCTGCTTATTATAAATCTTGTGTCCAAGCAACATTGCTTTTTTAGAGTCTGGTCTGGCACTAAGAAATCCCGCTAACTGATACGCATGACCCGGATTATGAATAATAGCGTTCGCTAATGATACAGATTCACCTTCTACACCTATAACAGCAATTCTTATTTTAGATGGATCTTTCTTGGAATCCCTAAACATTCTAAAAAGCTGCTTGGTTACCATTCTGAAAAAGAACATCAGAAAAGTAGAAATAAAGAAAAACAAAAAAAGAACAGGATACAGGTACACTGGTTTCCCCAGTATAAGTTCTGATATAAAATTTAACCCAAGCAGAACGATAAGAGTACTACCTGAAGCCCATACAATTTTAAAGAAGTCAAAAAAAGTTGAGTATCTTATAATTCCCGCATATGTTTTGAACAAAAACATAAAGAAAATATTGATCCCAATAATCACAAAAATCTTTTCATTGAAATATTCAATAAAATTAATCTTTACCTGAAGGTTTTTTAAGAACAGATATGAAATTAAAATTGAAAAAGAAAAAATCGAAATATCAATAAAAAAAACCAGCCATCTAGGTAAATACCTTAACTCTTTGATACTGAAAACATTCCCCATATTAAAAAAATAGAACTAAAAAGCATTAAAACTTTATTTAATTCAACATTTGGTGTCTTTTTTTTTCAAAGCAAATGTAACAAATTATTATTTACATATTCAATACCATAGATCAATTTTTGTTCATAAAAAAATAAAAAAATAACTATATACTTTAAACTGAATCATATATGCATTTAGTATTTTAAAAAATTAACAAATTTTCGAAAATTCTAAAAAAAATGTTAAAAAAAGTAGACATATCTTGTCTGTAAAATCACGTAAACAGCCTAAAACAAAAGAAAAACAACACTTCTAAATTTTTATTCTATGAAAACTTTTTTTAAGATTCACACAAGTTTGAAAACTTAATTATTCACAATTCATAAGAGAAATTATAATTTAATAATGAATAAAATTTGCCATTTATTAAAAACGATTTAATCAATTCAATTATTTAACAAAAAAAATTAAACGAAGCTTAAATAAAGCTTAAAAAAAAATTAAAAGAACTAATTTGATATTTTCTTGGGTCAATTTGTCTGAATTTTGGCACCCAAAAAATTTTTTTATACAATCAATTTTGTTCAGGAAATTATAACATAAGATCTGTCAAACTATTTTTTGCCACTCAATTCTCCCTCCAGAGATATTATTTAAGTTTTTCCAATAATGTTTTTCTTAAAAATCACATCATGCTTTAGTTTTTTCAAACCAATAAATACACTTGTAGTAGAAGGCGATTAAGGTAAGTGTAGTATATAAGTAGTATGGGTTAAAACTTAAATTTATAAAAAAAATAAAGGGTGTGAATATATTTTTATTCTACATTTGATCGTCACCAAAATTGAAATTAATACATTAATTTAACAAAAACCATATCACAAACAAATATATTTTATCTTTTTAGCAATCTAAAAAAGAACAATTAACTCAAAACACTGAAAATTATGAAATTACACAAGAGAATTTTGCTTGGATCATTTATTTCGATGGCAATGGTATCATGTAATACTACCAACGACAGTATAGAGGAAAAAAGCCCGGAAGCACAAACTGCATTAAATGCAGGTACGTCGGCAGATTTTGCAAATACACAAATGTGTAAAGATGTTTATCTTCCCGGAGAAGGTTATATTCCAGGAACCGCCTCAAAGGGAGCGGTTGTTTCCAGTAAAAAATGGCCAAATGGAAGTGTGATCACCGTAAAGCTTACCGGAGGTACTACTAAAGTTCGCAACAAAGTAATGCAATATGCGCAACAATGGTCCCAATATGCCAACATCACCTTTCAGTTTGTCACCAGCGGTACCGCACAGATTCGTGTTTCCTTTATCTCTGGTGCAGGATCTTATTCATATATAGGAAAAGACGCACTTAGTATAGCCTCTAATCAGGAAACGATGAACTTTGGTTGGTTTAATGATTCAACAACTGATACGGAGTTCAGCAGAACAACCATTCATGAATTTGGACATGCACTTGGCATGATTCATGAACACCAACATCCTTTAGCTGCTATCCCGTGGGATAAACCGAAGGTATATGCCTATTATGCAGGTGCTCCCAATTATTGGACCCAAGCTCAGGTAGATAATAATCTGTTTGCAAAATATTCAACCACTCAGACACAATATAGTGCTTATGATAAATTGTCAATTATGCACTATAGCATCAGTTCAAATTTGACTACAAACGGATTTAGTGTTGGTAATAACACAGTTTTATCAGCTACAGATAAGCAATTTATTGCTACAGTATATCCAAAAAGCTAAAGATTTGTACACCTCTGATTATACAAGGTATATTTATCTTATACATCATTCAAAATAACAAGAAAAGCACTATTACTTAATAGTGCTTTTCTTTATTATATATAGGATATAGACTATAAACTTTACTGTTATTATTTTTTATGTATTCAACTTTTTTCTCAACACAAAGATTAATTCAATAACATTAAAATAAGTTTCACTAAAATAAAAATCGCCCTACTCATAGGGCGATTTGTGACTGCAAAGTGTAATTCCGAACATTTTGACAGGAGATTTAAACAACCCTACTGAATTTCATGATCCATAAATAGTTTTTAAATCCAGCACAATAGCTTTACTCCTTCAGAGATCACGGTTTATTTTACCGGAGAATACAGCTTTTTCCTTTTCAGAAAATCAATCAGTTCTTTGGGGCGGTCGGTTTGAATACTGTTGATATTATTTTTTACAAACCATTCGTAAGCATCCGGGTTTTCAAGCACGAGATCATCGTGATGTCCTGCACTTTGTTGTGGCCATAGAGAATTCACCCAAACCCGGGCTCCGCTTTTCTGAATCTCTTTAAAATTGATCATGTGACTTTCATCTGAACCTAAAGTCAATTCAAAACCATAGACTTTGTAATGGTTCATGTAGTCATTTATTTTGACCCAACCTTCATGATTGGCCAACCGAACAATAGGCATATAATGGATGTCATTTTTAATAGCTCTATATTTTCTATTGAATTCTTCGTAAGTTGCAGTACCTTTAAAAAGAACTTCATCAAAAAGATTTCTTTTCTTTAAAACAGGATAAACAAGATCAAAATAATCAAACGCCTTATCGAGATTGATGAATATTTCCCCTTGTGTTGTATCCAATATTTCGTCAAGAGTAGGAATCCTCATTTGTGTAGGAACGCCCAGTCCATCTTTCAGATAAAATTTTTTAATTTCTTCCAACGTATAATCGGAAGGCTTTCCTTTTCCTGTAGTCGTCCTGTCTATGGTATTATCATGCATCAAAACGAGTACACTATCTTTGGTAAGAGCCAAATCTATTTCCACCATATTAACGCCTTTTTCAATCGCCTTTTTCACAGCCATAACAGAGTTTTCCGGAGCCTCTCTCCAATCTGCCCGGTGGGCAATCACCATTATTTTATCATGAGGAAATTTTGAAAGAGAAATATGATTTTGCCCCAGAACCATTCCTGAGACGAATAACAGTGCATAAATGAATTTCTTAGTCTTCATACTTCAAGTTTTTTGATTTCAAATACCGGATCAGCTCCTCTGGTCTGTCGGTTTGAATAATATTAGCCCCTTTTCTGATTATCCAGCCCCAGTTTTCATCAGGATTATCCATCGCTTTATCATCATCATGCCCCGCACATAATTCCGGCCATAAGGCATTGATCCAGATCATCGCATGGGCATCGCGGATCAGTGTTAATAATTCATCAGCTTTCGGGCTATCATCTTTAATAATCACTTCATACGCTACAGGACTGAACATTTTAGAAAAATCCCGGATATATTCTGTAGGATTAATCACCTCATCTCTTTTATAAATACTGTAATCTTCCGGCCAAACCATAGGCATATAGATGATATGATCCAGTTTTTGTCCAACTTCTTTTTTTAATTCCGAGGCTTTTTTATTTCCCTTCAGAATTATTTGTTCAGTGGTTCCCGTTTTTTCAGTAAGTAGCCTTACCTGTTCGATAAAGTCCCAGCCTTTATCCAGATTCAGCATGATTCTTTTACCTTTAACGAAATTCAATACTTCTTCGAGCGTAGGCACTTTTTCTCTTGTAGGCATCCCTGCTCCGTTTTTGAGAAATAAAGGCTTTATCTCAGCAAGCGAAGCTTCTGAAACTTCTCCTTTCCCAGTCGTTGTACGATCTAATTTTTTATCGTGCATTACAATCAGTTGGCCGTCTTTTGTTTTCTGCAGATCTATTTCTACAATATCAACACCCAATTTCATAGCTCCTTCTATGGCTTTTACTGAGTTTTCAGGGTAATTCCTCCAGTCTCCTCTATGGGCAACGACCAGGATTTTATTTTCCGGAATTCTCTGTTTGAAATAATTGGTCTGTGAAAGAGCCACTTGGGCGATCAACAACCCCAGCAAAAAGCTTGTTTTTTTTATATTTTGTAATGTATAATGATTCATTTTTTATTGTATTTGAAATTAATATCCCGGATTTTGTTTAATGGCCGGATCTGTATTAATCTGACTCTGAGGAACGGGCATCAGAAGATTATAGCTTTTAATTACCGCCGTATTATATCCGGGAGTATTCTGGAAATGAGCGGTCATTATAGAAATAGCTTTTCCGGTCCGAACAAGATCAAACCACCGATGACCTTCTCCTACCAGCTCTTTTCTTCTTTCCAGCGCAATCTCATCCAGCAACTGTTGTTCCCCGGACAAGTTTACAGGGGTTAATCCTGCTCTGGTTTTAATCTTATTTAAATAGAGATTGGAACTGGTGAAATTATTTGTTTTTGCATAACATTCCGCCATTAAAAGAAAGACATCTGCCAGACGAAGTACAACCGTATTACTTCCGCCATCAACGATAGCATCGGATGTTTTAACTAATTTTTTGCTGTATGGCACTCCACTCAGAGTCAGTCCTACAAAAGCATTCCTCCTCAAGTCTCCCGACGAAAAAACAGCATACACTTCTTTTGTTGGCAGATTATGTCCCTTTGCTCCCGATATAAACCCTGAAGGACTGAACATCTGATACGCCTGGCTTCCCTCCGTATTTCCATTTAAACCTGAAGTAAACTGAACATCAAAAATGATTTCAGCATTGTTTTTATTGGAGGGATCAAATATTTTGGTCACATCCGTAAGCAGACTGTATCCCAATGGCTCTATCTTTTGTAAATAAGGCAGAGCTTCCGAATATCTATTTCTCGTCATCAGTACTTTCCCCAATACCCCAAGTGCCGCTCCTTGGGTTACCCTTCCTTTTTGAGAAGCAGTAGCGGGTAACAGATCAATGGATGCTTTAAGTTCGGTTTCAATAAAATCATAGACGGTTTCTACCGGAGTTCTTCCCTGCCCAAAATATTCATTTACATCTGTCGTTTCTTTGGTGACCAGAGGAACATCGCCGAAAATTCTTACCAAATTGAAATACATTAAGGCTCTTAGAAATTTCATTTCTCCGGTTCTAGTATTTTTCAGGGTCTGATCCATAGCTATCCCTCCTATCCTGTTTAAGACAATATTAGCTTGCTGTATTCCAACATAATGATCTTTCCAGGTACTTCCGAGCAGGGAATTATTAGGCTGAATGGTGAAAAAATCAAACTCTCCGTATGTAAAACTATCATTGGCCGGAACCTCATCAAACGTATTATCGGATGGTATTTCCCCAATAGCCGGCATAGCCAGCTGATACTGACCGTTGTATTGCAGCGATGCATATACTGCATTCACTCCCTGTTCAAGCTGCGCTTCATCTTTATAAAAATTAGCAGTTACTTTTGTGCTTTCCGGAGATGTATTCAACAGATCTGAAGAGCAGGACTGCAATAAAAACAACCCTAATAACGGTATATATATTCTTTTCATTTTTTTAAATTTATTCATTGAAATAGGGATTAAAATTTCATATTCATCCCAAAAGAATAGACTTTTGCAATCGGATAATATCCGCTGTCATAGCCCTGGGTAAGGATGCTGTCCGAATTGGCATCCAGATTCTGTCCCCGGTAGGATGTAAATGTTAAAAGGTTATTACCCACAAAATACAGCTGTATAGACTTCACTTTCAACTTGGATACCAGCTGGTCCGGAAGATTATAAGCCAACTTTACTGAGCGCAGCCGCACATAATCTCCGTTTTTAAAGAAAATATTGGATGTTCTCGCTTCCTTTCTGTTATTGGAAAAGTTCATATTCGGCATAGCGTAGATTCCATTGGGATTGGTTACAGGATTATATCTGTTATCAAAATAATACTGTGATGGAACTCCAAATCCTTCTCCGGATTCTGAAATACTCACCATATCCCCGTTATATATTTTCCGGCCCAATTCACTGTATAAAGTGAAATTCAGTTCAAAATTTTCATACCTGAAAGAATTGGTTAATCCTAAGACATATTTGGGAATTCCGGAACCAAAGCTTTTTTTGTCGTTCGTATCAATCTTCCCATCTTTATTCAGATCTTCCATGATGTAATCTCCTACCATAGTTCCGGAAATATGAGGCGAGTTATCAATTTCAGTCTGGGATTTATACACTCCCAAAATATTATAGCCGTACATTTCAGCAATGGACTCACCTACTTTGGTAATGGCAAAATTATTGGCTCCTGCTACAATCTGAGTTTGTCCACCAGCCAGGGCCAGTACTTTATTTTTATTCATTGAAAAGCTCAGATTATTTGAATACTCAAAGCTTTCGCCTATATGAAGAGGTTTTAAGGACACCTGTATTTCCAGTCCATTATTTCTCAGCTTTCCAATATTCTGTAACGATGTGCTGTATCCTGACTGCTGCGGAACCGGCACATCCAACAATAATCCATCCCTGTTCAGCACATAATAATCTGCCGACACATTGAGATATTTATTAAAAAGTCCGAAATCAATTCCAACATTTTTAGATTCAGATTTTTCCCATGAAATATTAGGATTGGGGGCTGTAGAAGAACGGTAACCCGGTGCCAGAATTCCACCGAATACATAGTTTTCCTGAGCCATGAGTGAAAGGGCTCCAAAATTTGGGATCTGATTGTTTCCATTGCTTCCGACGCTGAATCTGAATTTCAGAGGATCCAGAATATTGTTTTTAGGAAAGAAATTTTCTTTACTTACCGTCCAACCCAATGAGACAGCATAGAAATCTCCCCATTTTGTATTAACTCCGAAACGCGAAGAACCATCTCTTCTGTAAGATGCCATAAAGCTGTATTTTCCCTGATAGGAATAGTTGAACCTTGAAAAATAAGAAATAAGAGTCCATTTATACTGATCTGCATCTACTTTAAAAGAAGTTCCACCCCCAATATTAGTGATGCTGTTATCAGGAAATCCAGCAGCCAGAGTAGTCACCTTATTAGATTCCTCCTGCTGATAAGACTGCCCTGCAATCACATTGAACGAATGGTCACCTACCTTCTTATCATAGGTCAGCAGGTTTTCGATCAGATAATTTTTCGTAATATACTCTGTCCTGCTTGCTGTGGTTACATCCGGAGCCGCCGTTCTGTAGCTCCCAACCGTTGAAGGATCAAAGAAATTGTATTCATAGCTGGTATAATCTCCACCTGCGGAAACTTTATATTTAAAGTCTTTCAGAAAATTCCATTCTCCGAATATATTCCCGAATGTTTTGAATAATGAATATCTTCTTTTCGTCATTTCTGCTATAGCTACAGGGTTTTCCACCAAAGCACCGTCAGTAGGTGTATTGGCTTTTATCTGTTGGGAAATAAGGAGGTTTCCGTTGGCATCCCGGGGAGCAAAGAAAGGATACATCGTTGTTGCCATCTGAAGAAGGTTGTAGGTACGTCCTCCATTCACCATATCAAAAAGACTTCCCTGAGCAAAAGATGGGGTCATGGAAACACCGAATTTCAGCTTATCCGACATTTGGGTCACGAGATTGATATTCCCGGAATATTTTTCGTAGTCTGTTCCGATCAGTATTCCTTTTTGATTCAGGTAACTTCCGGTAAAGGAGTATTTCGTTTTATCATTTCCGCCCAGAACATTTAATGAGATATTACTCATCGGTGCAGGCTTCAAGACCGTTGAGTACCAATCGGTGTCTGTCAGACCTTTTTCTTTGTTTAAATATGGGGTGAGATAACCGGGGATCAGCTCTCTTAAAGTAGCTCCTTTGGAAACCCTTGTGGCATTGTCATCAGCAGCACTTCTGTTGGCCCCTTTCGAAAGATAGTTGTTATCTCTGGCTTCTTTCATAAAAGTTGCCATATCATAGGCATTAACAAACTTTTCGTTATCACTTCTGGTTTGAATTCCGTAGTAAGAGTCCAGTGTATATTCCAGTTTTCCTTTTTTTCCTTCTTTCGTTTGAATGAGAACCACACCATTTGCACCCCTGGAGCCATAAATGGCCGTAGATGCGGCGTCCTTCAGAATATCAATAGTGGCAATGGAGTTGGGATCAATGGAATTCAGATTTGTACCTTCTGTTAATGGAAATCCATCCACAACGATTAAAGGATTAGCACCCGCCGTCAGAGTCCCGATTCCCCGAATTCTGATATTCGGTGAAGCTCCGGGATTGGCATTCGACTGAGTGATCTGAATTCCTGTAGCTTTTCCCGCAATCATATCGCCAAAGTTGCCAGAAGCCACTCCTTTCAGGTCCTTTTCTCCTATAGAAGCAATAGATCCGGAAATATCCTTTTTATTTTGCTTTCCATACCCAATCAATACGACCTCTTCAATCTTTTTTTCCTGGTCAGGAATCGTATCATTTTTTGAAATACGGATTTTATCCGTTTTGTTTTGTGTCACAGGTTTGGCAGAAGTTCTTCTGACCGTAACGACCCTGTTCTGAATGCTGAACTCTACCGGATAGTTTTTCTGTAAATAATCCAGTGTTGTCTGTAAGGAGGTATAATCAACCTTTCGGTCATCTACCAAAATATCTTCCAGATCGGAAACGGAATAGAATACCTGTGTTTTTGTTGTTTTGCTGAGCTTTTCCAGGACTTTCGTGATGGGCAGTTCTGCAGCAGCACAGGAAGAATGTAAGAAAGGAGGTATTCCGTGGGCATAAGATAATTGTGATGTGCACAAAAATCCCAGCACGGCAATACTAATTGCTGTTTTTTTCATAAATTCGCAAATGTTAATTTTTAAACTTTTACCGGTTTTTAAATTGAATAATCAGCATCGATACGCCAATATCGGTGCTTTTCTATTTTAATATAATCTCTTTGTCATTGATTTTTTCAGGTTTAAGATTGAACGGGAAGCTGATGACAGAAAGTACTTCATTTAAGTTTCCTGTGAATGCTCCGCTTACTTTTTTATTTCTAAACTGAGAAGGATATGATATACTGATATTATAGATATTCTCCAGCTGATCCACCGCCTCAGAATAGGCTGAATGGTCAAAAGTAAAGTGCTTTTGTTTTTCAGGATGGTAATAATGATAATCTTTTCTCTGCGCATCATTGATCCAGATTTCTTCAGGCAACAGATAAGTGATAGTGCTTCCGTGCGCTATTTTTACTTTTCCCTCAAATAATTCCACCTTTTTTTGTGCTGATTTCTGATCCAAAAAGAACTGAGTTCCCAAAACCTGAACATCAAATTCACCGGCATTAATTCTGAAAGGTCTCTTCTTATCCTTAGCTACATTGAACCTTCCCTGTCCCATAAAAACCATTTTCCGGTCTTTTTCACCAAAATCTTTATCTAAAATAAGTCTGCTGTAAGGGTTCAGTTCTACTTTACTTCCATCGGGCAGTTCAAATGATTTTCTACTTGCTGATGTTTCATAGACATACTTCCTTTCCGCTCCATTTGCTGAAGTCTGACTGGCTGTTTTAAAAACGATAAAAAAAGCAAAAAAAGGAACCAGCACAGCAGCGGCCCAATAGAATTTTTTAACAGAGTTTTTCTTTTTAATCTTCGCTTCAATTCCTGTCCAGATCTTACGGTCTGTAAGATCATCCATTGTATCCTGCGTTTCGGAAGCTGATTTCCAGGTTTTTTCAAATTCTTCTTCTACACTCATGGGATATCTATTCTCGTTTGTAAAGGGTATTTACCAATAAATACGCAGGAATAGAAAATCGTAAACCTTATTTTTTAAGATTTAACAAATAGTTCATATTAGAAGACGGAAAAGGTTAGTGAAGATTAATTTTCAAAAAGCTGATCGCTTTATTGATATGTTTTCCAATGGCGACTTTGGAAATTTTATTTTCTTTGGCTAAATGAGAATAGCTGAGCTTTTCAATTTTGTGCTGAATAAACAGTTCTTTGGTTTTCTCAGGCAGTTTATCCAGCAGAGCTTCAATTTTGGATATCTGTTCTTCCATAAAGGCTTCCTCCAGAATCTCATCTTCAGTGTCCGGAATCTCATTTTGATCGGAAGAAATCAATACCATTTTATTTTTACGGTAAAAATTGGCAACTTCCTGTTTACTTGTTTTGAAAATAATAGCTTCTATTGCTGAAGAATCTGTCGTTTTGTGCATATGTTTCCAGACATGCACAAATATATCCTGCATAATATCTTCTACATCCTCATCTCTCTGGACGTATTTTCTTACGAAGAAATAAACTTTATGTTTATATTCAGAATATATTTTTTTGAATTGCGCCATTGTGCGTCCTATAAAAATAGCACCCCAAAAGTATCCATAATAAATTCATCCTGGATTAATACTATATTAATTTTCAAAAGCTTTATGAAATACCTACACGTTCAGTACTCCACATTTTTCACTTTTGCTTCTTTAATTTGCTTATGCTTTTGATTTTAATATTATGACTGCAGAAGGTATACTTTTCGAACACCTTGTCAAGGATTTGACCAAACTTTCAGCCAATACCACTAAACGAAATGAATTGAAGGATTTTCGTAAAAAATAGGATGTTTGATCATCTGTTGATTTTTGATGTACATACTAAGAATCCTTAAATG
>Ga0105243_10002612_pt1 | contig 15022 bp, 25 predicted proteins | sample KBSM34metaG_FD_81525 | JGI IMG/M metagenome (GOLD analysis project Ga0105243, IMG submission 81525) | Miscanthus rhizosphere microbial communities from Kellogg Biological Station, Michigan, USA - KBS M3-4 metaG | ecosystem: Host-associated > Plants > Roots > Rhizosphere > Soil | place...
TAGAGACCAGAGTCTTCTTTGATGCGCTGCTCCATCTTGTCGGGACTCCAAACTTCAGGCCAAGTGGTGCCGCTCAATTGAGCGCATTCCGCATCAGCCCACTTGATCGCGGCCATCACGTTGTCCATCTTCCAGCCTGGGTCCCTTTTGGGCCCGTGGGTGAGCCGGTAGAGTTCTTCGGCGGTGTAGGCGCGGTAAATGGCGAAGAAGGGCAGGTTCTTGAGCGTGAGCAGGGTGCCGCTTGGGATCATCACATCTTCAACCCCAAGGGTCATTGGGCACCAGCCATAGGAATTTTCCCAAGTGGAAGGGGCGATGCCGTGCAGGGCAAGAAGCGCAAACTTAGACCGCATGTTCTCGAAGTAAACCGGTGACCGTTTCATCACCCGGTTGACTTGGTTGGAAACGACAGTGCTCCACTTCTGGCGCTTGTGAACCGGGCCGAAATCGGTGCGAGCAGTGAAGAACTTCCCTGGCTTCTGAAACGCATTTGTGAATTGTTGGCGCGCGTCATGCCCAACCTTGGTTGCCTCAAGGAAGTTTACATTGATTGCGATATTATTCTCGCGCTCCTCTTGGTCACTATAAGGTGGGGAACCATCGAATAGGCCATTGATGCGGGCGCGGTTCTGTGCGCGCGGGAAATCAGCCAACCGCATCGTCCAGGTAAGGCTTTCTATGACCGAGGCGGTATTAAAATTCAAAGTACCCCCAGATGTTGATTGGTCTTAGCAAATTCCCCGAAGAACGAGCGAGCAGCAGAATCATACGCTCTGGCAGCCATGACTTCGCAATCAAAGAAACCAAGATGAACAATCTTACCTAAAGCTTTAATTCGTGCATGCCACTTTCCCCGCGATTTGAAAAATGAAACACCTTTGAACCGGGACGAGTGCTTTTGAAGCCTTCTGTTCCACTGGTTTTCGGTTGCATTGCAAGCCCTTAGGTTTTCTTTTCGGTTGTCCAGTCCATCACCATTTATGTGATCGGTATGCGAACTGTTGTTTCCTAACACAAATCGGTGCATCTGAACGTCATGCTTCTTCCCATCTGATCCGACAATGTTTCTTCTGGCATAACGGCGAGGACCCGCAACAGCCACACGCCAGCGGTGCTGATTAACGCGGTCGAAGTCTTCATCATCAACAATGGCGACGTAACCCCTATTGAGCTTAATCAATTGCATCGACTCGGACACTAGGCAACCGCAGTCAGTTAAGTCAAGGTCAACACCCGTGGGAATCCGAGGTTACTGGTATTGTAGCGGTCCAATGGCGGTGCCTCTAACGGGATGCGTTTGCGTTCAGTGTGGCGCGGATGAAAGATGCCACGCGCTGGAGTGATATCGGCAAACGTGCGCTTGAACGTGGTGCCCAAGAATCCAAGAAGCCAATTGTCCCAGCCACCGTTACCAACCCGGTAACATGGCGGAACCGCCTTCCAAGCCCTGGCCCAGATCCAAGGGTGAGCACAGAAGAAGTCTGCGCCAAGATCAACTACCTTAGCCCGATCTAAATCGGGCTTATCTGGATCAAACTCATAGCGACGGCTGGTCAGTGCATCTGCCCCACGCGAGAATGCTTTATCTACTATTTGGCCAAGATTACCGGCAACCACGATGTCAGCATTGAGGATGGCCGCAGGTTCATCAGCCTGAGAAGCCACCAAATAAAGCAGGCTCAATGGCGGGAAGTCCGGCCCTTCAACAAAATGGGTGCGCGGACAGGCTAAGCGCCAGTCGAAGGCGCCGAAGAGGAATATGTTTTGGAACACCGCACGCCACGAGTCGATGGCGCGGCACTGATTGGCGGCTACCTCTTTGGAATCGTCCAGAGCGCGGAATGAACTAACGGCAATCATTGCGTCATGCGCTCAGTTTCCTCTTGTGTCGGCGTCCAGCACGGAATCCGATCAAGCGCAACAATGACATTGATGAGCGGGCTATTCCCGTTGCCATGGAAAAGACAGGGCTGCTCACTTGTATCCCGGGTCCTTGGCCGGTCCCCGCTAAGGTCCAAGTGGTCCAATGAATCCAGGTTGCAACAAAAGCAGATGCTGCACGTATTATCCAAGGCGATTGGGTGACGTTTTGCTAGGAACGCATCCACGACAATCCCTTGGTCACACTGCTCCCGCCTAGCAGCTACAGCTTCAACCTCCTCCAACAACCTCATCACCGCCGGGCCTTTGCCCATCCAAAAGCCAGCATTGAGATAGCGGCAACGATGCGGTGTAGCCGGATAAAGCCCAGCCTGTTCGGCCTTGGGCCACGGACAACACTCAGCCCCAAAGACAATCGGAGACCCAATCTTCTCAAACTTCCCAAGGATTTCATCCCAGCCGGCAGCAAACACAATGTCGTAGCTGTCAGTAAACATGAAGTGAGTATAGCGGTCGATGTTCTTGCGCACAAAACGGGCCTGGGCCTCGCTCTTGCGAAACCACTCCTTGTTGGACCAATCCGTGCCGGGCCAGAAATTATCATCGGCATTTTGCGGCTGGATGCCCTGTTTCTCCGCTGTGGCCAAGAACGACGCGAAGTGTTTTTGGCCGATACCGCTCCAAGTAGAGACACAGACTGGATTCATATTACGTTGGTCCATTTCTTCTTGCTCATCTCTTCGAACCATTCAACGGAATGATGGCCCGTATGGCGAGGATAACAATTGGTGCCCAGGTTCTGCTTTCGACACCGCTCAGGCACCCGGTCCCAATTGCGTTGGTGCCGCCAACGCAGATAATCCATCCCAAGACAGCGATAATGAAGCAGCTTTAGCTCAGCTTCAGGGCTGCTCTTGGGATTGAACTTATCGAAGTTGATCGAATGCCGGCCCATGTTCCAGTACATGTGGACCCGAAAGATGGCGTGCTTATCCCAAACACCGTCGCGAAAGCCGGTTCGAATCTCATCGTAAATTTGGCCATCAGTGGTCGGAAAATGGTCACTTACCATCGTGAATCCCTCGACCTGTGGCACCTCTACGTCCTGAACCCAATAACGGCGCAGTACGCCCATGATATTGGGATGATAAATGAACTCGTCGGTATCAACCCAAATCACCCAATCGGCTTTGCCGCGCGCCTCCTTCCACTGTTCGTTGGCGAACTCCAGGAATTCGTCATCCACGATGCCCGGCGACCCGGGCCAATCGCGCAGTTCGGCTTGCGCACAGCCACTAATCATCTCACGAGTGCCATCCTCGCTCTTGTCATCATAAAAGATCAGTTTCTCCACCCATGGGACATAGTGACGGAGGAAATAGGGAAGGATTTTGATCTCATCCCGACAGATGCAGTAGAGCCAAACCTTCATGCCAGGGCCGTTGCTATTCCAGCCTCAGCCTCCCATTCTTCCTTAGAGTCATTCTGATGCCACGGTATGGCCTTGCCGGTGGCGCCCGAGCAAATCTTGCACGATTCCAGCGGATGCTTGCGCTCCAAGAATGTGCCCAGTCGTTCATCGGTCATGCCTTCAATCTGTATGCCATCTATGGTAGGAGAAATGTCTTTCCATTTTTCCACCCTGCGCATGAATTGTTTCGGCCAGAAGGTTGAGAGCGGACAAAGGTAAAAGTAACCCTCGTGAATGGTCAGGCAACGGCGCCAGGGGCATGCGTGATAGGTTCGGCCATCGGGCACGCTGCGAAACACTGGCATGAACCCGTTAATCTCCTGCGGGCGCACGAAGAACCCCCACTTCTGCGCTTTATCCAGGACAAACGGCACGATTGATGGGTCTAAGTCTGGGTAACAACTCATGCGCAGTTCCATGCCGTGAGCCGATAGCATCTCCCAGAACTCATCGGTCATGTGCTTGAGCAGTTTCCCGTTGGTAAGCACCCCACACTGTTTGCCGATACCGCTGTCATAGCACAGTCCGATGAGTTCGGTGACTTTAGGATGCAACAGCGGCTCGCCTCCCTGGACAAAGAGTAACTTGGTCCGAAGATGGTTCTTCATCACGTCCAGGTCCCGCCTTAGGACGGCTGGGTCCATGAAATACTTCTCGGTGTAGCGGGTGGAGGCATGGTTGCAGGCCACGCAGGCGTTAGTGCAGTGGCGCACGGCGTTTATCTCGCAACCATAATCGGTCTCAATCATGGCTTGAGTAGCAGTGCTTTCTCTCCTTCCGTCAATACCGGTTTCAGAGCGTACTTCCCGCAGAAATAGCTATAATCCTCAACGACACCTGGGAAATGGTTACTTAGGTCATCAACGAGCATCCCGCCACCAGAAGGTAACAGGTCCCAATACGCCTCGTAATCACGCGCCACATCGCCTTTTTCGTGGCTGGCATCGACGTAGATCAGGCCCGGCCCAAGCCCCAGCCATTTAATAACCCGAGCCGCGCCGATACTGTCCATGGCCAGCGGCACAATCACGTCCTGACAATCGTTGGTGATGACGTTGGCGATGAACTTGTAGTAGAAGTCAGGTCGCCCAAAGTGCATCCTGATTTTCTCTCGGGCCCCCTTCCAATGGTCAAAGCCAGCATACCAAGTATCCACGCACAGGATGGCAGTTGGCCTGCCCTGCTTCTTGATTAGTTTGGCCATGTGGATGGCCGACTCGCCGACAAATGAGCCAACCTCAATAATGATGTGGGGCTTAATACGCTCGATGCACTTGGCGAATATCTCCCGGGCCGCACCGGGGTCTCCATACCAAGTGCCAGACCATTCGGCGGCTGGAAATCCAGTATAAGGGTTTTTGCCCTCGTGGATTTTGTCCAAGAGCAGGTCGAATGGCCTCATAGTGGTGCCTTAACTGCATTGACAGCGAGTTGTTTGGCTTTCTCCGACCACTTCGCGGAATGTTCCCCGGTATAATTGGGAGCACAGGTCCAGGCTGCGGCCTTATCTCCGCTTTGCAGGCCACACCGCGCATAATTCTTGGCGTTCTTGGCCTTGGTATATTCAAACCCCATGTAACGATAATGGAGCAGTTTAATCATCGGCCTTGGGGTGACTTCTGGGTTGCAATTCTCCAGGGCATGCTTGCCACGATTCCAGTTGATCTTGATGTGCGGCCGAAATACCACGGGCTTGGAGTAAACAGGGGCCGGCACACCCATCGGTGAAATCTGCCAGATTTGCCGCCCGTCATCCTTGGGCAAGCCGTCGCCAGTCATGTTCCAGCCCTGGGTTTGAATCACATCGTAGCCCAAGGCTTGCTGGTCGCTTAAGAGCCGCCTGATGTCGGGAGCATAAAGGATTTCGTCGGAATCCGGGATCATCACCCAATCAAAGCGGCCACTGGCCTTGGGATACCACTCCTGCCAGTGGGCCAAGAACGCATCTTCATCAATGCCGGTCCGGTATGGCCAATCGCGCAGGATGACCTTTGGGTTAGCCAGGAGCAGCGAGCGAGTGTCGTCGGTGGAATAATCGTCGAAGGCCGATATCTCATCGGCAAATGAGGAGTAGTGGCGCAAGAAGAATGGCAAAACGTCGGCGCAATTGTAGGTGATGACAAAGACGATGATTTTCATGCCTTCAATAGATCGGATGGGGTGCAGCGGAACGGTTTACCACGGACAACGGGTTCCTGCGGCTGGTCCGGTGGGGCGTGTCCCCAGAATTGGGCCAGTTTACCATGCGGGAACGGTTCCCTTTGCTGATCGATCCAATGGTAATCGTTGCGAAAGAATCTCCAGGCCACCGCGCCCAGCGTGGGGAACTCGGCGAAAGTCTGCGGGAACGCATTCTCGCAAGACTTGATGTAATCATCGCAGGGCATCTTGGTGTAAGCCTCAATGCATTCACGGGCCTTGGCGTAAATCTTGCGCGGATGAACGGCCGGATGTCGCCGCATAGTTTCCTCGCTTGGTTTCCAGCCAACGGCTGCCGCAACGGCCCGCTGCCACATCTCCAGATTGGCCTGTTGGGTGTTGATGAGCCATTTGAAACTGGCATGCATCAGCACCGGTTTGCCGTTCACGAAATAGTCATCCGGGCTGAACGGTTCAGTGAAAATGCAATCGCTATCGGTGTGCAGGATAAAGTCAGCATCTGGACACCATTCGTCGGACCGCATGATTTGGGACATGTGCCAAAGCATGCCCTTGCCAGGCCACTCATCACCGGTTCTTACAATCGCACTCGGGCAATCAATGTTTCGCTCAACAAGCGCATCCATCTCTGTATGTGGAATAGCAACCGTGACGCGAGAAAAGCCACTGGCGAATTTGTTGATGGATTGCAGTGCGTAGTCCAGCCATGGAAAATGCTTGGCGCAACTGACGATGAAGATTTCTGTGTTCATTGGCCTCGCAATCGTTCTATGAGTGAACCGGTCTTGTCACGATGGAATATGACGGCGTTACGCCGAATCTGAGCCAGGAGTGGGCTACCCTTGGGAAAGCTTGGCAGTTCAGTGCCACTGATTGGATCAAGCCTACCTTTGGTTATACCCCAGGCCAATTCCCAAAGTGTGCTATCAAAGCAGTTCGGACCCATCTCATCCTGACACTCCACATCGAAAGCATTGTTTGTATGACTCATGGTGCGCGGAAGAAGTTGCGGTGTATTGGCTGGATAAACAGCAGTACCATTGCAATGCCCGCGACCATGAACGATTGGACCGCAGAAAGGTTTGTTGCACCGGTCATATTCAGCCTGGAGGGCTTGCAACCAATGCGGCTTAAGCGGCACGCAATCCGCCTCCAACCAAAGCCAGGGTCGATTCATCCCGGCCATTGTGCGGGCGGCATGTTGCCATGCGGCAGTCTGTGGAAACTGGGTGCCCTTGGGCACAGAGTAGTGGGTTTGATGCACAGCCGAAAAGCAGGCACTGGCCTTGCTGATGATGCGAGTGATGGTGCCTCGGGTGGTGGTGGTGTCGTAGGACACCAATGCTTCATGTGTGTTTGTGTTGCCCAGGGCTGCAATCCAATCCAAGAGCCGCGCCATTAAGTCTGCGTCGTAATTACAGACCGGCAGCACAACGACGAAGTTGGTCATGGGCGCAAAGCCGAGTTTGGCTGCCACTAGGCGGCGCAAGGTGCCATCCTTGTTGCGGTGAAAGAGCACCGCGCCCTTGCGCAGGAGATCGAGGGTGCGTGTGTTGGACGGAGATTCTGGGGTCTTTCGTAGGACGAAGGTTGGTGGCAGATCCTTATTGCCCCAGTAGTGGTGGAACAGATGAGAGTCTTTAGCCAATGGTATGATGGCTTCGGCCGATGACACGTCCCAGGCCAAATGCGGCTGGTTGCCGACAAAAGGATGGATGATGTCGTAAGCGTTGGGCGGATAGACAGCGACTCCACTCAAGAGTTGGCGTGGGAGTCCGGGGCTATTGCAGTCGTAGATGTGACCCAGAAATCCGCCGTTATAAGCATTCTGGATTCTGGTAAGCCAGTCCTTTGAAATAGGCACGCAATCGGGCTCCAGCCACAGGAATTGCTCGTTAATTTGGGCACAATGTTCAGCCGCACGTAAGAACAGGGCGTTAGCTCCGCGCGGCCATCCGCTGACGGATTCTTCGAGTGAGATAATTGTGACATGACGAAAGATTTGGTTGGCCAGCGTTAAGAAATCAACGGCCACATCCCACTGCACACCCCCATCAACCATGAGGATGGCGTCATGGGATTTGGCACCTCCAAGCCGGTCAATCCACAGAAGCAGGTCGGCTGCCTGTTGGGCATCTCCAGCGTGAAAGGGGACGACGACCTGCATTCACGTCAACCTGGATGGCGGCAACTGTGGCTGAGTCAGGGCTGCCTCGGCATTGTGCAGCAGCGCAATGGCTATTGAGCGTGCGTGGGGCGGGTCTAAATTTATCGCCAGGACCGGTTTATTAAACTGGATAATCACGACGCCGTCCTTGGTGCCGATATCGACACGCAAACCGGATTGGTCATCTTCTGGGGTGGGATAGCCGTCAGGGACATTATTCATCGGTTGTGTGTGTTTCTTGGGCTACGCGGTCGTATTCCTCTTCAAGTCTGCCTATTTCGCTGGGCTTACCCAGCATCCAGTTGAGCGCATCATCGACACTGCCCAGCCCTAGCGCACTTCTCTCGATGACTTCAGGTGGCGCACCACTGGCCTGAATGCTCATCATGGCCAGACGCACTTTCTCCTGCATTCGCACAAGCTGTTCCTGCGTCTTCATCCTTTTTCCTCTGAAAGAATCCAACAGCGATCAGCCAGCCGTGCTTCAACCTCAGGCGACGTGTGGGCCAAGATATGGGCCAGCGGTGTAAAAACTTTAAGCGGTAATGGGCAGTCACATGCCGAACAAACAGTGAGCTTGTCGTCTTGGCTCGTCTTCAATTGCAGATCGTGCTTAATCTCCAGTTGCGTCTTTATTTTGGCTGCGGCTGGTCCCGTGAAAAAACTTTTCCAGTCGCCTCCGTCGTTGCGCGGACAAGTGGCGCATACATTGGCTCGATGCTCAGCGATTGCTTGATCCACAGGCTTCGCCGAACTTCCGAGCCAATCAAGGAGTACGCCCACACCTGCTGCAACTCTTTTAATTCCGCCCGCAGCATTTCCGAACAGGTTTTTTTTTAAGTCCCCCTGCACTGGTGGGGGCGAGGCCACAAATTCTTGCTGCAAGAAATCCGTCCACCCATGGGCAATGCAGCGGGCGACATTCTGCTGCTCCACGTCATACTCGATACCGGCCTTGTCCAGTGCCCAGCCGTGTTTCTCGGCCAGATACTTGTTGGCCCGGCGTAGCGAGCGCACCTGATCCACGACGCTAGAGAAGGAGCCGGAGAATGGTTTCTTCATCCCGGCAGCAGCCTCAATGTATTGGAATCCGTGAGGTGGGTGGGCGGACAGAGATTTTAGTCGAGCCAAGCTATTCCTTTCCCATTGCGATGTAATAACGCAGATCCTGGTCGCCCAAAGTTTCCATGAAGGCATCGAAGGCCAATCGGTTCCAGGTATCCTGACAGATTGACCAGCAGTGCTCGATGAGTTGAGCGCGGTTCATAGCGGAAGTGTTAGCAGGGACTGACTTCGATTCGAGTACATTCGTCGGCCTTGTTTTTAACCTGCTGCTGGAAGACTTCCACTTGGACGTATTTCGGCGAGTCATCAATGAAGCAGCCAGCCTCTGTGAGAGCATCAACGAAATGTTTGTCGTAGAGGTTGCGTTCGTCGCAGAGACGCCTGCGGAAGCTCGTAATGCGGATAAGACAGCGGCCTTTGTAAGCAACTTCTCCCGCATCAGTTGCCAGCGGCTCATCGTGGCGATCTGGTTGAGGCTGGGCACCGGGTGCCACACCGTCAGCCGCAGCGTTCCTGGCAATTGTCGCTTTGCTCGCATTGGGGAAATGTCGTTTTAGATCCGATTCGGTCATTGTCGAATATGAACACCAGGCAACATTACCATGGCCTCCGGTTCAGCCATTCGTTGAGCGCGAAGCCCAATCCGAAAGCGACAATTAAGCCGAGGATCAACATGATAGCGTGGTCAGCGTTTTTCATACCTCCATGGCCAGATTGCATAAGGCCCCATTCGAAAAAAGATGCGTGGATCGTGTGGCTTGGTCCGCTCTGGGAGAATCTTTCCTCGCCGTTTACGCGGCAGCCGCCGATACCAGTCAGGGTCAACCTCGGCTTTCTTCACATTGGCTGGTGATCGACGCGGTGGCCGACTGCGAGGCCGATTCATGGGTTCGGGTGATGCTTGCATAAAGTGAGTTTGTCGGCCTCTGCTTTGATGACTTCTGATGCCACGTAGGCAGTGCTGAATTCTTTCGAGATACACAATTCCGCAGCATAACGTAAAGCCTCAACCCGCACGGCTAGAATCATGGCATGGACCGATTTTTGGTCGGAATGCTTCCAGTATGAGTCCCACCATTCTTCGGGAGTCTTTAGGGTCATAGGCTTGGTATCCGAGCCTCCGCTGTGGGTATCTTTTCATCCTCATCACTCCGGGGACGTGACTTGTTGGCTGGTGGCGGCGAATCCTTGTCAGCCAGCGGCGGAACCGCACCTAAACGACTCGGACTGGTCAGCGGCATGATTAAACGGTCGATATGGAGAACCATTCGACCGTTGTTGTCGCGGAAAGTAGTTGAACGAACGACGCTCTTGCCATTGGGCAGCGTCACCCAGAGCTTCGTTACTTTTGCCTTCTCACTCATAATTTCACTCGCATTTCGTCTGCATCACATGGCGGCACAGGAACTCCGAATACGCTGGCGGAATGGCTTGAGCCAACTCATCGCGATTCATCCAGTCGATGCCCATTACTTCCCGCCATTCCTTAACGCCGTTGTAGACGTGACCACCATGCCCAAAGACAGAAATGATTTCCTCGGCGTGGCTGCACGATGGCAAGAGTATGAGTGTTGGCTCTCGGAACTCAAAGAGACGATGGCGCTTGAGTTTGGGTTGTCCGATTAAAGAGCCGCACATTATGACATCGACCCGCATCGGCGCTCGGGGGACGTTCTCAATAATCCACGGACAGTCAGTTGCCTTAAGGCGTTCCCGGGTTGGTGTCAACAAATCGGGATGCTCCCTGCCATGGATAACCTGTGCAACGGTGAATGCCTGACATGGAGGGCTGGCCCAGATGAAGTCGTAGCCATCCAGCGGGAATGTCATGGCATCGGCTTGGATGAACTTAAACGGATAGCGAGGCTGGGGCTTAATATCCACGCCAGTCACGTCGAACCCAGCGCGATGAATCCCCATGCTGGCCCCTCCAGCACCGCAGAACAGGTCCAACGCTTTCATCATCGACCACAAAGCCAATCAGAAATATCGCCAACGGTCCATTCCGTAAAACTACGTACTAGACGCACGACATGGCGATATGGCACGGTGCCACCATGAAAACGCCTAATCGTGGCAATGGACGCATTGATGTGCGGTTACTTGCGTTTGCCGGAATCGTGTGGGGCATAGTCAGTTGGGTCAGTGTGGTTGTGATGTGGTTTGTCAGACAGCTACTATATGACTAACGAACAAACATTCGAATGCGCCTATTGGGATTGGAAGCGGGCGATTCGAACGACAGAACCAACGGCGGCTGAGTTTAACCTCGATTACCACATCGCGGAGGCTCTGGCGCGTAAATGCCACCAGGAGTTCGAGCAGAGCACCCTGGACAAGATCAAGAAAAGCGCCATGGCCGCATGACCGATAAAGAACTCAAGCTTTTGGTCCAAAAACATGCCGATGAATGCGTGTTGGAACTGTGCAACACGGTTCGCAAGGAGGGACAGATGCCATGGTTTATTATCGTGGAACGGGAGATGATGAAGTTGGCCCAACAGTTGCGCCGAAAGCCTAAAGGCAAATGAGCGATCTACAAAAGCGCATCGACGAACTGGAAGCGTGGAAAGAGTCTGCGCTGAAAGTCATGCCGGATTTCCAAGCGATTGGGAAGCTAATGGGATTGCCTCTTGGCGCAGATGTTTCGCCCAAGATTGTTCCTTGGATGACCCAATCGAAGCAGCAAATCGCGGCAATGGCTGCGATGCTCGACGAAATAATGGCCACGCTCGACGGCACAATGGCCACCTTCGCGGCCTACCTCAACGTGCCGGAGTCCAGAGAACTACGCGACCGCTGGATGAAGCTTAAGAGTGAATTGGCGGTCCAAAAACTTTATAACCAAGTAGGACCATGAGGATGAACAGCAGTAGTGTGCCACCAAGCGGTTTGGCATTGGCAGCGCCAACAGGCCAGTTGCTCCATAGACCAAACAACAGCTAGAACAACATCAACACCCAGTAAATGAGGGCGAAGCTCATAGGTGGGCAGGGTAGGCATGGAAACAGTGCTATTGCAAGAGTCCCCTTCCTGTGTCTCTATCAGCCTATATGAAGGCGATTGCTCTCCTGTTAGCGATGGCCTGTGTATGTGGATGCGTCATCTCCCGGCCCTACATCAAGGAAACCACCTCACCCGACGGGGTGGTTGTGCGGGAAATGCGCCTGACTTCATTCGCCATTTGGCCTGCCTCGCAAACCATCGACAAACAACGGGCGTCAGTCGGTAAGACCTGGAGCCTTGGCGCAGCGGGCATCGAGCAGGAGAGTGGGGGCTCCAATGTCGTCGAAGCACTGCGGGCCATCGATTCAATCCTAAGCAAAATTCGTCCATGAAAACACTATTCGCACTACTCCTCTCAGCCATCAGCGGCCTCGCTGCCACTACCAACATCACCTTTACCTGGGATGCGCCGATAATGCAGGGCACCGGTTTCAAGTTCTACGAAATCGCCGGGACCCGCACCCTGTTAGGAACTACCACAACCAACCGCTTCACCGTGATCAACTGGACAGTGGGCACTCCGCGCATCTTTACCGTTACGGCGACCAATATGTGGGGCGAATCGGCTGATGCGGTGCCATACGTTGCTCCTCCGGCTCCTGTGGCGCCCTCAAATCTCCAGCCGGTGCCCTTTTCCTTTGTCACTCCGGTCCCTGGCACCCTCGAACTGTCCCACGATCTGGTCGATTGGCGGCAGCGGTTGCGCATCACCTCGGCTGGCGGGGTGGTGGCTAATATTGAACTGCTCCAACTGCCCCTGGAGCCGATGTTGTTTGGCCGGGTCAAACCGATTTCCAGTTTGTCGCGACTCCCCACTCCCAATAATCCATGAAAACATCATTGCAACTCTGGGCCATCGCGGCTGCGCTGGCGTTATTCACCAATATCGGCAGATCAGCCCTGATTAACACCAATCAGCCCCCACCGGTTAATCCGCCTCCACCCATCGTTGACGAGGATTGGTGGACGCGGGTATCGGTTTCGCCCTACGGGGCCGTTAAGCACCCTGATTTCGGTAAACCCGTCTGGGGCGCAGGGCTGGATCTGGGCTACGCCATCAACCGCACGGTCTCGCTGCACTTGGCCAATTCGATCTTCGACCAACCCGACATTAGGACCGAGCGCGGGGTCGAGGAACGAGGCTGGTGGAAGGGTTCGGCCATCGACGAGACCGAATTATTGTTCCGGGCTGACCTGATTCGAGGCGGAGGCACCGGCCACGACCTGTTTGTGGGCTATCTGATTGGTGGCGGTACTCGAGACTGGGAGCGGGAAGATTGGGGGTTTGGCGTGGGGGCCGGCGCTGAGCTGCGTCTGACCAAAAACTTCAGTGTCGGGGCTGATTCGCGGCTGCGGGCTTGGTTCTCTGCCGAAAAAGACGTTTTAACCAGGGGATTCTTGAGCGTGCGATTCTAATGAAAGTAATACCACTCACACGCGGATTGTTCGCAAAGGTTGATGATGCGGACTACGAGATGCTGTTTAATTTCGGGAAATGGTGCGCCCTTGTCCAGGGAAACAAGGCTTATGCCGTAACATCCAAGGCTGGCAAAATCATCCGAATGCATCGACTCCTGGTTCAGGGTCGCTGTATCGATCATGTGGATGGAGACGGACTAAACAACCAAAGGAAGAATATCCGCTCTGCTACCTGGCAACAGAATCTAGCAAACTCTATTCCGCGTAGGTCGAACAAATCCGGTCGGAAGGGAGTTCATTGGGATCGTAAAAACAACAAATGGCGTGCATCGATTGGGGTAAATCATAAATGCTTACAGCTCGGAAGATTCTCCGATCTCGAATCCGCCTCAAAAGCATACGACTATGCGGCTTTGCGCTATTTCGGTGACTTTGCCAAAACCAACGCCATGATGACCGCTGAAAAGATGTCATCACCCGTGGATTTGTTTCGTTTAGATTCTGAAAATAAGTCTTGCCAGACCCCGGGGGTTTAGGAGTAAAACGCATGCATGCTACGTTGGATTATCAAAAACAATTTGGCTGGCAGGAACTCACGACTCGGGCCGTGCCTGCCCTCACCGCTGGTCTCCAGCGTAGCAGCTTCCGGCCATGGTGCGTCGAGGCCGCCCGTTTATGGCAGTGGAGAATGGGATTCACGCCAGTTTCATAAGCTGGCTTCCGCAGGTTCGACTCCTGTCCCTGCTTCCAATTTATGGCCCAGGCGTCTTGATATCGGAAACTTAGGACCGTCGAGGTTGATGCTTCCGGGATGTACATCCCTGGACGCTGGGGCCTCCAATTTAGCCGTTCAATCGGTTGGTGGTTACAAGCTGACTCCGCAAGGGGTCCGTTGCTATTACTGCAATAGGAAACTCACCACCCTCCACTCGAACGGCTCTTTCTTTGAGCAGCGGCGTGGAAAGCAGACACGCAGCAACCACCCGGCATGCCAGTAGGGCAACCGAAGCTTGCACCGGGTTGGCGATCAGCGGAGGGCTGGCCAGCCACCAGCAAGCCCCAGTAGCGCGGGGCCTGCTCAACCCTTTGTCTGCCCATAGCGAACAGCCTTGTGTGTTCTTGCTTCTGGGGTTGCTCTCTGGACAGCCCACAAGCGCCCGCCGAGACTGGGCAGACAATCCTTTGACCTATGGCTGCACGAGATTGGGATAAACTAAGACGACAGGATAAAGTCCGCTCTCAGAGCCGATTTGCTCCAGTCAGTTCGCTACCCAAGCAGGCTCGTAAGAAATGGGTCAAGAAAATGGGCCTGCGCTATGGCCCTAAATTCGGAGCCAAGATGGCCGCTAAATACCTATGAATTTCCCCACCGACCAATGGCAATGGTGGGTATTCGTGGCCTGATGCGCAAAAAACCATCGGGACGAAGAAAAACACCAAACGAAATATTAACCGGTGCACACCATGAACAGGTGGATCGGGAGAGGTTGCATAGGCGGGTAACTGCCCATGCTTCATCTGGTGATGCCGAGCGAGATATCCTTTACAGGACTCAGCGTCGGGCTCTTGGATCGCTGGAACCGACAACCGGTGGCCTAATGCGGCAAGCTCATCCGCCCCGCAAATAAAGCCGAGTCTTTAAAGCCCACAGGCACCACTGCCGTTCGTCGCCTGCGGCTAGCCCCCGCGAAGCTTCTTTGACTCCACTCCAGGGTAGGGGTGGAGCCTTGCTTTAAACTCCCCGCTATTACGCTTCCTATACTGCTTATAGCCATACGGTCCATTGCCTATGGGTCCCATGCAAGAGGGGTGGGGTGCGCTTCGCAACAGGGGGGTGGGCCCCTTAGAGAGAA